>Ga0335078_10007085_pt1 | contig 16614 bp, 12 predicted proteins | sample Lox_Sample_32_FD_206711 | JGI IMG/M metagenome (GOLD analysis project Ga0335078, IMG submission 206711) | Soil microbial communities from Loxahatchee National Wildlife Refuge, Florida, United States - Lox_Sample_3.2 | ecosystem: Environmental > Terrestrial > Soil > Wetlands | place: USA...
GTAATCCGGAACCCGTCTTCCCGCCGCGCCCTTAAGTAATACGGTTTACGGCCGATAGATGCTTATGCCTACAACGCAGGAGACACCACAACTGGTCACCTGGAGTGAGCGCTACAGCGTCGGTATCGCCCGAATCGACGCTGAGCACCAGAAGCTGATTGCCCTGGTCAACGAACTATATGCCGCCATGCTTGCCGGCAAAAGCAACGATGTCCTTGCCAGAGTCCTCGATGGTGTTGCTTCCTACACGGTGACCCACTTCGCCACCGAAGAGACCCTCATGAAGCGTCACGGCTATCCGGCTTACGCCGAGCACAAAGCAGCCCACGACAAGCTGGTGGAGCAGGTGAAGGCCCTTCAGGAGCAGGCGCGCGCCGGGAAATCCGCTGTCTCGCAGGAGGTCATGACTTTCCTGCAACACTGGCTTCTCAGCCACATCGCCGGCATGGACAAGAAGTACACGAAGCATCTGCAGGCCGCCGGCGTGAAGTAGATCGCCGCTGCCGCGGTGGCGGCCTCGTTCCCGCCTAGTCCTTGTCCAGCACTTCCACCAGGGTCACCCGAAACGGCGCCAGTCCGTCGCTGAAATGCAGTCGCTCAAAGAGATTCCCGCCGCACAGGTGCAGAGCGTAGTCGCTGCCCTCCACCACCGAGGGCATCGACAACCCCACCCCGCGCGGCAGCAAAGGCTTCAGATTCCCCGCCAGCACGTTCACCAGCTCGCCCAGTCCGTCGCGAACGTCGCCCGCCTCCACCGTGTCCTCGGGCACGTCGATCTGCCTTGAGATCCAGCCGAACGCCTGCTCGGCCGAGCACTCCAGCAGCAGCGCCCCCTTCCATTCGCCCGCGTAGTAGATCGCGGCCGTATATCCGGCGGCCACACGATCCGGCCCGTTTTCCATCTGTTCCACGGACACGCCGGTCATCGTCTGAAACACCGAGACCGTGGTGTCGGCAATGCCGGCGCGATAGCTCTCGAGGGGAAAGGATGTCTTCATTTCTGCACCGTTAGGGTGGGTACCTGGTACGCTACCGTGTTCCCAAAGCTCCTGCGGACCAAGCCCGCGTCCATGTTGAAGGTCGTCTCGCTCGCTCCCAGCAGCAGGTAGGCTCCCGGAAGCATGATCCCGCGGATGCCGTTGAGGATCCTGCGGCGCGTCTCATTATCGAAGTAGATGAGGACGTTGCGGCATAACACCAGATCGTAGGGGCCGCGTCCCAGCATGTTCTGCCGCAGATCGAACGTCGTGAAGGTGCATGGCTTCCGCACTTCATCGCGAATCTGCCATTCCAGCCCGGCGCGCTGGAAGTATTTCACCAGCAGTTTCGCCGGCAGACCGCGGCTCACCTCGATCTGCAGAAAGCGTCCCGCTGTGGCGCGCTCCACGATCTGGCTGGAAAGGTCCGTCCCGTCGATGCGAAGGTTCCAGTCGGCGTAGCCGTTTTCGAGCATCAGCATCACCAGGCTGTAGGCCTCCTGGCCCGTCGAACACGCTGCCGACCAGATGCGCAGCGTTCGCGTTGCCTGGCGCTGTTTGGCCAGCTCGGGCAGAATGTCGGTGCGCAGCGCCTCGAACGCCGCCGGATCGCGAAAGAACAACGTCTCGTGCGTGGCCAGCGCTTCCACCACCCGCCGCCGCAGTTTGTCCGGCGTCAGCCGCAACTGGTCGCACAGGCGGTTCAGCGAGCCAAGCTTCTCGCTCTCCACAATGGGCCGCAGCCGCGATTGCAGCAGATACAGCTTGTCGTCGCCCAGCGCGATTCCCGACTCGCGATGGATGAAGTCGCGCAGAAACGCGTAGTTGTCCGCCGTCAGCGATGTATCCACCGCCGGTTTCGATCCTGGCGTGACTGTTGTTGTCAGCGGCATCGTCTCTCACCCCATCGCTCGCCGGACGATCTCTGGAGCCATCTGCGCCAGCGGCACCACGCGGTCCGCCAGTCCGGCCTGCGCAACGGCGCCCGGCATGCCCCACACCACGCTGCTCGCCTCATCCTGGGCCAGACAAAACGCCCCCGCGGCGTGCAGATCTCTCACCCCGCCAAGCCCGTCCTGACCCATGCCCGTCAGCACTACCGAAAGGACGCCGGCGCCGTAGCTTTGCGCCAGCGACCGGAACAGCACATCCGCCGCCGGCCGGCAGGAGTTCTCCTGCGGTCCCTGATCGAGCGCGGCCACGTACGACTCCCCGCTCCTTCGCACCCGCAGGTGATAATCGCCCCGCGCCACAATCGCCCGCCCGGGTTTTATCTCCAGGCCTTCCTCCGCCTCCATCACCTCCAGCGGACAGCACGCGTTCAGCCGCTCGGCCAGCAGCCGCGTGAACATCGGAGGCATGTGCTGCACAATCAGCACGCCGGCCGGCAGATTCGCCGGCAATCGTGGCATCAACTCGCCCAGCGCCTGTGGCCCCCCCGTGGAGACGCCGATTCCAATCACCTTCACCGCCGATGCGCGGCGCCCCCCTGCAGGCGCGATGCCCGCCACCATCCGCGGCGGCGCCGCCGGGGCCGTGGACGAGCGGAAGAATTGCCTGATCCGCGGAATCAGCTCGCCCCGCAGGCTCTCCAGCGATTTGTCGAGAGAACCGGCGTTCGCCGCCTTGGCGACGTAATCGTCGGCCCCCAGCGACAGCGCCTCGAAGGTCGCCGACGCGCCCCGCGTGGTCAGCGTGCTGAACATGATGGTGCGCATCCGCGGATACTGCTTCCGAATGCGCCGCAGCGTCTCGAGACCGTCGATGCCCGGCATCTCGATGTCCAGCGTGATCACATCCGGCTTCAGCTCCGGAATACGTTCAAGCGCCGTCAGTCCGCTGGCTTCGCTGCCCACCACCTCGATGTCCGGCGCCTCCTCCAGCGCCACCTTCAGCAGATGGCGAATCACCAGCGAATCGTCCACAATGAGCACGCGAATCCTCGCCCCGCCGGCAGCCTGGGTTCCGCGAACCGGAGTGGCCAGCAGAGACATCTCAGGCCAGCGCTCCAATCATCCGCAGCTTCTCTTCCACCATGTCGCGGGTGAACGGCTTCATGATGTACTCATCGGCCCCGGCTTCGAGCGCGCGCTGCATCTGCTCGATCTCGGTCTCGGTGGTCACCATCACCACGCGCACCGCCGCGAACCCGGGCCGCGCGCGCAGGCTCTGCACGAACTCCAGGCCGTTCATCACGGGCATGTTCCAGTCCACCAGAACCACTTCGATGGCCGGCCCCTCGCGCTCCATTACCGCCAGCGCCTCCTGCCCGTTTCCGGCGGTTGCCACCTCAAACCCGGATTCGCTCAGCGTCTTCGACAGAATCATCCGGGTTGCGCGAGAGTCGTCTACAACGAGCGCTCTTGCCATATGTCTCCTCCTCGCCGTCCCCTACAACTGGAAGCGGCCCACCAGATTCTGCAGCTCCGCCGCCATTTCGCTGAGCGCCTTTGCCGCAATCTGCGTGTCGGAGGCGCCTCGCGTGGTGTCCTGCGCCGCGGTTGCCACCCCGGCGATATTGTGCGCAATCTCCCCGGTCCCGCCCGCCGCTTCGGTCACGTTCCGGCTGATCTCGTTGGTGGTCACCGTCTGCTCTTCCACCGCCGCCGCGATGTTGTTCGAAATGTCGTTGATCTCGTTGATGATGTTCCCGATCTGGGCAATCGCTTCCACCGCGCTGCGGGTGTCGCTCTGAATCGCCTCAATCTTCTGCCCAATCTCCTCAGTGGCCCGCGCGGTCTCCTTGGCCAGTTCCTTCACCTCATTGGCCACCACCGCGAATCCCTTGCCCGCTTCACCCGCCCGCGCCGCTTCGATGGTCGCGTTCAGCGCCAGCAGGTTCGTCTGCTGCGCGATGGAGGTGATCACCTTGATCACTTTGCCGATGCCCGTGCTCGATTCGCCCAGCCGGCGCACCGTGGTGTTGGCCGATTCCGCCGCGTCCACCGCATTCCGCGCCACCCCGGCCGATTCGTTGGCCGCCTTGGAGATCTCGCGAATCGACGCCTGCATCTCCTCCGAACTGGCCGCCACCACCGACACCCGTTTCGACACGTCGTCACTGGCGTTGGCCACCACGTTGGCCTGCACCGCCGTCTCTTCCGCGTTCCCCGCCATCTGCTGGCTGACCGCCGTCAGTTCCTCGGCCGAAGCCGCCAGCGCCGACGCGCTCTGCGAAATGCGCACCATGCTCTCCCGCAGGTTGTCGCGCATCTGTGCGAATGCCTGGCCGAAACGCCCCGAGCACGGCGCGGATTTGTCGAGCACGGCGTCGTTCAGCCGCCCGTCGGCCAGCGCCGCCCCCTGGTCGATCAGCGTCTGGATCGCATCCTTCACCTGGCTCAGGCTCTCCGTCTTGTCCCCGCCCCGGCTCTCCACAATGGCCTGAATGTTCAGCCCCATTGAGTCCAGCGTGTTCAGCAGGAACGAATCGCCCACCGCCTGCATGTCGTAGTTGAACACCTTGAACACCGCTTCCTCGGCCGCCAGCGCCGTCGCCTCGTCTTTCATGTCCCGGCGCAGGTGCAGGTGCAGCAGACGCTGCATCTCGGAGTAGGAGCCGATATACCACTTGAACGGAAGATTGATGCGGTCGTGCACCCAGCCCACGTGCAGCCGATGTTCGAAATAGGCGATGCCCCAGTTCTGCTGCGCGCCCCCGAAGATCGCGTGAATATACTCCGCCTGCGTTGCCTCCAGCATCTCGCGCAGCGCCGGAACCGAAATCTGCCGCGCGCGCGCGAACTCCTCGAAGAAGGTGCGCGTCGGCCCGAAAGAGAACTGCCAGTCGTAGAACTCGCGGGCGATGGTCCTCGACACGCGCGCCGCCCACGGCTCCAGCCGCGCCAGCAGCCGCCGGTCGTCCTCGGTCAGGCGGATGAATTCGCGCCGTACCGCCAGGTTCGCTTCATTAATGCCGAATCGCGGCGCCAGAACCGGATCTCCAGCTTTGGCCGCCGGCATGTGAAATGCCGTCATTTCCGCGTTTGCATGGTGCGCTCGCACGGCGGGCTGTCGCTGCTCGCTCACCGGCGGCTCCAGCACCGCGCCATGATTCTGTTTTCTCGCCATATCTCCGTCCCTTTCAGGCGCCTCCCACATTCACGGTCCGCGGAATGTCAAGCACCAGCAGTAATCGATCTCTCAGTTTCTGCACGCCCCGCAGCATGGAGCGGAGCTTCGCGTCCATATTCCGTGGCGGCTCCTCGAAGGCCGCCGCATCCACTTCCACCACATCGCCAATCTCGTCCACCTGCAGACTCACCGCCCCATGCCCGGTGCGCACCACCACGCTCAGCGGAAGGCTCTCTCCCTCGCGCGGCGGAAGATCCAGCAGGCGGCGCATGTTCAGCGCGGGCACAATCTCTCCGCGCAGGTTCAGCAGTCCCTCCACCACTTCGGGCGCCAGCGGAACCGAGGTCAGCCGCTGCTCCCTCAGCACCTCCTGCACTTCCAGCACATCCACGCCAAGGAAGCGCCCGGCCACGTAAAACGTTGCACACTGGCCGGTCATGGCGGCGCCTGTTTCGCTCATGCCGGAACCTCCACCGGAACCTCTCCGAGCAGCGCCTCGCGCAATCGGGCGATCGAAGTCTCCCCGGCAAAGCCCGCCTGCCCCGCCACCGCATCCAGATCGAGGAAGGCGGTTACCTTGCCCGCCACCACCCCCGAACCGAGCAGCCCCGGCGATTGTGAAGCCCGCAAACACGTGGCCCGTTCATCGACGATGTCCACGATCTCATCCACCACCAGACCGGCCGTCGCCCCGCCCGTGCCCACCACCACCACCTGCAGCAACTCCGCATCCTCCCCGCTTCCGCCGCCGAACATCCCGGCCAGCGGAACCAGCGGCAGAACCGTGCCCCGATACTGCACGACGTCGCCTTCGGCGGTCTGCTCAATCAGATTCCGCGAAATCTTCTCCAGCCGCGCCACCCGCGCCAGCGGAATGGCCAGCCGCGCGAAACGCCCGGCCCGGCACAGCAGCAGAGAGTGCCGCTCGCCGCCCTCGCCCGTGCCCGTCTCCCCGCCCGCCGCTTCCCGCGCTGAACTCTCGCCCGCCGCCAGAATGCCCGAGCGCTGGGCCACGCCCGGAACATCCAGAATCAGCGCCACTCGGCCGTCGCCCATGATGGTTGCGCCGGCATAGCAGTTCAGCTCCTTCAGTTGTTGCCCCAGCGGCTTCACCACGATTTCCTGGGTGTCGCAGATCGCATCCACCACCAAACCGAACCGCCGGTTCTCCGCCTGCACGATGGCGATACTGGCCTCCTCCGGATTGCGCAGCGCCGGCAGCCTGAGCACCTTGTTGAGATCGATCAGCGGCAGCAGCGCGTCCCGGCTGCGGAACACCGGCGTGGAGTGCACGTATTCGATGCGCGTGCGCAGGGCGTCTCCTTCCAGCCGGATCAGCTCATGCAGATTCAGCTGCGGAATCACGAAACGCTCGCCGCCCGCCTTCACCAGCAGTCCCGGAATGATGGCCAGCGTCAGCGGGATGCGCACGTGCACCGTGGTGCCGCGCCCCGGAGCGCTCGACAAATCCACCGCCCCGCCGATGCGCTCGATGTTGGTGCGCAGCACGTCCATCCCCACGCCCCGCCCGGAAATGCTGGTCACCGCCGCCGCCGTCGAGAACCCCGGAAGGAAAACCAGGTTGAACGCCGCCCGGTCCGAAATTTCCTCGGCGCGCGCCGGCGTGATCAGCCCGCGCTCCACGGCCTTGGCGCGAAGCCGCGCCGGATCCATCCCCGCGCCGTCGTCGGCGATCTCGATGTGCACCTGGCCGCCCTCATGAAATGCGCGCAAGGTGAGATTGCCGCACGCCGGTTTTCCGCGGCGCGCCCGCTCCTCCGGCGCTTCGATGCCGTGATCGCAGGAATTGCGCACCATGTGCACCAGCGGATCCCTGATCGCTTCGATCACCGTGCGGTCCAGCTCCGTCTCCGATCCCTGCAGATCGAGAGCAATCTCCTTGTGCAGCGTGTTCGCCAGATCCCGCACCAGGCGCGGCAGCTTGTTCCAGACCACCTGAATCGGCTGCATCCGGGTCTTCATGACCCTTTCCTGCAACTCGCTGGTGATCAGGTTCAGGCGCTGCGAGATGGCGTTCAACGCGCCGTCTTCACGCGCGGCATTGTATTGCAGCACCTGATTGCGCGTCAGCACCAGCTCGCCCACCAGATTCATCAGCCGGTCCAGCAGATTCACATCCACCCGCAGCGTGGTATCCGCCAGCGCGGACTCTTTGTGCGGAGAGGGTGCTTCTTCGTTGTCCGCAACCGGCGCCGCTTTCGGCGCTTCGATTGCCGGAGCCGTGGTTTCCGGTGTCGCCGCCTTCACGGCTGCCTTTGGCGCCGCCGTTTCAACCGCAGGCTGCGGCTTCTGGTCGAAGGCCGCATGCAGCCTCTCCAGCAGACTCTGCTCGAATACCGGCCCCTCGTCCTCGCCGGTCTCGATGGCGCTCAGCATTCGCCGGATCCCGTCAACCGAGTCCAGGATGAGGCTGGTCAGATCCGCATCCAGCAACATACGCCCGCTGCGCAGCTCCCCCAGAATGCTCTCGGCGGCGTGGGTCACCGCGCCAAGGCGGGAGAATCCCAGAAAGCCACACGTACCTTTAACGGTATGTATGGTGCGGAAAATGCTGCCCAGGAGCTCCGTGTCCTGTGGCCGCCGCTCGAGTTCCACCATCTCCCGATCGAGGCGCTCGAGGTTTTCCGCACTCTCAACCAGGAACTCCTGGATGATTTCGCGGTCCTGCATGGGTCAGATAAGTACTGTCGGGGGTGCTTGCGGCGTCGATTTCCACGTTGTGAACTCGCCGCTCACACCCTTCACGGTTTATATCGACAAAAACATCCCGCAACTTCCTGGAACTTATGGACAAAAAACACTAGCCAGCCGGCTGAAACCGTTGAATAATGCAACAGAAGGCCTGGAGTAACGCCGAGCTAAAGCTCGCCGAAAAGAGGAACAGAGATGGCCGGTTACTTATTGCAGATCTCCTACACGCCGGAAGCGTGGGCTGTTTTGATGAAGAACCCGCATGACCGCCTGGATGCAGTTCGCGGCGTCATCGAGAAACTGGGCGGCAAGGTGGGCGCCTTCTGGGTGGCATTCGGCGAACATGACCTGGTCGGGATTCTCGCCATGCCCGACAACATCGCCGCCGCGGCGTTCTCCATGGCCCTCGCCGCTGGCGGAGCCTGCCGGAGCGTGCGCACGACGCCGCTTCTGACCATCGAGGACGCGATTGCCGCCATGCGCAAAGGCGCCGATTGCGGCTATACACCCCTCACGGCTCAGGGGTAAAGCAGCCAGCCAACTCTCGCCCGCGGCCGCGGATCTCAGCGCGGAAGAGCATCGGCCCAGTTCATCGCCTCGATATACAGCTCGCCGGCGTCGGCCGCCTGCACTCCCGTGACCGGCGCAAGTTTGAGCACCCGATCGAAATCGGACCGCTCCAGAGCGGTGGCCATCTCCAGAAACCCCCGAAGCGGCGAAACGGATGCGCCCGGCTCGCCCAGAATGGCCTCGGTCAGGCGCTGATCGAGGCCCATTTCCCCCAGCATTTCCGGCAGCGGCCGTCCCACCATCGCATCCAGCAGGGAGAGAAGGCCCACCAGAAAAGACGAACCGCTTTGATCCCGCATGGAGGCGTGTTCGGCGGCCAGTTCGCAGAAGCGCGCCCTGACCAGGGAGGCGGTCACCAGCTCGCCCGGCTTACCGTCGGCCATCTGCGGCAGCGCGGCCAGCAACACCCATTTCCGGATGCCCTCCTCGCCCAGATACGAGAACGCCTGGGCAAGCGATTCCACCCGGTATTGCAGGGTGAACATCGCGGAGTTCACGAAAAAGAGCAGCTTCTTGGTCAGGCCAATATCGGCCGCCACCAGCGCCTCGATCCGGTCGAACTCCAGGTCGGGCTTCCGGATCTCGGCCAGCAGCCGCAGGCACGCCAGTTTCGAGGAGGGCACTTCGCGTGCCGCCAGGATCTCCGGCCGCGCGAAATAGAATCCCTGAAAAAGCTCGCACCCGTAGGAGAGCGCCGCCTCGAACTCTTCCTTTGTCTCCACCTTCTCGGCCAACAGCCGCGTGCCGGTTTTGCGCACCTGCTCGCACACCCAGCGCCGGTCCGCCCGCTGCACATCCATCCAGTCGATCTTGGCGTAATGGGCGCAGGCCAGTAACGGCGAGTCCGTGGCGGCGGCGGTGACGTCGTCCAGGGCGATGGTGTAGCCGGCGGCCCGCAGTTCCTGGCAGGAGCGAATCACTTCCGCGTCCGGCTCGACGTCTTCCAGAATCTCGATCACCAGCCGGTCCCTCGGCAGCGTCAGCGCGCGCCCTTCCAGCAACAGATCGCGCGTGAAGTTGACGAAGCCCTTCTTTTTGCCGAGGACCCGGTTGCATCCGATGGTCAGACAGGCGTTGGCCAGAACCGCGCTGGTTGCCGCGGTTCCGTCGCTGCCGTCAAAGGCGTTGCCGTTGCCGGAACGAAACAGGAGTTCATAGGCGACCGTGTTCTGATTCCGGTCGAGGATGGGCTGGCGTCCTACCAGTACGTCCACGTGCCTGCACTCCTCCCCTGTTCTTCGTATCGGCTGGCCGATTCCGCTTTTTCAGGGTTTTTTGGAGGCGGACCGAGGTTTGCACCCGCGCCAACGCCCGAGGGCGTGGCCCCATGCCGGACTCCCACGAAAAAAAGGAGCCGCTGCCTGGCGCAGCGGCTCCATAAAGCAATCGCTTGCTTTGTCAGGTGCCTGGTTGGTTGATCAGAAGATCAGCTTCGCTGCAAGCTGCAGCTGCCGCGGATCCCATGCCGAGGTCGGCGTGCCGAACTGGCTGGTCGCCGAGCGTACGCCCGTCGTGAAGTTGTAGCCGTTCGAGAAATCGGTGCCGATGCCGTTAAATTGCGTGTGGTTGAGCGTGTTGAAAGACTCGAAGCGCAGCTCGAGGCGGCTGTTGCGAGTCTCGCTGAGCAGGAAGCTCTTGAACAATGCGATGTTCCAGTTGTCGCGGCCCGGTCCGCGGATCTCGCCCTTGGTCAGAGTGCCCCAGTCGCCGACCGTCGGCGCCGAAAAGCCGGCGGTGCTGAACCACTGCTCCGCCGTCTTGGGGTAGCTGGCCGATCCGCTGAAGTCTGGCCGGTTGGTCGCGCCCGGAACGCCGTTCGAGCCGGCGGAACCGCCCAGGGTGATCTGGAGCGGGAAGCCCGACTGGATAGTCCACAAGCCCGACACTTCCCATCCGCCAATCACGGTTTTAGCGAAGTGGTTGCCCGTGGTGCGGAAGATCGGCAGATCGTACACGAAAGCCAGCACGCCGATGTTGCGCACATCCACAAACGACGGGCCCCAGTCGTAATGGTTGTCATATGGGTTGAAGGAGTTGACGTTGTCGCCGCCGAAATTCTCCGCCGGGTCCATGGCCTTGGAGAAGGAGTAGGACGCCTGCAGGGAAAGATCCTTGCCCCACTGCGATTTCAATGAGGTCTGCAGACCGTTATAGTAAGCGTTCTCGCGGTTCTCGCCCATGTTGATCTCGCCGAAACCAAGGTACGGCACCACGGTGTTGATATTGACCGTGCCCGCGATGATTTGCGGCAGGATCGCCTGGGACGGGAGGTTGATGTTGTTATAGACAAACTGATGGCGGCTCTGGTTGCCGACGTAGGACGCGTCGAAAACCGTGGCCCGCCCGAACGACTGCTCCACGCCCACGCTGTATTGGTAGGTCACCGGAGTCTTGTAATCGTTCTCGGACAAAGCGGTGATTCCGTTGATCGTGATGGGAGCAACGTAAACCGCGCCCGTGGCCAGGCTTTGATTCGGATTGCTCATGGACACGTTGTTGTTGGTCACCGATGCGCTGAACGGAGCGTTCCCGCCGGCGTTGTACATGTCGTTGCCCTGAATGCGCTCATACATCGCGCCGAAGCCCGCGCGCACGATGGTCTTGCCCTGGCCCGTCAGGTCGTACGCCAGACCGAAGCGCGGACCGAAGTTCAGCCAGTGGTTGTTCACCATGCCGTTGGGGTTCCCGTTGACCCCGGTTTGGCCTATGCCGTTCAGATAAAACGTGAACGAATCCAGCGCCTGTTCGGGGCTCTTTCCAAGACCCGGGCTGCTGGGGCTGATGGCGCCCCCGCCCGCCAGCAGAATCGCGGCGTCGGCCGGATTGTACTGGTTCGGGTAGAAGTTCGACATGCGATGGTTGGCTTCGAAGGTGTGCGGAATGCCGTCCCAGCGAAGGCCGAGATTCAGGGTCAGGCGGTTGTTGACGCGCCAGTTGTCCTGGAAGTAGGCTGCCGGCGAAATCGCGTTCCACTGGCCGGCATCCTGCAGCGCCAGCTCGTTGTAGCTGCTGGCATAGCCGAGCAGGAAGTCCGCAAACGGATTCCCGGTGTAGGTGCCGTTGAAGCTGAACGCGCCCTGGGTGTCGCCGAACAGATCCTGATTCTTCAGGTACTCGGCCCAGCTCACGCCCATTTTCATCTGATGGGAACCCTTGGTGAAGGAAAGGTCCTCTTTGATCTGCCAGTCGTCGCAGTGGTTCAGCCACGGGAAACTGGTCGAGTCGTAATTCGCGGAACTCGAGATGTTGATGCCCGGCAGACGATCGTCGTTGTTCTTGTCGCTGAAGATTCTCGGAATGCTGGAGCGAACCGAACCGGTGATGGTGCCCGTCGGGAGGATGCTGATTGCATTTCCATCGTAGTTCAAAGCCGTCTCGCTCAGCAGCGTCGGGCTGATGGAATACGTCGCATGGATCACGCCCGTGTAGGAGGGGTTGCCGAACGTGTTGCCCACGGTGGGCACGTTCACGCCGCTCCACATCGGCGGCCCGTAGCTCTGACTGGCCGACTCATACACGTAGTGGCCGAACACGGAGAACTTGTCGGAGAACTGGTGGTCGATGCGGACCAGCTCTTCACGCACGTTGGTCGGCAGGTTGTTGCCGCCGATGAACGTGGTGTTGCCGACGTTGGGCTTCGGGAAAATACCCGCGGCGATCAGGCCGGTGGCCTGGGAGCTGATGAGCGCCGAGGGCAGAGAGGTGAACTTCTGGCCGGGTTGGAGGCCGAGCGCGGTCCACTGCGCCAGCGCGGTTGCGTTCAGCTGCGACGCGTTGGGAACCGTTCCGGTGAGCCCTGCGCCGCCATAGGTGGCCGGATCCGGCACGGTGGTGTTGACGCCGCCCTGCTGGATCAGCTTTCTCCATTCCATGTTGTAGAAGAAGAATGTTTTATCCCGGTTCTTGTTGTAGAGCTTGCCGAACGTCACCGGACCGCCGGCGTTAAAGCCGAAGGTGTTCAGGCGAAGTTCCTGCGTGGGCAGACCGGCTTTGTTGCGGAAGAAATCGTTTGCATCGAAATCGTTGTTGCGGACGAATTCCCATGTGGAGGCGTGGAAATCCTTCGTGCCGCTCTTGAACACCATGCTTATGGTGCCGGCCGAGGAAAGGCCGTAGTCGGCGCTGTAGTTCGAAGTCATCACGCGGTACTCGGAGATCGCGTCGAGCGATGGAGCGATAATGCTGCCTCCTGCGCCGCCGCGGTCCGACTGCTCCGCGCCATCCGCCAGCCAGAGGTTGTGTTCCTCGCGCTGGCCGTTAAACGCGATGCTGGCGTTGCCGCCAGCCGACGTGGGCGCCTGGAATCCAGGTGTGTTGTTGGCGGTTCCGGGTGTTATCAGCGCCAGAGCATACAAGCTGCGGCCATTGGTGGCGATCTGGGTGACTTCCTGGCTGGTGATGACATTGCTGACTTCACCGCTGTCGGATTGCACCGCGATGGCGTTTGCCTCAACCTTGATGCTCTCGCTGGCCGTGCCGATTTCCAGTGAGAAGTCGACGCGGGTACGGTCGCCAACCTGCAGCGTGATCTCGGTCTTCTCGGCTGTCTTGAAGCCCGATGCTTCCACCCTCACGCTGTAGTGGCCGATGTTGATATCGGCGGCGATGTACTGACCGGCATCGTTGCTGGTCGTCTTGAAGATGAGCCCCGTATCGTTGTTTGTTACGGCGATTTGGACGCCGGGAACGGCGGCCCCGGACGGGTCGGTAATCGTTCCGACTATAGTTGCCTGCTGCGCTGATGCAATGGTCGCGAATGCCACCAGCACCAGGAACAGCATAAATAAGCGAGACCAGTACTTATGTGTCACTATTTATCTCCTGACCTGTTTACGAGGTTCTCCGGAACAGACTACGTGCGCACAACCCCAAACCAGAGAACCCTTTAGCGTTTGGTGTAGTATGTCGCCGGGTCCGCTGAAACCTCAATCGACTAACGGTTCCCCGCCCGTGGCCGAAGCGGCGGCGCGATTTAGCGGCGGACACTTAACCTCCATCGCGCTCCGGCGTAACGTCCCGCCGGCACGTTAGCGGTACGACCCGCCGCAGAAACTACAATTTGTGTGGGCTGTAACGTCGGACGTGCGCTACAAAATCACTCGCAGTTGCGCCCGCCATGTAACCCCCTGTCTCCCGCTACATCTTGTGCAACGCGGTGCAGCTTGATATATTCCTGACAAAGCGAGTTGGGTCAGGAACGGGGGTTTCCTACACCATCGATTACCGAGTGCCGTGACGAACTGAACTCGGTTGCACAGTCGACAACCTTCCAGCAGTCGCCCAAGCTGTCGCGCCTGCTGCAGTATCTGTGCACAAACTCGATCTTCGGCGAGCCTGGCCGAATGAACGAGCACACCATTGGTGTCGACGTATTCGGGAAGCCCACCGATTTCAAGGAAAACAAGGACTCCACGGTTCGCGTCGAGATGCACCGGCTGCGGCGGAAGCTGATGGCTTTCTACGCCGACGAGGGCGCCGATCACAAGGTCAGGATCATTATCACGGCGGGAAATTACACGCCCCTGTTTGAGGTCCGGCCGGCGCGAAACGGAAGCTGCGAGGAACCGCTGCACGCGGAGTGGGACGGCGGCGACGCCGTGGCATCGCCTCAACCCAATCCTGCAAAGCCGGAGGGCAGGCCTCGCGGCACGCGATATGCGGTAGTCTCAACGGCCCTTGTTACGCTCGGTCTGGGTATCGCCGCCGTGATCTCCCTTGCGGGAGGACGCCGGGCCTCTTTGCCGCCGCCGGTGACGGCGCCCCACGGCGATGAGATTCACATTCTCGCCGGCTACAGCGGAAGCGATTGGGTGGACGCCGCCGGACAACGCTGGCAATCCGACCGCTATTTCGAGGGAGGGATCGCGCTGCCCGGTCCAGGTGAGCTGACGCCACCGCCTCCCGAGCGCCGGTTGTTCCAGACCATGCGCCAGGCGCGCCGCGCCGGCGAGTTGCCCGAAGAGGACGGCTCCTTCGGCTACGACATTCCCATGAAATCCGGCACGTACGAATTGCGGCTGTACTTTGCCGATCCCATGCGCCAGAGTCCGCTGCTGCAGGACGAGCAGGATGCGCAGAATATTCGTCACTTCGACGTCGCCGTGAACGGAACGCACCTGCTGAATCGCCTCGACGTGGTGTCGGAAAGCTGGCCCTCGGCGGTGGCCATTCGGGCGTTCAAGGATATCGTGCCCGCCGCGGACGGCAAGGTTCACATGCGCTTCACGCCCAATCCCAACCAGCCGCTTGTGAGCGCGCTGGAACTGGTGCCATCGCGCCCCGGCCACGCGAATCCCATCCGCATCACGCCCCGGCAGACGGTGCTCAGCGACTCGGAGGGAAACAAGTGGGGTCCCGATAATTACTTTATTGGCGGGCGGCTCATCGTTCATGAAATACCGGCCAGCGCCCACCTTTCCGAACTCTACAGTGTCGAGCGCTATGGCAATTTCACGTACGCGATTCCGGTGCCGCCGGGGGTGTATTCACTGACTCTGCACTTCGCCGAGGCGATGTTCGTGCCCTCGGCCCCTTCGGTGATCTGCCGCGGCCCCGGTTGCCGGGTGTTTGATGTCACCTGCAACGGTACCGCGCTGCTGCAGGACTTCGACATCTTCGCGGCCGGTGGCGGCCCGTTCCGCGCCGTGACGCGCACGTTCCATGGCCTTCGACCAAACGGGCAGGGCAGACTGCTGCTGTCGTTCTCGTCGTCCGTCGATTACGCGGAGGTCAGAGCGATTGAAGTGCTGGACGAAACGCCGCTGGCGCGCTGATTCCCGATGCTGGCAAGCTGATGGCCTGCGCGACGGTTCCCGCAGGTGATGAGCGGCGAGAGAATGACATATGCGCCCAATGATGTTTCTCGTGTTCGTGCAAATGTGCTCGGCGCAGGCGGTTGCACTTGTGCCAGACTACGAGAACCTTAACGGGCCGACTTGCGGTTGGTCCTTCCATCTGCGCAGGATTCAGGGAACCGTTACGGATTCGAGTCTCGCACCAGTCAAGGATGTCGATGTGGCAGTGTTCGACGATGCTTCCCATAAACTGCTCGGCACAACGAAAACGGATGAGCAAGGCAGGTTCATCGTCAACCAACATTGGCCTGGCAAACTTCGCATCGTTTTCGACGCTCCAGGCTTCCAGACCGACGATTGGGCAGTTAGGATCGTCAAGTGGCCAGACGGTGGCTTCTTCCACCCCAGGGTCATAAACGACGTTCTACAAGTTGGTGGTGATCGCGGGCTTTGGTGCCCTCCGACGTGGGCCGAAAAACTCCACTTGAAACGCCGATCCTGATTCCAGGCTGCGTTGCCTGACTGTCCTGATCCGACTTCGGTCCGCTTATTCGTAGTGAGGTTGATTGCGCCGAAACCAGGGCCATGGTGAAGATCTGGAACGACGCTATGGCGGACGTTATCGGGGACGCCCGAAAAGCCGGCGCGGAGCGGGCGGGGCTAAGTCTGCGGAAGTCTTTGAAAAGACTAGGAGGAGAGTGGCGGGGACGACGGGGCTCGAACCCGCGACCTCCGACGTGACAGGAAGGCAGCATTCCGCGGCGCTGATTTCGATCTGGCTGTGGTTCAGCGACATACGGCGAACGCGAGAGCGCCATTTTCAGGCTGCTACAGTACGTGCACAGTTGTGAACTACCGATCGGCGGTGATCTTTGCTGACGTTCGAGCTGGTGTGCCTGACGTGCAAGGTGAATGTTCTCTGAGATCGAAGCGAGGGATTCAACTCGCGCGGCAGTTCAGTTTTCGGATATCGTGCTACGGTAACCCGGTTGGCGTGCTCGAACTGCGTTTCGTCGAGCGCGAAGATCACTTAGTCGCCCGCTGGTACATTCGAGCATTCAAAAGTGCCATCGCTGTCGGTCAGGACACCACGGAGCCTGCGCGTCGGTGGCCGAAACCAGCACCACGAGTGCACCGGCAACAGGCTTGCCATCTTCGGCCACGACACTGGCGCACCATCGGCAGTCGCGATGACGACGTTTTTGAAGGCGCGCCTTCGACCGAAATCCGGCGAATAAAGAGCCCATCCTCACCCGAGACGAACAGCCGCGCCTCCCAACGGTAGCTCAAGTAGCAGCCCGCAGGCGGTACGCCGTCTCTCTTCGTGCTCAGGATCGCGAACTCCAGAGTTGCCCCGGACGCTCATGCGATACTCTTTCCTGCGGAGCGTTTGGATGCGGCGTTTGATTCTGGCCAACTATCAATCGCCCGGCGATGCGGTGATGCTCACCGCCGCTGTTCGCGACCTGCATCGCAGCTACCCCGGA
>Ga0335078_10007086_pt1 | contig 16613 bp, 12 predicted proteins | sample Lox_Sample_32_FD_206711 | JGI IMG/M metagenome (GOLD analysis project Ga0335078, IMG submission 206711) | Soil microbial communities from Loxahatchee National Wildlife Refuge, Florida, United States - Lox_Sample_3.2 | ecosystem: Environmental > Terrestrial > Soil > Wetlands | place: USA...
GGCCGGCGCTCCGCCGGGACCCGCCAGTCGGCGGCCCCGATCGTCTCCCGCATCGCCGCCGGGTGCGTGCCGCGGAACCGGAACGCGATGTCCACGTCGGAGAAGTAGTCCGCGGGAACGTGCTCGAAGCGCTCCCGGACCCACGCGTCGTCGTGGTAGAGCTTCTGGAACGCCATCGTCTTGACCCGGAGCAGGTGCGGCGCGCGCGCCCAGCCGTAGTGATAGATCCTGGCGCCGGTCCGCTTCACGCGCAGCGGGCGCCCGTCCTTCCGCCCGAACCCGGCGGCGTCGCCCACTGACTGCAGCCGGCCGTCGTTGCGCACCACCCGGCACTGCTTCCGGTAGCGCACGTAGTTGACGTACGCGTAGGTCCCCTCGAAGTGCAGGAACCTGAAGCGGAGCGCGTCGACGTCCTGGTTCGCGTCCCAGCGCTCGATCGCGCCGCGGATCCGTTCGTAGTCCGCCTCGTGCACGACCTCGTCGGCCTGCAGGTAGAACGCCCAAGGGTGCCGGCACTCCGCGAGCGCGAGGTTGGTCTGCTGCGCCAGGACCCGGCCGCCCACGCGCAGGGACTCGTCCCACTCGGTCTCGAGGATCCTGACCTTCCGGTCGTCGAGCGACCGCACCAGATCGAGCGTGCCGTCGTCGCTCCTGCCCACCGCCACTACCAGCTCGTCCACGAGCGGCAGGAGCGAGCGCAACGACTCCATCACCGGGTAGCCGTAGCTCACGGCGTTCCGGACGATCGAGAAGCCCGAGACCGGAACGGCGGCCGTCACGAGCGCTCGTCCGCGAGGGGGCCCGCGGCGCAGCGTCGAGCGTTCACGCAACCGGCTCCCGCGGTGCGCACAGCACGTCGTACGTCTCCCAGCGCGTGAGGTTCGCCGGAGTGATGGCCTCGCCCTCCACGCCGCCATCGGGCAGGTACCGCCGCAGGTCGTATCCGTGGCCCACGAGAAAGTCGAACAGGCGCCGCCGGTAGTCGCGTGGCGACTTGCGCAGGGCGAACATCTCGACCCGGAGCCACGGCCGCCGGCTGCGGATCAGGTTCTCGAGCGTCTCGAGGATCGCGAGGTCCTGGCCCTCGGCGTCCACTTTGATGAACCGGAGGCGCGGCACGAGGTCCGCGTGCTCGCGCGTCAGGTAGGCCGGCAGGTTCCGGCCTTCCACGCGCACCTTGAAGGCGCTGCCGTGGAGCCAGCGGCTCATGCCCTCGTGCATCCCGCCGTTGCAGTAGCCCTCGTCCCCGTACTGGAATTCGTACGAGCCGTCGGTTCGGGTCGCCGCGAACATCAACGGCACGATCCGCGTCTTGCTGGGATTGAGCTCCGCGTTCCGCGCCAGTACCGGGAAGGTGTACGGGTTCGGCTCGAGGGCCAGCACGGTTCCCGACGGCCCCACCGCGAGCGCCATCGGGATCGTCGTGTCCCCCTGCTGGGCGCCGATGTCGATCGCGACGTCTCCCGGCCGCAGGAAACGACGCAGCAGATCGACCTCGGCCTGGCGCGGCGCCGGATCGGGCGCGCGAGGGTGCAGCCACCGCGCCACTTCGATGCGCCCCGCCCCCGGCAGGTCGTGCGACTCGATCGCGATGCCGTACTGCTTGGGCTTGGGGCGCAAGCCGAGCAGGTAGACGACTTCCTTGAGCTTCATGCACGCCTCTCCATCCGTCGCTCGCGGCGGCCGAGGAGCTCGTGCGCCGCCTGCAGCAACGCCTCCACGGGGATCTCACGCACGTTGGCGCCGCAGACGCTGCGGTGCTCGGGACCGATGGCCCCCCAGATCTCCACCTGCTGCGAGAGTCCGAATGCCACGGTTGCGATACCCATCGCATCGGCCAGGTGCAGGGTCCCGGTGAATTGCGCGATGAACAGATCGAAGCTCCGCTGCACGGCCGCGAAGACGTCGAGGGGCGCGGCCGGCGCCAGCACCGCGCCCGGCACGGCGGACACGATGGTCTCCGCTTCCCGTCGCTCGGCGCCGGTGCCGCACAGCACCACGCGGCAACCGTCCTCCGTCAGGCTTCGCGTCAACGCCATCACTTTCTCCGCGGGCCACGCGCGGACGGCATGACGCCCCGACGTGCGATTCGGGATCTGGAGTCCCACGAGCGCTCGCCCGTCGCCGGGCATCACGGTCGCCGCGATTGCCGCGCCCAGCCGCTCGGCCTCGGGACTCGGCGTGAAGACGGGCCGCAAAGCGTCGGGCGGGAAGCCGAGGATCTCCGCCGCGTGGCAGTATCGCCGCACGATGTGCCGGTCATCCGCCCCGAGCAGCAGGTTGCACGACGGCGCCGCGTACGTCCGGTGGGTGGCGCACCGGATCGGCGCCCCGCTCCACGCGGAGATCCACGCGCCGGCCATGGACTCCGCCCGCAGGCTGACGCTCAGGTCCACCGACTGCCGGCGCAGCCAGAGCGCGATGCCGGCCCAGCTCCGGGGATTCCTCCGGAAGACCGGCGCCTCCTCGACGAAGGGCAATCCCCGCAACACCGCCTTGTTCTTGGGCCCGGCGACGAGCAGCAGTCGCGCCGCGGGCCAGCGGCGATGCACCGCCAGGATCAGCGGCGTCGAGCACAGCAGGTCACCGATGCGATCGGTGCGCGAGAGCAGAATCGTCCGCGGCCGGAATCCGTCGAGTTCGTCGACCGTGCGGGGGCGACGGTCGAGGTGCGCGGTCAACGCGGCGGCGAAGGCGGACTGGAGCGGCCGCTTGATGCCCTCCCGTGCCCGCTTCAGCAGCGGGCGCGACGCGCTCAACCCGCTCTCCTAGGAGCCAAGGAACGTGCCCCAGATCCAGTCCACGATCCCGTGGGTCACGGCGGCGGCCGCGATCCGTCCGGTGCGCTGATACACCCATCCGTACGCGAGGCCCGCGAGCGTGGCCAGCAGGGCGTAGGGCCAGTTGAGGGGCGGTGCGTGCTTGGGGAGGTGCGAGAGACCGAAGACCACGGATCCCACGACCAGGCCGATGCGCGGGTTCCACAGCCGCGAGAAGGACTCCTGGAATACGCCGCGAAACAGCATCTCCTCCGGCAGTCCGACGAAGAGCACGAGACCGAAGAGACGCGCAGACGCGTAACCGATGCCGAGCCAGCGCGGCTCGACGTGCAGGAATCCGATCACCATCCCGAGAGGAATCGCCACCGCCGCCAGCACGACCACCGCGCCGAGCGCGAGCCCCAAATCCCGCGCGCGGATTCCCAACCGCACGTCGAACGTGCGGATCGGGCGGACGGCCAGGAACAGGAACAGCGCGACGTCGAGCGCCGCGAGATACGCCAGGCCCAGGTGCGTGCCGCCCGGCACCCGGATCTGCAGCGGGCGTTCCCAGAGCCCGCCCAGGGCCCACAGCGCCGCGCCGCCCAGCAGCAGGCGCCCGGCCGCCGGCTCCTCTGCGCTCCCGCGCCCGAGCGCCGCCACCGCGATCGCGACGCATACCGGCCACAGCACCATGTTCAGCCAGTGGTAACTGCCGCTGAGCACCGCGGCGCCCATCCCGATCACGGCGAAGGCAAACGGGACGTGGACGGACAGGGGCGGGTAGGCCGCGACGCGCGAGCGGACCCACTCCTGGCACTCCGGAATCAGCAGGAGGAGAAACGCGGCCGCCGCCGCCAGACAGAAGCCCACCCACGGCCAACGCGCCGCGCCTTCGGCACCGAAGACCGCGAGCGCGACCAGCGAGACTCCCGCGACGAGCCAGCCGACGAGGCTATCGCGATCCTTCATGCCCCCTCCACGTCTTCGCGTACTTCAGCCACGAACTGTAGGCGGACATCGTCGCAAACAGCACCCCCGGCGTTCCGTCCAGCACGCCCAGGCGCAGCACCAGCCGCGCGAACACCTTCCACGGAAGCCGGAGCCACATCCAGGCGCGGTACCTCCTGCCCCGCGCCACCAGCGCGTCCGCCTGAAGCTCGGTGTACCGGTTCATCTTCTCCACGTGCACCGCCAGCGACCGGTACGGATGGTGCACGAGCGTGCCGCGCAGTCGTCCGGGCCGGCCCGGCACCAGGACGCGCTCGTGCACCCGGTCGGTCGAGAAGCGTCCGCTCTCGCGCCGGAACACCCGCAGCACCCAGTCGTGGCTCATCCCGCCGAAGCGCAGCCGCCGCCCGAGGAAGAAGACGTCCCGCCGCACCAGGTATCCGGCAGGCCCGCGCCCCGCGCTCATCACGCGCCGGATCTCCGCCGCCAGCCCGGGCGTCACCTGCTCGTCGGCGTCCACCGACAGCACCCACTCGCCCGAGGCCATCTCCAGCGCCGCCTGTTTCGCGGCGCCGAACCCCGTGAACGGCCGCTGCACCACGCGGGCACCCGCCGACTCGGCGATCGCCACCGTCGCGTCGTCCGAGCCGCCGTCCAGCACGACGATCTCGTCGACCAGACCGCGCAGGCTCGCCAAGCAGCCGGGGAGATTCGCGGCCTCGTTGCGGGTGATGATCACGGCGCTGAGCCGGACCACGCCCGAGCTCGTCACACGCCGCCCCGCGGCGCGCCCGCGCCGCCGCCCGTGACGAGCCGATAGACCGCCAGGGTCCCCTCGACCATGCGCTCGACGGAGAAGTCGCAGACCCGTTCGCGCCCGGCGGCCACCAGCCTCCGCCGCAGCACCGCATCGCCGAGCACCCGGCCGATTCCGGCCCCCAGCGCCGCACCGTCGCCGACCGGCACCAGGAGCCCGTCCACGCCGTCGCGCACGATCTCCGTCACGCCGCCCGCGGCCGTCGCCACGACCGGCACTCCGGCCGCCATGGCGTCCAGCAGGGTCGTGCCCAACCCCTCGTCGCGCGAGCTCAGGACGGCCACGTCCGCCGCGGCGAGCAGTTCCACCGCGTCGAGCCGGAAACCGGGCAGCCGCACCGTGCCGTCCAGTCCCAGCTCGTGACAGGTCCGGCGTGCCGGCTCGAGCAGCGGCCCGCCGCCCACCAGCAGTGCCTGCACGTCGTGACCCGCACGCCGTGCCGCCGCGATCGCTTCGAGGAACGTCCTCGGATCCTTGTGCGGCGGAACGAGAGCCGAGACCATCACGACGAGCGCGCGTCCTTGCCCGAGACCGAGCGACCGCAGCGTCGCCGCGCTCGCCGGCGTCCGCCGCGCACGCAGGTCCACGCCGCTCGTCACCACCGAGACGCGCTCCAGCGCGATGCCGCTGGCACCGAGCGCCCGGCGTACCCGCTCCGACACGGCAATGAAGCGGGTGGCGCGCGCGTGCTTCCAGCGCGAGAGCGGGTTGCGCCGCAGGGGGAGAGCCACGCGGCGCGCGGCCAGGAGCGGAATCCGCGTGCCGGCGGCCGCGAGGGCCGCCATCGCCAGCGCGTGTGCCGCGTGTGCGTGCAGCACGTCGGGGCGCACGCGCCGCACCAGCGCCCGCAGCCGGCCCGCCGCCACCGGGTCCCACTCGAACGCCGGTCTCACCGGCACGACCGGGACGCCGTCCCGCGCGAGGGCGCCCGCGAGCAGCGAATCCGGCCGCGTCACGACCCATGTCTCGTGCCCGCGTTGACGCATGAGCGTCGCGAGCGCGTGGACCTGCCGCTGGCCACCTCCCCAGCTGCGCTCTGTATCTACGTGGACCACACGGAGCAGGCCCTCGGCGCTCACGAGCGCGGGCACGACGGGGGGATCCCGGGACGCAGAGGGATCCGCGCCAGCGAGCCCCGGAATCGCACGGGCTTCTTCCCGGTGTCCGGGACCGCGACGTCGAACGTCCCGGAGACGGAGCCGCCCTCCTGCAGCCGGATCGTCCCCGACGTGCCGACACGAGCCGTTCCGCTCGCCAGCCGGAAGGCGGCGGTGCCGGTGCCGACTCCGCCAAGCTGCGGCTGGACGGCGAAGGAGCTGGGTCCCTTGAGCGGGAGCGTCGTCTTCACCGCGAGGCCGGCGCCCCGGTCCCGTCCGACGGCGATGATGGTCAGCAGGCTGTCGGTGGGGCAGTACTCGGCGCGGCCGGGTTCGTCCATGACGCGGGTGGTGCGGTCGGCGCTGCGCTCGACGCTCAGGTGGCCGCCGGCACCCGAGTCCTGCACGCCGCCGCCGCTGCACCCGCCCGCGGCGGCGAGCGTAAACGCCGCCGCCGCGATCAACTTCGGTCGCATGGTGGGAGAAGCTAGGCGCCCGCGCCTCGGTTGCCTAGCGCCGCGCCTCGATCACGAGAGACCACCGCCAGCGGGCGTCCGGCGCGATCGGCCGCGCCGCATCCAACCGGACGACGCCACCGAGCAGCGACACCCCGGCGCCCACGGAGGCCGCCACGCTCCCGACGAACCGCAGGCCGTCCGGCGCCACCTGCCCGGCATCGCCGAAGACGACCGGGCTCACCGCGTGCCCCCCCAGCGCGAGGTCCACCCCGAGCGCCCACGCCCCGCTGCCGCGGAACCGCCCGGCGGGATATCCGCGCAACGTCTTGTCGCCGCCCAGGCGGAAGTCCTGCTGCGGGAGGCTGTCGCCCGCACCGGCGCCCAGCCACCCGGAAGCCGTGACGTCCAGGCCGCCCACGAGACCGGAGCGGCCCGTCGCCGAGAGCCAGCCGCGCACGTGGCGCCGCGTTCCTGCCGTGGCCTGCGCGCCCGCACTCCAACCGAAGGGTCGGGCGCCTCCGGCCAGCGTGGCTTCCGCGACCGCGTAACGCCCGGGCACGACCGGGCCGTTGGGATCGAATTCGCCACTCCCGCCGAACAGCGCGTTGAATCCGGCGCGGGCCTGCCGGCGCGGGGCCGATTCGTCCTCGTAGCGCGCCTCGAGGCTCAGGTCGGCAGTGAGGCCGAGGGGCCGCTGCGTCCGCACCGCGAAGCCCTGCGCGAACACGTAGTCCCCGTCGTCGCGCGCGAACAGCAGCGCATCGACCGAATTCGCGAATGTCAGCCCGGGTGCGAGCGGGTCCGCGTCGCGCATCTCGCGATACGCCGATATCTCGAGGCGCGACGAGACTGCGTCCCGTCGCACCGTCAGCGAGCCCTGGAGTCGCCGGTCGGTGAACGCGTAGCGGGCCTTCGCCAGCAGGTAGACGAAGGCCGGCCCCGGCCTCCACTCGTAGCCCGCGCCGAGCGACGCGCCCTCCGCCCGGTTGTACCTCCAGATGTCCGTCAGCCGGTCGAAAGCCAGGCCCAGCCTGGGGCGGCCGGTGATGCTGTCGGGCAGATGCTCCATCGTGCTCAGCACGTCACGCCTGAGATCCTCGAGTCGCGTGGCGTCGGACGCGGACAAGCCAAGGTCCAGGGGGCCCTCCCAGCGAGCGTATTTCTTCAGCACCGAGTCGGGCGGCACGTCCACCTCGAAGTGCCCGCCTATCCAGGCGCCGACGGTGACGCAGCCCTTCTTGCCGTCGGAGTCGGCGTCGGCGAGCGAGTCCGGCACCGCCTTCCCGCCGCACCGTCGTCTGATGCCGTCGGGGTGCCGTCCGTGGTGCGTCGTCGTGTCGGCCGGCAGCTCGGCAAGGACGAGCGGCGCGTTCTCGTTGACGCGCACATCGCTGAATGTGGTGATGAAGTGAACCGGCACGACCAGGTTCTTGAACCACGGCAACTGCACGTCGAGGCTGACGGACTGGCGGAATGGGAGCCAGAACCGCTGGTCGTACAGGCCGTACTCCAGGTCCGCCGAAACGCGCAGGATCCTCTCCACCAGCGCGTTCTGCCGGTCCGCTTGCACGGTGTCGCGGTGAGTAGACCCGATCGAGTCCACCCACACCCGGCTGCCGACGAACGTGAACGACAGGCGGACGGTCTCCGCCGTCGCGGCATCCAGCCAGATCTCTCCCGCGATCAGCGAGGCATCCGCGCGCACCGGCGTGATGCGCACGGCGAGCGCCCGCACGGTCCTGCCCGGCAGCGTGAGCTGCACCGAGTCCACGATCGCGTAGCGGTAGAGGCTGTCCGCACCGGAAGCCAAGGGGTGCACCGCCGCGCGATCGGGGAAGCCGCGATCCCCCAGCAACCGGATGCTGTCGCCGAGGAACCGGGGCACGAACCAGGGCCTCGTCCACCCGGCCTGCATGTCCATGCCGCGGAAGGCGCTCCGCGAGCGCTCGCCCACGATGACGACCTTCAGATCGTTCGGCGCCTGCCATTGCAGGTCGGCCGCCTGCTCCTCGACGCCGAGCGGCAGGAGCCGTGCGAACCCGCCGCGTCCCACCTCGACGTCGAGCCGCGATACGAGGTGCGCCCGGTAGTCGTGCACGGCTGCATCCTGCTGCTGGTGGCGCTCGCGCGCCCGCGCGACCAGCGCGGCCGTCGCCGAGTCGGCGTAGGGGCCGCCCGGGAGCTGCAAGGTCAAGACGAGCGCGAAGGCGAGTGCCACGGGCATGCGGCCTCGGAGGGGGCGATGCCACTACGCCGGGGCGATGCGCCCGGTTTCCTTCTCCGCACGAACCCTACGACCCGGTGGGAGTCGCGGCGTCCGCCGCCGGGCGCCGGGATCGCTGCTCTCCCCACGTCGCGAGCGCGAGCCCCCCGAAGATCACGAGAGCCGCCAACGCCGCACGGGTCGTGAGATGCTCTCCCAGCACGAGGGGGGCCGCCCCCACCGTCATCACCGGCTGCAGGTACACGTACATCGCCACGAGGCTCGACGCCGTGCGCTGCAATGCCCATATGGAGAGGTAATACGCGAGCACCGACGAGCACAGCACGATGTAGCCGAGGCCGGCGAGCACGCCGCGCGGAAGACTCGTCACGTCGGTATCGTGCAGCGCCACCAGGCCGACCGGTATCACGATCACGGCGCCGATGAGGAAGACGTGCGCCACCACCGTCAGCGGCCGATACCGCTTCAGCATCCGCTTCGCGAGCACCAGGTAGCCGGCATAGGACGCCGTGTTGCACGCGATCAGCGCGTTGCCGAACGCGGTCGTCGGATCGAGCCGGATGCGGTCGGGACCGATGAGATACACGGCGCCCGCCGCCGCGAGCGCGATGCCTCCGACCTTGCTCAGCGTGGCCCGCTCGTACCCGAGCCCCAACGCGATCGCCAGCGTGAACGCCGGCACCGTCGTCACCAGGATGTTCGTGTTGATGGCGGTCGTGCGCTTCACCCCCTCCAGGAAGAGCAGCTGGTTCATCACGACGCCGAGCATCGCGAGCCCCACCAGCGTCGCCAGGTCCCTCCGGTCGGTCACCCGTTCGCGCACGAAGACGGCCTGGACGAACCCGAAGGCGAGCGCAGCACCCGTCACCCGGAAGAAGACGATCCCCGCCGGCGAAACGCGGGGCAGGACGAGCTTCGCGACGACCGTGAGGGAGGCGAAGAAGAACTGCACAGCGATCAGGGCCAGGTGGATCATCGACCCGCCTCGAGGCTTGACAATCGGCCGCAATCGCATAGGCTGACTGATGAATCAGTCATGGTGGAGATCGTTATGGAAAAAAGAGATACGATCGTCGAGGCAGCCTGCGAGTTGCTGGCATCCATCGGGGTTGATCGGATCACGGTAGCGCGCGTCGCGAAGGCGGCCCGCGTCTCCTCGGCGCTCGTCCACTACCACTTCGCGACGAAGCAACGGCTGCTCGCGGCCGCGGCCGGGGCGCTCGCGGGCCAGCGCGCCGAGCGGCGCGTTGCCGCGCTGTCGTCGGCTCGCGGGATGTCGAGTCTCGACGATCTGTGGGGCAGCCTCGATCCCCTGGATTCGGTCGAGCGCGCCGCGCCCGACCTCGCGCTCCTCGCGAGGCAGGATCGCGACGTCGCCTCGGCGGTGCGGCGCACGCGCCAGGAGGAGCAGGCCAGAATCGCCACCGTCCTCCCGGCCGTGCTCGAGAGTCTCGGTGCGCGGGTCCCCATTCCGCCCGAGGAGCTGGCGGCCACCGTCCGCATGTTCCTGGACGGCGCCGCGGCGGCGCTCGTGGCGGGGGACCCGCCGGAGGACGTCAGAGCCTCCTACGATGCTTTCTGGCTCGCCCTCGTCGCACTCGGGCAGGCGGCGCCGACGGCGCGCTGAGGAGCGGCCGCAACTCGCGCAGCGACGCCGCTCGGACCGCGGCGCCCTTGCCCCTCAGGACGGCGAAGCGCAGCGGACGATCCAGCCGAGGCAGGTCTTCTTCGCGCAGCGCGCGCGCCACCCGCTCCTTGAGTCTCAACCTGACCACGCCCACTCCGTTCTCGACCTCGTAGTCCAGGGCGCAGTCTTCCCCCAGCACCGCGATGGACGACGGCAGCGCCTCCAGCTCATGCCGCAGCTCCTGCGGCACGAACTCGTCCACGGTCAGCGCGAGATCGGTCTGCAGGAACTCCTGGAAGCGACGCAATCCGGCGAGCCGGCGGCCGAGCGCCGTGCGCACGTCCGCACCGTCGACGCCGGCCAGCTTGCCGCCCGACCGGCGCCACAGCTCGCCAAGGCGGTCGAGGGTGTGCCGCAACGACCGCGCGTGCCGGTGATGGGCCACGCCGGTCATCAGGGCCTCGACCAGCGCCGCGCGCGCGCGACCCGCGAGGTCGTCCGGGATCGCGTCGAGCGGCTCCGTGTCCTTCTCGAGCTCGAAGTCGTGAAACAAGCGCCGCCGAACCGCCGTCAGCGGCGTCTTCCTGTGCCTCGGGTCGTAGACGACCTCGGGTGGCACCACGCGCGCGTAGCTTCGCATCAGGTCGTAGGGAAGCTGCGTGCCCTCGATGGCCGCGCGAGGGACCCCGAAGCGATCCGCGAAGTAGCGGATCGTCCCCGCGATGCCGCCCCAGGTGCCGCACACCGAACCGCGCGAGACCCGGACGGGTTCGTGGCCCGCCGTCTCCTCGTCCACGACCAGGTCGAAGGGCATGATGCGCGCGACGAGATCCTGCCAGCGCCGCAGCATCCGTTCGTCGCCGGGGTGGAGCTTCGCCGGCAGCGGCAGCTCCAGCGCGCGGTAGACCGAGGCGACGCCGAGCGCGGCGTCCTCGACCGACTTGACCAGCACCCCGCGCCGTTCCGCCCATTCGCCCAGCGACTCGGCGAACACGTGGCGCGCGAGCCCGAACACCTCGCCGACGCTGCCGTGCTGGTTCACGGCCTCCGCGTACACGTTGTAGACCGTGAGGTGATCCGACCCGGGCACGATCAGGCCGCGAAGCATCCGCTCCTCGCGGGTCATCCGGTGCAGCGATTCCACGCCCGAGCACGCCGCCACCGCGGGGACGAGATCCACGTCCGCGTGCAGCAGCAGCTCGGCCCACGGGCGCTCCACCGGAAGCGCCTCGACCTCCGCGCCGTAGACCGTCAGGCGCCCGTCCGCCACGATGCCCCGCGCCTCGAGGCGCCGCAGCGCGGCGGCGTACGCCGGACGATCGAGGGGAACCGGCAGGTCCAGGTCCGACGCGTCCACCTCGAGCGCTGCGCACGTCATGGCCACGCGCTCGACGTCGCCCGCCAGCTGGAATTCCGGCGGCCCGGGCGCGAGGTGCTCGAAGTCGAGGTTCCGATTGCTGAGGATCCACACCTCGCCGCCCCGGACCCGGCCGTGCACCCGCCCCGCCATCTGGAGAATCTCGTTCGCCCCGAGCGGCAAGCGCGTGAGGACGTTGCGCCCCCGCTCGACGACGTTCTGGTAGCGCGCGTCGAGGATCACGACCGTGTCCAGGCCGGCGATGTTGAGGGCGGATTGCCCCGCCGCCGTCATCGCCAGCAGGTACGGCCGCTCGGCCTGTCCCTCGAGGAACGGCCGGATGACCCGGATGGGCTCGCCACCGTGGTAGAAGGCCGTCGTGAGCGCCGGCCACTGCGCCCCCACGCCTGCCGCGACGCCCTCGACCTCGGCGCGCGTCGGCACGAACACCGCGACGCCGCGCCGCTCCCGCACGATCCGCCGCAGGAAGCGCGCGTCCAGGAACTCCTCGACTTTCGAGGCGACGACCCGCACGCGCGCCGCGCGAGCCGGATCGAACGCCGTCGTCTCGATCACCCGCGCCGATTCGAGGTAGCGCGCGTAGAAGGCGGGATCCACGGTGGCCGACAGCCAGATGAACCGACACCCCGCGCGCTTGCCGAGGGCCAGGCACAACTCCAGCTCCGCCGACGTCTGGTGGATCTCGTCCACCACCAGCACGTCGGCTCCGGTGATGATGCCCGCCTGGAACCAGCGGCGCGCGATGCCGGTCGTGACGATCACCACGTTCCACGAGGGCGTCTCCGGCGTCGCCTCGCGCTCCCGGTTCACCACACCCACCTTGAGCGGCACGCCGAGAATCGCCTGGGCCATGCGGCGGATGCCGAGCGTCTTCCCCGTGCCCGTGCCCGCCACCACCCCGAACCCCTGTCCGCCCGCGGCCAGCGCGTGGATCTCCTCGCCGTGCTCGCGCTCCAGCACGGTCTCGAGCGCGAGGCCCATCGCGAGCTCGATCGTTTCGCAGGCTGCGCGGGTCGGAGCGATCACGACCACGCGGCCGGTCGGCGGCCGCGCGGCGTGGAATGCTTGGCGATCGGGAGGGAGGTAGTGGTCTCGGCTGGGGTGCACCGGGCTCAGTCGCCCAGGCAGATGCCGAGATCACGCGCCGTGCTGACGGTGTCCGAATCCACCGGCACGAGCTTCGGCTTGACCAGCGCTTCCTTCAGCGGCACGTAGCCCACCGTGGGCGGAAGGTACGCCACCATCACGCCGAACACCTTGTTCGCGACGCAGCGTACGGCCGCGGCGCCGAAGCGCAACGCCAGCAGCCGGTCGAACGTCGTCGGCGTGCCGCCGCGCTGCAGGTGCCCGAGGGTGAGCGAGCGGGTCTCCTTCCCCGTCCGCGCCTCGATCTCCCGCGCCACGGCCTCGCCGATGCCGCCGAGCCGCTCCATGGCGCCGCCCGCCGCCGCCGGTCCCTTGAGCGCGCGCGTCCCGCCCTTCGGCGCCGCGCCCTCCGCGACGACGACGACGCTGAAGGCGCGGCCACGCGCTTCGCGCTCCATGACCTTCTTGCAGACGCTTTCGATGTCGAACGGAATCTCCGGTATCAGGATCACGTCCGCGCTGCCGGAGACCCCCGAGTGGAGCGCGATCCACCCCGCGTAGCGCCCCATGACCTCCACGACCATGACCCGGCTGTGGCTCTCGGCCGTCGAATGCACCTTGTCGAGCGCGTCGGTCGCCGTGGAGACCGCCGTGTCGAAGCCGAAGGTGGCCTGCGTGCCTCCGACGTCGTTGTCGATCGTCTTCGGCACGCCGACGACGGGCAGCCCCTTCTCGTACAGCTGCTGCGCGATGTTGAGGCTGCCGTCCCCGCCGATCGTGATCAGCGCGTCGAATCCGTGGGCGCGGAAGGCCTCGAGCAACTCGCCCGAGCGGTCCACCTCCTTCATGGACCCGTCGGGCTGGCGTACCGGATACTTGAACGGGCTGTCGCGATTGGTCGTCCCGAGGATCGTGCCGCCCACGTGCGTGATGCCGCGCACCTCGTCGGGGCCGAGCGCCACGACGCGGTCGTGGCCGAGCAACCCCCCGAAGCCGCGCTGGATGCCGTACACCGCCCAGCCCCGGTGCACGGCCGCCAGCACCGCCCCCCGGATCACCGCATTGAGGCCCGGCGCGTCACCGCCGCCGGTCGAGAGCGCTATGCGCATTGACCGATCAACTCCATGACCTCACCCGGCTCCGCGTGCCGGTTGAGCGCCTTCTTCGAGAACACCAGCTTCCCGTCCACCGCCACCTCGAAAACACCCCCCGTGGACGGCACCAGAACCACCTCTACCCGGGCGTACTTCTTCTGAACCTCGGCCGCCAGACCGGCGGCCCGCGCATCGTAGTGTCAAACGGCGCAGTATTCGATCGTGACCTTCATCGTGCCTCCAGGCTGAAAACGGCGACACACTGTAGCACGCCGCGTGCCTGGGCGATAGACCGCTGCTTGACGGCCGCCGACGAGCAGCATACCGTGGGCGTCGGTCTTGGCGACTCCTCGCCGACGCCAGCCGGTAGGAGGCCGAGCCACCCCATTCCGTGTGAACGTGACTGATCGATCAGTCAGCGCCGTTCCTGATTGGGAGACAAAGAGTTGAGCGATCCCATCACCACCACGAGCGCCCGGAGCGCCGAGCAGATTCTCCGCGTTGGCGTCGACATTCTCGCGCTCGCCGCACTCGCATACGTCATACTCGCCGGAGTGTTCCCTCGGCCGTTCCCGGCCCTGGAGTTCGTCTTCCTCGTCGTGGTGGCGGCCGCGACGCGGCGCTTCGGGCTCGCGTTGCCGGGCAAGGGGTTCTCCTCGTTCGTCCTCGGCGTCGTGCTGTTCGCCATTCTGCGGCACGGGTGGGGCTTCGGTGTCCTCGTCGCGCCGGTCGGGATGCTCGCCGGCGACATCCCGCTGCGGCGGCTGCGGCTTCGCGCCGCAGTGGCGAATGCCAGCCACCTGACGTTCGGCGTGGCCGCAGTGGGCTTCCTCTACGATCGCGTGGGGGGAGTCACTGGGGCGGCGTCCCTCGCGCCGGGGAACGTCCTGCCGTTCCTCGTGCTCGCCATCGGTCTCCCGATCGTCGTCAACGGCACGTTCTACGCGGAGCTGGCGCTGTCGGAGAGCCTCGCGTGGGTGGACTCCCGGACGACGCTCCGGTGGGAATCGGTGGTGTACCTGCTGAGCGCGGTGCTGGCGGTCGCCTGGATGGAGGCCGTCGCGCCGGATCTGCCTCCGCTCCTGACGACCGTGCTCTGCCTGATGCTCGTCGGGTTCGCGGCCCTGGCCCACTGGATCGTCCACAAGGGCATTCGCGCCGACGAGCTCGGGCTGGCCGAGCGCCTGTCGCGCGCGATCGCCGGCGACGTCAACCTCGAGCGGAGCTTCCGGACCATTCAGGACCTGGTCCTGCGGCTCGTGCCGTGGGAACACATCGGCGTGGCGCGCTGGGATGCGGCGCAGCACGAGTTCGTGCAGGTCGTGGACACGTCGCCCGACCGCCCGGCCGGCTTCCGCTACCCAGGCGACCGCGGACTCGCGGGGGAGGCGCTCAAGCGCCGGAAGCCGCTCGTCTCCTCGGAGTTCGGGCACCTGCAGCTCGACGGTGCGACCACCGCCGGTTCCGAGATCCTCGTTCCGCTCTACCAGGGTGACGATCTCGTCGGAGCGTGGAGCATCCGCCACAGCGACGCGGCGATGTACCGCACGGCGGATGCCGACATCCTCAATCTCGTGGCGCCCCAGCTCGCGCTGTCGTTGGCGGTCCACGGCGTCCTGGAGCCGCTCGTCGAGTCGTCCGAGCAGACGGCCGGCTACGTGGAGCACGTGACGGCCACGAGCGAGGAGATCCACGCCAGCTCGCAGGAGGTCGCCGCCGCCGCACAGGGTGCCGAGGCCGGCGCCGTGAACGCGGCCGAGCGCGTGACGCGCGCGGAGACCGCGATGGTGGACCTGCGCGCCGCGGCGCACGACGCAGCCCTGGCCGGCGAGGAGACGCACCGCTCCGCCCAGGAGATGGAGCGCGCGGCCCAGGCGGTCCGCGCCGCCACGGCCGCCACTGCGGCGAATCTCGAGCGCATCGGCTCCACGGTGGAGCAGAGCGTGGCCGAGGTGGGTCGGCTGCGCGAAGCCTCGGAGCAGGTCGTCCGGTTCGCGGAGACGATCGGCGCGATCGCCAGCCAGACCAACATGCTGGCCTTGAATGCCACCATCGAGGCGGCCCGGGCGGGGCAGCACGGCGCCGGCTTCGCGGTGGTGGCCGACGAGGTCCGGCGGCTGGCCGAAGAAAGTGCGAAGGAGGCCAAACAGGCCGCCATGACCACGGGCGATACGCGCCGGGTGATCGACCGGGCGGCTCAGCTCCTGGAGCAGATGCGGCGCGAGATCGGCGACGTCACCGCGGCGGCCAGCCGCTGGATCGCCGAGCTCGAGGGCATCGTCCGGGCCGCCGAGACCGCCGCCCACCTCTCGACCCGGATGGTCGAATTCCCGCGCCGCAACGCCGAAAGAACGGCCGAAATGCAATCCGTGCTGGCGGAGGTCAAGGCGGCCGCCGCGGCTTCGGCCAACGAGGCCAAGGTCGTCGCGGCTGCCGCGGGCGAGCAGCTCAAGGCCATCGAGGACCTCTCCCACAGCGCCTTGGAGTTGTCGGCGAGCGCCGAGCGCCTGGGGGCGGCCACGCGATTTGTGAAGGGGTAGCGCCCGCGGCTCGGGGTTGCGTAACCCCAACCGAGGCGCCAAGATTGTCGGGACTCCGGCGGCCGCCAGACCCCCTCGGTCCGCAGGTCCGAGGCCGCTTGGCGACCGCACGTGCTGTTCCTCTGAGCGACGGCCATGGTCGCTCGCGCGACACCCCAGGGGTGCCGTCGCATCGGCTCGTCGCCCACGCTGAGTCTTGGGGCACGGTTGGGCTCGCGAAGTGCGAGCGCCTGGCGCGGCCCGGACAAACTTCCGCTAGGAGATGGATCATGCGAAACCGAGTTCTGTTGGCCGCGGGGACGTTGGCCGCGCTTGTGCCGACGCTGCTGCTCGCCCAGCAACGCCCGGCGCAACCCGCTCAGCGTCCGGCGCAGCGTCCGGCGGCCCAGCCGGCGCAGCGCCCGGCCGCGCAGCCCGCGCACGCGATGGCCATGATGCCCAGCCCGCATCGTGAGGGGAGTTGGGAGCTGACGGCCGGCGTCGGCGTGTTCGCCGGCGGCCAGGCGCTCACGGGTCAGACCAGCACGCAGATCATGCCGGGCGGCACACTCCGCGTCGGTTACAACCTGAACGAGATGTGGA
>Ga0335078_10007087_pt1 | contig 16612 bp, 13 predicted proteins | sample Lox_Sample_32_FD_206711 | JGI IMG/M metagenome (GOLD analysis project Ga0335078, IMG submission 206711) | Soil microbial communities from Loxahatchee National Wildlife Refuge, Florida, United States - Lox_Sample_3.2 | ecosystem: Environmental > Terrestrial > Soil > Wetlands | place: USA...
CCTCGTCCGCGAGAATCTGCCGTAGCAGCGTTTGAACGTCGCTCTCGTCCTCAATGACAAGAACGCTTCGGCGCCGGCAGGGCAGTTGCGGATGATCATTGTTGCCCGCAGAGTTGGGCATTGGTGGAAGTCCCCCTTCAATTACTGCGATACGCGAAGACTAAGCAGGCTGGCCGCCAATTGAAATCTCAGCATTCAAAAGGACTTGCACTTGAAAAAAGTCAACAGGATTGTGGAAATCGCACAGTGACGAGCGACTGCCCTGTGGGATACGCCGCATTGACTATCGGCTACTGCCCTTTGGGAGGGGGCCATTTTCGATCCGTGTGGAGTGTACACTCGATGGGATATGAAACGATTTCTGTGGATGGCATTGCTATTCGCTCCGGTCTGCGGCGCGGCTGACCTGGCTGCGACACCCCCGATGGGCTGGAACAGTTGGAACAAGTTCGCGGAGAAGATTGACGACAAGACGGTGCGGGAAATCGCCGACGCCATGGTATCCAGCGGCATGAAAGACGCGGGCTATGTGTACGTCAACATCGACGACACGTGGGAAGCCGGTCGCGACGCGCAAGGAAACATTCAGACCAACAATAAGTTTCCGAATATGAAGGCGCTGGCCGATTATGTGCATGGCAAAGGACTCAAAATCGGCATCTACTCGTCGCCAGGTCCCAAGACGTGCGCGGAATACGAGGGCAGCTATCAGCACGAGGAACAGGACGCGAAAACGTGGGCGGCGTGGGGCATCGATTACCTGAAATACGACTGGTGCAGCGCGGAGAAAGTCTACAAGCCGTCGGATATGCAGCCGGTCTACAAAAAGATGGGCGACGCACTGAAGGCCACGGGCCGGCCGATGGTTTTCAGCCTTTGCCAGTACGGCTTGCAGAATGTCTGGGAATGGGGCGCGTCAGTGGGCGGAAACTTGTGGCGCACAACGGGCGACATTGAAGACAACTGGAAAAGCATGTCGACGATCGGCTTCGACAAGCAAGTGGGACACGAGCAGTATGCCGGACCCGGCCACTGGAACGACCCCGACATGCTGGAGATCGGCAACGGCGGGATGAGCCCGGCCGAGTACCGCACGCATATGAGCTTGTGGGCCATGCTGGCCGCGCCTCTGCTGGCGGGCAACGATGTGCGCGACATGAGTGATGCGACGCGGCAGATCCTTCTCAACAAGGAAGTGATTGCCATCGATCAGGACAAGCTGGGCCGGCAGGGGCGGCGGGTATCGAAAGAGGCCGGCGCGGAAATGTGGGTGAGGCCGCTCGAAAACGGCGATTTGGCGCTGGCGTTTTTCAATCGCACCGAAGCCATGGTTAGCGTTACGGCGTACTGGGAGATCCTGGGTTTGAAGGGCAAACACAAGGTGCGTGACCTGTGGGCGCACGAGGATCTGGGCTCGTTCCGCGATGCCTATTCGGCGCAGGTGCCCGTGCACGGGGTGGTGATGTTGCGGGTGGCGCGGTAGCGCGATCAGCCGCGCCCGATGAAGGGCATCTTAGTAGCCATCACCGTAATGAACTGCACGTTGGCGTCGAGCGGCAGGCTCGCCATGTAGAGAACAGCCTCGGCCACATGCCGCACGTCCATGCGGGGCTCGGGCATGGTTGTGCCGTTGGCTTGAGGAACGCCGGCGCTCATCCGTTCGGTCATTTCGGTGGCTGCGTTCCCGATATCGATCTGGCCGCAAGCGATGTCGTAGGCCCGGCCGTCAAGCGAGATGGAGCGTGTGAGTCCGGTGATGGCGTGCTTGGTCGCGGTGTACGGCGCCGAATTGGGCCGGGGCACATACGCCGAGATGGAGCCGTTGTTGATGATGCGCCCGCCGCGCGGATGCTGCTCCTTCATGAGCTTGATGGCTTGTTGGGCGCAAAGGAAGGCGCCGGTGAGGTTGACACCGACGACCCGTCTCCACTGTTCGTAGGTCAGGTCTTCCATGGGAACGCCCGGAGCGCCGGTCCCCGCGTTGTTGAATAGAAGGTCTAAGCGGCCGAAGGTCTCGCGAATCTGGGCAAAAAGCGCGAGGACACTTTCCGGTTGGCTGACATCGGTGGGCACGGGGAGCATCCCGGCGCCTGCTGCGGCGGTTTTCTCCAGTTCCGCGGCGCGGCGGCCGGCCAGCACCACCGAATAGCCCGCGGAGGCCAGGGCGAGGCTGACGGCGCGGCCTATGCCGCTGCCGGCGCCGGTTACGAGAGCGATCTTGCCGTTGGGCGTCATGTGGGGTTCTCACGTTTTGATCAAGATTGCAATTGCCGCAGGGCTTCGCGGGTGCCGCGCTCATAGGCCTCGATCAGCTTGTCCCATTTCGCATTGGCCTCAGAGTCGATTTGTTTCCGCGCCGGGTCGGCGTCGAACCACTCGATCGTCCGGCGAATGCCTTGCCCGAAAGGGATGGTCGCGCAATAGCCGGGAACGAAGCGTTTGATCTTGCTGTTGTCGAAGACCACGCTGACGGCTTTGTCTCCGATTAGTCCGCCCAAGGCCTCGGGCAGGCAGGCGCCGATGAAATCTGAGGGCATGTGAATGAGTTGCGGCTCTGCGCCCGCGGCCGTGCCCGTAGCGCGGTAGAACTGGTTCCAGGTCATGACTTCGTCGGTGGTGATGTGGAAAGCGTGGCCGATGGCCTGCTCGAGCCCCAGCAATCCAATGAGCCCTTTGGCGAAATCGGTATTGTGCGTAATGACCCACAACGACGAGCCATCACCGGGAACGATCACTTTCTTTCCGCGGCGCATGCGGTCCACCACGGTGTAAGACTTGGCCCAACTGTTGATCGCGAGGGCGATCTGCGTTTGGCCGTAGGTGTGCGAGGGGCGAACGATAGTGATCGGGAACGCCTCTTCGCGATAAGCGCGCATGAGCCGCTCCTCACATGCGATCTTATTTCGCGAATACTCCCAATACGGGTTGGCGAGCGGGGTGGATTCGGTGATCAGATAGTGCGAGGCGGGCTTCTGATACGCGCTGGCGGAGCTGATGAAGATGTACTGCCGCGTCCGGCCGCGAAAGAGCGCGAGGTCGCGCTCGATGTGCGCCGGGACGAACGCGATCCAGTCGACGACGACGTCGAACGATGCACCATTGAGCGCCTGCGCCGCGGAGGCAGCGTCGTCGATGTCCGCGGTTATCGTTTTCACGCCGGCGGGCGGGCCGGCGGCGTGGCGGCCGCGCGTCAAGAGCGTGAGATCGATGCCGCGTTCCGCCGCCAATTGCGTGCATGCCGTGCTGATGATTCCGGTCCCGCCGATGAAAAGGACTCTCATGCAGACGTTGTATCAGAGTCGCGGCGACTCTGCTGTGGACCAATCCGGAGCATAATGGGCGCAATGCGTGGATACGGTGACGACCTGGCTCACATTCATGATGTGGCGTTCAGCGACTATGGCCGGAATGCAGCACCGGGGCTGTTGCAGATTCTGAGGCGGAAAGGAATCACGAGCGGGCTGGTGGTCGACTTGGGTTGCGGAAGCGGCCGCTGGGCGCGCGAGCTCAATCAACGCGGATATGCGGCCATGGGAGTGGACCAATCGCCCGCTCTCATCCGGCTGGCGCGCAAGATCGCGCCGCAATCCAAATTCATGCTGGCATCCCTGTGGAGCGTGAAGCTGCCGGAATGTGATGCCGTGACTTCAATCGGCGAGTGTTTGAACTATTGTTTCGACCGCAAGACTGGGAACAGGGAACTGGCGGGCTTGTTCGGCCGCGTGCATCGCGCGTTGCGTCCAGGCGGAGTCTTTATCTTCGATGTGGCCGAACCTGCGCGAATCCCCGAAGACCTCCCACGGCGAACCTGGTCCCAAGGCGCGGATTGGGCGATTCTGGTGGAAACGGCGGGCGATCGAAGCCGGAAGGCGCTGACTCGCCGGATTGTCTGTTTTCGCAAGATCGGCGGGCGGTACCGGAGAAGTGAAGAGACTCACCGGCTCCAACTCTACCGTGCGGATGAGATCGTGGAGATGCTCCACCGGACTGGCTTTCAAGTGGAGTGTGTGCGCAACTACGGAAGGTTTCGGCTTCCGCCAGGGATGGCAGCCTTTGTGGCCAGAAAGCAAAAGGAGCGAGATTCACACCGGTTGCGCGACGGAGTACTGTAGAGTTGAATCGCGGCCAATATGACCTGGATTGCTGTCGTGCAGTTGGTGGTCTTCTTAGGCTTGTTGCTCGCGATCACCGTGGCGCTTGGCGCGTACATGGCCGATGTTTTCGAAGGAAAGCGACATTTTCTTTCGAGACCGCTCGCCCCGTTGGAACGCCTCATCTACCGCGTTTGTGGAGTAAACCCGAAAATCGAGCACACCTGGAGAGGTTACGCCGGCGCCTGCCTCGCGTTTGGACTCGTCAACTTCCTCCTGTTTTATGCGTTGCTACGGCTGCAAGGGATACTGCCGTTCAACCCGCTGCGATTCGGCACCACCCTGGCTCCGCGGGGCAGCATCCCGCTTAGTCCCGACCTGGTTTTCAATATCGCGGTCAGCTTCATGTCGAATACGAGCTGGCAGTCATACTCCGGAGAGACGACACTCAGTTATCTATCTCAGATGCTGGGAGTCGCTGTCCAGAGTTTCACTTCAGCGGGCACCGGGATGGCCGTGGCTGCCGCCTTGATTCGCGGTTTCGCGCGCGAGAGTTCCAGCAGAATCGGCAATTTCTGGGTGGATCTGACGCGGTCTGTCCTATACATCCTGCTTCCTCTTTCCTTGATCGGCGCGCTGTTTCTGTGCTCTCAAGGGGTCATTCAGAACTTCCGGCCGTACCCGGAGGTGACTACCGTGGAGGGGGCCCGCCAGAAGATCGCCGTGGGGCCGGTGGCCTCGCAGGAGCCGATCAAACTCCTCAGCGCAGATGGCGGCGGATTTTTCAACGCCAACTCGGCCCATCCCTTCGAGAACCCCACGCCACTGGCGAACTTCGTCGAGATGCTTTTCATCCTGGCCATCCCCGCCGGCCTGACCTATACGTTCGGCCGAATGGTCAGGGACCAAAGCCAGGGCTGGACTTTGTTTGTGGCCATGGCCGTCTTCTTTGTTTGCGGAAGTTGTATCGCCATCTGGAGCGAGCAGGCGGGAAACCCGGCGCTCGACAACGCAGGCGTCTTCGGCGGACACAGCGCAGGCGATGCTGGCGGAAACATGGAAGGAAAAGAAGTCCGATTCGGCATTCCAGCGTCGGCCTTGTTTTCGGTTGTCAGCACGGCTTCCGCGGATGGAGCGATGAACAGCGCGCCCGACAGCTTTACGCCGCTGGCCGGACTGGTTCAGATCCTCAATCTCAAGAGCGGCGAGGTGATCTTTGGAGGGACCGGCACCGGCCTGGTTTCCATGATCCTCATGGTGTTGGTGACGGTTTTCATTGCAGGTTTGATGGTGGGCCGGACGCCGGAATATCTGGGTAAAAAGATTGAGGCCAGGGAGATGAAGATGGTGATGCTGCCGTTTGTGGCAACCGCCGCAGCCATCGTGATCTTCTCCGCCGCCTCGTTTGCCGCCGGCTTTTCTCCATCCAGTTATTGGAATCCAGGTCCCCCGACATCCAACCTGGGGAATCGAGGCCCTCACGGATTGAGCGAGATCCTCTACGCCAACGCCAGCGCCGTGGGGACCAACGGAAGTTCCTTCGCGGGCTTGAACGCAAATACACCGTGGTTCAATCTTACGCTCGGCCTGGAAATGCTGATCGGACGTTTTCTGGTGATCATTCCAGCGCTGGCGATAGCCGGCAGCCTGGCGGGCAAGAGGCGGCTGTTAACTACCAGCGGGACGATGCCCACCGAAGGTCCGCTGTTTATCGGGCTGCTTCTGGGAACCATAGTGCTGCTCACAGCGCTGACCTTCTTCCCTGCCCTGTCGCTCGGTCCTATCGCGGAACATTTCCTGATGAATTCCGGGGTTCTTTTCCGGTAGAGCAGCGAAAGGACCGCAAGCGATATTACGTCGCCACGTTGCCGCGAATTTGAGCGGCCGGCTGCGTGATTCTCTCCGCGGCTCGTTTGCCCATGCGAATGCAGTCGGGCACGCCGATGCCGTGATAGGCATTGCCCGCAACCAGCAGGCCCGGAATGCAGTCGAGACGCGTTTCCAGTTCCGCAAGCCGCTCCCCGTGACCGACCGTATACTGCGCCATGGAGCGCGGCCAGCGAAACACTTTCGAGAAGATCGGCTCCGCGGTTACGCCGGCGATCTCGCGCAGCTCGTCGCGAACGGCGCCGATGATGGCGTCGTCGTCCTCGTCGAGCACGGACTCTCCGCCCGTGCCGCCAAGGAAACAGCGAAGCAGCGCTTGTGAATCCGGCACCCGATTGGAAAACTTGTTGCCCACCCAGGTGCAGGCCAGCAACTTGCGCCGCTCGCGCCGGGGCACGAGAAACCCAAAGCCGAGCATTTGCCGCCGCACCGCTTCGCGCTGAAATCCCAGAGCCACGGTCATGGACGAGCTATAAGCCACCGAGCCGAGGAGGGCGGAGAGGCGTGCGTCTACCGCGCTCGTGAGCCGCGAGGCCTGGTGCGCCTCACAGGCCAGTACCACGAAGTCCGCGTCGAGCCAGTGCCCGGCTACCCGCAAGCGGAATCCGATGCCGGCACGCTCCACCGCCTCGACCGTCCGGTGCAGGAATCGTGTCTGGCTTGCCGAAGCCTTGCTAACCGCTTCCACCAGAGAGCCCAGGCCGCCACGCAGCGTGCGAAAAAGCGGTGCGGCCGATCCCTTCGGCCGGGGGCGTTCCGCCAGCACGCCGCGCGTCAGGCTGCCATACTTCCGCTCCAGCTCGACGAAGCGCCCGAGCACACTGGAGATGCTGAGCTGAGCCGGGTCGCCGCCGTAAATTCCGGCAAGGAGCGGCTCAGCCAGGTAGTCCACCGTTTCCTGGCCGTAGTGGTCCGCCACGAATTCCGCAACCGACCGGTCGTGATCGGGCGCAGCATTCGGCCGGCGAAACCACTCCAGCGCCATGCGAAATTTCGTCGGCCAGCTCACCAGCGACGTCGTCGCCATGGGCAGAATCCTGGTCGGCACGAGCATCTGGACTCCATCGGGAAGTTGTACCAGGCGTCCGTGCCGGCGGATGAAGGTCTTGCGCTGGTGATCGTTGGATCCGATGACTTCGCTTTCCATGCCGAGTTCACGAATCAGGTCCATGGCGTGGGGCTTGGCGGACAGGAAGCTGTCGGGACCGGCTTCCACCACGCAGTCTTGAATATGCTCGGTGTGGATCACGCCGCCCAGCCGCGGCCGCGCTTCAATCAGTGTGCAAGGCACACCGGCTTTAGTCAGGTAATACGCAGTGGAGAGACCGGAAATGCCGCCCCCGATGATGGCAACGGAACGCACAGCAGGCAAGCTAGGGATGGAACTCGCGCACCATCTGGACCACGGCCTTCACATGATCCACCGGCGTTTCCGGCAGAATACCGTGACCCAGGTTAAAAATGTGTCCAGGCCGCGCGCCGGTGCGTTTCAGCAGCTCCGTCACGCGCATTTTGAGTTCGGAAAGCGGAGCGAATAGAGCCACGGGATCCAGGTTTCCCTGAACCGCCGACCGGTAGCTGATATCCATCCACGCCTGATCGATATTAATGCGCCAGTCCACACCCATCACGTCGCCGCCGGCCGCGTGCAGCTCGCGAAAGAAGCCCGAAGCCCCTGTGCCGAAGTGGATCACGGGGACGCCAGTGGCGCGGATGCGCTCGATTAACGCGCGCGAGTAAGGTGCGGCGAAGCGCACGTAATCGTCGGGGCCCAGCGCGCCCACCCAACTGTCGAACACCTGAATGGCTCGCGCTCCCGCGGCCACCTGGAGCGAGGCGAACGGCGCCAGCACATCCACGATCTTGCCCATGAGCCGGCGCCACAGCGTCTCCTCGGCGTACATCATGCGCTTGGTGCGAATGAAATGCCGTGACGCGCCGCCTTCAATCATGTAGCTGGCCATGGTGAACGGCGCGCCCACGAAGCCGATCACCGGCACTCTTCCGGCCAGAGCGCGCACCACCGTCTGAATGGCTTCACCCACGTAACCCAGATCGTCGGTGTTCGCGGTGGAAAGCGTGTCAATATCCGAGCCGCTGCGCACGGGATTGCTGATGATGGGTCCTTCCCCCGCCGCATAGCGCAGTTTCAGCCCCATGGGCTCAACCGGCAGCAGCAGGTCGGCGAAGATGATGGCGGCATCCACATCCAGAATCTCAACGGGCTGCAAGGTCGCGGTGGCCGCCAGATCGGGCCGCTTGCAGATCTCCAGAATGCCGTGCCGTGAGCGGATCTCGCGATACTGGCGCAGATAGCGTCCCGCCTGGCGCATGAACCACACGGGGCGCACGTCGGTGGGCCGGCGCCGGCAGGCATCCAGGAAACGGCTGCTCATGGGAGCCACGCGCATGTCTGCTCCGGTGTGTCTTCGCAGAAAAACGCGCGAAGACCTGCTGGTTTGTGTTTGGCGGCCCAGGCGCGGCCGTTCACGAAAAGAGGCTTGGTCCAGGCTTCACTGTCGAGGGTCCGTGGAGCCACCACCGACACCGTAAGAACGCCTTGCGCCGGCCAGCCGGTTCTGGGATCCATGATGTGGCTGTAGATGCGGCCTTCGGCGCGAAAAAACTTCTCATAGTTGCCCGATGTGGACATGGATTCGTCCTTCAAATACACCTCAGCCACGCTTTTGTTTTCGTCTTTCGGATCGCGGATCTCGACTCTCCAGCCCTTCTCGCCCGGCGGCGCCCCCAGACCGTAAATGCTGCTTCCCGACGCTGAAACCAGCGCCGTGCGGATGCCGAACTGCTTCAGAACTTCAATCATCCGGTCGACGGCGTAGCCCTTGCCGATGCCGCCCGGGTCCAGTTCGACGCCTTCGCGCGCAAAACGTACCGTTCCCTTCGCGGCATCCAGAACGACATTTCGATACCCCACCTGCTCCAGCACGCCGCGAATCTCTGCATGGTGCGGCAGCCGGCCCGTGCCTTTATAAAACCCCCAGACTTTCATCAGCGGCCCGACCGTGATATCGAACGCGCCCTCGCTTTCCCGGCTGTACTCCTGGCAGGCCGAAAGCAGGCCGAACAATTCCGGCGTCACCTGGACAGGCCTGGCTGCGGCCAGACGGTTCACTTCGCTCAGTTCGCTCTCCGGCTTGTAGTTCGAGAGCATCTGGTCCAGCCGGCGGACTTCTTCAAACGCCGCATCCACCGCCTCTTCCATCCGCGTCCGGTCCTCGCCATACACCGCGACCGAATAGGCCGACCCCATGGCCACCACGCTGGACTCGAGCCGCAGCGTGTCGGTCTTTTCAGCCGGACGAGCCGGCGCCAGCGCCGCCCAACCCACGAGCGGCAACAGAAACAAAACTAGCACAGTCTGTTTCAATTTAGGGTTGATTTTCCGTCGAACCGCGCATTTTTTTTGCCCGCTTCAGGAGCACCTCCACGCGTTCGGTGACCTCGGTTCCAGGGGCGGGTTCGAAGTGTAACTCCGGAATTTTCCTCAAGTTGAGCCGCCGCGCCAGTTCGTTGCGCAGATAGTGGCGAGCGTGGTCGAGCGCTTCGAGCGCGGCTCTCTGCTCGCGCTCGCTTCCGGAAAGAGCCACGCGCACCTGGGCGTGCCGCAGATCGGGCGCCACCCGAACTTCGTTCACGTCCACGGCCGCCAGCCTGGGATCCTCCATTTCGAAACTGATGATCTCGGCCAGTTCCTCGCGGACTGTTTCCGATACCCTTTCAGCGCGATGCTGATCCATAAAACTGAGCCGGACATGTCCGGCCCCCTACATCCATTCAACGGTCACACCGGCCAGAGCCGGGCCTAACAGCGAGGCGGTCTCGTGCTCGACCGATTGCAGAACCTTTTCAGCTTGCACGCGGTCCGAAGACACCGTGACCGCGGCTACCACCGCTCGCTGCCACAGGTCCTGACAATCGATCTCCGCCACCGAGACGTTGAATTTGTTGTGCAACCGGTCGCGCAGGCCCTTGACCACGTGCCGTTTTTCCTTGAGCGAGTGGGAGTTTTCGAGCCGTAGCTCCAGTGTCAGTACTCCGATTGAAGCCATAGTGCACCGCGCGGCGCGCTACGCAAACACTTCCGGCGCCACCTTCTCCGTGACGAAAGCCTCGATGATATCGCCGGGCTTGACGTCGCCGAAATTCTCGATGGTCAAGCCGCACTCCATGCCGCTGCGCACCTCGCTCACATCGTCCTTGAAGCGCCGCAGGGAGCCGACCTTGCCGGTGTGAATCACCACGTTATCGCGCAGCAACCGGATCTCGCTGCCGCGGGTCAGTTGGCCATCCTGCACCACGCACCCCGCCACCATACCCACCTTGCTGATGCGGAACGTATCGCGAACCTCGGCTTTGCCCCGGTAGACCTCGCGATATACCGGCTCCAGCAGGCCCGCCATAGCGCGCTTGATCTCGTCGGTCAGGTTGTAAATGATGGTGTGCAGCCGGATGTCGACCTTTTCCTGTTCGGCGATCGCCGCCACGTTCCGTTCCGGCCGGACATTGAAGCCGATGATAATCGCATTCGACGTGGCCGCCAGCAGCACGTCGGATTCGGTGATGGCGCCCACTCCCGAACGGATCACGCTGATGCGCACCTTGTCGTTGGACAGCTTTTGCAGCGTATCCGTTAAGACCTCGGCGGAGCCGCCCACGTCGGTCTTGAGAATGATGGGCAACTCTTTGACCTCGCCCGCCTCCATCTGTTTGTGCAGTTGTTCGAGCGTGAGGCGGCTGGATTTCGCCAGCGACTGCTCGGCGGCCTTGGACTCGCGATACAGCACGATCTGCTTGGCTTTGGCCGTGTCGGTCACCACCTGGAAGGAGTCGCCGGCTTCCGGCAGGTCTTCCAGGCCCAGCACCTCGACGGGCGTGGAGGGCTCCGCCTCGCGCACGGGTTCCCCGCGGTCATTGAGCATGGCGCGCACTCTGCCGAACACCGCGCCGCAGATGAAGTAGTCGCCCACGCGCAAGGTGCCGTTGCTCACCAGCACCGTGGCCACCGGGCCGCGGCCACGATCCAGTTTGGCCTCGAGTACCGAACCCATGCCCGGCCGGCTGGGATTGGCTTTGAGATCCTGCAGATCGGCGACCAGCAGAATCATTTCGAGCAGCAGATCCAGGTTCTCCTTGGTCTTGGCGGAAACCGGAACCATCACCACATCGCCGCCCCAATCCTCCCACAGCAGGCCGTGTTCCGACAGTTGCTGCTTGATGCGATCGGGCTGCGCGCCAGGCTTGTCAATTTTGTTGATGGCCACGATGATGGGCACCTTGGCGGCGCGCGCGTGATCGATGGCTTCTATGGTTTGCGGCATCACGCCGTCATCCGCCGCCACCACCAGGACCACGATATCGGTAACCTTGGCGCCGCGGGCCCGCATGCGGGTGAACGCTTCGTGGCCGGGCGTATCGATAAAGACGATTTTGCGCCCGTTTTTCTCCACCTGGTACGCGCCGATGTGCTGCGTAATGCCGCCGGCTTCTTTTTCGGCGACGTGCGCCAGCCGGATGGCGTCCAGCAGCGAAGTCTTGCCGTGATCCACGTGGCCCATGATGGTGACCACCGGAGCGCGCTTCACCTGGTCCTTTTCTTCCTGCGCCGTTTCCACTTCGTGCATGGCCTCTTCTTCGAAGCTCACCGTAGCAGTCGAGGCGCCGAACTCGCGGGCGATTTCGGTGGCCAACTTTGCGTCGAGAGTCTGGTTGATGGTGGCGAAGATGTTGCGGTCAACGAGCTTCTTGATCACCAGGCTGGCTTTGACATCCAGCTTTTCGGAGAGCTCCTTAACCGTGATGCCTTCGGAAACCGTGATTTCGCGATTGACCGGCGGCGGGCCGGCAGGGGCTTCGCGCTTGACCGGGCGGAGGATTTTCTCTTCCGGCTCGAGCATGCGGTCGCGTTGCGGCCGCCCCCCGCGTTTATCCGCGGGACGGCGCTGTTGCTCGACCGGAGGCGGTGCCAGCCCCGGAGCGACCATGCCCCGTGAAGTCGGGTGCATGGGGCGGGGTCCGCCGGGACGCAGACCTCCGGGCGAACCGGTCCGGACTCCCTGGCGCGCCACCAGCGGCTGGCCGGGACGAATAGGGCCTCGATATATGGGTTGGCCAGGCGTCGGCGCGCCTTGCGGACGCAGCGGAACACCCGGCCGGGGCGCCACCGGCGCACCCGGTCCGGCAGGACGCGGTTGTGATAGCTTGGCAACTAAGTCAGGCCTTGGCGGCACGACAGGACGTGCGGCAGGCTGGCCCGCGAGGCCGGGACGCACCGTTGCGCTACGCGCGGGTGGAGTCCCGGGGGCCGGCATAGCGGGCGCCTGCCCGATGGGCGCAGACCGCGAGGTGGCCGGTGGAGCGCCGGTGACGACACGGATCGGCTCCGGCCGTACGCCCGCCGGCAACGGCTGGCGCGGCCCCGATAGGATCTGGCCGGGCCGGGGAGGAGCCGGAGCGGTTCGCGGGACCTCGCGAACAGGAGCGCCCGGCATGACGGTGCTAGCGGGCGCGCTGGCAACAGGGGCAGCCGGCGCTGCGGGCGAAGTGGCTAGCGGCGGCCGCAATCGCTGCGGCTGCGGCGTGATGCGGGGGGCAAATTTCTCCCCTGCGGGAGCTTCGTGGCCGGCCGGTTCAGCTTCGCGTGCCGCTTCCACGGCTTCGGCGGGCGACGGTTTCTCAGGCGCGGGCGCGGCAGAAATGGGCTCCTCTGCCACGGCGGTGGCCGCACCGTTCGAGCCGGGCTGCTCCACAGCGGTTGTAGCGCCTCCACGGCCGAAAATCTGGCGCAGCTTTTCCGCGACATCGTCGTCCACCGAGCTCGAGTGTGTCTTCTTCTCGGTGACACCGAGTTCGGGCAGTTTTTCGAGCAGTTCGTGAGCTTTAACCTCCAGCTCCCGGGCTAGCACATTGATGCGAATCTTGTTCATAAGAGAGACGACTTACCGCCTGCTCAGCCTTCCTTTCCCTCGCCGGATGGCTGCTCCGAACCCCGGCCCTCCTCGCCCTGCCGGGAATCTTTTATCGTATCAGACTCACCTGCGGCAGGTTCAATGTTTGGTTCACTTTCCAGGGCCTCAACCGCAGTTTCGGCTGTTTCCTCAGCCACCTGCGCCTGCGCCGGCGGGGCCTGTTCTTCCGGAATCTCCGCCTCCGGCGATGCCTCGGCCTGTGTCTCGAGCGCGGCTACCTCCGGCTCTATCGTCTCCGCTTCCCCCGCCGGCTGGCCCGCGCCGCCCTCTCCAGTGTCAAACTGGCCGTAATAATTGTTGACGGCAAGCTGGATGTTTTCCACCACATTTTGTTCGATTCCCGGAATCTCTTCAAGCTGTTCGGGCGTCATGCTTCCTAGTTTCTCGACCGTGGAGACACCGGCCTCCACCAGCTTCTCCGCCACACCTTCTCCCAGACCGTAATCGATCAGCACGGAAACAGGCGCGCCCGGCACCACCAGGGCGGCCATGGCCGTTTCCACCTCCTGGCGCTTTTCCTCTTCGCTCTTGATGTCGACTTTCCAGCCCAACAGCTTGGCGGCCAGACGCACGTTCTGCCCTTTCTTGCCGATCGCCAGCGAAAGCTGCGAATCGTCGACAATCACCTCCATATGTTTTTCAGCCGGGTCGATAATGCTGACGCGGCTGATTTTGGCAGGGCTAAGCGCGTGCGTGGCAAACACCACGGGGTCTTCCGAGAATTCGATGATGTCGATTTTTTCGCCGCGCAATTCCCGGATGATGGACTGCACGCGCATGCCCTTCATGCCCACGCAGGCGCCGACACTGTCGACATCCCGGTCCCGGCTATGGACGGCGATCTTGGTGCGCTCGCCGGCCTCGCGCGCGCATCCCTTGATCACCACGGTCGAGTCGTAAATCTCCGGGACTTCCTGCTCAAACAGACGCATCACCAGCTCCGGCGCCGCACGCGAAACCACAACGCCCGGCCCTTTGCTGGACTTGTCCACCAGCCGGATGACGCAGCGCACGCGATCGCCCACGGTGAAGCTTTCGAGCTTGGATTGTTCTTTCTTGGGCAAGCGCGCTTCGGTTTTGCCCAGGTCCAGAATCAGATCCGGACCCTCAATGCGCTTGACGGTGCAGTTGACCAGTTCTCCGGCCCGTCCTGAGTATTCGTTGTAGACGGTTTCCCGTTCGGCCTCGCGGACCTTTTGAAAGATCACCTGCTTGGCGGTCTGCGCAGAGATACGCCCCAGCGCGTCGGTGGGCTTCTGGATCCGCACCTCAGATCCCACGGTGGCTTCCGGATTGATTTTCACCGCCTGGTCGAGCGTCATCTCTTTTACCGGATCCGTGACCTGCTCCACCACTTTCTTAACCGCGAACAGACGGAGGGCGCCGGTCTTCTCGTCCAGATCCGCCACGTAGTCTTCTTCGGTGCGGAAATGTTTCCGGGCGGCGATCAGCATAGCGTCCTTGACGGCATCCAGGACGATCTGCATATCAATGCCCTTCTCCTTGCTCAAAATTTCGATGGACTGATAGATCGTTTCCAAAGTGTCCTCTTTTGCTCTGTCGCTGGTGATTATCTGGCGGGAACTACCACTCGAACTTCAGGTTGGCCCGTTCCACCTGGCTCAGAGGGAACCGGAGCACACGGTCCGCGCCCACGTCGAGCGAAACCGTGCCGTTTTCCAGGCCGGCCAACTTGCCCTCCCAGTGGCGCTGCTTGTCGACCGGCTCGCGCAAAACGATTTTCGCTTTCTTTCCCTGAAACCGGATGTAGTCGTTTGGTTTGAGCAACTTGCGCTCTACTCCGGGAGAACTGACCTCCAGCGTATAGTGCCCTGGCACGACATCTTCCACGTCCAAAATCGTCCCCACCTGCTGGGAAACCAGCTCACAATCGGCATGACTAACGCCTTGCGGTTTGTCGATCGAGATGCGCAGCAACTGATTCCCACCGCTGCCCTTGAACTCGATCTCGACCACTTCAATACCGTCGGAAGCGGCCACCCGCTGTGCGATTTCTTCTATTTTTGAAACCACTTCTTGCCGCATTTTCAGTTCAAAAAGAGTGCCAATCAACAAAAAAGTGGGCTTTCGCCCACTTCTGTCATTCGACATCTCCAAACTCTATTTTAGCGGGTATTCGGGAAAAGGCAAGGAGGCGGGTGGGCTTACCCGGTAAACGGTGCAAAGCTCCGATTGATATGCCCTTTCGAAAGCCGCTTCACGCGTGAGGATTTTTCGCGCTTCGGCCCGTTCCGGCCCGGGCAGCTCGCGGTGAAAATCCGTTGCGGTGAGCAATAGATAGTCGAGGTGTTGCTCGCGTGCAAACTCCGGCATCTCGCGGATGGGCTGCAAGATTCCCTCGCGGTCCTCATGATAGAAAGCCATCGGGAGAACCGGCAGGCTTACGGCGTGACGCCCGGTATAGAGGAAAACCACTACGTCATCGTAGGCGTAGAAAGCGCCCCCGGAGGTATTCTGGGCAATCCACTGAAAGGCTGAGCGCTTGCTTGTGAGCACAGCCCGGTGTTGCGCGATGATTCCGGGGAATTGGAAAAACAGAGCATCCCCATCCAGGACCATTCCCAAACACGCAACCGCCGCAAGGCCTGTGACAAGAGCGCAGGCCACCACGCGATCCGCTCGACTTCGGCCCCACGCTTTTTTCATGACTCCGACGAGGTGTTCGCCTTCAGTGGCGAATCCGGCCAGCAGCAAAGGAAGGATTGGCAGTAAGAAACGTTCGTCGGGCGGAAAATGCCAGACAAGCAAAATCGCCATGTACCCGGCCGCGAACCAATGGTAAGGAGAAATTCCGCGCCGGCGCGCCAGACGCACGACGCCCGCAATAGCCCCAACCGCCAGCAGCCGCGATAGATACATACCCGGCGGGGTGTCCCGAAGGCCGCACATGAGGAAACCCGTGGTGCCGTGAAATACGCCGTCGAGGTTTTTCCAGATCACCACGGGCAAATCCCGCCAACCCATGCAGAGGCTCCGGTAGCCCATGTAGTCCATGTAGTAAAGCGAGACGATGTCGGTGGCGTGACGGAGGTGGTTTTGCGCCCAAAAAGACCATCCCGCTACAGCGGGAACCATCGCGACGAAAAACAGCGCGGCCGCATAGTATCGCTTCCGCAAGGCTAACCACAGTGGGCCCGCAATGAGCAGGGGCAGCGCCGCCGTTCTGACCAGGTAGGCCGCGGCTCCAAGACCACCCGCCGGCAGCCCCATCCACTCGCGATTCTGGGCGCCGGAGATCGTGCAGATCGCGCCTATCAAAAGCGCCGAAAACGCCAGATCGCTGAGCAAGCTGGTGCTGAAGAAGACCACCGCCGGGCTGAGCGCCATCGCCGCGCACATCGCCACGCGCGCGGGCCGGCCGAATCCCGCACCGCGAAACCAACGCCACGTCAATGCCATGAATGCCGGCAACATCAGCCAGGCAAGCGCCATCCCGAGCTTCAAATTGTCTGGAAAGCGCGGCTCCATTTTCCAGATGGCGGCGAGCGCCATCGGCCACAGCGGCGGATATTTGGTTTGATAGGGCTCACCCGGCAGGCTCAGAATCCGGTAGCCGCGTCCTTCGGCCAGCGATTTAGCTGAGACCCAATAGATGCTATCGTCATGAAGGTGCCCGAAATGCGGCAT
>Ga0335078_10007088_pt1 | contig 16612 bp, 13 predicted proteins | sample Lox_Sample_32_FD_206711 | JGI IMG/M metagenome (GOLD analysis project Ga0335078, IMG submission 206711) | Soil microbial communities from Loxahatchee National Wildlife Refuge, Florida, United States - Lox_Sample_3.2 | ecosystem: Environmental > Terrestrial > Soil > Wetlands | place: USA...
GCGCTACCGACCGCCGCCTGGATCAACAAGCCGAAGGAGGTCGCCGCCGCTCAATAAATTCAGACGCGAAGCGTCTCACCGAGCTTGACAGGCTCCGCCCAGCCCCCGCATATGAGCATGACCGAACGTCGCGAACCCCGCGAACGCTCGGACCGCCCCGCGAACCGCAACCACATCACCAACAGCACCAGCCAGCCCCTGGCCATCAACCCCTGCTCCTTGACAAACCGCCCTCCATATGGGCGACATATGTTGCGATCAGAACTATGTCGGGCACCATCGAATATGGGCGCCGTTTGTGGCCAATGGGGGTTGTCGGCGCAACATATTTTCGCGCGGCACAGAAGCGGTTAGGGCACGCCAGCACGGCTCAGCTCGCGGCACCGTCGGCGGGTTGGCGAATCGGCGGTGCAACGCGATCGAGCCAGGATCGCTTGTGACGTCGACCTGTTGTTGATCTACGCGAGCGACTCGCGGGCGAGCTGCAGAGCGAACGTCGCACTCGCAAGCCCGGCCGAAATATGTTGCGCTCACGGCTCAAGATCCGAGCTGGCGCGTAGGTCGGACGGGCCCCGGAGCAGGTAGCCGGCCCGAGCCTCCTCCCCCGTCGGGGAGCTGACGCAACATAGTTCTCGGCGCAACATAGGTCGCCAACCCGACTAGGCCGCCCACGGTCCTGAGAATCGATGCGATCGTCCACGCGGGCGGCCGCGGACTCTCGAGATTGGCGGCACGTGCGGGACTCGCGACGATGTCTGAATCGAGACCTGATGAACTGGTGTACGTGGGAAAAAGCGAGATGGAGTTCTTTGACACAGAGAACGTTCCGTGGAGCCCCGTAACGCTGCGTCCTGGAGTCTCAGAACGGATCCTTGCGCGATCCGAGCCGTGGGCTGCTCACTCGAATGGTTCGCTGGGAGCCTGGTCTTGATACCTCGAGTGCCGGCCCGGTCGCGCACGATTACTTCGACGAAGTGCTGATTCTGTCCGGCTCGATGCACGATCTTGGATTCCAGCAGACGTTCAGCGCGGGCTCTTATGCCTGCCGACCGCCGGGCATGGTTCACGGACCGTGGACCACCCTTGACGCCTGCGTCATGCTCGAGATCCAGGGTGGGGGTGATCAGGCTTGAGTCCGGACCAGCGTGAATAGCCACCACTCGGATGGCAACGAGGGGGATGGTCACGGTGCTGAGGTGTTGTGCGTCGACGCGAACGATCGAATGCGGCTCAGCCACGCCGGCGGTTCGTGCCTTGACCTCCAATCGCCTCGGTAAGGCGCCGTCGACGCAGGCACCCAGAGCTTGCTGTGGCCGGGTTGCGTGGCTTCTACTCCGTCGCCGCCGGGGCACTCTTCATCACGCTTCCGCTTTCAGCCGGATTCGGAACTCTCCGCGCGGTTGTGCCGTGGCAACGCCCGCCCTCGTCGCGCCGCAGCCAGTGGCCTCCCTCCTACCAGGACGCTGCAGCCATGGGCGTTGATCGAGGAGCTGCGCGTTCCGCGCGAGCACCACATCGCCCGCCACCCTGCCGACATGGAGGCTGTATATACCTGGGGATGGCTCATCGCCCGGTCACGCGAGGAGCAGTGCGTTCCAATAAGCTCGGCAGGCGCAGCCTATCCAAGCATTGTGCCTGCCGCCGGGCCGCCGTGTCCTCGAGCGCAAGAGGAGGGAAACGTGATGTATGCCGCGATCCGCCAGTACGAAATGGGCGCAGGCTCGGTTAGGGATCTGATGCCGATCATCGATAGCGAACTGGCTGAGGTGATGAGTGGTCTGCCTGGGTTCGTCGCCTATCACGTCATCGCCAGTGGTCACGACGAGATCGTCGCAGTGACGCTATTCCGCGAGGAGCAGGAAGCGGTCGACTCAAACGGGGTTGCGTCGGACTTCGTGAGCAAACGCCTTCAACGCTTCCAGCTTAACCTCACATCCGCGATGAGTGGGGAGGTCGGCGTGAGCCGCACGGCAGCGGGTGCGTCCGCGGAGCACCGGCTCTGAGGCTCGCGGGCAGGGGGACACTCCGGTGATTACGAGCCGAGTCACACTCCTCCGTCGAGGAGCGGAACTATGCGGGGCGAGCGATGAGTGCGGCGGTTGAGTCGTTGGCATCTCGTGTGCGCGCGGGCGAAACCCGGGGGCTGGCGCGCGCGATCTCGTTGGTCGAGAACGACGATCCGGCCGGGTGGCGTGTGGTGCGCGAGCTGTATCCGCACACGGGCCGGGCGGCGGTGGTCGGATTGACCGGGTCGCCGGGGGCGGGCAAGTCGACGCTGATCGCCGCGCTGGTCGCGCGGCTAAGGGCTCGACGCCGCCGGGTGGCGGTTCTGTCGATCGACCCGTCGTCACCGTTCCGGGGTGGGGCGGTGCTGGGTGATCGGATTCGGCTGTCCGAGCATTTCCTCGATCCCGGCGTGTTTATCCGGTCGATGGCGACGCGCGGGGCGCTCGGCGGCTTGGCCGAGGCGGCCACGCAGGCGACGCTGCTTATGGATGCCGCGGGGTTCGACGACGTGCTGCTGGAGACCGTCGGCGTTGGCCAAGCCGAGGTCGACGTGGTTGGCCATGCCGACGCGGTCGTGCTCGTTCTGACCCCGGGTGCGGGCGATTCGGTGCAGGCGCTGAAGGCAGGCGTCATGGAGATTCCCGACGTCATCGTGGTCAACAAGGCCGACCACCCGCTGGCTGACACGCTGGTTCGCCAGGTCCGCAGCGTGCTCTCGCTGGCGCCGCGGGAGTGGCGGCGCGTGCAGATTGTCAAGACGGAGGCGGTCCGGGGCGACGGCGTCGACAAGCTCCTGGATGCTCTGCAGCGGCATCGGTCATCGATCGCACAGGAGGGCTCGTTGGCCGAGCGGCGCCGCCGGAATTTGATGAATGAGGTGCTCGCTCTCGCGGGTGCGCGACTTCAGGCGGCGCTCGCCGCGGCCGTGCGAGACGACCCGGCGATGCAGGAGCTGCTCGACGCGGTCGTCGCGCGCCACATCGACCCCGCGAGCGCCGCACGAGCCATCCTGCGGAACCCGGACGCCCTACTGGCCAACATGACGCGAGTGAACCCCAAGTTCGACTTCGACCCACCAATGATTGGAGGCTGATCCCTTGACTGCCCTGACACCGAAGTCGCGGGACCTAAGCCGCGAAGACCGCTGGCTGCGGGATGTCTATCGCGCGACCCCCGAGCGACGAGCGACGTTCACGACGCTCAGCGACGAGCCGATCCGGCCGCTCTACACCGAGCGCGACCTGCCCGCCGATCCCGATGGCGCGATCGGCCTGCCCGGACAGTATCCGTTCACGCGCGGCGTGTATCCGTCGATGTACCGAGGACGCCTGTGGACCCTACGCCAGTTCGCCGGGTTCGGCACCGCAGAGGAGACGAATGAGCGCTTTAGGTATCTGCTCGAGCACGGCCAGACGGGGCTATCGACGGCGTTCGACATGCCGTCGCTGATGGGCTACGACTCCGATCACGCTCGCTCGCTGGGCGAGGTCGGGCGCGAAGGGGTGGCGGTCGACACGGTCGACGACATGGAGACGCTGTTCGGTGGGATCGACCTCGGCAAGGTGTCGGTGTCGATGACGATCAACGGTCCGGCGGGGATCATGATGGCTTTCTACGTCGTGGCGGCCGAGCGTCAGGGTGTCCCGCCTGAGCGGCTAGCTGGAACGATTCAGGCAGACATCCTCAAGGAATACATCGCACAAAAGGAGTGGTGCTTTCCGGTTGATCCGGCGATGCGCGTGCTGGGCGACATGATGGAATGGTGCACGCGCAACACGCCGCGCTGGAATCCCGTCTCGATTTCGGGTTACCACATCCGCGAGGCGGGGGCGACGGCTGCGCAGGAGCTCGCGTTCACGCTCAAGGATGGCCTCACCTACGTCGAGGAGCAGATCGCTCGCGGGATCGATGTTGACGATTTCGCGCCGCGGCTGAGCTTCTTCTTCAATTCGCAGATCGACTTCTTCGAGGAGATCGCCAAGTACCGCGCCGCGCGGCGGATCTGGGCGCGCGAGCTGCGCGAGACGTTCGAGGCGAAGAACCCGAGGTCGTGGCTGATGCGCTTCCACACGCAGACCGCGGGCGCGTCGCTGACCGCGCAGCAGCCGCTCAACAACGTTGTGCGCACGACGATCGAGGCGCTCGCGGGCGTGCTCGGCGGCACGCAATCGCTGCACACCAACTCCTTCGACGAGGCGCTTGCGCTGCCCTCCGAGGATGCCGTCAAGCTCGCGGTCAGGACGCAGCAGATAATCGCGGAAGAGACCGGCGTGACCAACACGATCGATCCTCTCGGCGGCTCGTACTTCGTGGAGGCGCTGACCGACCGGATCGAGGAAATGGCGTACGACTACTTCCGCCGGATCGACGAGCTGGGGGGCATGGTCGAGGCGGTCAAGCAGGGCTTCCCGCAGCGCGAGATCGCGGACGCCGCTTTTGCGCTGCAGATGGAGATCGACGCCAACCAGCGGGTCGTCGTGGGGGTCAACGAGTACATCGAGCGCGACGAGGCGCCGATCGAGTTGCTTCACATCGATCCTGCCTTGGAGCCCAAGCAGGTCCAGCGGCTGCACGGCGTCCGGGCCCGGCGCGACGGCGACGCAGTGGAACGGATGCTCTCTCGGCTGAAGCAGGACGCCGCGCACACCGACCGCAACCTCATGCCCACGCTTCTCGAATGCGCCCGTGCCCACGTCAGCGAGGGCGAGATCGTCGCCGCGCTGCAGGAAGTGTTCGGCAGCTTCCAGGACACCCCGATCTATTAGGAGAAGGGGCTATCCATTTGAGTCAGGTTGACCGCCGTGGTGGACAGCCGACCCTCGGTTAAGGCGAATCGAGCGCCGGCCGCCGTGTGGCTCGCGCGAGAGGGCGGGACGCGAGCCCTGAGGCCGAATGCGTATATCGCCTACGTCCTCGGATCAGCCTGAGTTAGCCGGATAGCCCCTTTAGGAGAAAGACTCCGAAGCCACAACAGCCGCCGCGCGCATCCAAGGAGGCGTCGACTTCACCAGACGCCCGAGCAGATTGTCGAGACGGTGATCCAGGAGGATGCCGACGCGGCCATCCTCTCCGGCGCCCATACCGGGATATCCCTCGAACTCAAGCGGCTCGGCATCGCTGAAGCGTTCACGCGCGGATCGCTTGTTGAGAACATCGTCAGTCTCCTTCAGACGGGCCGCCCGGTGAGAGGCGCGGAAGGAAGGTGGGCAATGGGCAGCGCGACGGTTGTCCTCTAGCTTGGCGAGCTCAGGAGCGCCGACGTAGTCGTGGACCCGGCCAACGTTGAAGTCGCGGAGGACCTCCGCTAGGCGACCCTGACGCCCCGCGAGGCGCAATGTCTAGATCCTGTGCGGGTGCGGGCAGCGCCGAGCCACCGGCAGTGCGGGTGAGAGCTCGGCGAGCGCGTCGACCGTCGGCTCGAATGATCCGTTCGAACATCGGGCCGCTGAGGTGAAGGCCGCCGATGATCGCCGCGACCGCATCATTTCCGGTAGGAATCCCGTCTCGGACGCGGTCGTGCGGTCGACCTCGGCGGTGATCGGCACCGCTCCGTCGAGCAAGAAGGAGGGCTGGCGTTCCTCGATGACCTGTACGCGCTCGAAGGCGCCGCCGGCCTCCAGCTCGGCCCGTACAGCGACGAGCGGGCGCTGCAATACGCCCGCCGCGGCGATGCGTTGGGCTGTCCGCTCGCCTGCAGACCCGTACTTCTTGGCTTTTCCGGCGGCAGCAACTGCTGTCGCGGTGGTTTAGCCGCTGCCGTTAGTTAACTGACGAGTCAATCGGCCAGGCTATGCAAGCCTCGCCGGGCTCGTCGGCGCCGGCTCGCCGCATTGCTAGGCCCGGACCGCGTTACGGATGAAATCGGTCGCCTGCTGGGTCGAGGCGCCGGGGGTGAACACCTCGGCAACGCCGAGCTCCTTGAGCGTCTTGACGTCGTCGGAGGGAATCGTGCCTCCCACCGTGATGACCACGTCGTCGACCCCTTGCTCCCGGAGCAGTTCCAGGATTCGCGGCACGAGCGTCATGTGCGCGCCGGAGAGGATCGAGAGGCCGACAGCGTGGGCATCCTCCTGGATCACCGTCTCGACGATCTGCTCGGGCGTCTGGTGCAGGCCGGTGTAGATCACCTCCATGCCCCCATCACGCAGTGCTCGCGCGATGATCTTCGCGCCGCGATCGTGGCCGTCAAGGCCAGGCTTCGCGACGACGACGCGAATCTTCTTCTCTTGGGAGGAGGCCATCGGAACAGGCGCAGTCGCCTACCGGATGCGACCGCGAGGCGCAGAATTGTAGTGCGCGACGCGCGCCGAGGCGCGCGCAAAGACGTCGGCGTCTCCGAGTAGGTCCCGAACACGCGCTGCAGCGCCTGGACCATCTCGCCCTCGGTCGCGTCGGCGCGAGCGGCGTTGAGCAGGTGCGCCATCAGATTCTCTTCCGGCTCGCGGGCCGCGTCCCTGGAGCGCCGCGGCGGTCGCCTTGGCGTCGCGCCGCTCGCGCACCTTCCTGAGTGCTGCACCTGATCGGTCTCGAACGCCGGATCGATCTTCAGGGTCGCCGTTTCGGCGTTGTCGACGTCAAGTCCGCGCGCGAGCGCGTGCTCGACGTGCGTGAGACCGTCCTTGAGGTGAGCGCGAGCTCGTGCGCGGCGGTCGAGCTCGGCTCGCGATCGGGGTAGCCGCTGGCCAGCGCGGCGCCGCCGATCCGCCGACTGCGGCGGCTTCCGCCATCGCCACGCCGGCGTTCAACCGACGGCCCAACGGCTCAAAGCGCATCACCTTCCAGCCCTCGGCCGCGCGCGGCTCCCGCCAGCTCGCGGGCGGGATTGACCCCGGCCGGGTGGCCGACGTTGGACCGACCGCGAGGCGGGCGGTCACGGGCGAATGCAAAATCCAGCTGCACCTGAAACCGGTAAAGCTCGTATGCACGCCTATGAGCCTTCGCTTCGACATGGATCAGCGGCCCGGCGTTGCGTCTCGGCCATCCCGGCTGGCTCAGCCGTCCTCGCCTCGCACCGGTTCCTCGAGCTCATTTTGCCCCTGGGACAGCTACCCAAGGAGCGGCCTATAGGCCGGCGGGCCGGACCCCCCTTTTTACCGCCTACTCGTTCTGAGAGCCGGTCACGGTGGCTCGCGCGACGCGCGGTCGGGCCGGACACGCCTTGATCGCTTCCTTGGCTGCACCGTAGTCCGGCACCGCAAGGACCGCGTGTTTACACGGATGATGAGCCGGCTTCTCGCGGTGTAAAACCAGCAGACCGTTCGAGCTAGGCGGTGAACGGAGCCGATGAACGCGTCAGCGTGGTGTTCGTGATGGCGGTTAGCTCGGCTGATCCAATGATCCGCAGTTGCCAAACGGAGGTGATCCCGTATGTCGATCGTTTCTCTTGATCGTCCCGCCCGCGACTGTGCCCCTCGTTTGGCGGATCTTGACCGCGATCGAGCGAGCTATCGGGTTGAGGTCCCGGAGCGCTTCAATGCCGTGTTTGACATCGTCGAGGCCTGGGCCTCAGAGGACCCCGATGCACTCGCGGTGCTGTCCCTGAATGCGGTTGGCGACGTTGTGGCGGAGCAGTCGTCGGCCGACTTGGCGCGTGCCTCGCGCCAGGCCGCGCGGGCGCTGTTGGATCTCGGCGTGCGCAAGGGCGACCACGTTCTCGTGATGCTGCCGCGGATCCCGGAGTGGTACGCGGCGCTGTTTGGCGCGATGCGGATCGGCGCGATCCCGATGCCCGGCCCGAACCTGCTGACCTCGAAGGACCTCGCCTACCGCTTCGAGCAGACCGGCGCGACCGCAGCGATCACCGACGAAGCGGGCACCGGGAAGGTCGACGAGGCGGCTCCGGGTCTGGCGACCCGTCTATGCGTCGGCGGCGCGCCCGACGGCTGGCTGTCGTTCGAGGAGCGGTGCGATTCGGCTGGCGACGGGGAGACACCGCTCGACCCGACCCATCGCGACGATCCGCTGCTCCTGTACTTCACCAGCGGCACGGTTTCCTATCCGAAGATGGTCCAGCACGCTCAGTCCTACGCGCTTGGCCACGTCGCAACGGCGCGTTTCTGGCATGACCTGCGTCCGGGCGACCTGCACTGGACCGTCACCGACACAGGCTGGGCCAAGGCGGCATGGGGCGGGCTGTTCGGGCAAATGCACGAGCGGGCGGCGCTCCTTAACGTCGCGCTCGGGGCCCCCGACGCCGACACGATCTTCGGCATCCTGACCCGCCATCGCGTCACGTCGTTCTGCGCGCCGCCGACGCTCTACCGACGGCTGGTCCAGGCGGACTTTTCCAAACACGACCTCTCGGCACTGCGGCATTGCACGAGCGCCGGCGAGCCGCTGAACCCCGAGGTCATCCGCGCCTGGCAAGAGGGCACGGGCGGGCTGACGATCTACGACGGCTACGGCCAGACAGAAACGACGTGCCTGGTGGCAAACTACCGCACGATGCCGGTTCGCCCCGGCTCGATGGGCCGCCCGATCCCCGGCTACGACATCGCGATCGTCGACGAGAACGGCCAACCAGTCGAGGAAGGCGAGGTGGGAAACATCGTCGTGCGCTGTGAACCTGAGCGCCCCACCGGGCTGTTCCCCGGCTACCACAAGGATCCGGATGCAACGGCGGGGGCGTTCCGCGGGCCGTACTACTACACCGGAGACAAGGCGGCCATGGACAAGGACGGCTACTTCTGGTTCGAGGGCCGCGGCGACGACGTCATCACCTCCAGCGCCTACCGCATCGGACCGTTCGAGGTCGAAAGTGTGCTCGTCGAGCATCCGGCCGTGATGGAGGCCGCCGTCGTCGGCAAGGACGATCCGGAACGCACGCAGATCGTCACGGCCTTCTGCATTCTCGCCCCAGGGCACATCCCGTCATCCGAACTCGCCGACGAACTCAAGGACTATGTGAAACACCGCACCGCCCCCTACAAATACCCGCGCGAGATCCACTTCGTAGACGAACTGCCCAAGACCGTTAGCGGCAAGATCCGGCGCTCGGAACTACGCAGCCAACTCGGCGCCGGACGGTTCGACGACTAACCCCTCCGCGGCCACGACGCGCTGCCAGGCTGCAGTCGCGCCGCGATTGCGAAACGGTGATGCTGCTTCCCGCGCTTGCGGCGGACATATGCATTGGTCGCGGTGATGATCCCGCATCGTCAGTCTGTCGGTGTGCGCGACGATGCCCAGTCTCGGTACCGATTAGGGCCGGCCGACTCTCGGCTCGCTCGGATCATCGACCGCGTCGACAGCGATGACACGCTGCCGAGGCTGCGGGCGCGGGCGACCCGCGCGATCACCGACCCCAATGCTTCACGCGGCCACGGTCCAGGTCAAGCGGCGTCTGCAGCGCCGCCGTGACAATCGGGCTTTGCGCGGCCATGACTCACGCCCGCGGATCTTTCCCCGCGCGGCGCGCTGTTCGCTCATTGGGCTAGCGGCCCTGCCACGCGGGCGGGCGCTTCTCCAGGAACGCGCTTACACCCTCGCGCGCGTCTTCCGTGTCGAAGACGCGTGTGAACTCGACGCGCTCGGCATCGAGCGCGTCGTGGATGGGAACGTCAATTCCCGTCTGTAGCACCCGTCTGATGGCTGCGACGGCGAGCGGCGCCTTGGATCCGATCTTGTCTGCGAGCTCGAACACCTCGTCCTGCAGCTCGTCCGGCGCTACAACCGCGTTGACCAACCCGAGGGCGAGGGCCCGCTCGGCGTCGATCGCGTCGCCCGTTAGCAGCAGCTCCGTCGCCGCGGTGCGCCCGATCATTCGGGGCAGCCGCTGGGTTCCCCCCCAACCGGGAATGATGCCAAGATTGATCTCGGGCTGGCCGAATTTGGCGTTGCTGCTCGCGACCCGCAGGTCGCAGGAGAGAGCGATCTCGCAGCCGCCTCCGAAGGCGATGCCATTTACCGCCGCGATCACCGGAATTGGGCAACTCTCGATCTCAGAGGTGAGATCCTGCCCCGACGCGATGCGCGCAGCGCCTGAGGTGGGGAACTCGGATACGTCGGCGCCGGCGGCAAAGAAGTGTTCGCCGTCGCCGGTGATCACCAGGACGCGGCAATCGTCGCTGGCCACCGCACCCTCGAGTGCCTCACGAATGCCAGCGATGACCGCGGCGCTGACGGCGTTGGCGGGCGGGTGGGCAATCGTGGCGACCGTCACCGGCCCCCGATGCTCAACGCGCACGCTGTCGTGGAGAACGGTTGCCACGGCACTACTCCTTTCTTGGCAAGAACCTCGGACCGGTGAAAAGCAGGCAGCCATGCTAGTGCACCGACTCACAGGCTGTGGCGTCTACGTGTGCTCCGCGCGCAGGCGTGAGAGGCGATCCGGTTTGGAATCATCTGAGCAGGCGATTAGGGCGGCGCTCACCCTCCCGCGTTGCGGAGCAGCGGCGAACGCGACGCCCAGCGTGACCGTGCCCGTTTACCAGGTTTTAACGCGCTCGGCTGGGTGGTAGGGCGCGATTCGCAATCGCATGTCAAGCACGACGCAACCATTTGTCAGGCACCGGACCGAGTTGAGGTCAGCCTCGACGATCTCGGGGACCTCGCGGAGCAGGAGAGCGAAGCGCAGGATCAGGTCGCGCAGCGCGTGGCGATCGAGCGCGGCGCTGCCGCGGAAGCCGTCGAGTTGAGTGACCACGCCCGTGGAGCGGTCGATCAGCTCGTCGGCTTCCGCGTCGGTTGTCGGCAGCAGGCGAAACGCAGCGCTTTGGGCGAGGCCGGCCTGGCGACCGCCGAGGCCGAGCGCCAGTACCGGGCCGAGATCGGGATCGGCGGCGGCCCCCACTAGTACGTCCGCCCCGCCGGGCGCGGCCATGCGCTGGACGGTCGCTCCGATCCATTCCCGTCCGGCGGCCTGTACGCGGCGTTCGAGCTCGCGCCAACAGGCTCGTATAGCGGACTCGCCCTTCACCCCGAGCAGGACCGCGTCGATGTCGCTCGCATGCGCCGGAGCGGGAAAGTCCGCCTTCAGCGCGACCGGAGCGCCGATGTCGTGTGCCGTCGCGAGGGCTCGCTCGAGCTCGTGGCAGTGATGCGAGGCGAGCACCGGGATCCCGTGTGTCGCCAGTAGAGCTTCTGCCTCAGGCAGCGAAAGCCAGCCGGCTGCGGGCTCGCGAGCAAGAAATGAGGCGATCACCGCACGTGCCGCGGGCGCGTCCAGGTCGCGATACTGGGGAGGCTCACCGAGTGGCCGCGAGAGCCATTCGCGACGTGCGGCCGCGCGCGCGAGCACGGCGGCGCATGAATCGGGGAACAGGAAGTTGGGCACGCCAAGCCCGGTCCGTGGCGGCAGCCGGCCGTTGTCGCACAGTACTGACGCCACGACCGGCTTGGCCTGGCTCTCTGAGACCGCCGAGATCGCATCCAGCACGGCCTCCGGGTCGCCTTCGTAATAATGGACGTAGAGGACGATCAGCGCATCGATGCCGCGATTGCCGAGCAGCTCGCGGACGCCGGCGGCGTACTCGTCCGGTCCGGCGCTGATCCCGAGAACCCGGGGGTTCTGCGCGCCGTTGGACTCGCGGACGTGTAGCCGGCGGTCTGCGGCGGCGTCGGCGGTGAGCGTCGCCACGCCGGCGGAGTTGCTGACAATTCCGATCTGGCGTCCGCGCGGTAGCGGCTGGCTCTCGAAGAACTCGGCGGCGTTGAAGAGTTCCTCGCCGCCCCGGAATCGCATCACCCCGGCTTGATGGAACAGCGCGTTGACGGCGGCGTCGCTGCGCAGCGCCGCGGCAGTGTGGGAGCGCGCCTCGCGGAGTGCGCGGTCGGCCTGCCGACGCCCCTTGAGAGCGAGGATCGGCTTACGGCGCGACACCCGCTGTGCGATCCGCGTGAAGTGCTCAGGATTGCCGAACGACTCCACGTGCAGCATTACCGCGGCCGTCCGCTCGTCCTCCTCCCAGCACTCGAGCAGGTCGCCGGTTGAAACATCGGTGCGGTTGCCGAGCGACACGAACATCGAGACCCCCAGCCGCCGAGCGGCCGCATGACCCAGTAGCGCGATGCCAACCGCGCCCGACGGCGAGCATATCGCCAGACGTCCCGCCCGCACGCCCACGCCGGTGAAAGTAGCGTTCAAGCTGATCTCGGCGGCGGTGTTCAGCACCCCCAAGGAACTAGGGCCGACCATCCGCAAGCCCGCGCCCCGAACGATCTCGAGCAGCCGCTCCCGTCGCGCCCGCGACGCTTCGCCCCCTTCCTGCTCACGACCGGCCGGGAGCACGAGCAGCGCTCTGGCCTGCCCCGCCGCCGCCTCGGCGGCGAACTCGAGCACCTGGTCGCCCGCGGCGGCGATGATTACCAGCTCGGGTGGGACCTCGAGATCGGCGAGGCTGCGCGCGGCCCGCAGCGAGCACACCACACCCCCGGCGGGGTTGACCGGCGTGACGACACCCTCAAAGCCGCCCGCGATGATGTTCGCCAGCACCGCCCGGCCGAGATTGCCCGGCGTGGCCTCGGCGCCCATAACGGCCACCGACGTGGGGGCGAGAACCGGCCGCAACGATGCGATCGCGGCGAAATGGTCGCGCTCGTCGATCCGTTCCACCACCGCCTTGGTGGGAGTGATATCCAGCGACACCCTCATGTCGCCAAGTCCCTCGCGCCGCACAGCGAACCCGGCGTGCTCGAACACGTCCAACATCAGCCGGTTGCCGGCCGCCACTTCAGCATCGAAGCGATGGATCCCACGTTCCGCCGCGATCTCCGCGAGCTGCTCGAGCATCCGAGTCCCGATCCCGCGGCGCTGCTCATGATCAGCCACCGCAAACGCAACCTCGGCGACGCCGGGCTCGCGCAGCCCGTCATAGCTGGCGACCGCCACCACACGGCCATCGTGTCGGCCGATCAGCGCGAAGCGATCAACCCCAGTCGCCTCCGCGTCCGCGCGCGCGACAGTGTCGGTGCGGCCAAAGCCGTGGAAGCGCCTATATCGGCTCTCCGGCGACAGGCCGTCGTAGAACACCTTGATGTCGCCAATGTCCGTCGGAGTCGGAGCCTGCAGCCGCAGCGTCGACCCATCGCGCAGGAGCACGTCCCTGACCGGCGACTCGGGCTCGGGCGAAGCGGGCATCACGTCCACCGGCCGCGGTCGAGCGCCCAAACCCGACCCTCGATCACGGAACGGGCCAGCGGCTAGGTCGAGCTTCGACTGTCGTCATCTCCGCTCCGTCTCGTGGCCGCTTGCGATCGCTGCGCGAGCCGGAGTTGTCACGCGCGAGCCGACCTTTGAGGTGGGGTTCCGGTAGACGGCGCGGGGTGTCCGTGAGTGGCCAGTCCGAGCGGCGCGTCGGTGAAGATCGCGGCGTCCATCTCCCGCAAATCGGGTGCGATCCTGGGGCGAAAGCTCATCTGAGCCAGCACGTCGCGCTCGAGATCCGCGCCGGGCGCGATCTCGACCAGCTCGACGCCGTGGTCGTCCAGGCGCAGCACGCAACGCTCGGTGACATAGAGCACGGATTGGCCCCTCTGATGGGCGCGCTCGCCGCTGAAAGTCACATGCCCCACCTCGTCGACGAACTTCCGCACCGCGCCGTCACGGCGAATGCGCAGCCGCCCGCCGCCGACCGCAATCTCGGCGCCCGCGGTGAACGTCCCGAGGAACAGGACACTGCGCGCGGCCTGGCTGATATTGATGAACCCGCCGGCGCCGGCGACCCGCTGACCGAAACGGCTGACGTTCACGTCCCCCCAGCGATCGACCTGCGCCATCCCAAGGAACGCCTGATCGAGCCCCCCGCCGTCGTAGAAGTCGAACTGGTAGGGCTGATCAACGATCGCCTGCGCGTTAGCGGCCGCGCCGAAGCTCAGGCCGCCCGCGGGCGCCCCGCCGATCGCACCCGCCTCGACCGTGAGCGTGATCAGATCAAGGATCCCCTCCTCCTCGGCCACCGTCGCGACACCCTCGGGGATCCCGATCCCGAGATTCACGACCGAGTCCGCCTTCAACTGCATCGCGGCGCGGCGCGCGATCACCCTTCGGACGTCCAGCGCCGCCGCGCCCGTCGGGTTCACGGCGACACGCGCCGCGCCTGAGTACGCCGGGTTGTAGCCTTCCGCGAACGTCTGCATATGGGAGGCGCTGTCACGGGCGACGACGACGGCATCGACGCAGATTCCGGGAATTCGGACATCGCGCGGCACGAGCACGTGACGAGTGGTCAGGCGCTCGACCTGCACGATCACGATCCCGCCCGAGTTCCGAGTCGCCTGCGCGATCGAGAGCGAGTCCAGCGTCGCGGCCTCGCGCTCCATCGTCACGTTGCCGTCCTCGTCGGCCGTCGTACCGCGCAAGAACGCCACGTCGATCGGGCGACAGGGGTAGAACAGGAACTCCTCCCCATCGAGCTCGATCACGCGAACGACCTCCTCCGTCGAGACCGCGTTCAGGCGACCGCCCTCGAGCCGCGGGTCGACGAACGTACCCAGCCCGACCCGCGTGATCAGCCCCGGCCGGCCCCCGGCGGTCTCCCGGTACAGGTGCGACACCACGCCTTGCGGTAAGCAGTACGCCTCGATCCGACCGTCCAGCGCAAGCGCGCCCAGTGCGGGAACGAGACCCCAGTGCCCCCCGATCGCGCGCCGAACCAGCCCCTCGCGCGCGAGGTGATTGAGCCCGCGGGTGCCGCCATCCCCCTGCCCCGCTGCGAACACGAGCGTCAGATCGCGCGGGCCGTCAGTCTCGACAAAGCGCTTCTCGAGCGCGGTCAACAGCTCCTCGGGAACGGAAAGCCCGACAAACCCCCCGACCGCCAACGTGTCACCATCGACAATCAACTCGGCGGCCGCCTCGGACGTGATGACTCTTGTGCGCCGCCCAGCCATCGCCGCGGCATCCTATCCAATCCGCAACCCGCACATCGGTGGGAGCTTTCGGTCTCAGCCGCCGAACGCGGCGGCGTCTCGCAGCTAGATCCAGAGGGGCGCTCGGCGACGGCGAGAGCCCATCCCGTCGCGTCGTAAAGCGCAGAAGCCGAATGGTGCTTTCGGCCTTCGCTGGCGACCGGCCAAGCGGCGACGACGTGCCGTTCCCCGGCTCGCGGCCGCTCGCGAAGCTCGACAGTGAGCGAGGCGAGGACGACGATCTGAGTGACGTGGTCGACAGACTCGATCGTGTACGCGCTTGGGCAGTCGAGCACTGCCCACGCAAGCAGCGGATCGTCAGACTCCGGCGACCACGGGGAGGCGATCAGCGGACTGTCCCCGACGCGACCGGCGTAGATCCGCAGCCTGTCATCGCGCGCCGTCCCGCAGACGAAGCAGGTCGGGAACCTGTGGTGCACGAAGCCCACATGCCTCCGCGACGCGATCTCGGCCTCCTCAACCGTCGGCGCTCGCGGGACCTGCGCCCGTACGGCGTCAGGCACGGCCCTGGCGATCACATCCTCGCCGCACTCGAGCGCGTCGATGATCGCGGTCGCGATCGTGATCTGCTCGCGCGCCGCGGCCATCACCGTGTACGAGTCAGACCAGCGTCGCGCGCCCGGACACATCTCCCGCCAGGGGCCGCCGGCGTTGCGGTGGGCGCTGTATGAGGCCGCGCAGGCGGCCAGACGCGGCGAGCGCAGCCCCGACCGTCAGTACTACCTGGAAACTAAGGAGCGGATCGGCGGCGGGCGCGCGTGCATCGCGGTCGCGCGCAAGCTGCTCAAGCGCTCCTACCACACGCTGCGCGAGCTCGGCGAGGAGGCGCTCCAGCCCGCATGACCCTGTCGGTGCGCGCCAAGCCCATCAACCAGATGCGCCGCGGCCGGCTCCCGGCAGGCTCCTGCCGCCACGCCCACGTGGACGGCCTCCAAAGACAGAGCGGCCGCAACGCTTACCCCAGCGGGATCACCCCATCAAACATCATGTCGCCGGCCCCGGAGCCAAGCCGAGGGTCGCGGACCGAAGTAAGGCCGGGCGCCCGCGCGCACACGACGCACAACATCAACCGCGCACACGCCCCCCCAATCACCCGTGGCAGTTCAATCCCGACAACCCCCGGACCCTGCGCTTGACGACGGGTCCCTGCACAAGTAAGGAGCACCAGGAGCGGACGGGACGGAGGGATCGCCGTCACCTCAAACTTCCACGAGCATCGGACAACCTCAGCATCAGCCGGGGAGCGCTTGCTGAGATGTGCCGCGCGCGACGGTGAGTTAGCGATCCGCCGGACGAGCGCCAACTCCCAGCCCGCCTCGCGAAGGAGCCGCGTCGTGCTGCCTACGCACCGTCGTGCGGCAGGTCGTCACCAACGTCGGTTTCGCCGCAGAGGTCAAGCCGCGCGATCTCGACCGACCGCAACCCCAGCGCAGCGAGCGGCAGCGAGGGCGTCGTATCCCGTGCCCTCCGATGAGGACCGATCGCAAGAGGCGATCAGCCGCTCACATCGGCACGGCGCCTCAGTTGGAGAATCCGCGTGTCCCTCCAACCGGCGACCGGCGGCACCGACTCCGCCAACGCTAACTTGATCACCCGCGCACGAACAAGAACCGCAACAACGATCGCAGCTCGCCGACCTCCCTTTTCGCCAAGTCGACCGACAACGGCTCGCATTCCCGGAGCAGGACGCCGTCCGGTTTCTCCGCAAATGGGTTTGGAGACGTCTCGGCCGGTCGTC
>Ga0335078_10007089_pt1 | contig 16610 bp, 16 predicted proteins | sample Lox_Sample_32_FD_206711 | JGI IMG/M metagenome (GOLD analysis project Ga0335078, IMG submission 206711) | Soil microbial communities from Loxahatchee National Wildlife Refuge, Florida, United States - Lox_Sample_3.2 | ecosystem: Environmental > Terrestrial > Soil > Wetlands | place: USA...
CCGCGAGTGCCTGCGCTTCGCCTGCCACGAATGCGGCTATGGCTGGACCGAGCCGACGCGCGACGATGATTTTGAGAACGAGATCGCGGCGCTTGCCGCCCAGGCGGCGACCGCGCCGCGGCTCTCTCTGGTCAAGACCGGATAAGCCCCCCGCTTCCGCCCACCGACGACCGACGACCGCGACCGCGACCGCGAGCGACGGCTGCCCGTAAAATCGGAATTTCCAAAGGCGGCATCGAGCCGTAGACTGGCCGCGCCCAACGGGCCGGCGAGTCTATCGATGGGAGGTTCCGATGATCACCGCAATCGTCCGCTTTCCGCTGCCGTCCAGCATCAACGGCAATGATGCCAAGGCGTTGTTCGAGAAGTCCGCGCCGAACTATCGCGGCATTCCCGGGCTCGTGCGCAAATATTACCTCTACGGCGAAGACGATCGCACCGGAGGCGGCGTGTATCTCTGGGAAAGCCGCGAAGCCGCCGAGCGCTTCTACAGCGACGCGTGGAAGACCACGATCGCGCAGCGCTACGGTTCGCGGCCGGAGATTCAGTTCTTCGACACGCCGGTCATTGTCGACAACACGGAGAAGGCGGCGGCCTCAGCAGCAGCCTGAAACTCCGGCAGGTGCGGTCGGGCTGCCCATAACCGGCGCCCTTTCCAGGGAGGACAGAATGAACACGCGCTCTCTCGCGCGGCTGCTCGCGGCGCTTTCGCTCGGCCTCGGCGTGATCGCCGCCGCGTCTGCGGCGTCGGCGCAGACGGTGAAGCTCGAGAGCGAGAGCTATCTCATCCCGTCGGCCGATCCGGGCATCGAGCTTTACATGCGCAACAAACATCCGGCAGGCGTCACGAGCTTTCCCGCGGACAAGATCATTCTTTACGTCCACGGCGCGACCTATCCGTCGGAAACCTCCTTCGACCTGCCGCTCAGCGGCCTCTCGATGATGGATTACATCGCGCAACGGGGCTACGACGTCTATCTCGTCGACGTGCGCGGCTATGGCGGCTCGACCCGGCCGCCGGAGATGGACCGGCCGCCGGAGGAGAACAAGCCCATCGTCGATACGCCGCTCGCGGCGAAGGATCTCGGCGCCGCGGTCAGCCATATCCTGAAGCGGCGCGGCGTCGCCAAGATCGACCTGATCGGGTGGTCCTGGGGCACCTCGATCGTGGGCTTGTATACGACCACGCATAACGACACCGTCAACCGACTGGTGCTCTATGCGCCGATGTGGATTTTCAGCACGCGCCCGACGCTCGGCGGCGACAAGCCGCTCGGCGCCTACCGCAGCGTGACCAAGGCTTCGGCAAAGGATCGCTGGCTCAAGGGCGTTCCCGAGACCAAGCGGGCCGAACTCATCCCCGCCGGCTGGTTCGAGCAGTGGGCCGACGCGACCTGGGCCACCGATCCGGTCGGCGCCAAGCAGGACCCGCCGGTGCTGCGGGCGCCAAACGGCGTGCTGCAGGACGTGCGCACTTACTGGGCCGCCGGCAAGGCCCAATACGACCCGGGAGACATTCACGTCCCGACGCTCCTCATTCACGCCGAATGGGACGCGGACCTGCCGAGCGATCAGACGCGCGGCTACTTCGCCAAGCTCACGAACGTGCCCTACAAGCGTCTCATCGAGATCGGCGAAGGAACGCACACCATCATGATGGAGAAGAACCGCATGCAGTTCTTCCGCGAGATCATGAACTTTCTCGACGAGTCCGACGCCACGAGCCTCAACTAGGCGGCAAACTCACAAAGCCCGGCCGAATATGGGCCTCGATCGACAGCCACCGGATCGCTGCGCCCAACGCAAGACGCGAGGGTGCCGTTGGCGACCATGCGCGAGCGCGGGCGCTTCGTAAGGTCGTCCTAGGCGCTTTGGTAGCTTTCGAGCAGTTCAGCGAGCATTCCGTTCGGCGCGCCCGCAATCTTTTCGCCGTTTATGTTTTGGACTTGCGCCGGCCTCAGCGCTTTTGTCGGATGTGACAAACTGGTCGCCGACGCCGCTGAAACCCCGGCCACAAGCAAGCCTCCGGCGAGCACAATCGCGAGTTTCCTTTTCATGAGCACTCTCCATCTGCAAATCCCATTTCCTTAACGACCAAACGCGCCGCGCCGTTTCGTTAAATTCAGTTCATGACGCCGAGTGGGGCCTCTCGCACCCATCTCAGCCACGATCGAGGGCTCGGAGATAGGCACAAAACATATCCGCCATGGCGTCGGCGTAGGCTTCGATCTCCGCGGAAGTGCGAGGAGTTTCCGAAAAATGCTTTCCCACCTCGCCCAGGGTCGTTGTGATCAGGTCGCCCGCCACGGCACGAGTCGCTTCCGACGCCTTGGGCAGCGCCTCCTGCATGAAAAGCCGGACGGTGCGGTCTCCCGACGCCCTCGCCTCCTGCGCCTCGGGCGCTTCGCGATAGAGAGGAGCGGCGTCGTTGAGCGCCACACGTATCCCGGCCTCGTCGCATTCCGAGCGGATGAAGGCATGCACCAGCCGGCGCAGCCGTTCAGGCGGCGGACTCCGGACGTCCTCGAGGATTGCGCGCTGCAGCTCGGTCGTCTGCCGCCATTCGTCGCTCTGGAGCTGAAAGAGGATTGCCGCCTTGTTCGGGAAATACTGATACAGCGATCCGACGCTGACCCCGGCCTTCTCGGCTACCCGCGCCGTGGTGAAGCGGTGCGCGCCTTCCTGCGCCAAAACCTGAACAGCAGCTTCCAGAACCGCGGCGACAAGCTCGGCCGAGCGGGCCTGCTTGGGCTGTTTTCGCGAGGAAATTCGGACACTTCGACGATCCGTCACGGGCGGCGCGGCTAATGCGATTAGCAAATGCGAATAATTATTCGTATTTGTCGGGCAACGCAACAACGCAACTCACCTCAGCGCGGAGACCCGTATGACCACTCTGACCACCGCCCCGCTCGGACCGTTGCTCAACCGCTTGTTCGAAGAGGCCGATGCGGCCGGGGCGGCGACGCAAGCGGCAGTGGCCGATCTCTCAGACGAAGAGCAGGCGCGCCTGATGCGGAGCAAGACCGATTACCGCGACCTTTACGGACGCCTGACACATGCTCCGCTAGCCATCTCGCGCGAGACCGGCACGCTGCTCTATATGCTGGCGCGAAGCTGCGGCGCGCGGACGATCGTCGAGTTCGGAACCTCGTTCGGAATCTCGACGCTGCATCTCGCTGCGGCGCTGCGAGACAATGGCGGCGGTCGCCTGATCACCACCGAGTTCGAGCCGTCGAAGGTGAAGCGGGCCCGCGAAAATCTGACGGCGGGCGGCGTCATCGACCTCGTGGAGATCCGAGAGGGAGACGCCTTGCGGACGCTGAGCGTCGATCGCCCCGAAAGGCTCGACCTACTTCTGCTCGACGGCGCCAAGGCCCTCTATCCCGAGATTCTGAACTTGATGGAGAGCCGGCTCAGGCTGGGCGCTTTCATCGTCGCCGACAACGCCGATTACAGCCCTGACTATCTGGCCCGCGTACGCTCGCCCGCCAACGGCTACTTGTCCACGCCGTTCGCCGAGGATGTCGAACTGTCCATGCGTATCGGCTGAGACGAATTTTGCAGCTGCTCTCCGGCATCGATCAACCCGCCCGCTGCGCTGCGTGCCGAACACCGCCAGTCACGCGGCCGTAAGCGTTTAAGTCAAGCGACGCACTCAACGATCCTCGCCGATCGGAGCGCGTCGTTCTTTGGACGCGGCGTGCCGCGGCAGGACAATCCGCACCTCGGTGTACTCGCCGGGCTCGCTATCGACCTCGATGGACCCGGCATGTTGCTTGACGACGATGTCGTGACTGATGGACAGGCCAAGGCCCGTGCCCTCTCCGGCGGGTTTGGTGGTAAAGAAGGGGTTGAACATCTTCTCCCTGACCTCAGCCGGAATGCCGGTGCCGTTGTCGCGTATCCTGATCTCCACACGATCCCCGAGGCTTTTTGTCGTGGCAAAGAGGGTCGGCTCGCGGCGGTCGCCATGGGCCTGTTCCTCGCGTTTGATCGCCGCGTAAAAGCCGTTTGCAATCACGTTCAGCAATACGCGGGTGATCTCCTGCGGAAACAGGTTCGCCGCGCCGGCATTCGGATCGAACGACCGCTCCAGGGTAATATTGAATCCCTTCTTCTCGGCCCGGGCACCGTGATAGGCGAGATTGACCGCTTCCTCGACCAGGGCGTTGACATCGACGGAGCGATGCTCGCCCGAACCTTCGCGCGAGTGCAGCAGCATGTTCTTGACGATCGAATCCGCGCGCTTGCCGTGCTGCACGATCTTGTCGAGATTGTTGCGCAGGGTGTCCGCCAGCTCCGTTATGTCGGCGCGCGTCTGGTCGTCGACCTTCACCCGGCCCAGCGTGTCCTTGAGCTCATCGATCAGCTCGACCGAGACACCCGAGAAATTGTTGACGAAATTGAGCGGGTTCTTGATCTCGTGAGCGATACCGGCGGTCAATTGACCGAGCGAGGCCAATTTCTCGGTCTGGATGAGGCGGTCCTGCGCCGTGCGCAGATCCTGCAGCGATCGCGCCAACTCGCGGGTACGCGTTTCGACGTTTGCGAACAGCCGCGCGTTCTGGATCGCCACCGCGGACTGCGCCGCAAAGGTCTTGATCAGGTCGATGGTGTTTTCCGAAAAGGCGCCGGGCGTGCGCCGACGCACGACCAGCAGACCAACGACTTCATCGCCGCGGAACAACGGCGCCGTCAACCGCGCCCGGTAGCCGGCGCGCAGGATGATTTCATCGACGTCCGACCGGACGTCCCGCTCGAAGTCGGCAACCTGCACGGGCTCGCGCTTGGCCAGCATCTGCGCCACGTTGCGTTCGTCAAGGCCGATGCGCGCGCGGCCGAGCGCTTCGATCAATTCCCGATCCATGGCGTAGGTGGCGCGCAGGCGGAATTCGCCGTCCGCCTCGTCGAAGACGTAGATGGCGCCGGCGTCCGTATTGGAAAGCTGCGCCGCCTTGGTGACGATGGTTTCGAGAACGGTTTCAAGATCGAGCGTCGAGTTCACCGCCTGCGAGACTTCGCCCAATGCGCGCAGCTCGCCGACCGAGCGGCCTAGCTCGTCGGTGCGCTGGCGCAGCTCGGTGAGCAGCCGCGTGTTTTCGATGGCGATCACGGCCTGAGCGGCGAAGCTCGTGACCAGCGCGACCTGCTTGTCGCTGAAGGGACGAACTTCCTGCCGGTAGAGCGTGAATGACCCGATCAGCTCGCCGTCCTTCAGCATCGGAACGGCCAGGATCGTCCGCACGCCGCCAAGCTCCACGGCTTCGATCGCGGCCGGCCGGCGCTCGGCATAGCCCGGCTCCGCGGCAAGATCGGCAATGTGGACGGGGGCCCTCGTCGCCAGCATGCGGCCAACGACGCCGATGGCGTCGCGCGCAAACGGCGAACGTTTCCGCGCTGCGGCAAACTCCGGAGGCGTGTTATGCCCGGCTACATAGTGCAAGGCCTCCCCATCCCTCCGATAGATGTTGCCGAATGTCGCGCCGCAGATGCGGGCGGCTTTTTCCAGCATCATGGCGAACACGGGATCGAGATCGCCCGGCGAGCTTGAGATGATTTGAAGCACTTCCGAGGTCGCGGTCTGCTGTTCCAGCAATTCGGCGAGCTCGCGGCTGCGCTGCTGCTCGGCCTCGAACAACCGCACGTTCTCGATGGCGATTGCGGCCTGGTCGGCGAAGGTCTCGACCAGTGCCATTTGCTTGGCAGTGAACGGCCTTACCTCCAAGTGATAAATGACGACGACGCCGAGCAGTTCTTCACCTTTGAGGATCGGCATACCGAGAAGCGTGCGAAAAGCCTCGACGTTCTTTTCCCCCGTTCCATATGTGTAGTCCGGATCAGCCAACGCATCGGGAATGTGAATTGTCCGGCGCTCCAACGCGGCGCGGGCGGCAGCGCTATGGCGACCGGGGCGGATCGGATGTTTGGTCACCCACTCAACGAACTCGGGCTTGGCGTTATATGTTGCCACCACGTGCAGCAGCTGGCCGTCGAAACGGAAGATGAAGGCCCGGTCGGCTCCACAGAGCCTGACTGAACTCTCCACTACCGTTGCGAACACGACTCGCAGATCGAACGCAGAGCGGCTAATCACGTCGAGCACTTTCGCGGTGGCGGTCTGCTGCTCCAGCGACTCGGCAAGCTCGCGGCTGCGCTGCTGCTCCGCCTCGAACAGCCGCGTGTTTTCGATGGCGATGGCCGCCTGGCCGGCGAAGGCCTCGACCAGCGCGATCTGCTTGTCGGTGAACGGTTTGACCTTGGGATGGTAGAGCGCGATTACGCCCAGCAAGACCTCGCCCTTGACGACCGGTACCGCGAGAAAGGTGCGGTACGTCTCGACCGCCTTGGCCGGAAACTTGTAGTCGGGATCGGCCAGGACATCGCGGATGTGGATCGTCCGGCGTTCGAGAGCAGCCCGGCCGACAAACGATGCCCGTCCCCGCCGTATGGGATTGCGCGCAAACCACGTCTTCACCTCGTCAGCAACGTTGTCGGTCGCCGCCGGCCGAAGCAGCTCGCCGTCTAAGCGAAAGAAAAATGCGCGGTCAGCTCGGCACAGCCGCGCCGAGCTCTTCGTCACCGTGTCGAGCACGGTTTGCAGGTCGAATGCCGAGCCGCTGATGACCCGCAGGACTTCGGAAGTCGCCGCGAGCTGGTCCCGCGTTTCCTTAAGTTCGCGCTCGAGGCCAGCCGCCGAGGACCGGCGCGGTCCCGCAGCCTCGCGGAGTGGATGGGCCTTCGCCTTGGCCCTCCGGCGCACAGCGTTCGTGCGCCGCTCGCCTGTCGCGCCGCGCCGTTTCATCCTGGCCCTTGAAGCCTGTTTTAGAGACGCTTTCCTCAAAGACTATACAGGAAACAACTGCGACGCAAAAACCCGCTTGCTCATCCAACGGCGCCCATCAGGCGCGCCGACGCCGCAGCTCGGAGCCGTGATTGATGGTGTAACGCACGGACCGCTGATAGCTCCACTCCGACATGAGGCGTCAAGGTCGGCGGGGTGAGATGTGAAATATCAGAACCGCTTGCTCCAGGGATGCTGGGCCGGCGTCGCCTCGGGATGCGTTTTTAGAAAATGATGCAAGACGTGCAGCAGCGTCACCACATGCGCCTTGTCGCCGCCGGCGTCCTGGGCCTGGCGAATGTCATCGACAATCATGTCGCGAACCTTTTCGCTGCCGTGCTCCAGCGACAACAAGTACTGAGCCATCGCCGTTGCGGCTATTTCCGGGAGATGCTCGTGCTCCGCGATGGCAAGAACCTCCTCTTCGGTCAAGCCGCACAGCCCAATGCAGTCCTCCAATGAAATCATGGTCCCGGCGCATAGTGTTAATGCTTACTGCCCAGAACGCCTGCGGCCAGCCAAACAGCTGATTTTCAAATTACGGTTGGAGGCGCAGGGCGCTTTGATCTTAGTCAATGTCGTAACCTGCGCCGTGCGCGCCGCGGCGAACGGCCTTTCGGCGGCCTCGCGCGATATCCGTCCAAAGACGGCGACGCGATGCAGAAAGGCGCGCGCCCGGCGCCGGATCCCGACCCAGACCGCGCGGCGGATCTTACGCGGGCCTTTGCTTAAGCGGGCCGCGGCAGATAGCGTTTGAGGATCGAGGCGCCGAGCGTGTATTTCGGGTCGACCATGTTGCCGAGGCGGACCCGGCCGGCCTGCGTGAGCAGGAAGTAGGCCTCGTAGACGTCGAAGCCGTAATCCTGCTCCATCCAGCGGACGAGCTCGCGGTAGGCTATGCGGGCCGCGTCCTCCATCGGACGCGTGCTGCCGAGCGTCATGATGAACTCCTCGGTCTCGAGCCGCGGCCAGGCGATGCTCCAGTTCTTGATCAGATCGACCTGGATGACCACGGTCGCGTCCATCTCGACCGCGACGCCGCACAGTTCGCCGTCTCCCTGCGTCGCGTGGCAGTCGCCGAGGAAAAGATAAGCGCCGGCGTGGTGGACCGGGAAGTAGACGACGGCGCCGGGAGCGACGTCGGGCACGTCCATGTTGCCGCCGTAGTAGTCCGGCTGCAGCGAGGTGATGGCCTCGATTTCCGGCGATACCCCGAGCGTGCCGATGAACGGCTGGTACGGCAGCGTGATCGATGAATTGAACTTGATCCCCTGCTCGGTCACTTCCATCTTCTTCACGCGCTCGGGCAGCGGCGCATTGAGCACGGCAGTGTTAGTGGTGCCGACGAGGCCGCCGAACTCCGGGATCAGCGCCGTCGTGCCGACCGGCTGCGGCCCGCGCGGCTTGATCGAGTGAATGTAGACGCAGAGAACGTCACCCTTGGCAGCGCCCTCGACCGCGATCGGCCCGCATTGCGGATTGAGGAACGGGATGTGCAGAAGCTCCGTCGGCTTGTCGCTCTCCTTCTTGATCCTGCCCTCGAACGCGTCCTTGGTCTCGGCGACAACGACGTCGCCGGGAGCGATGCGCAGCACCGGCTCCGCATAACCCCCGTAGACGTAATGGTACTTCCCCTGCTTCGCCTCGGTGAGCTCGTGGCGGCGCCCGGGCGCGCCTTTGGCGACGGCCTTGCGGCCCATGTAGGATTGCGCCAGCCAGCCTGTCATGACCTTTCTCCTTTCGTGGGCGGTTAGACCGCCAAATAAGAAGCCAGTAATTCGGTGTTGAGGAGTTCCTGCTTGCCGAGCGCGGCGACGACGCGGCCCTTGTCCATGACGTAGGCCCGCTGCGCGGCGCGCTGCATCAGCTCGATGTTCTGTTCGACGATGAGCACGCCAAGCGGCCGCTCCTCGACCAGGCGGACGATGAAGCTGCCGATCTCGTGCACGATGCTCGGCTGCACGCCGTCGCTCGGCTCGTCGAGCAGGAGGAGCTCCGGGCGCCCGATCAGCGCGCGGGCGATCGCCAGCATCTCCTGCTGCCCGCCGCTGAGCGTGCCGGCGCGCTGGCGCGACCTGTCCCGCAGGAAGGGGAAATAGCCGTAGACTTGCTCGGGCTTGAATTCGCGCGTGCGATTGATGAATTGCCCCATGCGCAGATTGTCGAGCACCGACATGTGCGCGAACACCTCGCGCCCCTGCGGCACGTAGCCGATGCCGAGCGCGGCGCGCCGGTTGGCCGGCCGCGCGGTGATGTCGTCGCCGCGAAAGACGATCGAGCCGCTGCGCGCCGGCAAAAGACCGATGAGCGCGCGCATCAGCGTGCTCTTGCCGACGCCGTTGCGGCCGAGCACGCCGACGATCTCGCCGGCGCCGACCTCGACGCTAACGTCCTGGAGCACGTCGCCGGTGGCGTAGCCGGCGCGCAGCTTGGTGGTTGCGATCAGCGGCTCCACGGCTCAGGCCTGCCCGAGATAGATGCGGCGCACGTCCGCGTGCTCGGTGATCTCATCGACGGTCCCCTCGGCGAACACGCGGCCCTGATGCACCACGGTGATGCGCTGGGCGACGTCGCGGACGAAGGCGACGTCGTGCTCGACCACCACGATGGTGAGGCCGCTCGCATTGAGATGCTTGAGCACCGCGCCAGTCTGTAAAGTCTCATCGATGGACATGCCGGCGGTCGGTTCGTCGAGCAGCACGATGTCGGGCCCCGCCGCCAGCACCATGGCGATCTCCAGCCATTGCAGCCGATGATGCGGCAGCTCCTTGGCGGGCATTTCGCTCTCCGCATCGAGGCCGAAGCGGTCGAGAGCGAAGCGATAGCGCTCGTCGGCGTCGGCCGGCCGGTCGGCGCGCGATATTTGCAGGACGGCACTGAGATTTTGCCGGACCGAAAGGCGGTGAAAGGCGCGGTTGGTCTGGAACGTCAGCCCGATCCCCCGCCGCACACGCTGAAAGGCGAGCAGGCGGGTGACGTCCTCGCCCTTGAGCAGCACGCGGCCCGCGTCGGGCCGCTGGATGCCGCAGAGAAGCGCGAACAGCGTGGACTTCCCTGCGCCGTTCGGGCCGATGATGCAGCGCAATTCGCCGCGCGGGACGCTGATGCTCACGTCGTCCGTCGCCACGACGCCGTCGAAGCGCTTGGTCAGGGCTTCGGTGCGCAGGATGGGCTCGCTCATTTGCCCGCTCCGTCGCCCCAGCCGAGAAGCGCCCGCCAGCCATGCTTCGGCACTTCGCGCGCGAGCGTCACGACGATGCCGCTCGGGAAGAAGAGCATGACCACCACGAGCAGCGCCCCGATGATGATCAAGGCGTACTGGTAGCCTTCCGAGGACAGGGTGTAGTTGAGCCAGTTGAGCGCGCAGGTCGACAGCAGGACCGCGAGCAGGCTCTCGCGCCCGCCGACCGCCACCCAGATCACCGGCAGCGAAGCCTGCAGCAGCCCCACCTGAGACGGCGTGATGTAATTGCCCCACTGCACGTAGAGGAGGCCGGAGACGCCGGCAAGGATCGCCGCAATCACGAAGACGACGAGCTGCCGGGCGCGGATGTCGTAACCCAGAAGCTCGGTCCTGATCGCGTCCTCGCGGATCGCCAGCATCACCTTGCCGTGCCGCGAATTCACCAGAAGCCGCAGCGCGAGATAGATCACCAGGACGATGATGAGCACGAAGTAAAAGAAGCTGTAGCCGGTGATGACGTAGGAACCGATCTGGAAGGCGGGAATGCCGGTCATGCCGTTGTAGCCGCCGAGCTGCACGGTGCCGACCCGCCATTGATAGCCGGCGGTCTGTCCGAGGAAGGTTTCGAGCAGCAGGCTCAGCACGAGCGTGAGGATCGGGACGATCCAGTTCTGCACCCGGCCATAGAAGACGAAATATCCGAAGATCGCCGAGACGATCGCACACACGGCGAGTCCGCACAGCGAGCCGACGATCGGGCCGGCCGAGTCGCCGACCATGTTGCCGGCGACAATCCCGTAGACGTAGCCGGCGATGCCGAAATAGGCGACCTGGCCGAAGCTCAAAATTCCGCAATAGCCCCAGAGCAGCGCCAGTCCGAGCGCCGTCGGGACGTTGAGGAGGTAGTAGGCGTTGTTGGTCGCCTCGAACTCGCTCTGCCACAGCGGCGAGACGAACAGGACAATGCAGACCGCGACGAACGCGGCCCAGAACCAGCGCGAGCGGCCGACGTCCTCAGGCCCGCTGAGCAGGGAAAGCAAGCGCGGCAAACGAGGCACCTCTCACGCGAACCGGTTGCGTCGATCGATCCGCCGCTGGATCACCGCGGAGACTCCATCGGGCATCAGGCGAATGATGACGAGAGCGGCGAGCAGCAGCGCCACCGTGCCGACGAAAGCGCCGAGCAAGAAACCGACCGGCGTTTTCACCAGCGACAGCAGCAGGCTGCTCCCGACCGCCCCGGTGATGACGTTGGTGGCGCCGCCGACGACGACGGTGATGAAGGCCGGCGCCACGAATTGCTGGCCCATGAAGGGCGCGATCGACACCGTCGGCGCAAACAGCGCGCCGGAGAACCCCGCGAGTCCGGCGCCGAGGCTGAAGGTGAGCGTGTAGATGCGCCCGGTGTCGACGCCCAGCGCCCGCGCCATCGCGGCATTCTGCATGGCCGCCCGCGCCTGCAGGCCGAAGGTCGTGTGATTGTAGAGAGCCCACAGACCGATAATGAGCAGGCAGGCAAGCCCGATGTTGGTCAGCCAGTAGACCGAGAACGAGTATTGACCGACGGCGACCGACCCGCCGGGGATCGGGATCGCCGGCAGGAACGGGCCGAAGACCGCCAATGCGCCCTGGCTCAGGATCAGGCTGATGCCCCAGGTGACCACGAGGGCGCCAAGCTCGCGCCCGTAGAAGCGGCGGATGATGGTGCGTTCGAGCAGCGCGCCGAACAGTCCGACCACCACGAAGGCGAGGATCGCGCAGAGCCAGAACGGCACGCCGCGATGCCAGGCGATGCTGGCGGTGTAGGCGCCCATCATCATCAGCTCGCCGTGGGCGAGATTGATGATGTTCATCATGCCGAGGATGACGATGAGGCCGAGGGCGGAGAGCAGAAGAAACGCGCCGTTGGTCGCGAACTGATAGAGGACGCTGATAACGGTGGCGAAGCTGTCCATGCGCGAAGACCCGTTCTCTCCTCTCGACGCAGAGCGGGTCGGGCGGCGGCGCCGCAGCCCGACCCGGAAGCGCTGTAGCCTCGCGCGGTTCTAGGACTTCTTCAAGAACATCTTGAAGTACGGATCCTCGTCCGGCGTGTACTGCTTGTACTCGGGATGACGCACGAGGTTGACGCCAAGCCGCTGCAGCCACCAAGCCTGAATGCTCGGCCAGTCGCGCACGAACTTGACGTTGTGGTTCTCGTCGCAGACCGCGAGCCGGATGTAATGGGCGCAGTGATGCGTGCCCGGCTCGAGGAACACCGAGCCTTCCGGCGCCTCGATGCTCCAGCCGAGCTCCAGCGCCTTTTTCAGGGTGGCCTGATCGGTGGTGCCGGCGAGTCGCGCCGCCTTGGCGTAGAGATGGATCGTGAAATAGGTGTTCTGCGCCATCTCGCCGATGTACTGGTCGTTCGGGAACATCGCCATCCAGCGCTTGACGAAGGCGCGATTGCGCGCGGTCGGCACTTCGAGCTGGTACTGGATCGCGTTGTGCATGTTGGCGAGCGACGGCGGCTTGAAGCGCTTGTGCTCGTAGCCCTGCGCCATGTTCACGGTCGAGGCCATCGGGAACTTCAATCCGGCGGCGGCGGCCTGCGGATAGTAGTTCTGCTGGTTCTGCCCGACGAGCAGCGTCATCACCCAGTCGGGCTTGGCCTGCTGCACGCGGGCGATCACCTGGCTGAATTCAGACACCGAGAGCGGCACGAATTCCTCGGCGATGATCTGGCCGCCGACGAGCGGCGCGAAGGCCTTGGTCCAGGCGGCGGTGAGCTGGCCGAAATTGTAGTCGGCGGCGAGCGTATAGCCGCGCGGGCCGAACTTCTCGACCATGTACTGCACCACCGGAATGACCTGCTGCTCGCAGACCGGCCCGGTGCAGAAGGTGTTGGCGTCGGCGACGCCGCCTTCGTACTGGTTGGTGTAGAAGTAGAGCTGCTTGAACTGATCCACGATCGGGCGGATCGCCTCGCGTTCGGCGGAGGCAAAGCCGGCCACCAGCACGTCGACCTTGTCCTGCTGGATGAGACGGCGCGCAAGCTGCTGCCACAGCGCGTTGTTGCTCTGTCCGTCGACGGAGATGAGATCGACCTTGCGGCCGAGGATGCCCTTGTCGCCGGAATCGACGAAGACGTCCGCGTCCTCGTCGAACACGACCTCGTTGATGCTCTTGTCGCCGCCGGCATCGACGACATCGAGGGCGACGCCTTCCTTGCTGATCGTCGGCGGGTTCTTGGCGACGCTGCCGAGGGTGCCGAGGCCGCCGGCGCCGATATCCGGGCCGCCCTTGAGCGTCTTGCCTTCGTTGATCTCCTTGACCGCCAGCTGGGCGGCGTGGAGCTTCTGTATGCCGTAGACCGACAGGTTTCCGGATTCGTCCTCGATGAAGCCGACTTTCACCGGCCCGCTGCTCTCGGCTTGGACGGAGCGCGTGTACTCGAAGCCGCGCAGGTAGGTCGGCGCCGCGACGCCGGCGGCGGCGCCCATCAGCTTCAGTACCTTTCGCCGGTCCGCGCCGGTGCCCCCTGACACATCGGACGGATTCGCCTGCGGATCGTTGCCCGATTGCCGATCTTGGCTCGAATGATCGCTCATTGCCTTCCCTCTTTGCTTGTCAAATGCTGCACTACTCAGGCTTCGCGCGCCTTTTTCACGGATTCGCGCGGATTCGCGGCCAGATGCACCGCGTACTCCTCGATGGTGAGTCGCCGCCGCATGCTTTCCTTGCGCAGCAGCCGGAACGCCTCTTCGTCGTCGACGCCGCGGTCGCGCATCAGCTGGACGATGGCGCGGGTGACGAAGCGCCGGCTGCGGTGCCGGCCTTCGAGAAGCTGCATCTTGGCGGCGAGGTCCAGCCGGCGGCGCTGCTCGTTGGCGGCAAAGAACAGCGCCGAATAGATGCCGGTCGAGCGCAGCGGCTTGTGGAGAACCGCCGACGGCTCGAGCTCGAGCGCGCGCTGCAATCGTCCCGGGGCCTCGAGCCCGACAATGGCGATGGCCGGCACGGCGATGCGCTCCCCGCCACAGGCGAGCGCCACCGCCTCGGCCATGTCGGTATCGAAGATCACGATCTCGGCGTCGCTGAGCGCGCCGCGGATTGCCGGCGCATCGGCGGGATCGACGGCCTGGACCTTGAGCCCGAGCCGCGTCAGCGTCTCGGTCAGCACCGCGCGGTTGCGATCCTCGCCGTGGATCACGAGCGCGTTGACCCCGCGGAAGTTCTGGATCAGGCGCCGCGTCACTTGACCACCCTCAGGCTCGGCGGCCGCATTCCCGCACTCTTGAATTCCTGCCAGACCAGATACGGATCGGGCCGCACCGGGCGCGCGGCCTCGTAGATGATGTCGAACCCGCCGGCGGCGTTCGATATGCCGATGCGCGGCGTCAGATAGCAATGCCGGTTGTCGCGGTCGACGTGGACCTCGCCCTGCGGGGCGTCGACGACCACGTGAGGAAGCGCGGCGCGCACCGCAATCGGATCGGCCGAACGTGCGCGCCTTACCGCGCGGGCAAGGAGTTGCACCGCGAGATAGGACGCCTCGGCGTCGGCCGAAGTCGGTCCCGCGTCAGGAAAGCGCCGTCCGTAGGAGGCGACGAACGCCATGTTGGCCGCGGTCTTGATGCTCTCGAAATAGACGCTGGAGCTCACGTGCCCGGCGCAGGCCGCCGGTCCGATCTCGACCAGTTCCGGCTCGGCGAGGCTGCAACTCGCGATCGGCAGCACGCGCGGCTGATCGATCCCGCGCGCCTCGACGGCGCGCCGGAAGGCGCGGAAGAAGGCGTAGGCCGAGACGCCGATCAGCGTGTTGAACACGAAGCTCGGCCGCGAATCGATGATCTGCTCGATGACCGCATCGAAGTCGAGTTCGCCGACCGCGAAATAACGCTCCGCGAGCACGACGCCGCCGGCGCCGTACACGGCCTCGCGCATGATCTTGTTGTTCTCCCACGCCCAGATGTAGTTCGATCCGATGCAGTAGGCGCGCATTCCGCAGTTTTTCAGAAGATATTCGGCGAGCGGGACGATGTGCTGATTGGGCGCCGCGCCGGTATAGATGACGTGCTCGCTGCTCTCGAAGCCTTCGTAGTGCGAAGGATACCAGAGCAGGCCGTCGTACTTCTCGAAATACGGCAGGACTTCCTTGCGGCTCGAGGAGGTGTAGCAGCCGACCACGTGGACGAGGCGTTCGGCGGTCAGCATCCGGCACGCCATTTCCGCGTAGTTGGCGTTGCGTCCTTCCGGGTTGGCCTCCACCGGGTCGAGCGTGAACGGGAAGCGGGGATCGGCGTTGATCTCGTCGATCGCCAGGATCGAGCCGTTGCGCATGGCGCGGCCGATCGTGGCGTATGGCCCGGTCGTGGAGAACAACAGGCCAATGCGGATAGCGCTGCGTTCGCTCACGTCGCCACCCTATCAACAAAAAAAGCCCACCGGCTTCCGCCGAGGGCTTCATCGCCATTCCCGCAACGCTGGATCAGCAGTTTACTGAACTAACACGACAGGTGAGGGAGCCAATCTGGAAGGCGCGCCTCGAGCTACGCTGCTCGATGCCAACATTCGCGCCACGGCACCATACTGTCAAGCCCTGTATTTGGGCATGAATTGGCCAAAGTAGCGCCATTTGACCGCGTACGATCGGCCCGATCGAAGAGTCGTTTGCGCACGCGCAAGGACGAAGCTGATTGCTTTGTCGAAGCTCACGCATCGTGTCGCCGTATTCGCTACGGCGCACCGGCGAAGACACGGCCGCACCGGCGCGCGATTGCGACGGCGGAGGCGAGACCGGCTCGGGGGCCGCGTGGGACAAAAGGCCGGAGTGATCGGATCGAACCGTTAAGATAGAGACAAAATCCGCGGCGGCGCGACCGGGGCGACCTTGCCCGCGCGCGTGGCCGGGGTCATTGTGTGGCAACCTGTGTCGGCGGTCGGCCGGCCCGCGGTCCGCCGCCTGTCGGACCACGGCCGCCGAGGAAAGCGAATTCATGATGGACGCAAGCGCCCTCGCCCGTGGCGCGACCGGCGGCAACCCGGATGACGAGACCCGCCATCTGAAGGCGACGATTGCCGCTCTGCGCCAGGGGCTCGAGGACAGCGAGGCTGAGCGCAACGCCGTGCGGCAGAAGGCGCGCGCGGCGTATGAAGGCGAGATCGCCGAGCTCAAGGCGACGATCGCTGCGTTGCGCGAGGCGCTCGAGGATTCGCGCCACGAGGGTCGGGTGGCGGTCGAGCAGGCGGTCGCCGGCGCGGCCGGCGAGATCGCGCAACTGCGCCAAACGGTCCAGGCGCTCCGCGAGGCGATTGAAGCCGAGCGCCATGACCACCGGGAGGAGATTCAGCGCCTCGGCGCCGCCCATCAGGACGAGGCGGCCCAGCTCCATGCCACGGCGCGCACGCTGCGCGAGCAGCTCGAGGAGGCCGCCTTCCAGACGGTGGCGCAGAAGCGCGAGGCGCTTGCCGCAGCGGCCGGCGAAATCGAGGAGCTCAAGGCGACATGCCAGGCGCTGCGCCGGAAGCTCGAGCGCGCCCAGGGTGACGTGCGATGACGGCGGCCGACGAAACGGCGCTTCGCGGCCGCGATCGCAAGCG
>Ga0335078_10007091_pt1 | contig 16607 bp, 14 predicted proteins | sample Lox_Sample_32_FD_206711 | JGI IMG/M metagenome (GOLD analysis project Ga0335078, IMG submission 206711) | Soil microbial communities from Loxahatchee National Wildlife Refuge, Florida, United States - Lox_Sample_3.2 | ecosystem: Environmental > Terrestrial > Soil > Wetlands | place: USA...
CGCCTCGCGCCCACGCGCGCGGGCGACTGCGGCTCTCGTCCGCGGCGAGGCGGGGCGACTGCGCCCGGCGGGGGCGCGACGGCGGTTGGCGGCAGGCGACTGCACCGGCCCCTATGCGCCGGCCTGGAGGCGGCGGCCGAGGATCTCGCGCGCCTCGACCGCGGCCTCGCCCGCGCGCGGGTCGCCGTGCGCGGCGTCGGCGCGCACGGCGGGCGGCAGCCGAGGCACGCCGTAGGCGCACAGCAGGCCCTCGTGCACGTCGCGCTCGGCTGCGAACACGATCCGCTCCCGGCCGTGGTATTCCCAGTCTCGGGGGTACTCGCCGGCATAGGCCCGACAGGCGCACAGCACCCTGTCGGCGGCGCTGGCGCAGCGGCGGGCGCGCGCCCGGTCGCGGCACACGAACACGACCAGCGGCAGTGCCTGGGCGCGCCGTCCGTATCGCGCGGTGTGCACCGACCAGCCGGTGAGAAAGTGGTCGTAGCGCTCGAGCTTCGGCCCGCCGTGGTCGCGGTCGTCGCGCTCGACAATCACATCGACGCACCCCCTCCCCTCCGCGGCCACCGCGAGCTCGACCACGGCGTCGGGCCGCACGGTCTCGAACCTGTCCGCCTCGACCCGGCGGCCGGCGGCGTCGGCTCGCAGGAAGTCGTGGGGCGTGCGCCCGCCCGGCAGGCGCAGGTCCTGCGGTCCGAGCGCCACGCGCCCGTCGGCGCTCGCGCGCGCGGGCGGCGAGAGCACCGACTCGGCGGGCCCGCGGATGCTCGCGCGGTCTCGTCCCAGCACGGCGGCGAGCGCGAGCGCCCAGCCGCTGACGTGAGCGTCGTGCCGCGCCTGGCGCAGCACCGCCGCGGGCGAGCGGCGCGCGTGCTCCGCGGCGGCGAACGCGGCGCGTCCCCGCTCGCGGGCGCGTTCGTCGTCGGCTGCGCCCTCGCGCGAGCGTCCGTGCGCCGCCAGCGCCTGCAGCCCGGCGGCGGCGATGACGTGGCACATGGGCACGCCGCCGCCGTCGCGGCGGTGGAACTGGAAGCGCTCGACGAGGCCCGCGTCGGCGAGACGCTTGAGCCGCCGCTGCGTGGTGGTGGCGGCGCGCTGCGGGTTGAAGTGGCGGTGCAGCTGGGTGGTTAGCACGTGCTGCATCGAGGCGATCAGCGCGAGCATGTCGAGGTCGAGGACGTCGAGCTCGACGGCGCGCGGATCGTGCGCGCGCCTGGACCAGCGGACGCTGTGGGCGCGGTCGAGCTCCACCAGCTCGCGGTAGCTCTCGGCGGGCGTCTCGGGGAGCGCGGGCGTGGGGCCCCCGGGCGGAGCGGCGAGCAGCGGCGGCTCCCCGCCGCCGGCGGCGGGCGCCGCGGAGGCTGTGCGCGCCGGCGCGCGCGATTGCCCGTCTGCCGCCCGCACGTCGCCCGCCGGGGGGCTGCGGTCCCAATGGCGCTGGCGCAGGTCGCCGAGGTGGCGCGCGCCGCGCTCGCGCTGGCGCTGCGCGTGCAACGCCAGGCGCTCGGGGTCGGCGCGCAGCGGGATCGTCTGCGCGATGAACGGAGCCTGCCGGCCGTCGGCGGTGACCCAGCTTGCGATGGCGTGGTGCCTGGGCAGGTGCAGGCGCGCATCGGGGCGCCCGAGGCTCGACAGGCGCTCCACCCCCGGTCGCACCGTGTCCGAGAACTCGGCCATCGTCAGCGCGACCGCGCCGCGCGCATCGTCTGCGGAGGCGGTTGCGAAGTACACGCGGTGGGCGAACAGCGCGTCGAGCTGTTCGCGCAGCTCGCGTTCGCTCCACTGCGCGTCGGCCTGCCAGCACGCGACCGTCTCGAGCCCCGCGGAGCGCTTCAGCGCCATCGTCTCGGCGAAGCCGCGGTTGATCACCAGCGGCGCCTCGTCCACCTTCAGCGCGACCGACACGCGGCGCTCGGCGGGCACGAGGTCCTGCTGGCGGGCGAGCGCCGCATCGAGCATGCCGACGAGCAGCTGCATCAGCACCGAGGTGTTGCCCGCGCCCATCGCGCCGAGCGCGCCCTTGACGACGAGCACCTCCTCGCGCGCTATCACGCGGTCGAAGTCCACGGTCAGCGAGTCGTTGAGCAGGACGCGCTTGATGGAGGGCGAGTTGAGCAGCCGCGCGAGCTTGTTGACGGGCGCGTCGAGCTTGGCGGTGGTGGTGGCGCGCGAGTCGGCCAGTTGAGCGCTCAGCTCCGCGGTGAAGAACTCCACGATCTCCTTCAGCTCCGGCAGCGCGCGCACGCGCGCGCCGACGGCGCTGCGGTAGGCGTAGCCCTCCTCGCCCACCGACAGCAGGCGCGCGGCGTCCCACAGGCTGCAGCGGCGGTCGTAGGCGAGCACGGCGATGATCGCGTTGCGCAGGTAGCGGTCGGAGGAGGCGCGGATGTCGGCGTCGCTGAACAGGTTCTTGAGAGCGCCCACCACGTAGTCGGCGATCACGTCGGCGGGCGCGTCCACGGCGAGCGGGTTGAAGCCGCACGTGGGGTGCGCGAGGTCGAGCAGCGTGCAGGTCCGCTCGGGCGGGACGACGCTGATGGCCGCCTCGGCGGCGTCGCCCTTGGGGTCGAGCACGATCACGGCACAGCGCCGCCGGCGCAGGTCCTCGGCGACGCTCGCCACCAGGTAGCTGGACTTGCCCTGCTCGACGGCGCCCGGCACGGCGGTGTTCTGCTTGCGCATCTCGACGTGGATCGACACCGGCCCGTGGGCGTCGCGCAGGGTTCCGTGACCGCTGCGCGGCCGCAAGATCGCGGGCGGCGCGGGCGCGAGCGGCACGTTGCCGCGCGCGAGCGGCACCGTCAGGTGGTCCGGCGAGGGCAGCTGCCACATGACGGCCAGCTCGCTGGTCGCGTACACGCCCTTTCGCAGCGACGGCAGCGGGTTGCCCTCGCCTCGCCGGATCCGCCGGCTGTAGACGCCGAGCAGCCCGTGGCGCACGGCCGTGCCCCGCTCCACCAGCCGGTTCTCGGCGCCGTCGACGCGCAGCTCGGAGGCGATCTGCTCGCAGGCGGCGCGGGTGGGAGCGAGGACCCGCACGTCGGCGAAGAACAGCGGCCTGTGCTGCAGCTCGAGCCCGCCGCGCAGCTCCGCGTCCTCGACCATCGAGCGGTCGCGCATCGGCAGGTGCGCCCTGCGCTCGCGCGAGAGACGGTTCTCACGGCGCCTGTAGAGGTGCTTGGCGAGCGCCTCGAACAGTGCGGGGGCGGGCGTGAGCGCGATCTGCACCGACGCCGGCTCGCCGACGGCGCGCATCACGGTCAAGAGCCGGTCAACCTGCGGCTGGCGCTCGCGCTCGCGGGCGAGCTCCCGTGCGTCCACGGTGGCGATGCGCCTGATGAACTCCGCGTGCTTCTTCAGCCGCAGCAGCACCTGCGGCCCGCCCGGCGGCGCTGTGGCCGGGCACAGCCGGCAGTTCGGGTAGGCGCCCTGCAGGGCCGCCTCGACCACCGGCTCGGCTCCGGCGGGGCAGGCGATCCCGAGCCACGCCGAGCGCGCAGCCGCGTAGTGCACCTCCAACGCCAGCGAGGGCTGGCCGAGCGCGAGGCGCCGCCACCACCTGCGCAGCAGGCGCTTGTGCAGCGCCGCGAACATCGTCTCGAGCGCCTGCGGGCTCGTGTGGTCGCCGCGGTAGGGCTCGACCCGCACGCGCACGTAGCGACGCCGCCGGCGCGAGCGCCCGCGCGCCAGCGCAAGCGCGGTCGTGGCCGCGAGGGCCAGCGCGCAGCCCAGACGCACGGGAGCGAGCCCGCCCGCCGGCGCCCACAGCCACAGCGCCGAGCCGCAGCGTCCAAGCGCGCCGGCGAGCGCGGCCGCGCCGGCGCGGAGCACCCCCGCCCCGCTCTCGCCCCGCAGCGCCCGTCCTGGCCCTCCGCCCAGGAACCACGCGACCAGCACGAGTCCGGCGAGGATCGCCAGCAGGCCCAGCAGACGCCACAGCAGGAAGCGGAGCACCCACCGTCTTCACCGACGCTGCCGCCGGAATGGGACGCGGGCGCGAGCCCGCTCGGCGCGGGCAGCGCTCTATCTGGCTGCGCGCCTCAACGGCGTGATGCGCCCCTGCCGCTCGGCTCAGCGCGGGCGCGTGGCGCGCTCGACCTGGGCGCCGCGGGGGGTCAGGTGCCAAGCGTTGGCGGCGCCGCGCTCCTGCCCTTCGCCGAGGTTCTCCACGAGCTTCAGGCGCGCGAGCCGGTTCATCAGCTTGGAGATCTGGCCCTGATCGACGATGCCGGAGCCTTCGGCTATCTCGCGGTTGCTCGCTCCGGGGTGCTCGGCGATCACCATCAGCACGCGCACGGTGCGGTAGGTGAGGCGCATGTTGAGCCCCTCGAGCGGGTCCTTGTGCCTGGCCATCGTGCGCGGGCGATCCTCGCGTGAGGTCTCGACCGGCGGCTTGCTGAGCTCCCTGCCCGCCGCCCTGGCGCCCAGGTACGGGAGCACGATCATGCTCATCAGCGGACCGAGCAGGTCGGTGAGCCGCTCCTGGCCGCGCTCGAGCACGCGCGTGTGCAGGACGGCGAAGATCGCCCCGACGACGCCTTCGGCGGTGACCTCGGGAGGTTCGCGGATCGCGTTGCTGACCCCGCGGCCGCGATCGATCACCTCGGCGGCCTCCTCGAGCACCTTGGCGCGGCGGTCGAGCACCCGCTCGCCCGCGCCGAGCGCCTCGACGATGCACAGCTTGGCGAGCCCCGGCTCGTCGTCCATGAACATCAGCAGCCTGGCGAGCGCTGCGCGCACGCCGTCGCGCCAGCTGGGCTCCTGCGCAAAGGCTTCCTGCGCGATCGCGCGGGCCTGGCTGAGCGCCTGCTCGAACGCGGCCAGGAAGCAGTCCTCGCGGTCGGTGAACACGTCGTAGAACGTCTTGCGCGACACGCGCGCGCGGCCGATGACCTGCGCCACGGTCATGCGCGCGTAGCCGACTTCCTCGACCGCCTCGACCGCGGCAGCGAGCATCCGGCTGCGCTGGATCTGAGTGACCTGGCCGCGAGGGAGGCCCCCCGGGCCGGGGCGCAGCCGCGGTGCCGCAGTGCGTGCCTTGTACATAACAGTCATGTCTTCCCCGCCTCGTCGTCAGTTTCGTCAGTAACTGTGAACATTTGTGTCCGCTTTGACCAACACACCCGTTGGGACCCCGCATGCGAGCAGGCGCTATGGGCTCTCCCGTTTCTGCACAGCTTCCCGGGCCTAGACGCTTAAGTCGAGGGGCGTCTCCGACTCTTTCCCGTTGATTGGAATAACCCATTCCTTGCCGCAGCCCGGGGGTTGACCCCGGCGCGCGGCGTCCGACGTGTCAGGGACTCCTGGACGAAATCCATTATCCGGAAAGACCCCGATATTGCTGCATACTACATCCGCAACAGGACAGGTTCCGTATCCGACCATCGAGATCAGTTCGCCGGCCCCGAACGATGTTCGTCGAGGCGGCTGGCGATCGCTTCGGGCTCGTCGTGCATTACGGAACTGGGGCTGCTGGTAGCTCACGCCCTGTGCGTGCAGCTCGATCGTACACGCGCGGGAGCCGCGCTGGGGGTCGCCGAGCGCCTGCATGATCGCGCTGAGCAATGGAAAGATTCCCATTGAGCGAGATGGTGCCCGAGGAGCTCTGAGCGAGGCATCGCGCGACGGGCGCGGCACGCGGCGCGGCGGCTACGCTGGCGGCATGCGGGCAGTGCGTTTCGAGCGCTACGGAGGGCCGGAGGTGCTGGAGGTCGTGGAGGTCGAGCGTCCCACGCCGGGCCCGGGCGAGGTGCTGGTGCGGGTGAAGGCGGCCGGGATCAACCCGGGCGAGGTCTCGATCCGCGAGGGCAGGATGCACGCGCGCTGGCCCGCCACGTTCCCCTCCGGCGAGGGCAGCGACCTGGCGGGCGTGGTGGAGGAGCTCGGCGAGGGCGTCGAGGCAGTCGCGCCGGGCGATGAGGTGATCGGCTTCACCCAGCGGCGCGCGAGCCACGCGGAGCTCGTGCTGGTGGACGCCGAGCACCTCACGCGCAAGCCCTCCGGGGTCTCCTGGGAGGCGGCCGGCGCCCTGTTCGTGGTCGGGGCCACCGCCTATGCGGCGGTCCGCGCCGTCGCGCCGCGGCCCGGGGAGACGCTGGCGGTGTCAGGCGCTGCCGGTGGCGTGGGCTCGCTCGCGGTGCAGCTGGCCCGCATCGGCAAGTCCCCGCCCCCGCGCGTGATCGGCGTGGCCGGCGAGGCCAACCACGAGTGGCTGCGCGAGCTGGGCGTGGAGCCGGTCGCCTACGGCGACGGGCTGGCCGAGCGCATCCGCGAGCGCAGCGGCGGCCGCCTCGACGCCTTCATCGACACCTTCGGCGGCGGCTATGTCGCGCTGGCGATCGAGCTCGGCGTGCAGCCGCAGCGGATCGACACGATCATCGACTTCGAGGCCGCCCGGCGCTATGGCGTCAAGACGGAGGGCAACGCGGCGGCAGCCGACGCCGGGGTGCTCGCCGAGCTCGCCGGCCTGATTGACGCGGGCGAGCTGCAGGTGCCGATCGCGGGGGCCTTCCCGCTCGATCGGGTGCGCGACGCCTACGCGGAGCTGGAACGCCGCCACACGCGCGGCAAGATCGTGCTCGTTCCCTGACCCGCGCGAGCCGGCGCGTCTACGCGGCGCCGTCGAGGTCCTCGGGACGCAGCACCAGCACAGAGCAGGGCGCGTCGTGGACCACGCGCTCGCTGACGCTCCCGAGCGCGCGCAGGCCGCTCGCGCGCCTGCTCGCCAGCACGATCAGCGACACGCGCTCGGCGTCGGCCGTCTGCACGATCCCGTCGAAGGCGCGCGCGGGCTCGACCCGCACGCTCGAGCGCTCGCCCAGCGCCGCGCGCAGACGCTCGGTCTGGGCCGCGATCCGCGTGGGGTGGAAGTCCGACTCGGCGTGCGCCGCATGGAACAGCACGAGCGAGGAGCCGCGCCTGCGCGCCAGCTCGGCGGCGAAGTCCACGAGCGCGTCCGAGTGATCGAGCGCGTCGCTGGCGACCATGACCCGCTCGTCGAAGCGCATGCCGGCGGGCGCGCGCCGCGCGAACAGCAGCGAGCACGGCAGCGCGTGCGCGACCGGTGTGGCGATACCCCCGACCAGCATGTGCGCCAGGCGCGACATGCCGGGAGCGCCGAGCGCGAGCAGCGCGTGCCGGCGCGCGCTCTCGAGCACGACGTCCAGCGCCGGACCGGAGCTCCGCAGGTCCACGTCGCAGCCGACGCCCGCCTCCCTGGACAGGCGGCGGGCGTGGTCGAGCACCGTGCGCGCGCGCATGGGCCCCAGCGTCGAGCCCCGGCCGGAGCCGCCGGGCGCCGTCGCCGCCAGCAGCGTCAGGTGCCCTCCCGGCCCGGTCAGGGCGGCGGCCTGGCGCACCGCCTCATAGGCCGAGCGGGTGCCGTCGACGCCGCAGAGCACGTCTGCGAACAGCCGGTCGGCGAGCGTCGCCGCGCCGCTGTCGGTGTGTTGGTTCAGGCTTGTCTGGCTCACGATCGTTCGATCCCTTCTCGGCCGCGAACGTTTGCAGCCGCCGTTGGCTGTGGCCGATCATGGCAACGCCCCGCGGCCTTCGACATCAGCGTTAGCCCGCTTCCGCTCGCAGAGAACTACGGATGTCGCGGGCCTCGGAGGCGGCGGCGCGCCGGTTCAGTAGTCGCCCACGTGCGCGCGGGCGGGCTACTGCGGATGGCGTGCCACGCGCGCGCTGGTTAGCTGGAGCCGAGCCCGCAGACCGCAAACTCCCAGGAGGGACCATGGCCACCGTTCAGCAATCCGCAGCGTTCCCCGCGCCGGGCAGCCCCGACAGCCAGGTGGAGGTCAAGGACCGCTACGAGAACTTCATCGGCGGGCACTGGGTGGCGCCCGTCGGCGGCGAGTACCGCGCCAACCTCACGCCGGTGACGGGACAGCCGTTCTGCGAGGTCGCGCACTCCACTCCCGAGGACATCGAGCTCGCGCTCGACGCGGCGCACGCGGCCAGGGACGAGTGGGGCGAGCGCTCGCCGGCGGAGCGCTCGAAGGTGCTGAACGCGGTCGCCGACGCGATCGAGCAGAGCCTGGAGACGCTGGCGGTGGCGGAGAGCTACGACAACGGCAAGCCGGTGCGCGAGACGCTGGCCGCGGACATCCCGCTGGCGGTGGACCACTTCCGTTACTTCGCCGACGTGATCCGCGGCGAGGAGGGGGCGATCTCGGAGATCGACCACGACACGGTCGCCTACCACTTCCGCGAGCCGCTGGGCGTGGTCGGCCAGATCATCCCCTTCAACTTCCCGCTGTTGATGGCCGCGTGGAAGATCGCGCCGGCGCTCGCGGCTGGCAACTGCACGGTGATCAAGCCGGCGAGCTCGACGCCCTGGTCGATCCTCAAGCTGGCGGAGGTCATCGGCGAGATCGTGCCGCCGGGCGTGCTGAACATCGTCAACGGGCCGGGCGCGGAGACAGGGCGGGCGCTGGCGTCCAACAAGCGCATCGCCAAGATCGCCTTCACCGGCGAGACGGTCACCGGCAGGTTGATCATGCAGTACGCCGCGCAGAACATCATCCCCTCCACCACCGAGCTCGGCGGCAAGTCGCCCAACGTCTTCTTCGAGGACGTGCTCGCATCCGACGACGCGTTCGCCGAGAAGGCCGTCGAGGGCCTGGTGCTGTACGCCTTCAACAAGGGCGAGGTGTGCACGTGCCCCTCGCGCGCGCTGATCCAGGAGTCGATCTACGACCAGTTCATGGAGCGCTGCCTGGAGCGCATCGGCGCGATCCGCCAGGGCGACCCGCTCGACCGCGACACGCAGATTGGCGCGCAGAACTCGAGCTCTCAGCTGGAGAAGATCCTCGGCTACATCGAGATCGGCCGCGAAGAGGGCGCGGAGCTGCTGATCGGCGGCGAGCGCAACATGCTGCCGGGCGAGCTCGCCGGCGGCTACTACGTCGAACCGACCGTGTTCAAGGGCAGCAACGACATGCGCGTCTTCCAGGAGGAGATCTTCGGTCCGGTGCTCGCCGTCACCACCTTCAAGGACGAGGCCGAGGCGCTGCGCATCGCCAACGACACCATGTACGGGCTCGGCGCGGGCGTGTGGAGCCGCGACGGCGCGCGCGCCTACCGCATGGGCCGCGGCATCAAGGCGGGGCGCGTGTGGACCAACTGCTACCACCAGTACCCGGCGCACGCCGCCTTCGGCGGCTACAAGGTCTCGGGCGTGGGACGCGAGAACCACAAGATGATGCTCGACCACTACTCGCAGACGAAGTGCATGCTGGTGAGCTACGACCCCAACCCGATGGGGCTGTTCTAGGGCGATGACCCGGGCGAGCGTGACCGGCACCCCCGCGGCGATCGGCCTGATCGAGCGCCTGACCGCCAGCCACGGGCCGCTCGTGTTCCATCAGTCGGGCGGCTGCTGCGACGGCAGCTCCCCCATGTGCCTGCGGGCCGGGGAGCTGCCGCCGCGCCGCTATGACCTGATGCTGGGCGCGCTCGCGGGCGCCCCCTTCTACATCGACGAGGAGATGTACGAGCGCTGGGGTCGCCCGCAGCTCGAGATCGACGTCTCCAACGGCGCGGGCGAGGGCTTCTCGCTGGAGGGCGCGGAGGGGGTGCACTTCGTCGCGCGCACACGCGCGCATCCCCCCGCGTAGGGCGCCCGCCGGCAGCGACGGCAGATCGCCCGCGGGCGCGGGCGCGGCGGGCTCACGAGACGGCGGGCGCGGGCACCTGCTGGGTGATGCAGTGGATGCCACCGCCCCCGAGCAGGATCTCGCGCGCCGGCACGCCCACCATCTCGCGGCCGGGGAAGCAGCCGCGCAGCACCTCCGCCGCCTGCTCGTCGAAGCGCTCGTCCAGCACCGGGTAGACGACGCGGCCGTTGGCCGGGTAGAAGTTCACGTAGGAGGCGGCCATGCGCTCGCCGGCGCGACGAGGCAGCGTTCCCGCCACCGCGTCCACCCCGGCCGCCTCCTCCGCCGTGATCCGCAGAGGACCCGGCGAGGGCACGCGCACGACCTCCAGCGAGCGCCCGCGCGCGTCCCGCGCCGCCTCCAGGCGGGCGAGCGCGTCGCGGGAGATCGCGTGCAGCGGGTCGCGGGCGTCGTCGGTCCACGCCAGCAGCACCACGCCCGGGCGCGCGAAGCACGCGAGGTTGTCAACGTGCCCGTCGGTCTCGTCGTCGGGCACGCCCGCGCCGAGCCACAGCACCGTCTCCGCCCCCACGTGCTCGCACAGCGCGCGCTCGATCTGCTCGCGCGTGCGCTCGGGGTTGCGGTTGGGGTTCAGCAGGCACTGCTCGGTGGCGATCACCGTACCCTGCCCGTCCACGTGGATCGAGCCGCCCTCCAGCACGATCGGCGCCCGGTAGCGGTCCGCGCCCTCGATCTCCAGCACCTTGCGCGCGACGCGCTCGTCGCGGTCCCAGGGGAAGTACAGGCCGCCCCGCAGCCCGCCCCACGCATTGAAGCGCCAGTCAACGCCGCGCCTGGCGCCCGTGCGGTCGAGCACGAACGTCGGCCCCACGTCGCGCATCCAGGCGTCGTCGGTGGAGACCTCGACGACGCGGATCCGCGGCGAGAGCAGCGCGCGGCAATGCTCGAACTGGGCGTCCGACACCGCCATCGTCACCGGCTCGCCGGCCGCGATCGCCTCCGCCACCGCAGCGAAGGCGCGCTGCGCGGGCTTGGCGCCGAGACGCCAGTTGTCGGGCCGCTCGGGCCACGCCATCCAGCAGCCCGCGTGCGGCTCGAACTCGCCGGGCATGCGATAGCCGTCGGCGGCGGGCGTGGAGGGCAGCGTCGCGCTCACGCCGACGAGCTTCGCACGAAGCTCGCGCCGCCCGCGGGCGCCGGCTGGCAGCTCCGTCCAGAGAAAGGCTGAGGGCGTGAGTGCCGCTCGGCGTTGCGGCTCCGAGCCGCTGGCCGGTTTGGCGGTCGTTCCCTCACGGAAACACTCACGCCCTCATGTGCTCATCATGCCCGCTTCGGCTTCGCTTGTAACCGTGGTGGACCACCGATCGTGCGTCCGTGCTCGACCGCAGGCCGGGCGGCGCCCGTGCGCCGGCCACGACGTCGCCGGCGCTCGGTCCCGCCACTAACCTGTGCGCCGTGCGCATCGGCATGCTCACCGGCGGCGGCGACTGCCCGGGCCTGAACGCGGTGATCCGCGCGGCGGTGCGCAGCGGCCTGCGCGACGGGCACAGCTTCCTCGGCTTCCGCCACGGCTGGGCGGGGGTGCTCGCCGACGAGGCGCTCGAGCTGACGCTCGAGCGCACGATCGGCATCCTGCCGCGGGGGGGCACGATCCTCGGCACCTCGCGCACCAACCCCTACGCCGACGGCGCCGACGGCACGGCGCGGGTGCGCGCGACGCTCGAGCGCCGCGGCGTGGACGCTCTGATCGCGATCGGCGGCGAGGACACGCTGGGCGTGGCGCTGCGCCTGCACGGAGACGGCGTGCCGATCGTGGGCGTGCCGAAGACGATCGACAACGATCTTGGCGGCACCGACGTGACGTTTGGCTTTCAGACCGCGGTGCAGATCGTCACCGACGCGATCGACCGTCTGCACACCACCGCCGAGTCGCACAACCGCGTGATGGTCGTCGAGGTGATGGGCCGCCACGCCGGCTGGATCGCCACGCACGCGGGCATCGCCGGCGGCGCCGACGCGATCCTGGTGCCCGAGCGCCCGTTCGACATCGAGGAGGTGTGCGCGCACCTGCGCCGCCGCCACGAGCGCGGCCGCGACTTCTCGATCGTGGTGGTCGCCGAGGGCGCCACGCCGCGCGAGGGCGCCCCCGGCGCGGCCGCGCAGCCGCTCGCGCGCGCGTCGGCGACCGACGCCTTCGGACACGCGCGCCTCGGCGGCATCGGCGTGACGCTGGAGGGCGAGATCGAGTCGCGCACGGGCTTCGAGACGCGGGTGACGATCCTCGGCCACGTCCAGCGCGGGGGCACGCCGGCGGCGTTCGACCGCGTGCTGGCCACGCGCTTCGGCGTCGCCGCGCTGCGCGCGGTGGCCGCCGGGCGCCGCGGCTGCATGGTCGCGCTGCACGGCACCGCGATCGTGGAGGTCGCGCTCGCGGGCGCGCTGGCCGAGCCGCGGCTGCTGGACCCGCAGCTGTACGAGACCGCCGAGCTGTTCTTCGGCTGAGAACCCCGCTGTCACCGTGTAAACCGCGGGGGGCGAGGGGGAGAAATACGGATGCGCGGGATTGCGCGCCCTCCATAAGCTGCCCAGCAGACCATCCGCCCCGCAGGCCGGCGCGGGTGCAGACACCCACCGAGCGACTGAGGAGGTCGGCTGTGAGCGGCGCATACGCGAGCGTGCTGGGCGCGGTTCTCGACCTCAACCACCCGGCGCACGTCGTCGAATGGCAGTTCATCAAGCTGTCGGTGGCGAACGTGGTGGTGATCGGCCTGATGCTCGTGGTGTTCGTGCTGGCTATCGCGCTGCCGTTCCCCGGCGCCACCGCCAGGCGCGCCGCGCGCAGGAGCGCGGGCGAGCGATGAGCGCCACGGCGAACGACCCCGCGCCGCAGCGGCCGTCGAGCTGGACGGCGCGCGTACGCGAGGCCGCGGTGACGACGCTGCCGCCGGAGAAGCTGCTGCCCGAAGGCCAGCCGACCTACGTCGCCTCCTGGATCTACGTGTTCGGCGTGGCGAGCCTCGCGTCGCTGATCGTGATCGTCGCCTCGGGCACGATCCTCGCCCTCAAGGGACCGGCCTGGTGGCACTACACGGGCGTCGGGCACTTCTTCAACAGCATCCACCTGTGGGCCGTGGAGCTGTTCTTCTTTGCGATGGTCGTTCACCTGTGGGGCAAGTACTGGATGGCCGCATGGCGCGGCGGGCGCTCGCGCGTGTGGGTGACCGGCGCGGTCACGTTCCTGGTGGCGATCCCGTGCGCGCTGACCGGCTACGTCTCCCAGCAGAACTTCGACGCGCAGTGGATCTCCACGCAGGCCAAGGACGCGATGAACTCGGTCGGCGCCGGCGCGTTCTTCAACCTCACCAACTTCGGGCAGATGTACAGCTACCACGTGCTGCTGCTGCCGGCCGCGGTCATCGCGCTGGTGGTCGCGCACGTGCTGCTCGTGCGCCGTCACGGCGTCGTGCCGCCGTTCGAGCTGGACAAGCGCTGATGCTGCGCTCCCGCGACGACACGCGGCCGTGGCGCGGCGCCTACGCGCCGTATGACCTGGTCAAAGAGCTGTGCATCGCCGTCGGCGCGATCGGGCTGCTGGCAGTCGTGCTGACGATCCTGTTCTCCTCGCCCGACGAGAAGCCGAGCACGATCCAGCAGTGGTCGCGCCAACTGCCGGTGAACTTCGTCACGACCGCGGTCAAGGAGCTCGACGAAACGAGCGACACCGCCGAATACGGCCCGCCGTACAACCACAGCGCGGGCAGCGTGCAGCACTTCCTGTTCCTGCACCCGCAGCGCTGGCTGGGCGTGAGCCACCCGATCGACACCGCCCGGGACTACGTGATCGGCCCGCTGAAGACGATCCCCGACGACCCCGCGCTCCGCAGCGCGCTCGCCGCATACCAGGCCGCGCCGGCGAAGACGCAGAAGGCGTGGGCCGAAGCGTACGCCAAGCCGTTGGAAGAATACGCGGCGGCCGAAGAAGAAGGCAAGCCGCTGCCCAGGACCGTGGCGGTGACCGCGAGCAGCGGCGAAGTCAGCGTCCAGGCCAGCGGCGCGGGCCCGGTGCCGACGCTGATGGCGAGCCTGCTGACGCTGGCCAAGAGCGGCGGCCTGGACGGCAGCCTGCTGACCGGCAGCCAGTTCTTCCAGACCGACTACACCGAGCCGCTGCTGTTCATGGCCGACGGCGGGCTGCTCGAAAGACGCGCCGAAGCCCAGCACCTGCTCGGCGAGCAGTGGGGCATGATGAACGAGACCGGCAGCTACCCCGGGCAGGTGTGGCTGTGGCTGTACACCTTCTGGTACCAGATCGAACCGTTCAAGGAATCCCCCAGCGCGGACCTGCAGGTGATGCTGATCATGGCGGCGCTGAGCCTGCTGTTCGTGTGCGTCCCGTTCCTGCCGGGCGTCCGCGACCTGCCTCGGCGCATCCCCATCTACCGGCTGATCTGGCGCGAGCACTACAGGGGTTGATGAGACGCTCCGATCGCTCTGAGGGCGGTCGTGTGCGGTGGCCTCCGCCACCGAGGGCTCCAGCCGTCAGCCGGAGGTCGTGCGCTCGAGGGCGCGCCGGCGTGCGGGCCGCTGCGCGAGCCGCGCCAGATAGTCCCTCAAGTTCGCCGGGAGCTCGTCGGCGAAGCCGATGCGCTCCGTGAAAGCCAGTGTGCCGCCGACGAGCACGTCAGCGACCGTGAAGCGCTCGCCCACGAGATAGTCACGGCCCTCCAGGGCGCTGGACACCGCGCGCGCGGCCTCGTCGAAGCGCCCGCGCGCAGCAGCGGAGCGGTCTGGGTCGCTGTGGGCGTGCACGGCGGTCTCGATCAGCGGCGGCTCGAGCTCCGCCGGGGCGAAGATCGTCCACTGGTAAAGCAGCGCCCGCTCGTGCGTCCCCGGCGCCGGCGCCAGGCCGGCGTCTGGATGCAGGTCCGCGAGGTGCAGGCAGATCGCCGCCGACTCGAACACGAGCCCGTCCTCGTCCTCGAGCACGGGCACGCGGCCCAGAGGATGGCGGACGCGGTGCTCCTCGCCCTTGCTCTCCTCACGCGTCATCACCGTGACCTCATACGGCTCCCCGAGCTCCTCGAGCACCCAGGCGACGCGGATCGGCCGGCCCGCGTGCTCTCGGTGATATAGGCGCATCACGGTCGGCACGATAGTGAACGGTGCTCGTGTTCGTCCGCAGCGAGCGTCTGGGCCTGCGAGCCCCTTCTGGGGTTAGGCGGCGAGCGCCGCGCGCGGCAGCACCAGCAGCGAGCAGCGCGCGTGACGCTGCAGGAAGTCGGAGGTGCTGCCGAGCACGAGCCGCTTGACGGGGCCGTAGCCGCGCGAGCCGACGACCAGCAGGTCCACTTCCTGGCCGAAAGCGGCCAGCTCCTCGCCGGTGAGGCCGCAGACGGCGTGCCCCTGCACGTCCGGCAGCTGCTTCAGCCGGCTGTTGGCCTCCTGCAACATCACCTCGAGGCTCTCGCCGGTGACCGGGGGGATCACGCCGGTGTAGGCGTAGGTGGGGATCGAGATCACTTCCAGCGCGTGCACGCTGGCGTGCGTGGGCGCGGCGAGGCTGCGCGCCGCCTCGAGCGCCGCGGTGCTCTCGGGCGAGCCGTCGTAGCCGACGCCGAGCTTTGCCAGCGGCAGCGGGTGCTCGGCGTAGCCGATGCGCGCGATCGCCACCGCGCAGGGGGCGCCGTTGAGCGCCGCGCGCGTATCGTCGCCGAGCATCACGCGGCCGAGCACACCGCGATGGCTGGAGCCGACGACGAGCAGGTCCGCGCCCTGCTCCTCGGCCTGCTGGTGCAGCCCGCGGCCGGGACTCAGCGCTTCGACGCTGAGCAGCTCCGCGCGGGCGCCGAGGTCGGCGGCCGCGAGCTCGTCCTCGAGCAGCTTCTGCGAGGCGGCGAGATCCTCCTTGACCATTCCGGGCGTGATCGCGTGCGAGGGGCGCAGCTGACCGCTGTAGACGTGAGCGAGCGTGAGCTTGGCGTCGGGCTGCGCGAGACGCTGCGCCAGCGCCACCGCATCGCGGCCGCCGGCTCGCCCGTCCACTCCCACGAGCACGTTGTCGAACATCGAGACCTCCTTCTCGGGTGCCCGGGAACCTTAGACGGCGAGATGCCCGCGGGCGTCCCCAACCGGCGGCGCCAGCCGTGCGGGGCGTCGCGCTCAGCGCTGCAGCGCCCGCCGCCGCTGGCGGGAGCCGTGCTCGCGCTGGCGGCGCCTGGCGGCGTCCACGATCTCGCACACCTGCGCGGGCCGCTCCACGACGTGCAGCAGCTCGAGGTCCTGGCCGTCGATGCGCCGCTCGGCGAGCGCGTGCGAGCGAAGCCACGCGATCAGCCCGTCCCACTCCCCCACCCCCAGCAGGATCACCGGGAAATGGCGGATGGTGGCCGTCTGGATCAGCGTCAGCGCCTCGAACAGCTCGTCGAGCGTCCCGTAGCCGCCGGGCGCGATCACGAACGCGCTGGCGTAGCGCACGAACATCACCTTGCGCGCGAAGAAGTGGCGGAAGCGCAGGCCGATGTCCAGGTACGGGTTGAGCGCCTGCTCGTGCGGCAGCTCGATGTTGCAGCCGACCGACAGCGCGCCCACGTCGCGGGCGCCGCGATTGGCGGCCTCCATCAGCCCCGGCCCGCCGCCCGTGATGACCGCGTAGCCCGCGCGACCAAGGCACGCGCCCAGCTCGCGCACGAGCGCGTAATCCGGGTGCTCCGCGGGCGTGCGCGCCGAGCCGAACACCGTCACGGCGCGCTCGATGCGCGCGAGCGCGTCGAAGCCGCGCGCGAACTCCCCGGCGATGTCGCGGATGCGCTCGGAGTCGGCGGCGCGCACCTGTGCGGGCTCGTCGCCGAGCCACGTCAGCAGCTCCTCGTCGAACGTCAGCTCGCGCTCCTCGACGCGCTGCTCCGGCTCGCTCATGCTCGGCGAAGCCTACGACGCGCCCGCTGCCGGCGAGCCTACGACACGCCCGCCACCGGCGAGGCCTCCGACGCG
>Ga0335078_10007096_pt1 | contig 16599 bp, 14 predicted proteins | sample Lox_Sample_32_FD_206711 | JGI IMG/M metagenome (GOLD analysis project Ga0335078, IMG submission 206711) | Soil microbial communities from Loxahatchee National Wildlife Refuge, Florida, United States - Lox_Sample_3.2 | ecosystem: Environmental > Terrestrial > Soil > Wetlands | place: USA...
AACTCAAAGAAAGAATGGCTGCGGCGGAAAAAACGAAAGAAGGCGAGATTCGGCAACGGCGCAACCAGCGCGGCGGGAAGGAGCAAGGGCCGTATAGGTCAGTCAGCGGCATGGGCAAACCGACTACCGGGGGGACTCTGCGTACAAAGGATTGTAGCCGGAAAACGGGGTCAACGGGAAAATCTTTTCTCGTGGGGTGCCTGCGGGGAACGAGGGGGGCTGGGGGAGAAAAAGGGGCCGCCACGCCACCAGGACAGGGCCGCGCCCAATAATTACTTCTGTGCAAGAACTAAACAGGCTCTTAGAAACCTTTCTGGTGCGCCAACGTCTTTCTCTTGACAGTCGAGAGGAGCGCGGTAGACTTCTCTGGACGCTCCAGAGGAAGGGCTCTCGGCGATAGGAGCAGCTTCTGGCAATCTGGTGAGGGCGAAGCAAGCGCCGCACACACAGGGCAAGTGCGACGTACAGAGGAGAGGCCGTGGCAGACAGTTCCGCAACGCTGGTGCAGGGCACGCTGGACATGCTCATTCTGAAAACGCTGGCGCTGGAGGCGCTGCACGGTTGGGGCATTGCGCAGCGCATCCAGCAGCTCAGCCGCGGCGTCTTCGAAGTGAATCCCGGTTCGCTGTTCCCTGCCTTCCGCCGGCTGGAGCGCGCGGGCCTTCTCGGGTGTGAGTGGCGCATTTCGGAAAACAACCGGCGTGCGAAATATTATTCACTGACCAAGGCGGGCCGGCAAAAATTGCGAGAAGAGACGCGCGAATGGGAGCGGCAGGTCGCCGCAATTGCGAGGATTTTGCAGACCGCTTCGTGAAGCGCGAGCGCGTTGAGCGATGCGATCAGGAAACCGCCGTGGCCGGCGGGACACGCTGTAGAGCATACGCGGTAAAGGGGACGCACTGCCTTCAGGGCTTAAGCCAAGGAAGCGCGCCTCCATTCACTTCGTAGGAGGACGTCATGGCCATGTGGAAGAACTTTTGCGGCGGGCTCCGCAGCCTCTTCCGCAAAGAGCAAACGGAACGTGAACTGGATGACGAGCTGCGCGACTACCTGGAAAAGTCGGCCGCGGAAAAAATGCGCCGGGGAATGACGCGCGAGGAGGCCTACCGCGCGGCGCGTATGGAGATGGGAGGGATGGAGGTGGTGAAAGAACAAGTGCGGGCGGCGAGCTGGGAAAATCTCGTAGAAACGTTTTGGAGCGATTTGCGTTTCGGGGCCCGGCTGCTGCGTTTCAACCCGGTGTTTGCCGCGGCGGCGATTCTTTCGTTGACGCTGGGCATCGGCGCGAACACGGCGATTTTCCAGCTCCTCGATTCGGTGCGGCTGCGCGCGCTGCCGGTGAAAAACCCGCAGGACATTGCGCGGGTCAAATTTGACCGGCGCGGTTCGCGGAGCGGGAACTTCAGCACACGCTATCCGGACTTTACTTTCGCCATCTGGGAACAGATCCGCGACAACCAGCAGGGCTTTTCGAACGTGTACGCGTGGGCGCCGGTGCAGTTCAACGTTTCGCCGGCAGGCGAAGTGCATAACGTGCAGGGACTCTTCGTCAGCGGAGATTTTTTCGACACTCTGGGAGTGGAACCAGCACTGGGGCGGCTGCTGAGCAGGGCGGATGATCGGCCGGGATGCGGCGCGAGCGGGGCGGTGTTGAGCTACTCGTATTGGCAGCAGCAGTATGGTGGGCGCAAGGATGCGTTGGAAGGTAAGGTGACCATCAACCGGCATCCAGTTCCGATTATCGGCGTGGCGGAGCGCGGCTTTTTTGGAGTGGAAGTGGGAAGGGGGTTCGACGTCGCGGTGCCGATTTGCGCGGAACCACTGATCAATGGCGAGGATAGCCAACTGAAGAGCAGGATCGGATGGTGGCTGTCGGTAATGGGCCGCCTGAAGCCGGGATGGACCATAGAACGGGCCGCAGCACAATTGCGCGCCGTCTCGCCACAGATTTTCCAGGCCGCGCTGCCGCCGGAGTATAACCCGTCCAACGTAAAGAACTTTCTGGCAGCACATTTGACGGCGATTCCGGGCGGTGCAGGAGTTTCCGACTTGCGCGAAAGTTATGAAGAGCCGCTGTGGCTTATGCTGGCGCTGGCGGGGTTGGTGCTGCTGATTGCCTCGGCGAATCTGGCGAACCTGATGCTGGCACGCGCCAGTGCGCGCGAAAAAGAAATGGCCATGCGCATGGCAGTCGGCGCGAGCCGGGGCAGGCTGATTCGGCAATTGCTGGCGGAGAGTTTGCTGCTGGCCGCGGCGAGCGCGGTGTTTGCGGCGCTGCTGGCGCAGAATCTGAGCCGGGTGCTGGTGGCCTCGTTGAGCACGCAGCAGGACCCGCTGTTTGTGGATCTGGCCACGGACTGGCGGGTGCTGGGATTCACGACGCTGCTGGCGGGGCTCACCTGCCTGCTTTTTGGCTTGGCACCGGCTTTCCGTGCCACCAGCGTGGCGCCGGGAATCGTGCTGAAAGAGAGCGGGCGCGGAACCACGGCCGGAGGTTCACGCTTTGGTTTGCGGCAAGTCCTGGTGGTTTCGCAGGTCGCGCTGTCGCTCATGCTGCTGATTGGAGCGTTGCTGTTTGCGCGCAGCTTGAACAATCTGGCGAAGCTGGACCCCGGGTTTCAGCGAGATGGCATTCTCGTAGTGGATATTGATTTTTCCGCGCGGCATCTTGCGCCGGAAGCGCGGCGGGCATTTTCCGAGGAGCTTTTGCAGCGCGTGCGGGGTATTCCCGGGGTGGACGCAGCCGCGACGGCGGCGATCGTGCCACTGAGCGGCGACGGCATGGGGCACGACATCTTGCCGGGTGAGACCGGCGAGCCGCAGGGAGAGGCCCCTGTGGCGGCATTCAACTACGTGAGCCCCGGCTACTTCGAGACGTTGCAGACGCCGTTTCTGATGGGACACGATTTCGACGAGCACGACCGGCGGGGGGCGCCGAATGTGGCTGTCGTCAACGAGGCGTTCATCAAGAAATTTGGGCAAGGGAAGAATCCCCTGGACGTGACGTTCCGCGTGCGAAAAATGATGAAAACCTCGACGCCGTACCACATCATCGGCGTAGTTAAAGACACGAAGTATAGCGATTTGCGGGAAGGGCTGGAGCCCATCGTGTACACGGCGAAAGCACAGAATGATGACGCCGGGAGCGATGCGCTGATTCTGCTGCGCTCGAGCGCTCCGCTGGCGGGGATTTTGTCGGCGGTAAAAAGCACAGCCGAGCAAGCCGACCCGGACGCAGATGTGACGTTCTACAACCTGCGCCAAATGATTGACAACGGATTGTTGCGGGACCGGCTGATGGCGCGGCTGTCGGGATTTTTTGGAGTGCTGGCGGTCGTGCTGGCGGTGATTGGGCTCTATGGCGTGATTTCCTACATGGTAGCGCGGCGAAGAAATGAAATTGGGATTCGCATGTCGCTGGGGGCAACGCGCGGGTCCATCGTGGCGCTGGTGCTGCGCGAGTCGTTGTGGCTGCTTGGTGTGGGAATGGCCATAGGAATGGTGCTGGCGGTGAGCAGCTCGCCGGCAGCCAGTTCCCTGCTCTTTGGCTTGAAACCGTATGACGGTACGACCCTGCTGCTGGCGGTGGGTTTGCTGGCGGCGGTGGCGCTGACGGCGAGTTACGTGCCGGCGCTGCGGGCGTCGAGGCTGGATCCGGTGGAGGCCCTGCGGCACGAATAGTTCGGTACGTGCTTGGGCGCGTTACATAGTTCGAAGAGACTCGAAACACAAAAGCACAGAGTGCCCAGAAGAGAAAAAGCGGTTCCTCGCTTCGTTCGGAATGACACCATGTCGTCGGGCGCGACTTCTTGCTAGTCCACTACTTCATACGCGAGCGTGGCAAAGAAGCTATCCCACACCGAGGCCAAGCGCCTCGACACGCGTTAAAAGGGGCACGGAAAGGGCCTTTTTCGCGGCGCGCGTGCTACAATCCCGGCACTGAACGTTATGCCCGAAACGGCCTCAATCTCCCTGGGCGGAGCCGTCCTCGAAGTCGTCTCTCCAGACGGCGCGCGGCGCTATGTCCGCGTGACGCAAACTCCCTTTCTGATCGGACGCGGCGCGGAGACTGGGAATCATTTGCAGCTATCCGACCGGCGCATTTCGCGGAACTGCGCGGCGCTGGTGATGGAAGGCGGGCGGCTATACATCGAGGACCGTGGACAGCGGCGAGGGCTCTTCGTCAACGGAGAGAAAGTGGAGAGCCGGGCGCTGAATGAAGGAGACTCGATCACCTTTGGCCTGGAAGATTCGTACGAGATTGTTTTCCGGTCGGGCACTTCCAGCGGCGAAGAATCCATACCCAATCTGCTGACGCGGATCGAGCACATCACCAGCTCCGAGCCCACAGGTGGCTTGAGCAAGTTGAACCGGCTGCTGGAAGCGGCGGCGTTGCTGCACTCGCAGCTTCCGCTCGAGGAAGTGCTGGGCCGGGTGCTGGACCATGCGGTGTCCGTCACGGATGCGGACCGCGCCATGCTGCTGGAGCCAGATTCGGGCGGCGCGTTGAAAGTGCGCTTGGCGCGGCGGAGCGGAGGGACGCGTTTGCCGCCGGAAACGCTGACGCCGAGCCAGACCGCGATTCAACTGGCGCTACGGCAGCACTCGCCGGTGGTGACCGAAGATATCGAGCGCGGGGTGATGGATCTGCAGGCAGCGCAAAGCGTTATCGCGCAGCGCCTGCGCGCCGTAGTGGTTATTCCCCTGTACGCGGTGCACCGCGCCACGTCGCCCGATTCCAACGTGACGCCGGCGTTCGGGCAATCGCTGGGTGTTTTGTACCTCGATTCGCGGCGGCCAGCAGCTTTCTCGAAGCTCGACCGGCAGATTCTGGACGCCTTGGCCGCCGACGCCGCGAGCATTCTGGACAATGCCCGGCTGGTCATTCGCGAGCGCGAACGGCAGCGACTGGAGCAGGAAATCAATATCGCGCGCGATATTCAGCAAGCGCTTTTGCCGCGGAACTTCCCGGATCAGCCGCATCTGGCGGTGGCTGGCTGCAATTATCCTTGCCTATCCGTGGGGGGCGACTACTTCGACGTTTTTCCGCTGGATAACAATCGCACGGCGTTTCTGATTGCGGACGTCTCGGGCAAAGGACTGGGCGCGGCGCTGCTGACGACCATGCTGCAGGGTGCGCTTTCCGGCATGACGCTGGGCACCGATCCGGCGCGCGTGTTTAACCACGTGAATCGCTTTCTGTGTGACCACGCCGAAGTTGGACGTTACGCGACGATGTTCTTTGCGATTATGGACCAGATGGGGAATCTAGATTTCATCAACGCCGGGCATCCGTCGCCGTTTTTGATTCGCGCAGGCTCGGCGGAAGAGCCGTTCAGCGAAGGTTCGTATCCCGTGGGCCTGGTGCCGGAAGCGGACTATCAGGTTTCGCGCGTGAAGCTCAAGCCGGACGACACGCTGGTGCTCTTCAGCGACGGCGTAACTGAAGCGATGGATCCCGAGGAGCAGCTTTTCGGCGTGCCGCGACTCAAGGAATGCCTCACGGGGCTGACCGGGCAGCCGCTCGACCAGATTCAGAAGTGTGTATTGGAAGCGGTAGAAAATTTCGTGCGCGGCGCGAGCCAGACCGACGATGTGACGCTCCTCGTCGTGCGCTATCGCGCGGCGGCCGCCAGCGCCGGAACCGACACCGATGCGGCACCCGCCTCGCAGACCGTCTCCGCCTGATCCGGCCAACTTACATCCCTTGCAAAGCGCGGCGCGATTGGGGCAAGCTACGGCCGCGCCTGAGGGGTGCTCCATGAAAAAACTGTTGCTGGCTGTAGCCGTTTCGCTGCTTTGCAATGCGGGTGTGTTGCGGGCGCAAAGCGCGCCGCTGACCGTGATCCGCGCAGGAACGCTAATCGACGGAACGAGCGACATACCGAGGAAAAATCAGCTGATTTTCGTCCGCGGCCACCACATTGAGAAAGTCGCAGAAGCTTCCGCACAGATTCCGAGTGATGCGAAGTTCATCGATCTTTCCGCGGCGACGGTGCTGCCGGGACTGATCGATTCGCACACGCACATCTTTTTGTGGGGCGAAGATCCAAACAAGGGCGGGTATGACGTCAATATTTTGAAGGCAGGCATTGCGTTGCGAGCGGCGCGGGCCACGTTTGCGGTGCGCCGCGCGCTGGAACAGGGCTTCACGACGCTGCGCGATTTGGAGACGGAAGGCGCGGGTTACGGGGACGTAGAAATTAAACAGGCGATTGAAGAGGGCACGATACCGGGGCCGCGGCTGTTTTGCGCGACACGCGCGATTTCCTCGACCGGAGGCTACAACCTTGAAGATTACGCGCCGGAACTGGACATGCCTAAAGGCGCGCAGCTCGTGGATGGACCGGTGGAGGCACGCAAAGCCGCGCGGCAGCAGCTGGATCACGGGGCGGACTGGATCAAGGTGTACATGACGCACCGTTCGTGGGTGGACAAGCAAGGCAAGCTGGTTTCGCAGCCGACGCTGACGGTGGAGGAGTTGAAAGCGATCGTGGACGAGACGCATGGCTGGGGAAAGAAAGTCGCGTGCCACGCGTACAACGGCATCGGCTTGCAGCGCGCCCTCGATGGCGGGTGCGATTCGATTGAACACGGACTGGAAATCACGGACGCGCAGATTGCGCAGATGCAGCGGCAGGGCACGTGGTTTTGCCCGACGCTTTCGCCGTACTACGACGATTGGGCTCCGGCGGATACTCCGGGAGGAAAGCGCGACCGCGCGCGCGCCGCGGTGCATGAGATTTCGTTCAAGAAGGCATTGGCGGCGCATTTGAAGATCGTGTATGGAACGGATATGGGAGGGATTCCGTGGACGGAGCCGCTCGCGCAGGAGTTCGATCGCATGGTCGGACTGGGGATGTCCCCGATGGATGCGATTCAGGCGGCGACCGCGCGCGCGAGCGAGCTGCTGGACATGAAGGGCGAAATTGGCGTGGTGGCGCCGGGGGCGTATGCCGATATTATTGCGGTGTCGGGCGATCCGCTGAAAAAGGTGAGCGAGCTGGAACGCGTGGGCTTTGTGATGCACAACGGATCGGTCTTCAAAAACGAGTTGGGAAAGTGAGAAGAACGGGAGAGTTCGAGAGTTCAAGGTTCAAAAGTTGAAGCGCGTCGAGCTGGTGACGCAGCGACTCCACCGGTAACAAGACTGCTTATTTCTTGCGTTGGCCCGCGGGCCGCGCGACTGGCGGGAAGGGGCTGCAGGCGGAATTTGCGCGGCTAGCTCTTGCCGGCGTCAACGCGAATGCCTTTCCAGAAGGCGATGTGACCCTTGATCTGTGCGGCGGCCGGTGTGGGCTCGGGATAATACCAGGCGGCGTTTTCGTTCTTCATTCCGTCCACTTCCACGTGGTAGTAGTGGGCAGTACCCTTCCAGGGACAAATGGAAGTGTGCTCGCTCGACCTGAGAAAATCCGTTTTCACGGAGTCGGGCGGAAAGTATTGATTGCCTTCCAAGACAAGAGTGTCGCTGCTTTCGGCGATGGTTTTGCCGCCCCAGGTAGCTTTTGCCATAGTTTGTAACCTTGAGCAAGTTTTTGTCGCACGGCTTGACGCTCGCCGTTGCCTGAGAATTTGATGCTGCGACCGTCGCCAAGTATACAACCGGGCGAGCCTTGCCTCTCGCCGGACGTGTACTGGGGCACCTTAGCGCCCTAAGCTGCGTTTGTTACAATCTGGACGGAATTGCATCCATTCCTGATAGGCAACTGCCCTCGAGAGGACTCCTATGGCTGAGCAGAGCTTCGGCAATCACGTCAAGTTTTTCCCGCCATTCCACTTCTTTGTTTTGCCGGTAATGCTTCTGAATCTGGGATGGTCGGTCTATTTGTTTATCGCTTCCAAGTATTCGGCGACTGCATTCGTGTCCATCATCGTGGCTCTGGGGTTGTTGTTGGGGTTTCTGTGTGCGCGCATGATGGCTTTGAAGGTCCAGGACCGGGTGATCCGGCTTGAGGAGCGGCTGAGGCTGGAGAAGGTGCTGCCGGCGGATCTACAGGCGCGCCTTCACGAATTTACGATCGACCAGCTCGTGGCGCTGCGCTTTGCGAGCAATTCGGAGTTGCCGGAGCTGGCGCGGAAGGTTCTGGATGAAAAATTGAACGACCGCAAAGCCATCAAGCAGATGATCAAGACGTGGCGGCCGGATTTTATGCGCGCCTAAGGCGCGAAGGTTGACCTCGCGAGTGCGCAGATCACCCGGCGACGGCGGCAGCGGCGGCACCTTCGATTTCGACGATTTCTTCCGAGGAAAGCTTCAGCTCGGCGGCGCGCATAACACCATCCGCTTGTTTCGCGTTGCGGGCGCCCACAATTGCGCCGGTAAGCGCGGGATTGTGCAGGACCCAGGCGATGGCCACTTCTCCAGGATTGCGCCCATGCCGGGCGCCGACGCGGCGAAGGCGCTCGACGAGCTCGATATTCTTGGAAAGGCGCGGCTCGCGAAACTCGGGATTGCGACTGCGAAAATCATCCGTCGGCAACGCCGCGGCACGCTCACGCGTCATCGCGCCGGTGAGCAGTCCTGAAGCCATGGGCGCATACGAGATGATGCCAATGCCGCGCTGCCGGCAATACGGCAGAATCTCCTTTTCGACGGCGCGGCGAATCAGCGAATACGGCGGCTGATCCGAAGTCACAGGCGCAATTTTCTCTGCGCGCTGGATTTGCGCGGCGTTGAAGTTGGAAACGCCAATCCAACGGACCTTTCCCTCCTTCTGCAAATCCGCCATGGTGCGCCACACTTCTTCGAGCCCGGGTCCGTTGTCGGCGGGCGGCCAGTGCATTTGGTAGAGGTCAATCACGTCCATGCTCAGCCGCCGCAGGCTGTTCTCGCATTCTTCCCGGATAGACGCCGCTTTGTGCACGGGACTCACGTGGCCTTTGCCGTCCCAGCGCAGAACGCACTTGGTAAAAACGTAGGGGCGCGTGCCACGCCACTCGTTCAGGGCGCGCGCGACGACTTCCTCCGAGTGGCCAACGCCATATACGGCGGCGGTGTCAATCCAGTTCACGCCGAGTTCGAGACAGCGATGAATGGCGGCGATGGAATCGGCGTCGTCCTGCTGACCCCAGGAAAAATCCCAGCCGCTGCCACCAATGGCCCAGGCGCCGAAACCGACGGGCGTGATGTGCAAATCCGAGTTTCCCAACTTTCGTGTCTCCATGATTTCCTCTTGCGTTCGAGTCGGGCCGCAACTTGCGAAGTGAGACTCCACGCCCATCTCCCATTATATGGGATGAAAAAGAAAGCGATCCGGTTAGGCGAATTAGCAGCGGCCACTAGGGGATGCGGCCGGCCTAGTGGGCGGTGAAAGCCGCGTCGAGGGAAACAGTTCCGCCGTCGGGATTGGTTATCGTGACGCGCTGCGTGCCCGATGAAAGGGGCGGCGTGGTGACCGTAAGCGTATTCATATCCTTAAAGATGACGGTTGCGGATGTTCCGCTAATGCCGACGGTTGCGCCACTCTGAAAGCCGCTGCCGCGAATGGTGACTTGTGTTCCGCCGGCGGCAGAACCACTCGCTGGATTGAGCGTTCCAATACCAAGCGGGACATGCGCGAGCGTCACGACAGTGATGCCGGCGTTTTGCGCAGAGCCATCCGTCGAAGTGATGGCGAAGAGGCGTTGGCCGTTTTCGTCGATGGCGAGAAAGCTGCCGTGGAGACCATCCACATCGGTCATGAATTGCTGCGGCAGAAGAATGCGCAAACGCACGGCGCCGCTGTGGGCGTCGAGAATGTCGATACCACCTTTAACGCCAGCATTGCCGGCGGGGCCGGTGAGAAACGGCTGGTAAATCAAAGCGCCGCTGGGGTGGAGGGAGACGCCGGGAACCTGCACACGGCCAGGAATTTGCGTGAGTTCGGGAGTTGCAGGAACCGCAGCCAGCGAAAAGTCACGGCGCGAATTTCTGTCGTGCCGTTGGCCTGGAGGGCAAACATAGTGCCGTCGGCGGCGGAGCCGAGATCGCTGGCGGAATCGTTGGCGGTGAAGGTGGCGAACTGATTCGGCGACGTGGCATTCCAGGTCGGTTCCGAAGCCGTAGCCGTAGATTTGCACTGCGTCACCGCCGGCTGGCGACCCCGCATTGGGCATTATTGGCAGAATTTGCGGGCCGTAGCTGAAAGCGTCGGGAGCGAGCGCAAGCCATGCGCTCGGGAAATAGGCCGTGAGGTTGACGGCACCACTGGAGGCGTTGAGCCGAGAGGTGGCGATTCATGGCGCGGTTGGCGACGAAAACGAGCTGATGCCCGGAAGTTGAGAAATGTTTTGCAGAGATAGAAGATTAGTTAAATTAAAACAATGCAGAGCCGCAACCCGGCAGCCACGCAAAAAAGGTCGGGCGGTGCAGACAAAATGTCTGCGCCGCCCGAAAAAATCAAAGAAAATGGCTGGAACTAAATTGTTTTCGTGGCGCCGACCGGTGCGCCTGCATTCTTCGCGAATGCGTTGTGGCCGGAATCTTTCTCGGAAGTCTTGTCGATTTCGATGGAGCCTTTGAAGTAAGCGCCGTCTTCAATCATGATGCGGGCGGTGGTGAGATCGCCATTGACGGAGCCGTCTTTTTTGATTTCGATACGGTCTTTTGCGCGGAGATTGCCCTTCACGGTGCCGTAGACCACCACCTCGCGGGCAATGATATCGGCGGTGACTTTTGCTGTGGTTCCGACCGTCAGCTTCCGCTCATCAAGCTGGATCAGTCCTTCGACCGAACCGTCGATCAGCAGATCTTCGTTGCCGGAGATCTCTCCTTTCACGTGCAGGCTGGCCCCGAGCCGCGCGGTCGCGCGATCCGAGGTTCCACCCAAGGGACGCATGGCATCTGTACTCATTGCGGGTTTATCCTCCCAAGTCGCCGGAGCGGGCTTCGGCGGCTGATTCGTTGGCAAATTTTTCGGCTCCGGTGGCGCAGCGGGTTGCGGCGTTTCCGGCTTTTTATTGCCCCACATCGGTCCTCCCAAAGGGATAGCACCACCCCGTGAAGAAACGCAGCGGGGTACTGCAAACTTTAGACCTGAGGGTCAAGCGCGGCAAACGGAGAGTTTGCGGGCCGTGCGTGAGAGTTACTAGTCCAAGGGGCAGTGTTCGCCGCGTCTTTGCTTAGGGCGATCTGTGAGTGTTGCGGTCGCTGCGAGTCCCGTGAAGAGCGCGGCCGGCAGATGCACCGCGAATCAGGCCGTTGGTTTCTCGGGAACCGGCTGGCTGGCGAGAAAATCCGTCTCGAACCGGCGCGAATAGGAGTTAAGCAGCTCTTCGATACGTTGTGAACTCGACGACCGCAGAATGAAGCCGGCATGATGATATTTTCTGACGCGGTAGACGATTTCGGGATCAGTGTACGCGGAGGTATCGGGATTTTCCTGGCGTGCAAGCGAGAGAATGACGCCGGCGTAGTCTTGTGTCGTGCCCGGAAGCTGGTAAGGGTGCTTCCCTGCCCCCACTTCCAGACGCGCCCACTCGCGCCAGAGATTGACGCCGGTGGCGGCTTCGATAACATTGGAGATGTACGCGCCGCCGACGCGTGCGGCCACTTCCAGAAAGTACCATTCCCCGTCCGCGTGCGACTTGAGAAATTCGGCGTGAGTCACGCCGCGGAGGAAACCAAGCTCTTCGAGAACTTTGCGATTGAGAGTGAGAAGGGCCTTCCCATTGGCAGAATCCCGCGGAAGGGTCCGCGTCGTGAAGACTCCGCCCTGATGGGAAGTGTCGAGCGGAGGCGTGCCGTAAGCGTGCGGTTCGGCGAACACGACGTCGCGCTCAGAGGCCACACTGTCCACGTGGAAAATGGTGCCGGGAATGAATTGCTCGAGAAGGTAGAAGGACTGCTTGTCGCCGAGTTGGTCGAGCCACGGCCAGAGATCGTCGGGCTGATGAATCTTTTTCATTCCGATGCCGGAAGCTTGCGCGCGAGGTTTCAACAGCCACGGTGGAGACACGCGGGACATGAATTCGCGAATAGCGTCGTAGTTGAGAATGGCGACGAATTCAGGCACGGGGATGCCCGCCTCTTTGGCGCGGGCGCGCATGGCGAGTTTGTCCCGAAAATAGCGGACCGTGGTCAGGCCCATGCCGGGAATGCGCAGGTGCTCGCGCAAAGCCGAGACGTTCTCCATGTCGAATTCGTCGAGAGCAACGATGCGGTCAATCTGCCGGGTCCGGGCGGCGTAGCTGACGGCGTGGATGAGGTCTTGCGTGGAAAGCTCTTCGGGCATGAAGAACATTTCGTCAATGGCTTCGCGCGGCCAGTCAGCGTTGCGGAGCTTTTCGACCGTCAGCAGGAAGACGCGGCACCCGATGGCCTTGCAGGTGCGGATGAACTCCTGACCTTTCTCGTAGGAACTGACGCAAAGGATGGTTAGAGGACGACTATCGGGCATCGAATAACCTTTGTATGCCGCTGCGTGGCAGCGCGGCCTGGCGCGAGACCCTGCGTTTGGCTGCGCGACAGGCGGGGATTATAGCCGTGAGCTACCGCACCGGATACAAAAATCGCAGAAAGGGTCCGACACGCTGGGCCCACGCGGCCTCGTTGTGCTCCGCGCCCTCGACCCGCTCGTAATGCAGGTCCTTCTCGAGTTGCCAGCCCTTTTGTAGAAGCACGTCGCGGAACTGCTCGACGTCCTGCACAATGCGTGGCCCCTCGCGGGTGCCAATATCGAGCCAGATGCGTGGTCGGAGATGGGCGTCGTAGGCTTGCGCGAAGCCGTGCATGATGCGCTGATTCCACCACACGGAAGGCGAGAGCGCGGCAACCTTGCCGAAAATGTGCGAAAGCTTCAGGCCGAGATAAAGCGACACGAGGCCGCCAAGCGACGAGCCGCCGATGCCGGCGTTTTCCGGCCCCGGAAGCGTGCGGTATTCGCGTTCAATGAAGGGCTTCACCTCTTCGATGAGGAATTTGGCGTAGCGGTCGGCGCGGCCGCCGCCAAGTTTGGGCACATGGGTCGGCGTGTATTCGCGGATGCGCGCTTTGGTGTTGTACATGCCGACGATGATGAGCGGCTCGACCGTGCCGGCATAGATGCACTGATCGGCAGTCTGGCCGACCTGCCAATCCATGCCGGGGATGAATGAGGTTGCGCCGTCGAACAGATTCTGCCCGTCGTGCAGGTAGAGCACGGGATAACGACGATCCGATTGCTCGTCGTAGCCCGGAGGGCCGTAGACGATGAGGTCGCGCTGGTTGCGCAGAAAGCGCGAACGAAAGTTTTCGTGCTTGCGGAGGTTCGGGCCGCTCACGGGGCGATGGTCACGAGCAGTTCTTTGGCTTCGACGTGCTGCCCAGGCGTGACGAGAAGTTTAGCGACGCGCCCGGCGATGGATAAGCAGATGTCGGGTTGCATCTTCATGGCTTCGAGGTTCAAGAGTTTTGTCCCGCGTTCCACCGTGCGATTCACGTAAACGGCGATGCCACTGATGATACCAGCAGTCGGGGCTGCGACGTGGCCGGATCGGCGGAATCGGCTTTAGGTTGGGCGCGCTCGGTTCGCCTAACAGCTACTGGAGCAGAGACACAGGCGCGGCGGCGGATGTTTGAGCATTTTTCAGTTGCGCCAGCTCGGCTTGCACGGTCGCCCACGCCTTCGCGTCGCGCTTGGTCGCGTACGGCGCATCCGGATCCGAGAAGAACTGCAGAAGCTCCTCGCGCACTTCCCGCGGCATGCCCGCGAATTTGCGCTGCGCCAGGTGATCGAGGAGTCTGGCGTGGGCTTCGTCGTTGAGCGCGTATTTGCCCGGGCCGGTGGATTCGCCAACGTCGAAATTGTCGTTCGGCAAATCGAGGTGGCCTTCGCGCAGCGCCGCGATCAAGTGCCCGTAGCGATCGAGCGTAGCATTGAAGCTGGCGCGGAACATGTTCTGCGTTTCGGGCGTAGGCGTTCTGAACTGCAGCACGCGCAGCGGCCCGAACTTGGGAATCAGCTTGTAGAGAAAGGCCAGGAATCTCTGACCGAGCGTCGGCTTCTGGTAGTTCTTCCCCCACTCCCGTTCGTAACTGGACTTGGACAGATTGTAGCGAAACCTTCGCTTGGTCATGCCGGGCATGTCCGCCTTGATTTCATCCTTTTTGAGGCTCCAGGCAACTTTAGTGGCCGTCGGGATGGTTTTGCTGACCGCATGCCGGTAGGAATTGAGTGCCTTGTCTTCATCGGGAAGAATATCCTTCAAAGGAAGCCCGTAAGTTTCCTCGAACGCTTCATCCAGCAACTCCTGCGAGACCTCAAAACCGATAAAGTCGTGATAGCCGTCGGGAGCATAGCTCTCGTGCGCTACCTCCAGAACATCGAAGCCGAATTCGGTCTTCGTGTGCGCTAGCGGATTCTGCTCATACGAAACGGTGTCACCGTATTTTTTCTGCAGCCATGGATAGAGCAGCGGCACGGCGCGGTTCGTGGCGATGCGGTGCCCATCGTTGTCCGCGGCATAGTGCGCCAGCGCGCCAAGGGCGAAGCCGTATTCATCCGGATCCTTCGCGCCGCGCAGCAAAGCCTGAACAAAATCCCCGCTGCGCACATAGTGCGTGAGGTCGCTGAACAAATGGCTCCCGTACGGGTAATAGCCCATGTCCTGAATGATCGAGCCGCCGTACGCGTAAGCCTGCGCTTCGCTCAGTTGCTCTTCCGTCGCGCTGGGAAATTTCGCCAGAAGCAGCGGCTTGATGTTCGTCTCCCAAGCCGCGTCAATAATGGCTTCGTGCGCAAGGACCGCGTAAGCACTGGAAGGGCTTGGCCAAGCCAGACCAAAGACCAGAACCAGAGCAACAGCGCTATGGCTTAAGCAGCGGTTGCGCATAGCGAATGGGCACGCCAAAGTTCGAGCCGCCAAACCCTCGCACCACCGCAAAGGTCACGCCGATGACCTGGCCATTGCGATTGATCAATGGTCCGCCGGAACCCCCGGAAGTGGTTTGCGCGTCGTACACAATTTTGTCCACCAGCACGTCGCCGATATGGCCCTGCGTAACCAGCGGGCGGATCAGCTTGCGTTGCTCCAACTGCTCGACCACTTGTTTCGGGTCGCCCCCGGAGATTCTCACGATGTCCTTCACGGTATCTTCGCCGGCGCGCGCCAGAATCGCGCTGAGCCCCGTGGCATAGCCCAGCGAAATTAAGGGCTCGCCGCTGATGGCTGCTTCCTTGCGCGCATCGAGTCTGAGAATCGGGCGCTTGAGCCCGGAAATATCGCCGCGCAGCAGCGCGAGATCGGCGTCGCCGGAGATTTGCGAAACGCTCACCGGAATGCCTGACGGCGCATCCGGAAAGTACGCCGCCATTTCCGAGATAGTCGGCTGCAAACCCTGCTGCACGGCGGCGCTCAACTCTTCGTCTTTCCACCACGGCTGCGCCACGTGATGATTCGTGAGAATCTCATTGTCGCCGACCAGAAAGCCCGTGCCGAAGTAATCCTCGTGAACTTCCGGCGCGCGCCCTTCGAGGCTGTAGACGACGTTGCCATCGCTGTCCTTCACCGGCTCGCCATCCGAGTTCATGCCCGCGTAGCGCAAGGGCCGGTGCGACGCCTTGTCAATGAGCGAAACCGAGACGTGCAGCAGGCAAACGCTCGGCGCATTCGCGCGAATCACCTCTTCCGCTGCGGTCGACTGGCTCTCGATGCGCTTCAAGCGCGTCGTCGTGTCATTCAATTGCTTCCGCAGGTCAGCCACCTGGTCCGCATCCGCCCCGGAAAGTTTCTGGCGCAGATCAGCGGACTGTTTTTGCAGCGCTTGCTGTTGCTCGCTGAGATCGGATTGCTGCATTTCTTCGCGAGCCTTGCGCACTTCCGCGACGAGCGCCTCTTGCGTCTGGATGCCGCGTGCAAGCTGCGCAACCACGGAATAGGCGCGGCGCGTTTCCTTTTCCTCGCGACGCGAAAACAAAACAAAAAGGATGGCGGTCAGCGCGGCTACGCCCAGCAGCGCCGAAACCCCAAGCTTCAGCATGCGGCCCAGAGAAAACGCATCGCGCGTCATTTTCTCCGTGACCGCCAGCGCCTGAAACGCGGTTTGCGCAACCTCCTGACCTTGCTCGGCGAGGCGGGATTTCTGCTGCAATTCTTCGAGGGCATGTTTGGCGCGCAGCTGCGTCCGAATGCGCGCGAGCAGCTCGGCCGATTCCCAAGGCGCCGTGAGCACATCGTCCGCGCCCAAATCCAGGCCGCGGGCTCGTTCCACCGCGCCGCCCGTCACCAACAGGATCACTCGCGTGTTTGCCGTGGAGGTCAGGCCCTTGATCTCCGCCAGCGAATTGCAGCAGGAAATGTCCGTGAGGTTGGCCGCGAGCAGAAAGGCGTCCACGTTCCGGCTCTGCACCATTTTGAAGCCGTCTTCTTGCGAGGTCGTCGAAACAACCTCGTAGCCTGCGGCATTCAAATCGTTCTCAAGCTGCTGGCGCCGGGCGTCGTCCGCCAGAACCATCAAAATGCTTTCGCTTTGCGAAGCCAAGTTCCCTTCCCTTGAGGCCGCATTAAAATCTGGTTCGCCCGGCTCCCGGAACTTCCGCCGTTGCGAACGACTCGCAAGAGCCCTATGTTAACCGAATTTGCTGGCAATGGTTGGATGCGCGGCCCTTGCCGCAAGGCGCGGACAAATTGGAATTGCAG
>Ga0335078_10007097_pt1 | contig 16599 bp, 13 predicted proteins | sample Lox_Sample_32_FD_206711 | JGI IMG/M metagenome (GOLD analysis project Ga0335078, IMG submission 206711) | Soil microbial communities from Loxahatchee National Wildlife Refuge, Florida, United States - Lox_Sample_3.2 | ecosystem: Environmental > Terrestrial > Soil > Wetlands | place: USA...
GGCGGGCTTTCGGGGACATTTATGCTAGGCCCGCTAGCATCCATTGACGAGCCTGCCCGCATCTCTCTATTCTCATAGAGGCTCTAACTCAAGGACAGTTCATGAAAACGGCAGCGATCGTAGCGTTGCTAGCGGTGGCGCTGGTAGTTTCCAATTGCGGCACGGGCACGCCCACGAAGACGATCGAGAACACAACCGGCGGAAACTGGGAGGCCAAGCTGATTGGAGGCACCGGCCCGGCCAGCCAGCTGAATTTTGTGATCCAGTTCACTGTAACCAACATCAACGGGACGACGGAACCGCTCAACCCTACGGGCTTCAGCTTCATTAACAGCCAGAGTCAGAGTGGATCGTGCTTCCCAACCGGGTTCGGTTACAACGGAACCCTGACGATTACCGTTCCCACGACCAACCAGGTGCAGGGCACGATGACGATCAACGTGAACGCGATCAATGGGGGGACCGCCGTCCTCGCGCTGGATGGGACAAACGTCTACGGCACAGCGAATGGGAGCCCGGGAACGATCGGAACCTTGACGAACGGGGTGGTCACCGGGACCTGGACGTTAACGGGCCCCTGCGTCGGTTCGGGTTCTCAGCAAACGGGCACTTTTATCATGTGCCAAGGCGCCGCCACCTGCACCGCTCCGACATAGAGAGAATAGCGGAATGGCGTTTGCACGCGCAGCGGAATAGCACCGCACAGTGCCGCGTGTGTGCCGCAGTTTCCTGTTCATTTCTCCACTCTTCCTTCCGCTGGCCCACTGCTATACAGTTGTGATCCATGAGGCGCCAAGGCATTCCGGGCCAGGCTGTGCCGCGCTCGCTGAACGACATCGCGGAAGCAGTAGGATCCCGCTTGATCGGCGATGGCCGCGCAAATGTGAGTGGCGTCGCCAGCATCGCATCGGCCACGGCGGATGATCTGGTTTTCGTTGAGGATGAGAAACATCTGGCTGCGGCTTTGCAGTCCGACGCGGCTGCGGTTATAGCGGGTGAATTTGCAGCGGCGGTTTCTTCGAGCAAAGTGGTGCTCATCAGCGGACATCCCAAGCTTGCGTTCGCGCGCGCTGCGGCGCTGCTGCGCCAGGGATCGTCGGCCGAAGCCACTGGGCAGGGAAGCGTGCATGCTACGGCGGTGGTTCATTCCTCTGCGGAGTTGAGGCCGGGTGTCTACGTGGCGGAACGCGCGGTTATCGGTGAGCAGGCGCAAATCGGCGAGAGAACCAGAATCGGCGCCGGTTGCGTCGTCGGGGCCGCGGCGATTATCGGCAAAGACTGCGAACTGTACCCGAACGTCACGATTTACGCCGGAAGCACGCTGGGCGATCGAGTAATTGCGCATGCGGGTGCAGTACTGGGCAGCGACGGCTTCGGCTATGTGCGAGATTCGAAAACCGGCTATTACGAAAAGTTTCCTCAAGTCGGACGATTGGTGATCGAGGATGATGTTGAAGTCGGCGCCAACACCACGATTGATCGAGGCGCTCTCGATGAAACCCGCATCCGGCGCGGGGCGAAGCTCGACAACCTGGTGCACATTGGCCACAACTGCGACATCGGGGAGGATGTCGTGATCGCGGCGCAGACTGGGTTATCCGGGAGCATCGTCATCGAAAACGGTGCGGTGCTGGGCGGGCAGGTGGGCATTGGCGAACATGCGACCATCGGCGAGGGAGTCATGCTCGGCGGCCAAGGTGGAGTGCTGCCGAACAAAGTGCTGCGCGGAAAGGGCGTGGCGTTCTGGGGAACTCCGGCACAACCGCTGCGCCAGTACCTGAAGCAGTTGGCGACGCTCGCGCGGCTGGCGAAGAAGGACTAGCTCGGCGAAAGGATTGGACATTCGTGGCCCTGATCGTCATTGGCGGACATTCACGCAGCGTCGGCAAGACCAGCGTGGTCGCCGGCCTGATCTCCGCCTTGCGCGAGCATGATTGGATCGCGGTCAAGATCACGCAGTACGGCCACGGCATCTGTTCGGCGAATGGCGCGGCATGCGACTGCGCTACCGCCGATCATTCCTGGGCAATTTCAGAAGAGAGCGACCACTCGGGCGAGTCTGACACGTCGCGCTTTCTGGCAGCAGGAGCGCGGCGGGCGCTCTGGGTGCGTACCGAGCAAGGCCGCCTGGCCGAGGCCATGCCGGAATTGCGGAGGAGAATTACGGGCTCAGGCGACGTGATCGTCGAGTCCAACAGCGTCCTGAAATTTCTGCGGCCGGATTTGTACCTGACAGTTCTCGATCCGGCAACGGCTGACTTCAAGACTTCGGCGCGAGAGTTTCTGGACCAGGCTGACGCGGTGGTTCTGCATGAGCGCGACAGCGCACCGGCGTGGCAGGCCGTTTCTTTCAAACCTGTGGCGGGCCGGCCCGTGTTCCGCATCACCCCGCCCGCTTACATGACGAAGGAAATCGTGGAATTCGTGCGGTTGCGTGTCGTCGCCCACGCCGCGAAGGGATAGCGATGTGGTTCACGAAGGCCCGGCCGACGCCGTGCCCTTCCCCAAAACCACGGCAACTGACAGCTGAGAACGGCGACCGGTTTTGCTATCCTTGCGCGTGCGGCAAATTCACTTCAGCGCCTGGCTTCTGGTGGTCTTGTCTGCGGTTCTGCAGGCGCTCATCTTTCCTCTTCCCGGCGTGTATGTGCTGTCCTGGTTCGCGCTCACACCGCTGATCATCGCGTTGCTGCGCGCGCGCCCGGCCGGCGAACTGGAAATCGCCCATACGCCGCGACTCCGCCCTGCCTCGCCCGGGCAGGCGTTCGTGCTGGCTTACGTTTGCGGCATCTTGTGGTACGCGGCGACCTGCAACTGGGTCTACGACACCATGCACCACTTCGGCGGACTTAGTCGGCTGATGGCGGCGCTGGCACTTTTACTGTTCTGTTGTTATCTGGGGCTTTATCACGGGCTGTTTGGCCTGCTGCTCAGCCTGCTGGCCGATGACACAGGAGACGATCGGCGTGCGCTGGTAGCCGCGCCCTTTCTGTGGGTTGCGATGGAACTGGCGCGTACCCGTGCAACCGGTTTTCCTTGGAACCTGCTGGGCATCGCGCAGGTGGAGAACGTCGCTCTGTGCCGCATCGCGGAATGGACCGGTGTTTACGGCATCTCGATGGAGATCGTGCTGGTCAATGTAGCGCTAACCGCGGCGTTTCTTGTTCGGCGGCAAAAACGCACAGCTATGCTGATCGCGGCATTGGCCGCGGCGGTGGTACTGCAGGTGGGAGTGCTGATGGGTGCTCCGGCGGAGAGGACCGACCGCACCGCCCTGCTGGTGCAGCAGAATATTCCGGTCGAAGCCAACTGGACTCCGTCATATTTCCAGCAAACCCTGAACGAACTGACGGAACTGAGCGTGAAATCAGCCGCGAGTCCGTCGGCGAAAGCCAATCTGATCGTCTGGCCAGAGTCTCCGGCGCCGTTTTTCGACAACGACCCGCGATTTCGCAACGTGATCAGCGACATGGCGCGGCAAAGCCAGGCATGGGTGGTGACCGGCCTGATCGGGAGCGGGCCGGCGCGGGCCGGTAACGAAAATCCTTCATTCTACAATTCTGCGGCGCTGATCAGCCCCAGCGGCGAATGGACCGGCCGCTACAGCAAGGTCCATCTCGTGCCCTTCGGCGAGTACCTGCCGTTTCCTTCGCTGTTCTCTTTTGCCGGCGGCCTGACCAAAGAAGTCGGCCAGTTCGAGCGGGGCACATCGCGCCAGCCGCTGAATGCCGGCGGCGAGCCACTCGGAGTCTTCATCTGCTACGAATCGATCTTCCCCGATGAAGTGCGGCAATTCGCGGATCAGGGCGCACAAGTTCTGGTGAATATTTCGAACGATGGCTGGTACGGCGACAGTGGCGCATACGCTCAGCATCTGAACCAGACACGCATGCGCGCTATCGAGAATCATCGCTGGCTGCTGGCCGCGACCGATACGGGCGTCACAGCTTCGATCGATCCCTTCGGGCGCATTGCGGCGCAAGTCCCGCGCAAGCAACGTACTGCCCTCGTCGCGCCCTATGCGCTCACTTCCGTAACCACTTTCTACTCCCGCCACGGGGACTGGTTCGCATACGCCTGTGCGATAATTTCTGTGGTAGCGCTTGTCGAGCGCTTAATATCTTCTAAAAAACGCGGGAGGGCTGACCCGTCCTCATGAATCAAGAGCTGGAAGCATCGTACGAAAAGCTGGGCAAGAAGGTGCAGGAACTCCGGGAGTATCTTTGACGCGGAGAAACTCCGTCCGCAACTAGCCGGCATCGAAAGGCAGGCCGCCGATCCGGCGCTGTGGTCGAACCCGCAAAGATCGCAGCTGGTCATGCGCGAAAAGAAGCGGCTGGAGCACGTGCTCTCGACCGACGCCGATCTGGCGCGCCGCACGGGTGACATCGCCGCTTATTTTGATCTCGCCAGGGAAGGCGAAAATGTAGACGCCGACCTGGAGCGCGAAATCGCATCGCTCAGCGAGTTAATTGACAAGCTCGAGACCGAGACGCTGCTCTCGGGCGAAAACGACGCGCGCAACGCCATCGTGACCATCCATCCCGGCGCGGGCGGCACCGAATCGCAGGACTGGGCCGATATGCTGCTGCGCATGTATCTGCGCTGGGCCGAGCGCCAGGGATTCACCACCGTCCTCTACGACTACCAGCCCGGCGAAGAGGCGGGGCTGAAGTCGGCGACATTCGCGGTGAATGGCGAATACGCGTTCGGACTGCTGGCGAGCGAGATCGGAGTGCACCGACTGGTGCGCATCTCGCCCTTCGACCAGGCCAAGCGCCGGCACACATCGTTTGCCAGCGTCTTCGTATCGCCGGAAATTGACGACAGCATTGAAGTCGTCATCAAGCCGGAGGACATTCGCGTGGACACCTACCGCTCCAGCGGCAAGGGTGGACAGCACGTCAACACCACCGACTCGGCCGTTCGCATCACGCACCTTCCCACCGGCCTGGTCTCGAGTTGCCAGAACGAGCGCTCGCAGCACAAGAACCGCGACCGCGCCATGAGCATGCTGCGCTCGAAACTGTACGAGTTCGAGATGGAGAAGAAGCGCGAAGCCACCAAGAAGATCGAGGATTCCAAGCTCGACATCGATTTCGGATCGCAGATTCGATCGTACGTGCTGCAGCCCTACAGGTTGATCAAGGACCATCGGACCAAGACCGAAGTCGGCGACGTGGATCGCGTGCTCGACGGCGATCTGCAGCCGTTCATCCGCGCCTATCTGCTGGCGCGCCGCGGAGCGAGATCGTGAAAGCGAAAAGCAAACCACAGAGGGCACAGGGGACGCAGAGATCCATAAACCTTGGCCGGCGCTTCCTGCGTGCGGTTGCCTTCGCGGCGAAGAAGCATGCCGGGCAGACGCGCAAGGCGTCAGCGATTCCTTACATTGCGCATCTGATGGGCGTTGCTTCGCTGGTGCTCGAAGCTGGAGGCGATGAAGACTTGGCCATCGCCGCGCTGCTTCACGATGTGGTCGAGGACTGCGGCGGCGCGCCCATGCTGAAGGAAGTCCGGCGACGGTTCGGTCCGCGCGTTGCCAAAGTCGTTGATGGCTGCACTGACGCCGATACCTCTCCCAAGCCGCCGTGGCGCGAGCGCAAGGAGACCTACATCCGCCATCTGAAAGACGCGGATGCCGATACGCGCCTGGTCTCGGCGGCCGACAAACTGAACAACGTGCGCTCCATCATCAGCGATTATCGCGAAGTGGGCGAATCCGTCTGGTCACGGTTTAATGGCGGGCGCGACGGCACTCTCTGGTACTATCGCACTTTGCGGGATGAATTTTCCCAGCGCCCGGGCAATCGCGTGGCGCGGGAGTTTGAATTGGCGGTGAAGGAACTGGAATCATTGATTGCAAAAGCAATGAGCAATGAGCAGTGAGCAGTGAGCTATGATGAGACGTTGATTGCTCATAGCTCACCGCTCATAGCTCGCCGCTTTCTATGGCACGCACCATTGATCAGATCCGCGCTTCGAAACTCCCTTCTCACATGATGCAGTTTGCAGCCCGCGGCGCGCTGCAGGTTCCGCCGGCGGAAAATGTCGAGATTCTGGTTTATCTCGCCTTGCACAACAAGGTGTTCGGCGAACTGGCGCGCATGACTTTGGCGGGATGGGACGAAAAGGCCTGCCTGGCGGTTGTGTCCGATCCTCAGACTCCGCCCGAGGTGCTGAATTACTTTGTCTCCCATGACAATCTGCGTCCCAGGCTTTTGCCCGCCCTGCTGCAGAATCCGTCGGTGCCGGACGGCGAACTGGCGAAACTCGCCGTCTCTGCCTTGCGTGAAACCGTTGAAGCGATGCTGAAGAGCGCCCGGGTGCGGTCATCGGGCGGCATTCTTGCGGTTCTTAAAACCAACCCATACCTGAAAAAGGAAGAGGGGGCGCAGATTGACGCGCTTCTTGCCCCTCCCGCGCCGGAACCCGCGAATGAGGGTGAGCCTGCGCCCGCTGCCGAGGAAACGTTCGCGACGCCGTCTGCCCACGACGAAACCGAAAGAGCGCCATCGGCCGAAGCTCCGGATGAGGAAGTCTCTGCGTATCTCCAAGAGCATGCTCACGAGATCGCCACCGAAGGCGAGAAGAAATTTCAGGCGATCGGCGGAGTTGTCGAACTGCTCGGTGCCGAATATTTTCCAGTCACGCAAACCGCGGAAGCGCCGCCACCTGCGCCTGCACCCGCGGCACATGCTGGAGACGCCCGTTCTCCTACGCACCCGGCGAGGCACGGCCCCGCCGGCATCACCAAGACCATGGTTGAGCCCGAGCGGAAGAACACGCTGCAGAAGATCAATGCCCTTGACGTGAAGGGCCGCATCCAGCTCGCCTTGAAGGGCAACAAGGAAGAGCGCTCGATCTTGATTCGCGACGGCACCAAGGTCGTCGCGCTGGCCGTGCTTGATGCTCCCAAGCTTTCTGATGGAGAAGTAGAAAAAATCGCCAGCCAGAAAAATGTGTTGGAGGCGGTACTGCGCCAGATTCCTCTGAAGCGGCGCTTTATGAAGAATTACGTCGTGGTCCGAAATCTGGTGGCGAACCCACGCACGCCGCTCGATCTCGGCCTGGGCTTGATGAAAAACCTGCTGACGCAGGATCTGAAGAATCTTTCTGCGAACAAGGAAGTATCGGAAACTATCCGCAAGCTGGCGCTAAAAATGTACAAACAGAAATTGGAAAGCGCCAACAAGAAATAAGCAGGAGATCCTTGCCTTCCTCTGATCCGATTGCCGATCTGCTGCGCCGCTCGAAGACCATCGCGGTCGTCGGCCTCTCCGACAACCCGCTGCGTCCCAGCCACGGCGTCTCGGCGTACATGCAGAGCCACGGATATCGCATCATTCCTGTGAATCCGCGGATCGCAGAGTCCCTGGGCGAGAAAGCCTACGCCTCATTGCTCGATGTGCCGGAGAAAATTGACATCGTAAACCTTTTTCGCAGGCCGGAGTTCGTTCCGGATGTCGTTGACCAGGCAATCCAGCTCAAAGTCCCCGTCATCTGGATGCAGGAAGATGTGATCCACGAGAAGGCCACCGAAAAGGCTCGCCAGGCGGGGATTTTCGTGGTGATGGACCGCTGCATTCTCCAAGAGCATAAAGCGCGGTTCGACTAGGGCGCCTAGGTCTCGCCCTTGCGACGCCAGGTTTCCGATCCTGCCCGCGACCGCAACCGCTTGATTTCTTCCAGCCGCTCGCGAATGCGCTTCTCGATGCCTTCGCTGGTCGGGTGATAGTAGACGCGCCCGCGCAGGTTGTCGGGCAGGCACTCCATGTCGGCGACTTTCGCTTCAGTATCGTGCGCGTACTGATATCCGCGGCCATAGCCGAGGCCCTTCATTAAAGCTGTGGGCGCGTTGCGCAGGTGCAGCGGAACCGGATCGGCCGCGGTCTGCTCCACGTCGCGCGTGACTTCGCCGTAGGCGGTGTACAGCGCATTCGACTTGGGCGCGGCTGAGAGATAAACCACCGCCTGCGCCAGCGCGAGGTTTCCCTCCGGCATGCCGATGAAATCCACCGCGTCGCGGGCGGCCATACACAATGGGAGCGCATTGGGATCGGCCAGGCCGATGTCTTCGACCGACATGCGCACGACGCGCCGGGCGATATAGAGCGCATCTTCTCCGGCTTCGAGCATGCGGCCGAGCCAGTAGAGAGCGGCGTCGGGATCGCTGTTGCGCACCGACTTGTGCAACGCCGAAATCAGGTTGTAGTGCTCTTCGCCGCTCTTGTCATAAAGCAGGATGCGTTTCTGCAGCGCGTCGTGAGCGATCGCGTCGGTGATCTCGCGCGTTTCGCTCGGCGCGGTTCCCCCACCCTTCTCGCGCTCTTTGCGAGAGGGTGGGGAAGTTGCGAGTCCGGCCGCTACTTCCAAAACGTTGTAGGCACTGCGGGCGTCGCCGCTGGAGTAGCTGGCGATCTTTTTCAGCACGTCATCGGAAGCGGTCAGAGTCAGTTCGCCCAACCCCCGCTCGCGATCCGCCAGAGCGCGCTTCAGGAGCACTACGATCTGATCTTCCGTGAGCGGCTGCAGTACATAAACACGAGTGCGCGAGAGCAGAGCGGAGATGATCTCGAATGATGGATTCTCCGTGGTCGCGCCGATCAGGCGGATGTTGCCCTTTTCGACATGCGGCAGGAAAGCGTCCTGCTGGGCTTTGTTGAAGCGGTGAATCTCGTCGATGAAGACGATGGTGCGCGTGCCATATTGCCGGGCGCGCTCGGCGTCGGCCATGACCTGCTTGATCTCTTTGATTCCCGCCAGCACGGCGGAAAATTCTATGAACTCCGCCTTGGTCATATTGGCGATAATCTTCGCCAGCGTGGTTTTGCCCGTGCCCGGAGGTCCCCAGAAAATCAGCGAGCCCATGTCGTCGCGCTCGATCTGCGTGCGCAGCGGCTTGCCTGGGCCGATCAGTTGCTCCTGGCCGACGAACTCATCGAGCGTCCGCGGGCGCATGCGGTCAGCCAACGGCCGCGCGGCGTCGGCGGCGCTGCCGGCATTCGGAACAGGTTGGAAGAGACTCACGGGACCTCTCCACAGCAACTACGCGCTTTCAGCTTAACCGATATAGGCCGTCTTCGCGACGCTGACCCTGCTCATACCGCTCAGACTATAATGGCACGCACCTATGGCTCTGGCTCCCGGTACCAAGCTGGGTTCCTACGAAATCGTCGCACCGCTCGGCGCGGGCGGCATGGGAGAAGTCTACCGCGCACGCGACCCGCAATTAGGACGCGACGTCGCCATCAAGATACTCCCGTCGTTCTTGTCGCGCGATCCCGACCGCTTGCGGCGCTTTGAACAGGAAGCTCGTGCGGCCGCTGCTCTGAGCCATCCCAACATTCTCGCGGTCTACCAGATGGGCACTCACGAAGGATCTCCTTATCTGGTTTCAGAGTTGCTTGAGGGCAGCACGTTGCGGGGCCTGTTGCTGCGCGGACCGCTCCCCATTCGCAAGGCAGTGGAATACGGCACGCAGATGGCGCACGGCCTGGCTGCGGCACACGAGAAGGGAATTGTTCATCGTGATTTGAAGCCCGAAAACCTGTTCGTCACGAAAGACGGAAGAATCAAGATTCTGGATTTCGGGCTGGCCAAGCTCATCCAGAATCCGCAAGCTTCAGATCCCGGCACGCCCACAATGACGGAAGGAACGGAGCCGGGGGTGGTGCTGGGTACGGTTGGCTACATGGCGCCGGAACAGGTGCGCGGCCAAGCGACCGATCACCGCACGGATTTGTTTGCGCTCGGCGCGATCCTCTACGAAATGCTGACTGGCAAACGCTCGTTTCACAAGCCGACCTCAGCTGAGACGATGAGCGCGATCCTGAATGAAGAGCCGCCCCCGGTTTCGCAGATCGTCCCTGACATTCCACCCGCGCTGCAGAAAGTTGTGCGGCGCTGCCTGGAAAAGAGTCCCGAGCAGCGCTTCCACTCGGCATCGGACCTCGCGTTTGGCCTGGAAGCTTTGTCCGACAGCGGAAGCGCTCCGACCGGCGCCTTTGCGGCGGTGAAACGGCAGACAAGCTGGAAGTGGATCGCGATTGCTGCAACCGCCATGGTCATCATTGCAGCGACGATGGCCTGGTTTCTGCGCCCCCCTGCCATCCCAGTCGTCGAATCTGTCGTGCAGCTGACGAACGACGGACAAACGAAGGGTACGGCTCTGGAAACCGACGGTTCACGGATTTACCTCGACGAAGGAGCCCTTGGCAGCTACCGCGTCGTACAGGTTTCCACGAACGGTGGGCAGACGGGAGATATCCCGACGAACCTCGTCAACGTTCAAATTGCGGGCCTGGCTGGCGATGGCTCCGCCATGCTCGTGCTGACCGGCGCGCCCGTCCGCGTACGCGCATCGATGTGGCTGCTGCCCCTTCCCGCCGGAGAGGCGCGGCGGCTTGGGGACGTCAGCGACGCCAGTCTTTTCCCTGACGGGCGGCTTCTCTACGCCGTGGATTCCGCCGTTTTCATCGCGGAAAAAGACGGCTCGAATCCCCGCAAGCTCGAAGGGATTACTTCTCAATTCGGCGACGCGCCGATCGTGTCTCCAGACGGAAAGCGCCTTGTCTTCACAATCGTCGATACCAAAACCAACGCCTGGACAATCGAGGAAGCGGCAGCTGACGGAACTGACGTTCACGCCGTGTTAAAAGCGGGACCAGGCTTACCGACCAGCGTCTGTTGCGCGCGATGGACAGCAGATGGCAAGTACCTGCTATTTTCAGGCCAAAGCCCGGGTAGATCAGATCTGTGGGCACTTTCTGAGGAAGAGCACCTGCTGGGTGGACCACGTGCACCTGTACAGCTCACGAAAGGGCCCCTCTCCTACGGTGCGTTCGCTGCCAGTCGGGACGGCAAGCAGATTTTCGCTGTCGGAGTGCAGAGGCGTGGGGAGTTGGTCCGCTACGACGCGAAAGCGGGCGAATTTGTGCCTTTCCTTGGGGGCATCTCCGCATTTGATCCGACATTTTCTCACGATGGAAAATGGGTGGCCTATCTCTCTTACCCGGATCACACATTGTGGAGGAGTCGGGCCGACGGAAGCGATCGTATGCAGCTTACCTATCCTCCGTTACTTGTCACCTACCCGCGCATCTCGCCGGACGGGAGCAAGGTTGCGTTTAATGATGACTCGGGGAACGCCTACGTGATCGGCATGGACGGAGGGACGCCTCAGAAGCTCATGGATAACGCCGAAGCGCCGGACTGGGCGCCAGACGGAAAGTCGTTGGTGGTTACTTCGGGCATTCCAGAAGGGGAACCCAAGGACAAGGGGGTCTTTCAATCAAGAATTGTCGACCTCCGAACCGGCGGTGCCTCCGTTCTGCCCGATTCTCAGGGCACGCTCGGGCCATGGTTCGTGGCTCAGGATGCGCTGATCGCTACGGCGGCCGATCAGTCCAAGCTGGTCCTCTTCAACCTGAAGACCAGGAAATGGTCCGACCTGATTTCGAGTCGCATCCCGCTTGTGAACTGGGAATCGTCGCCGGACGGCAAGTACTTCTTCTATGCAACGGGCGGCAACGATCCCAAGATCTTTCGCATGAGGGTCGTGGATCACGTTGTCGAGGAAGTGGCCAGCTTGAAGAACCTGGGCACCGTCAACGATCCCTACACCGGCAGCGCCCAGCTGAGCGTTTCTCCAGACAATTCTCCCGTGACGACCCGCGATGTCGGCACGCAGGAGGTTTATGCGATCACGGTGAAGTGGCCGTGAGGCGCTGGCCTCAGGTTGCGAGGACCCTCGCGGTCTCCACGAAGCGCAACTCCGGGGCGGCCGGCAGAGCGCCAATCTCCGCTGCGTAACGATAGAAAAGCCGCAAGCCTTCCAGACAAGCAGCGTCAAGTTGGTAGTGAATATTCTCGGTGAGATACGAGCGGACATCGTCTTCGTTGAGCCTTACGCGTCGCGCCCATTCGCGCGCGATGTGATTCAGGCTGGCGGGTTCGAGGCCGTGATCGCGGGAATCGCGAAAAATCGAGGCAAGGTCCAGCGACGGATCAGCTTCGCGCAGGCCGGCCGCACGCACCGCCCAGAATGCGAAGACGAAGGGCTTGCCCGTGCGGTGAATCCATTCTTCGGCGAGGTCGAGCGCGTGGTAGCGCATGCGATCAATCTTCAGCGCCGGATCGCCGATGAGGAGGCCGGCATCGTGCGCGGCCAGCATGGCATCAACATCCGGCTCCATGGGAGAAAAAGTTCTGCTTCCGCCCAGCCATTTTTCGAAAACAATCCTGGTCAGCGCGACTGACGTGAGCGAGGACGTGTCCAGCGCGACCGTGCGCACCTTTTCGATCGGCACTTTGCTGACCAGAAGAATCGAGCGCACCGCCCGCCGCGAGGCAATGGCAACGTCGGGCAAAGCCAGGAGTCCGGGAATTTGCGCGTATGCCGCCGCTGGAATGATGCCGATGTCGGCCGTTCCGTCGGCCAGCGCCCGAGCGCAGCCGGAGGGCAGCGTGTAGGAGATTTCGAAATGCCGGTCCGCATCGCTGTGCTCGAAATCCCACATCAGCGGGGCGGTATTGAGGTAGGAAATGGCGGAAATGCGCAAACGTCTCATGAATGAGTGAAAATACCCTTCTTCGATAGGCAGTGGTGCCCCAGTTTGCAAGTCTTCCTGCGGCGTCGTCCCGAAGGGCCGCGCTTGCACCAGCGGGCCGAGGGATCTCGTGCACATTGTCGATGCGCCCCGCGCAAGATCCCCCGCTCCGCCTGAACAACGGCTGCGTTCGGGATGACGCCGTCGAAAAGGGATGCAGATCGTGCCCTGTTCAAATTGAGCCCCTGCTCGATATCCACAATCTTAGCAAACCCATTGTGACGGATGACCTTGACGCCACTGTCTGGCGCTCAGTACAGTCCGCTCGGAGTGTAATTTTGCCCACTATCGCCCAATCGCCGCCCGCGACGCGCCTTCTGGAATGGCTTGCGCTCGCGCTGACGCCGGGTCTTGGCCCCACCAAAGCACGCAAGCTGGTGGAACACTTCGGCAGCCCCGAAGCTGTTTTCCGCGCGTCGCTGACTGAACTCGAGGGCAGCGGGATTCAAGCTGTTTCCGCGCAATCGCTGGCCACGGGGAAGTCGGCGGAGTTGGCGCGGGAAGAAACCGCACGCGCCGCCTCTGCCGGCGTGACCGTGATCTCAATGGACGATTCCAACTATCCTCCGCGCCTGAAGGAAATCTACGATCCGCCGCTCATCCTTTATGTGCGCGGCAATCCGGAGACTTTGACCAAGCCCGGGCTCGCCGTGGTGGGAACGCGGCATCCCACGCCTTATGGTTCCGGAATGGCCGAGCGGCTGGCTTGCGATCTGGCCGCGCAGGGGCTGGTCATCATCAGCGGCATGGCGCGCGGGGTGGACACGGCCAGCCATCGCGGCGCAATCGCGGCAAAAGGCAAGACGCTCGCGGTGTTTGGCACAGGCGTGGATGTGATCTATCCCAAAGAAAACTCACGCCTGGCGGAGCAGATTCTCGCGCTGGGTGGTGCGTACATCTCGGAATTCCCTCTGGGTACGTTTGCGGCCCCGCAGAATTTTCCCATCCGCAACCGCATCTTGAGCGGCATGTCGGTGGGAGTGCTGGTGGTCGAAGCCGCGGAGTATTCCGGCACACGTATCACGGCGCGCTGCGCTCTGGAGCAGAATCGCGACGTTTTCGCCGTACCCGGCAACGTCACCAACAAGAATTCCTGGGGTCCGAACACACTGATCAAACAGGGCGCGAAGCTGGTCGCGACCTGGGAGGACGTGTGGGAGGAACTCCCGGCAGAAGTACGACTTGCATTGACTCCCGCCACCTCGCCTGAATCTCCAGGCGCCTCCTCTGCATCTCTATTCCCGGACGAAGGCCTCCCTCCTCACGAAAAGCGGATCCTGGGCCTGCTGAAAGCCGACGAAGCCACGCACATTGACGAGATCGTGGAAAAACTGGAAACGGAATTGTCGTCGTCGGAAATCTTTGCCGCGCTGTTCGAGTTGGAACTTGGTGGCAAGGTTCGGCAGATGCCAGGAAAGAATTTTGTGAAAAGCTTCTAGCTGCGAGCTATGAGCAATGAGCGGTGAGCGAGCAAATTGGAGGAGCCATATGAGGAATTACAAAGACCTGAAAGTCTGGCAGAAGGCGCATCAGATGACTCTTGCCGTTTATGCGACTACGGGCGCGTTCCCGCGTGAAGAACTCTATGGGCTGACCAGTCAACTCCGGCGTTCTGCCGCTTCTGTCGCGGCCAACATAGCGGAAGGCAATGGCCGACGCTCGGAGGGAGAAATGTGCCGGTTTCTGCAGATCGCCCGCGGGTCCGCAAGCGAAGTTGAATATCACATCCTGTTGGCGCGCGATTTGCATTTGCTGAGCGAGGCCGATTTCCACCGGCTCTCGCAAGAATCTGACGAACTCCAGCGCATGCTGACAGCATTGATTCAGAAGTTCCGTCCGGTGCACCGTGAGCTGGGCCCGGAAAATTAAGCCTGCGACCGGTTCGGGGAATGTTGGTCGCACGCGTCGGGTCTTGCTCACAACTCACCGCTCATAGCTCACTGCTTCCGTACAGTAACTTGTTGCTTTCCGCCATTTCGTGCTAGGGTCGAAAACGAATACCAACCACCGAGGGGTACATTGTCCAAAGGTTTAGTTATTGTTGAATCGCCGGCCAAGGCGAAGACGATCCAGAAATATCTGGGCAAGGGCTTTGCCGTCGAAGCCTCGCTCGGCCACGTGAAAGATCTGCCCAAGAGCACGCTGGGCGTGGACATCACGAACGGGTTCGAGACCGATTACATCGTCATTCCGGGCAAAGAAAAAGTTGTGGCCAAGCTGAAGAAGCTGGCCGCGTCGGCAGACGCAATCTATCTCGCGCCTGACCCGGACCGCGAAGGAGAGGCGATCGCCGCCCATCTGGCCGACGAACTCGACGAAAACGGCTCCAAGAAGAAAAAAGCCAAAAAAGCGAAAAAGGGTGAGCCCGAAGCTCCTCCGCGCATTCAGCGCGTGACGTTCAACGAAATCACCAAGCGGGCGGTGCAGGCCGCATTCGAGCATCCGCGAGCCATCGACCAGAACCTGGTGGACGCGCAGCAGGCGCGCCGCGTGCTCGACCGACTGGTGGGATATCAGGTTTCTCCGCTGTTGTGGGACAAAGTGCGGCGCGGCTTGTCGGCCGGACGCGTGCAGACGGTCGCGCTGCGGCTGATTGTCGAACGCGAGCGCGAAATCAAGGCGTTCGAGAAGAAAGAATACTGGACGATCGATGCTCACCTTGCCGCCGCGAAGCCGCCGGCATTTGACGCGCGATTCCTCGGCAAAGGCGAGGAAAAAGTAGAGATTCCGAACGGCGAGGAAGCGGAAAAGATCCGCGTCGCGCTGGAAAAGGCCGACTGGGTCGTCCGCTCGGTTGACAAGAAAGAGCGCCGCCGCAACGCCGCGCCGCCGTTCACAACCAGCAAGCTGCAGCAGGACGCATCGCGCAAGCTGCGATTCAGCGTAAAGCGCACCATGATGATCGCGCAGCGCCTCTATGAAGGTGTGGACCTGGGCGAAGAGGGTTCAGTTGGTCTGATCACCTACATGCGTACGGATTCGGTGCGCGTTGCGCCCGAGGCGATCCAGGAAGTGCGCGAATATGTGGGCAGGGAGTACGGCGCGGGGTATCTACCCGAGTCGCCGAACTTCTATAAAGAGAAAAAGGAAGCGCAGGGGGCGCATGAAGCGATCCGGCCGACTTCGGCGATGCGGCATCCCGACCAGATCAAGCAATATTTGAAGGAAGACGAATTCAAGGTCTACAAGCTGATCTGGCAGCGCTTCGTTGCGTCGCAGATGAATCCGGCGGTGTTCGATCAGACCACGGTGGACATTGACGCCAAGAACAAGGCCGACGTTTTCTGGTTCCGCGTGACCGGTTCGGTGCTCAAATTCGACGGTTTCCTCAAAATCTACGAAGAGTCAAAGGAAGGCAAGGACGAGGAAGACGAGGAACTCAAGCACAAACTGCCTGCGCTCGAAGCCGGGCAGAAGCTGGCGCTCAAGGCGCTGAAGCCGGAACAGCACTTCACCGAGCCTCCGCCGCGCTACAACGAAGCCTCGCTGGTGAAGGAACTGGAAGAGCGGGGAATCGGCAGGCCATCAACGTATTCAGCGATTCTTTCGACGATCCAGGAACGGCAGTACGTGCAGAAGCTGGGGGGGAAGTTCGTCCCGACCGAGATTGGGTTGGTCGTCACCGACCTGCTGGTGGAAAACTTCCAGGACATCTTCGACGTGCAATACACGGCTCGGCTGGAAGAGGAACTCGACGAGATCGAAGAGGGCAAGGAGAAGTGGACCGACGCGCTGGCCGAGTTCTACAAGAAATTCCAGAAGGACCTCAAATATGCCGCCAAGCATATGGAGAACATCAAGCGGATGGAGAAGCCCACAGACGAGAAGTGCGAACGCTGTGGCGCGCCGCTGGTGATCAAGTGGGGCAAGCACGGGTCCTTCTATGCATGCAGTACTTACGACAAGGACGATCCGAACACGTGCACGTTCACCAAAGAGAATCCGATCAACCTGCCTGATCTTGACTCCGCCGACATGCAAGAGACCG
>Ga0335078_10007098_pt1 | contig 16598 bp, 19 predicted proteins | sample Lox_Sample_32_FD_206711 | JGI IMG/M metagenome (GOLD analysis project Ga0335078, IMG submission 206711) | Soil microbial communities from Loxahatchee National Wildlife Refuge, Florida, United States - Lox_Sample_3.2 | ecosystem: Environmental > Terrestrial > Soil > Wetlands | place: USA...
GTCGGCGCTGCGGTCTTGCTCGTGAGACGGCGCAGAGGGGGCCGTCGGCTACCCCACCCCCCGAGGGCTCCTCAGTAGCCGGTCTGAATGACTAAGAGAGACCAGGTTGAATTCGGCAAGTTGGGTGTAACACCCTTGCACCTACAGGAGGAATGTCGGTTGCGTTGCTTGTTGCACCGAATAAGAGGCTGGAGAGCTTGGGGCTGGTGGATGTCGTTCGGGCCATCCGTGCGAGGATGGCACTTCTTGACCCGACATGTTATTCCATGACGAGCGTCTGAGGAGAGTGCGGCTCGATGGACTGGACCACGCTTCTCGCGGAAGTTGCGCCAATCGTAGCGGCCCTCTCTGCGATTCTAATCTATGGAACTGACCGTCTTCTCGCACTCTGGAAGTGGTTCACGGCCCGGGATCGCAGGCTCGCGAGCATTCAGAGAATGGACGCGAGAATCTCGAGCTTGCTAAACGAACTTAGGCAGGGAGCTCCGAACTCAAGGCTTCATCTTTTGGAAATAATCCCCTTCTTTGCACCCGCACTGATTCTGGCCATAGGCCCGTTGATTCCCGGAGAATCGATCGCTCTGAACGACATACTCGGGTTGACGGTTTTTGTCATAGTCCTATTGGTCTACGCCCTTTTCCAAACCAATGAGAGAATCCCGAAACTCCTCCAGCAGGACTCAGAGAATGCATGGAAATCAGTCTGCGTAAGGTACCACTTTCTCCGAAATTCCAGGTTCGCATTCTACTCTGGTGTCATCGGAGTATTGACGGCAGTCTACTATTCTGGGGAAAGTCCATCTAGACTGCTTTCCGTAGGTCCAGCGACTTCAGTCGCCTTGCTCGTCTACATTTCCTTCCTTTTTGTGAGCGTCATGTCCTCAGCTCTCGTGTCGGTGGAGAACTCTGCTTTCGCAGTCAGAATCCGGAAACCCGAACGGTCACCACGATGCGAACTCTGGCGCACAAAGCAACGAAAGGTCGCCTCGCAAAAGATTGAGGGAAGCATCTACGCAATCGGGTCAGCGCTCGAGGTCTTGAGAGACGACGGATTCATCGAGGAAATCGACTGGTACGAGATCGGCTCGATTGCGATCCGACCCGAAGTAGATCACCCGAAGATGTAACTGCTGCAGCACTCGCTCCGGTGGATCAGCCACCGGATTCCCTAGACAGCCCTTTCAATAGAGATGCGTCCGAGCGATCGGGCTACAATCTTCCTTGAGATTGAGCGCGTTTGACACTTCCGAAATCAAGGGCTCGATAATGTCTCTCGGACCTCGATTTCAGTCGTTCTTAGGAAGCCTGTACAGGACGAACTGGTCGGACTCGTCCGCCTGTCCCGTCGACCTTTCGTAGGTGTAAACGTCGACATTGGGCGTCACCGAGATTGCCGCCTTCAGCTTCGGGTCAGCCTCGTGACAAATGATGATGCCCCAAACAGATTGGTCCCCCTTTAGGCGATCGCCCCGGACCCAGCCCATGTATCGCAGAACCTGACCCACGACGGCATCGCCCGTCTGACCGCGCTTGAGTTCGATGACCGTGTACCCGGATTCGTCCTTGTTCCTACAGAAGATGTCGATGCGCCCTCGGTCTGTCGTCGGGTGTTGCTGGCCGATGATCTCGAGCGAGGTCGAAAGGGGGAGGCGATCCCAGTTCTTGATCAGGTAATCCTCCAACTGGCTTTCCCATTCAAAGGGGCGTTCATGTCCACCAGTCTTCCTCTCCTTCGGCGTAGAAAACTGTAACCTCGATGGCAGGGGTCTGGGTATCTCTGCGACGGGTAGGGGGTCGAGCCAAAGCTTCCAAAGGGCTGCGAAGGCAGACGGGGAGAGCGTGGCCGGATAGAGGTGATGCTGAACCCCTGACCAATTGACATCAACCCGCACTCTACCGTTCGGACCAAACTCCAGCTTTGGCAACCCAACACCGCGTCCTTCTCGTGGCTTCGCTCCTTTCGGAGCCTGCCGCATGGCCTGGGCATGAGCCGCTCTGAGCTCTGCCTCCGCTTCCGGCATAGAAGGCACTTCAGCCCACTGCCGCGCTGCAGAGTCGCGGACCAAAGGCCACAGCAGCAGGCCACCGTCCGGCTTCAGCGCAAGTACCAGCACCCGCGGGGGCTTTCCACCGAAGGCGCTCGCGCCGCCTACCATGGTCGGGAGTGCCAACGTCCCACTTCCTTCCTGTCTCACCGTGAGATCCTAGGTATCATAGGGCATGACTTCTCTCCATATCATCAGTGGTAAGAGCCGCCGAACGGGTGTTCCTATGAGGGCGACAGACCTTCTTCCGAACTGACGTGCGAACTTGGGCTCGATTTGCTGCAATGGTCCCTGCGTCCAGTGGGTCGTCCCCCCGACTGGGTGCAATCGACCTTACAACCAGCTGACGCTGACTTCGGCGTAACACTGCTCGGACCGCTGGATAGACCCTCCTCAGTCTCGATCTGAATTTAGGGGCTCACTTTTCATCGTTCATATCTCCCGCCGTTGGATCGGGTTTATGTTTACCAGTGGGATCCGAAAGTCGTGCGGAAACTGACGGCTGTGGACCTCTTCTGTGGAGCCGGAGGTCTGACCGAGGGGTTCAAACAGGCCGGCGTAGACGTCAGGGCCTGTCTTGACATCTGGTCACCAGCGGTGGAAACACACCGAAGGAACCATCCCGCGACCGAGGTTTTCCAGGCCGATATCCTTCAGTTTGAGTCATCTGACCTGCCAGAATGCGACGTTTTGATCGGGAGCCCGCCGTGCACAGAGTTCTCCTATGCGAACCGCGGAGGTCACGGCGACCTTGGCCTCGGGATGCAGTTTGTTCTGAGGTTCTTACGATTTGTTCACGAGAAGCAGCCTAAGTACTGGATAATGGAGAACGTTCCGCGCCTCCTCCAGTCTCTCCCATCTCGGGTCAGCCTCAGAAGGCTCGGTGTACCAGAGGATGGCTTCTTAGAGATCCCGATTCGAAGAATCCTCAATTCTGCGGACTACGGAGTGCCGCAAAAGAGGCTGCGACTCATGTCAGGCAGGTTCCCGGTACCGGAACCGACCCATTCGTGGGCCGAGGGGCTAGGTTCATTCGAGAATTTGCGACCTTGGGTCTCAGTGAAGCACGTCGTGGGACTCCTTCCCGATCCACTTGGCGAGGCCGACCCTCGCCAAACGGCGCACGATCCGTGTTACGACCTTAGCCTCCCGGAACCAAAGCTCACCGACCACTTCATGGACACTCGCCTGAACCAAGAAGAAATCGAAATCAACCGCAAGTCGAAGACTGATCACTCTTGGTACGGCCGCATGGCATTCCCTGACCCACTGGATAGGCCGGCGAGAACGGTGATGGCCACCCAAACGGGTATTTCTCGAGAGACGCTCGTGATTGAGTGGAAATTTCAGGGACGTTCTTGCTATCGAAGACCAACTATCAGAGAGTGCGCTTCGTTCCAGTCCTTCCCCATCTCTTACCAGTTCTGGGGTTCCACTGCACAGACGCGTTACAAGTTGGTGGGGAATGCTGTTCCTCCGCTCCTGGCTTCTGCACTTGCGCGTGGCATTCTCTCGAAAGAGGGCCTCTCGGTTCCTGCTATCCCAGCCGTGAGCGACTCAGTGGTGGAATGCCCTCCTCCCGTGAGCCTAGAACACGTCTTCGGCGGGAAACGGAAGCACAAGTACCCAGACAACCGGAAGTTCCGCGACCACCTTCCGGGATCGAAAGCCCACGGCGTCAGAGTCGACTTCGCGAACTCAATTACATCGCCAGCTGGTGAGGACGATGAGTCGCTGGAGGTACGCTGGGAGGCTAGGCTTATCGCTGGTTCAGGGAAGACTGTGTACTCTGTGTCGCCGGGGCTCACTCTGACCCTTGGCCAATTGGCAATCTGGTCCAACACGAGCGGCGAAATAGCCCGGGTAGACCGACTAATTACGGCCCTCGAAACCGACGTCCGTCCCAGACTTCCCGACGCCGAAACTCTGCAGGAAGCTTGGGCAGGTCGTGCCCCCCGGTCGACTCCAACCCCTCCGTTACTCCTTCGTTGGGCAGCGCGCGTTGTGGACGAGTCATTCCCTGCCGCCGGTTTCGGCGAAACCATGCTCAACATTCTGCCTCCGTTCCCAACCATTGGACGCGAATCAATACCTGCCAGAGCAATTGCCCAATTGCTGGCGCTCTCCTACATCGCCGACACGGTGAACAGGGGGGGCCGAAAGGAGACCCTTCAAACTCTGTTCAAGTCAGCACTTAGTTCAGGCGCCGCTGGCCGCTCGCGACGGCGAAGCGTACTTGCCGGCGTCACGAATTGAGCTGCGTAAGTTTCCTCGACACGCGGTCGGCAGCTCGGTCGGAATCCTTCCTGACTTGACACTCCCAGATTGTGAGAACGGACCATCCTCTCTTTCGAAGTCCTCTCGCCTTCCTTTGATCACGCTGCTGGTTCACGGCGAATTTGGCCGTCCAGAATCCAATGTGAGACTTTGGAACAGATGGTTGGCAATGTGGGCATCTGTGCCAGAAGCACCCATGGACGAAAATTGCGAGTTTCTCCTGGGGAAACGCGAGATCGGGCCGACCGGGAACAGAACTCAGGTGAAGCTTGAAGTTTGACACTCCTCTCGCCCGCAGAGATTTTCTGAGTTGAATCTCAGGGGATGTGTTCGCCCCCCTGTTCGCGCTCATCACGCGTGACGTGACTTCGGACTTCGGAATTGGAGCGCGGCCGTCTCGAAGGTAAGTTCGTCGGACTATTCCGCTGTGGGTATCAGACAGCCTGCTGGGAGACATACTCACTCGGCGTCGAGAATGTCAGGTTGAATCGGCCCGTGGAGATTCACTCGCGCGGGCGTCCCGACCATTCCTCCGTCCGCCCAGTCTAGACCGAATATCGCCAGAGGTACCGGAATCACCCACTTCAGGCGAGGGAGGAGGGCAAGCAACCGTTCGTAGGTCCCAACTGCGCTGTCCATTCTGAGACCTCCACTGTCGGACCGTCGTCCCTTCAGATTGTCAGTACCTATGATAATCGCGCCGACCTCAATCCGCGACTCGGGAAGAACATCGTCGGATTGGTAGGCGAGCGCGGGTCGGACTAGGGTCCAAGGAAGCGCCTCGGCATGATTGAACGTGACCTCAATTCCGACCCCGAAGTCGTGTGGGAAAAGCTTGTGAAAGTCCATGGTCCAGAACCCCTTCCGGGTTCCCGCATCCGCTTTGTACAGGGGCGCCTGGGAACGCCAAGCTCGGTCGGGATGAATCAACAGCCGCTCGAGCTCCGCGTTGAGGGGGTCCTGAACCCCAGCCTTCCGCGGACCACGTCCACCTGCTCCAGCTCGGTCGGTAAGAGTCTGCTGCCTCTCAGATCTGAGTTGATCAATCCTTTCAATCTTCAGATTTTCGAGGGAGGTGGCGATGTCCTCCATCGCATTTGCGCTGTTCAGTAGTTCGAACCCTTGCCTGTAAGAACTGACGTGATACCGCATCCCAACACCGTGGGCTAGCGACTAGCGACCGGTTCGATGCTACCTCACAGTGGGTGAAATAGGTATTGCACCCAGGCCCAGCCGGACCGCCACCGGTTCGTTACCGGGCCACAACTCCAATCTTGAAACAGAGATCTTCGACTGGGCAAGCATCGCATTTGGGAGTTCCGGCTCTACAGAGATTCTGCCCGTGTTGCACGAGTGTAGGGTTTAACCGATACCAGTACTTTCTTGGGACTACTGCTTCTAAGGCGGTCGAAGTTTCTTCGGCATTGCGTGTTCGCACGACTCCGAGCCTGTTCGAGACGCGATGGATATGCGTGTCCGCAGGAATTGCGGGCACGCCGAACCCGAAGACCAGAATTGCGTTCGCCGTCTTAGTTCCGACGAGGGGGAGACTCAACAGTTCGGCCCTAGTCTTGGGCATGGAGCCACCGAACTCAGACGTGATTATGATAGCGGCTCGATGGAGACCACGCGATTTCGCTGTCGAAAGACCGACATCTCGAACCCGCTCTTGAATCTCTTTGGGGCTGGCACGCGCAAGGGCGGCCGGATTTGGATATGAGTCGAGCAGCCTAAGTGCAGCTCTTTCGGTGACTTCGTCACGGGTCCGGTGTGAAAGGACCGTAGAAACCAGAACGCGAAAGGGGTCGACGCCTCGTTCCCTCAATACGGGGGCACGCCACTCGCCTGCTTGATAGAACCGATCTATTCGATTGAGAAACTGACCCCATCTGAATCGATGGGGGCGGGGAGGCTTTCGTAGCATCGATTCGAACCCTAAGCTAATTCCGAATATCGATTTCGGGTCCTAAGCGCATGTAGCCGAATGCAAATGTAGGTGCAATGATTATTGCACCCACCATGCGGCGAATCGCGACTTTCCGAGAACTCTCAGACAGGCTTGATCAGGTGGTCGGCGTCCCGTTTACCGAGCTGAGGAAGTACTATTCCCGAAGTTGGACGGGAGAGGCGAAGAGCAACAAGGGATTCAGTGGAAACCTCGTCAACCTGCTACTAGGTGCGGATGCTGGTTCGGACCCTGAGCCGGACATCTCCAGCCTGGGGATAGAAATCAAGACAATCCCTATCGGAGACGGCCCCACCGTTCAATGGCCGACGAAGGTCACATCACTCAACTATTCGGACTTGGCCGTGACCTCGTGGCCCGAATCGGCCCTCTTTCACAAACTCAGGGCGGTGCTGTTCGTTCCGATTGTTAAGTATGATCGGAATTCACCCGAAAGATGGTACATCCGTCGACCCTTCATGTGGTTGCCATCAAAGCCAATTCTCGTTCAGTTCGAGAAGGACTACAACTCGATTCGGAACCTTGTTCGGGAACACAAATTCGGGGACATCCATTCGGGCAAACCCCCGGGAGGTCAGGGCGTGTTCCTGATGGCCAAGCCCAATGCTGCAAAGGGAAATGTTCGACGGGTATACGAGGTCAACGGAGAGAAATTCAGCCTTCAGCCCAAGGCCTGGATGTTGCGTGAATCCTTCACACAGCCGATTGTAGAGGTGAATCTCAGGTTAAATCTCGAATTAGGGGGCTTCGCGAAGTAAGGAAAGGCCCGCGAAGCTAGTGATGTCAACCACTTTTGCGGGACCGAGACTGAACGTAGTGTGTGCAGCGCTCCTGAGCACGGACTGTCAAATCTGCCTGTAATGAAACCATCACCTTCTCCGCACCAACCATGGATTGTGCGGGTGCAGACGCCCTTACGCATTGCCCGTCTGGTGCGGCTGGGTACATCTCGTCTTGCCCGCGCGATGTGACGTAAGGGGACTTGGAGAAGGTGAAGCCATGGACATCGGCTGGAGGAGAAAGGATTGGAACTGTGGCCGGCCATAGACACGCAATTGTAGTCGCTTTCCCCCTCTAAGTCCATTACCTTGGGATGCTATCCACGCTCGAATGGAGCTGTATCAGGGGTCGCTGCCTAGCTTCGTCGCCTCGACTCGAGAGAACAAGATTACCCCACAGCTCTCCGACGCGTTTGCTGAGTGGTTTGGCCGTCCTCCTGAAGACTCTCAAATCCGGGCCTGGAACAATTCTCTCATTCGGTTGAAAGACGTCCTGGAATCGGCGCTCAACCCGGATACGGGGGTGCTCCTCGAATACGAACTGCCGCTGTCGTCGCTTCGGCTCGACTGTATGGTTACCGGGCAGAGTGAAGCGGGGGTCGAGAGCGCCGAGATTGTCGAGCTGAAGCAGTGGGAAACGTGCAGTCGAACTGAAGAAGACAATCTGGTGGTCACGTGGCTGGATGGAAGGAATCGACCAGTCTTGCATCCATCGGCACAGGTAGCTCGATATCAGCAGTTCCTGAAGGACAACCACTCGGCCTTCTACGGACCACAGCCAGTTCAACTCGCATCTTGCAGTTACCTCCACAACTATCGACAGCGAGAATCCGATCCAATCGTTGATTCCAAATTCAGGGAACTCCTTCAGAGATTCCCGGTCTATCTGGCGACCGACTTCTTGAGAATACAAGATCGGCTTCACAAGAGTGTGGGATTTGGGCAGGGTGTTGGGCTGCTACGAAGAATCAGAGGGTCAAAGGCCGCACCAAGCAAACAGTTCCTTCGGCACGTAGGAAAAGTCCTGAAGGGATTGCCAGAATACACACTACTGGACGAGCAGGCGGTTGTCTATGAGACCGTCCTGAACGCCGCACGCAAATCTTTGAAAGACAGGAGAAAAGTGTGCATAGTAGTGCGGGGAGGTCCCGGCACAGGGAAATCAGTGATTGCGATTAACCTCATGGCCGATTTGTCCCGAGCAGGGGTCAACACACGATTCGCTACCGGTTCGAAGGCATTCACGACCACACTCCGGAAGATTGCCGGTAGTAGAGCAGGGGTTCAGTTCGGTTACACTCTCAGTTACGCTAATGCGAAGGAAAATCAGTTAGACGTTCTTCTCGTTGACGAGGCGCACAGAATCAGAAAGACGTCTTCTACCAGATTCACACCTAGGACCGCGAGGTCCGGCCTTTCTCAAGTTGAAGAACTTCTTCGGGCAGCACTCGTCTCGGTCTTCTTTATTGACGACCTTCAGGCGGTGCGCCCGGATGAGATTGGAACATCCTCTTACATTCTGAGTCACGCTCAGGGCCTTGGAGTCGAGGTGATTGAGTTTGATCTCAAGGTACAATTCAGGTGTCAGGGTTCTGGTGCTTATGTCGGTTGGCTGGATGGGGTGTTGGGCCTGAGTGATAGCGCGCCGCTGAAGTACCGGGTTTCTGACGTGTTCGATTTGCGGATCTTCGACACTCCCTCTCTGCTGGAGCGCGAAATACAGGCCCGAACAGCCGAGGGATTCACCGCGAGGCTCACGGCAGGGTTTTGCTGGCCGTGGAGCGAGCCGCTTACAGATGGGACTCTGCCCAATGATGTTCAGATTGGCGACTTTAGTCGACCATGGAATGCAAAACACGACGTGGGCAGGCTAGCCAAGGGAATCCCCAGAGCATCACTCTGGGCTCATGAGGAATCTGGCGTGAACCAGATCGGATGTGTCTACAGTGCACAGGGGTTCGAGTTCGATTACATTGGTGTCATTGTGGGCCCTGACTTGCGGAAATCCGAGTCGTCCACCACGTTGAGCGGACATCCGGTGGCTTCTGAAGATCCGGCGATTGAGAGAGCGGGCGAGTCCGCGGCTGTTCTAATCGCCCGAGCTTATCGGGTCCTGCTGTCAAGAGGTTTGAAAGGCTGCTACGTGGCATTCACTGAGCCCGAAACCAGAAAGGCCTTCGAATCTGGTCTCATTCGCGACACTCCGAATAGCGAAGACTCGACAAATGAAAGATAGTCCATCCAACGTTGATCCGTCGTCCTGGAGAGCTTCCGAGAAGGACGGACCCGACCGGACCAATGGCACGACTCAGGAATCAGGCCCTGCCGTGGGGACTCCGGTTTACATTACTGTCAGCGAACTGAACAGGAAGGTCAAGATGACAATCGCGGGAAACCGCGAACTTCAATCGGTGTGGGTAGTCGGTGAGTTGTCCAACGTTCGTAAGAATGTCAGCCCGCACCTCTTCCCCAGGCTGAAGGACGGTAGGAGCGAAGTTGGCCTCGTGATTTGGGGGGACGTCGTCGAGACGTTCGCTTCGGTGATAAAGGAAGGCGCGAAAGTACTTGTCCATGGCGTGGTTCGTGTCTATGAGCCCAGGGGAGTCTACCAGGTTTACGTTGACGAGGTTCGCGAGCTGGGAATAGGTGAACTTTACGTCAAGTTCGAGGAACTGAAGAAGAAGCTGAAAGCAGAGGGGCTGTTCGATCAGAAGCGCGAGCTGCCCAGGTTTCCAAAGATTGTTGGAGTTGTCACTTCGGAAACTGGTGCGGTTATCCACGATATTCTACGAAACCTCACGGGCCGCTACCCGCCGATTCAAGTAATCGTGGCGGCAGTCCAAGTCCAGGGGCAGGGAGCTGCCGAGGACATAGTTGGTGGAATCCAAGCACTAAATGCCCTCGAAGCACCCCGCCCTGACGTGCTGATTGTCGGGAGAGGAGGAGGCAGTCTGGAAGATCTATGGGCTTTCAACGAAGAAGTAGTCGCCCGGGCACTTTTCGCCTCGAAGATTCCGACTGTCTCGGCCGTTGGGCATCAGACAGACTTCACAATTGCAGATTTCGTAGCGGATAGACGATCCGCGACCCCAACCGAAGCAGCGGTCGACGTCGTCCCCGACAAGGAGACGATCTTTCGCCGACTGGCCGATACCCGGGAATCTCTAGTCACCGATATGGACAGATTCCTAGACGAACTTGAAGAAGAGACGGCGCGCGTTGCAGACCTGCTGGAATCTCTGAATCCGGCGAAGATTCTCCAGCGCGGGTATGCCGTCGTTAGCCATGGGGAGACTCACGTAACATCAATCTCTGAACTGTCTGTCGGAGACGCTGTTTCGGTCCTCGTGAAGGACGGTAGTTTTGAGGGGGACGTAAAGCGACTAAGGAGGGTAAGGAGGAATGCCTAAGGCGTCGAAGACAGAGGATCGCTCGAGCATAGAAGCGACGCTCGAGCGACTCGAGGAGATTACTGAACGACTTAGCACAGGAGAGGCCACCCTCGAACAGGCCGAGAGGCTCTACGAGGAAGGGATGAACCTGGTAAAACGATGCAGAGGGCAGCTCAAGTCAGCTCGTTCTAGGATTCAGAAGCTCAATCGATTGACCGGCGAGCTTGACTCATTCAAGTACACTGAAGGCGATCGAGAGTGAAAGACCCTGGACGGGTCATTTCTACTGGCTCGTGCCGACGTTCTCTCAAGCCTCCAGTTCGAGGTGTAATGACTATTGCAACTTGGCCGATTGCGCTGACCTCGATCCTGCCTCCACGCTTATGATGACGGGCATCCTTCGAGATCGTGGACCTTCTTACTCACATTCTCGCACGATATCTCTACAAGGAGGACGTTCAGGATATTGCCAGAAGTTTGGGCTTCCCGACATCCGGCTCTAAGGACGAGATTGTAGACCAAATCGCCTCCTGCTCGTGGTTCAGACCTGAAGAAGCTCTCGAGTTTCTCAACGTCCGTGAGCTCCGTCAGCTTTGTCGCGAACTGAGGCTATCGAGCACTGGCACCCGGGATGAGTTGTTTGAACGAGTTCTCGACGCTATCAACCTGGAGCACTCGGAGCGCTTTGGGCGTCCCAAGCTTGACCTTTCGAGTCTCGTGAGAACCATTCCTGACAAGTCCGGCGAATCAACGACCAACCCTCCAAGGCAGCATCCTGAGTCTACCGGACCGTGGGCAATTGCGGGAATCATAGCCACCGTTACCTTGGGAATCACACTCTATGCTCTCGCAGCGCTTTTCGGAATCTGGTGGGCCAGTCTTGTCACGATCGTATTGACTGTGGTCGTAGTGACGAGTCTTATGGCAAGCTCTCACCGGTGGATTCCTGCTATTGCTGCTCGAATTCGCACCGATGAAGGGTAGCCCTCTAGTTATGAAGCCGAGGGGTCTGGATGAAGCATTGAGCGGAAATCGACTTGCCTTTGGGACACATAGCTAAAGTCGACGGCTGGCGGACCGTGGGTCCTGAAATCCGATTACGAGGGAGCGAAGCTCCGTGCGGTCATTAAGAAGGGGTGAGCTCATCATGTTGGGGGTTGTTGATTCGCCTTGTCCACGAAATCCGAAACCTCGCACCATTACGAGACGAAACATCCTGGCCGTCATCCCGAAGTCATGGTACTTGCCGGGGGAGGGATCGACTCTACAGTTCTAATCGCGATGTATCGGAAACGAAACAACACTGTTACTGCAATCCACTACGATTACGGGCATCCCGCCCAAACAGGAGAACTGCGCTCTCTACGCCGGCTATCGGTGAAGTATGACTTCAAGCTGCTAACCCGTTCGATTCGAGCACGCATCGCTCGCATCGACGACGAATTCCTCTGCCGAAACGCTCTGTTCATTCTGTCCGCCGCAGCTGAATTCGGCGGTAGGGGACAGCGGTTGGCGATCGGTGCACACAGCCAGGCGCCCTACTACGACTGCTCGCCTGAGTTTTTCGTATTGATGCGCTCACTTCTCGATGGTCACTTTGGTGGTCGCGTTACCCTCGAAGTACCCTTGCAAGATTTCACAAAGTCTGACATCGTCGCCCTTGGCCGCAAAATGCGAGTTCCGCTCTCATGGACGCACAGCTGCACTCGAGCAAGAACCCCCTGTGGAAAGTGTCCTTCCTGTTTGGATCGCGAGGCTCTAGGTGTCTGATTCGGGCCTCTTTCAGCAGCGTCACGTCGGCTCGGCGCGAACCGCCACTCCCCTGCTCGTGCCGTCGTTCTCGAGCCGCGGATTCCAGGATCCGATTGGGGTCGTAAAGAGCTACTCACCATACACGAGCCGTTCCTGCTTGATTAGCGCATTCGACGTCCACTATGGCGTTCTTCCTTCAGAGTGGCGCGACTTAGCCGACTTCATTGTCCTAGATAGTGGTGGCTACGAAGCCTACGCATCGTCCGAGCTGTCTAGCCCCCGGAGCTGGGACCTCGGGAAGTACAAATCAGTAATCGAGAGTCTCGGGGCGGGAACGACATATCTGTTGGTAACCTTCGATTACAATCTTCGAGAGAATCCCTACGAGAGGCAGCTCGCCGAGGCATCCGCGCTATGCGACAAGTATCCTCAGTATGACTGGGACTTCCTTGTCAAGCCCGAGGGTCCCAGCCATCACGAGGTAAACATTGACGCGGTCGTATCTAGGCTTGACACTCTCCAACGTTTCGCCGCCATTGGATTCGTCGAGGACGAGCTCGGCAGTTCGATCTGGAGTCGAGCAATCAGCATTCGACGCCTTCGACGACGTCTCATAGAGCAAGGCCTCGACATTCCGATTCACATCTTTGGATGTCTCGATCCTCTTAGGATTCCGGTCTACGTCCTGTCGGGCGCCGACATCTTCGATGGACTCGAGTGGCTCCGGTCCGCCTTCACGGAGGCGGGTCTGGTGCGCTTCTCGAGCCTCGCAATGAACGACGGCGATATAGACATGCCAGACGCCGAGAGAGGGACAAGGGCAGTCCTCCAAAATATCAGAATCTTGACCACCCTTGAGGTGAGTCTCAGGAAGCTACTGCGTTCAGGAAACATCTCAGACTTGGACATGCCGGAAAGGTCGAAGGTTATTTTGAGAGGCTTCACTTCAAGATTGGGGGACTCGGACACCTAATGTGCGGTGGCGGGGGCTCTTCAATCGGAGACTATCCTTCTCCAAGCCGAGTGTCGGAGATATCGAGCCGAATTGGCAGTGACATCGACCAGGGAGCATACGCAAATGATGTCAACAACCGACTCGCCGAAGCTCTTCAGGACGCGAATGCTCGAGACACCGGAAGGCTGAACACGCATCTTGAGACGATTCAGCGGACCCTGGAGAACGAGCTGGGCGAGTCGATTCAACTGCGATACGGGGGATCGCTTCGGCGCCACACGAGCGTGGATGGACTCAGTGATGCCGACCTCTTGGTCATTCTCAGGGCGAATACTGCATTGGACGCTTCCCCCAAAGCGCTGATTGAGCAGTTCGCGCAGGCCCTTCGCGTGCGTTTGCCCGATACTGATATCTCGACGGGATCGCTGTCGGTGAAGGTCCGTTTCGGGGATGCCACCGAGATTCAACTATTGCCGGCTTTCAGAACGCCCAGTGGGCTTAGGATTGCCAGGCCGCTGGGCGACACTTGGAGCGGGGTCATTCGACCCGACCTCTTCGCGCAGGGTCTGACTGAACTAAATCAGCGACTTTCAGGGAACGTCGTTCGGGCAATCAAGCTCTACAAGATTGCGCAATCCTCACTTCCTGAGCCGGATCAACTCCCCGGTTACCACATCGAGGCGATCGCCCTTGAAGCGTTCAGAAACTACTCTGGGCCGTTTCAGTACAAGGACGTCTTCTTGCATCTGGCTCGCCAAGCGTCTCAGGCTGTGCTGAGCAGAATGCCGGAGACCACGGGCCAGTCGGCTTACGTTGACTCCGACCTCGGAGCTCCCAGCAGCCCGGAACGGGTGCGAGTCTCGAAGAGTATCCAACGGATGGTCAAGAGACTCGAGCTGGCGGATTCTCAGGGGAACATCGAAGCCTGGGAAGAGCAGTTCGGTCCATGGTAGACCCCCAGCCGGTCACTGTTCGGTCCCGAGTCGAAAGGGTCCAACGAAAGGCGGATCAACAAACAACTGCCCATGCCTACCTGAGGGACAGTTACAGCTTTCGCCACGCGGCACTCACCACGGTCTCACTAGTCTCCGGGCTGTTCTTGCTCGCCATGATCATGGCCTCGGCAAGTCTCGCGAGTTCCACGCTCGGGCTGTCCCCGGGGGAGTTCCAATGGATTTTGGCGCTGGTGGCAATCGCGAGTTTCTCAACTGTGGTCCTAATCTTGGCGTGGAGATACGACGTGAGAGCTGAAAGGCACGATCAAGCCGTGAGGCACTATACGAAGGCGGCGTATGTCGCGTCTCGACTCCTGATTCGGGCGGAACCAGCGACGGAGGCCGATTTGGACCGGTTAGAGGAGCTCTATCTTGACGACAGAGATCTTCCGCGGATACCCGAGAAACTCTTTCTCCGCCTCAAGCAGTGGCACCTTCTCAAGGTCGAGGCCAGTAAGGAACTCAGCCGTAATCCCCATCAGTCAATCCCGGATCTGTTGGCAAAGGGACCACCCGGTGGCTCGGGTTGACAATCCTCAGGCGCCCGTCGACCGAACTGCTGGGACCGTCCCCCCGGAGCTTTGACCTGAGAGCGGGGCGCCAGCGGTCCAACCCTGGAACCCAATGGTGGACCAACTGCATGATTTGAACCGCCGGAGGGTGCAAATCCCCCCTCGACGCCACTATCTCGACCTGGCAAGGGTACGATGAACCGGGATTTCGCTCCCTCCCATAGCCCGCCCAGAAGTGCGTGCAATAGTACTCACGCCCACTAGCACCCTTACTCAGCCCGACGGGCTTTCGTTCTTCACCACCTGCCCGCCGTTTCGAACGTTCGTCACGCTAGCCGAGCAATCTCCCGGTACCGATAGCAGTCGACGACATGGTCGTTCACCATTCCGACCGCCTGCATGTGAGCGTAGATGATCGTCGAGCCGACAAAGTTGAAACCCCGCTGCTTCAGGTCCCGGCTGAACGCATCCGATTCCTTCGATGTAGGAGGAATGCTTCGAAGGGCTTTCCAACGATTCTGGCGAGGCTTTCCTCCGACGAACCTCCATGCATAGGTGTCGAAGCTACCGAACTCGTCCTGGACTTCGAGGAAGGCCCGGGCGTTTCGGACCGCGGATTCGATCTTGAGACGATTTCGAATGATACCGGGGTCGTGCGTTAGTTGAGTAACCCGCTTCGCATCAAGACGGGCGACCTTCTTCGGGTCGAACTGGCCGAACGCCTTGGCGTAACCTGCCCGCCGGTGAAGGATCGTGGACCAACTGAGGCCCGCCTGGGCCCCCTCGAGGAGCAGGAACTCGAAGTGCTTCCGGTCATCGTGGACGGGGACGCCCCACTCCTGATCGTGGTAGGCGCGCATAACGGGGTCAGCGTCGATCGAGCCCCATCCGCACCGGTTCTTGTTGTCCATCGACTTCCGGGCCTCCCACTCCTGATCTACCGAGTGGGCGCGGGCACCGGGGGCTCGGTCTTGAGTCCTTCGTGGAGGAAATCCACGGTGGGTGCGCCTTGTCTGTACCACTTGATTTCGCCGCCGAACGAACCCCGGGGGTGGGATTGGGTGTAATCGTCGATGTGCCTGCCGCCCCAGGCACGAGGTTTTCACCCTTGAAATAGCGGTACCCTTACTGGAGGGTTAGTTGGGGTCCTCACCATGCTGCCGTTGCAGTCACGCTGGGCTCGTTTCGGACCCCCGGACCGCGCCTGGTTCAGTCACATTCCGAGAGGAGGGTTCTGCGTCTCTGCCTTCCTAATCGTTCGAAATCGTCGCGGGGACGTCCTTCTCGGACAACCGAAGCTTCACAAGGATTGGCCAGAGAAAGGCTGCCTTCCGATCTGGAGGGTCAAAGGTGTCCAGAAGGAGAATGGTTGGATACTGCCGGCGAGTCATTTCCTGATGGATGAATCCCCAAAGCACGCCGCAACTCGCATCATGTGCGAATGGGCGGGAGTCTCGGTTGGTAGACCTCGACTACTCGGAGTCGAGTCGGAGATAATGCCGACGGGAGCGATGGTCGGTTCCGGCCGAAATCGGCGGCGCGTCAACCACTGGGCGCTCTGCTTCGTCTACGAACTCAGGACGAACCGCGTGCCCCGTGCCCCTCGAGGATGGGCCACGCTTCGATTCGTTCCGATCGGCCAGCTCAGAACGATTCACATCGGCCGGAACCATGGCGACCTCCTGTTCCCCTATCTGAAGCAGTAGACTCCAGCTGGCAGCACTTTCCAACCCCTGCCGGATCCTGACCCGAGCGACAGTATCGGTGCAATCGACATTGCACCCAGCTGGCTACCGTTTCAGATAGAATTGCATGTCCCGGGAATACCTCAGGAAGAACCAGCGAAGGAACGGTCGCGCGTCGCCGCGGAGGCTGGATAGTTCGAGCGCACGATAGTAACCCCGTCGTCGGGCGTACAGAATGTT
>Ga0335078_10007099_pt1 | contig 16596 bp, 13 predicted proteins | sample Lox_Sample_32_FD_206711 | JGI IMG/M metagenome (GOLD analysis project Ga0335078, IMG submission 206711) | Soil microbial communities from Loxahatchee National Wildlife Refuge, Florida, United States - Lox_Sample_3.2 | ecosystem: Environmental > Terrestrial > Soil > Wetlands | place: USA...
GCCGCTCGGCCATGCGCCCTTCTGTTACGACGCTTCACGACCGGTTCCTCCCCGCCGGCAGACGAACCGAGCGGTCGAACTCCAACCGACCTATTGCATACAGTTCGTCATGAAGAAGGTATCCGGCCCGCAGGTCGTCACGTCCCGGGAGGCGTTGGAGAGTCCGCTTCCTCCGCGGATTCAGGAGGCTCCGTGCAAACGCGAGAGCCGATCACCGCCGAATGGACAGTTCTGGGATAGCTGGATCAGACGATCGGGGGCAGCGGCCGTCCCAACCATCGGATCCTCGGAATGCGGAAGACCGAACGCCAGCTTGGTGCAGCCGATTCTCCGGCGCGTGGCCCCCGTTAGTGGTCGGCGTCGTCGCTGACCTGGCTGGCACGACCGGTCGTGTCGGAAGGCGCAGTCTCCGAACGCGGGTGTGTTGCCGCCGACGTTGCTCCTTCTGCCTCAAGGCGACAGCGATGGTGCTCGACCTCCATCCGATCGGCAGCTCAAGCGCGCCCTCATTGTGCCCATGCACGGGACGCAACGCGTCCGGCCAGGTGGCGCTTCCGTGGGTCGTCGCCAAGCGAGCACCTCGTCGGCACCGCCTTAGGACGCCCCCACTCATGAGAGAGCGGGGCGCGGAATGCCGTAAGCGGATCCCTATCCGGACGGATCGTCTGCGGTGAAGAACAGGATCCGGCAGGGACGTCTCGATCGCCTCGGAACACAGCGCCACGAGATCCTTGGGTGGCCCGAGGCCCCCGCTGATCCGACGTCGCGCACTCAGCGCCTGGTCTCGTACCTGGTCAGCACCACGCCGTCGGGAAACGTCCGGGTCTCCACCAGGCTCAGGTTCACCCAGTTGTCCAGGGCCGTGAAGAACGGCGTGCCGCCGCCCAGGAGGACCGGATGGGTGACGATCGCGTACTCGTCGATCAGCCCGGCCCGCATGGCCGCCGCGGCAAGTGTGGCACCGCCGATGTCCATGGGGCCGCCGTCGTCGGCCTTGAGCCTGGTGATCTCGGTGACCGCGTCGCCGGTGACCAGACGGGTGTTCCAGTCGACCGTTCTGGTCGTCGAGGAGAACACCACCTTCGGCATGTCCCGCCAGCGGCTGGCGAACTCGATCGCCGCCGGTGTGGCGCCCGGCTGCTGGTCGGCGGTCGGCCAGTGGGAGCTCATCGTCTCCCACAGCCTGCGCCCGTACAGCGCCAGGCCTGTCGCCCCCACCCGGTCGGACCACCACTGGAACAGTTCGTCGCTCGGCACGCTCCAGCCGAGGTCGTCGCCGGGCGCGGCGATGTAGCCGTCCAGGCTCAGGTTCATGCCGAAGGTCAGTTTCCGCATGGCGTCAGCCTCCCGTGAGTCGGTATTCGGCGTACAGACCAGCACGGCGCGCAGAAATCATCGGTGAGGCCCACCGAGGGCCAGTTTGACCACGACGCAAAGCAGATGCTCAGTACGGAAAGGAACCGGTGCCGGCACACCGTCGCGTGGAGCCCGTCCCGAGAGCACTGGCCGAGGACGGTGTGCCGTAACACTGGTTCGGTGACGTGTGCCGGGACGACAACCGGGACCGTACCACGCCCATGTGCGGGCGTAGGCGAGGGTTTCCCGGCAGAATCAGGCGCTCCTGCCCGGGACCGATCGCCCAGCGCCACGCAATCCACCGGACCACCACGTGGTGCATAGGCATGACCTAATGCAGAGCAGGGACGCCGACGGGACGGAGACCAAAGTCAACTCGCTTGCGCAATCGCTCGTGTCGCTGAGGTCGCCGCCAGGCGCGTCGCCAGCTCCTCCAGCGCGCACGCCATGGCGCTCGACGACGACGCCGCCAAACGGTGGCGGTACTTCCTCAACGCGGACGGAAGCGGACCGGACTCAGCCAACTGGGCCGGGGGGCTCGAGAAGCACGAGAAGATGGCCGAGGACATCTGGCGCCAGTAAGACACGACGACTGCGCCGCACGCCAAATACGCGCTGTGGGTCGGCCTGAAAGGTATGGCGTCACTGCTCGCCTCAATCATCGACCGCACGATCATTCCGTATCTCAACGAATTCTTTAGCGACGTCGACCGACTCGGAGCCAACCTCACTCACCGCTGAACGCACGGCACTCACCTGGGCAAGCAGATCGACGCCGCATTGTTGAAAGTGACACACGGCAAGCTGCGGTGGCACGAACTCCTCGTGCAGGCGCGCGCGGCGACCCCTGATCTGGCCGGGGGGAGATTGCGACGGAGCCACAACACGTTCTCCGGCATTTACACCGCCAGCGGGGCCTACGCCACCTCGAAAGTGTCGGACGGCATGGAAGTCCTCAAGAAGTTCGCATCCCGGCGCTGACGCTGACCACTTTGGGGGGTTGGGCAGAGGATCTGTCTTCAGGTGGTGACCCTGCGAAGGCAAGGGCCTCCAATCGGCGGTCGCGACGCGCACGCCGGACATGGCCGGTTTCCGACGCCCAGCGCCCTTCGGGCTCGGGCTCGCGCCGACACGCGCTATCTGTCCGCGCGCCGGGAAGGCTGCGGGCAGCAAAGTCGTCTTATGTCTTACGACTGACAGCGTAACTCCAAAAAGGACATTCAAGCCGAGCGCGTGGGACGAGACCGTTCGGCCGGAGCCTCATGTTGCGAGAGTGCCGCCGACGCCCGCTCCTACGCTGCTGGCCCTGCAGCAACGTGCCGGGAACCGTGCCGTCACTTCGATGGTCTCGCGCCTTGACTCCGCGCCCGCGCTTCAGCGCACTGCGCTTGACCCCGCAGTCGCTCATCCCGTCCGCAGCAGCGCAGGGGGCACACCGCCGGGGCTGCCGTCGCGACGACTCGATCGCGCTCCGACTGTCGTGCGGGGCGGGGTCGAAACGAAAGTCGTCTCGCCCGCGGTCCGCAGCTTGCTCGAGAGCAAGAAGATCGCATACGCACGCGAGGTCAAGTTCGAGTTGCTCGACTCCAACGGCGCCGCGGTTCTCAAGGGGCGGTTCGACGTCGTCTTCCGCAACCCAACCACAAACGAGCTCGTGTTCCCGGAGCTGAAAGGCGACGACATCGAGGCTCTCACGAGGGGCCAAAAGGTGTACGTGCCTCAGTTCGAGAGCCCGGGAGGCGCGAGGGTCCGGATCACCTCGCGTCGTGGAGGGAAGCTGTACCTGCCCAAGGGCACCGTCGAGCACGTACACGGCAACAACTTCATGCGAGTTGGCTCGGAGAATCTCACCGACTTCACGAAGCTGGTCGAGCAGATGGCGAGCGGCAAGCGGGTCACGAATGTGTACCTCGGGTCGAAAGGCTTAAAGTCGTTCACTAGCCAAGAGGCGTTCCAGGCGTTCCTCTCCGAGAACGAGATCCAGGTGTCGACACCGGCCGCCGCCAAGGCCGCCCCGGTCGACGACAAGCCGCTGAAGCCGCCGGACCCGCCGGCGGGTCCCCGTCCACCCGATCCGCTCCACGACCCTCCTGCCCGCCAGACGCCCCGGCCGTCGGCGGCCGACCCGACCGCGGGACCGCCACGCAACTACCCGCTCGGCAGGGGCTCGAATCCGAAGCCAGCCCCATACGACCCCGATAAGCCACATCGCCCCACGGGCGGCCCGGAACCTGAGCCATCGAAGCCCACTTCGGGGCCGAAGCCCGAGCCGCCGAAACCGGCCACCGGACCTACCGGTCGCGTTCCCGATGAGCCCGCCAGCGGTACCGGTCGCGTTCCGGATGCGCCCACCGTCGCTGCCGAACGAGTCGGAGACGACGCTGCCGCGGACCTCGCCGAAAAGGCCGCCGGCACGGCGGCCGAGGGCCTGACCTTCGCCGAGACGGTCGGGGCTGCGTTTGAGGCGATCAGCCCGGTTCTCGACGTGCTGTTTCTGGCCCAAGCCGGATACGCGATCGGTAAGGCGCTGATCTTCCACAACCCGGCGGAGATGGACCCCGACCAGGTGAAATTGATGCACCTGATGGAGACGAACGTCATACCCGCGGCGATCAAGGCTCTAAAGGCGCACGAGAAGAAGGCCCGCGAGCTCGCGCTGCGCGACCCCGAGCTCGACGTCTACGCCAACGTAACGATGACGATCTCCTATGGGGCCGACGGAGCCATGACGCGGGGCAAGTACCCCAGGATGGTCTACGACGATGAACAGCTTGAGGATGCACAGTTCAACAGCGTGTCGGTCGGCTATGACTCCAAGACAGCGAAGAAGGAAGGCGCCGAGACACACAACTACGCGTATGAGAAGGACCACCGGCGTCGCATGCAGATCATCACCTTCCCAATCCTGCTCAATCCGCTCGGTCAGTCGCGCGGCCTGCGCCGCTGGGTCGCGATGCGTGCCAACGCCGCCAACGCGATCGCCAAAGGCTACTCCGCGCGCGGGACCGCCGAGGGGACGCCTTGGGTCGGCGACCACATGGGCCCCGGCGGCTACGACTGGACCTACCTCGACGACCGCGAGGAGGCCCGCCGCGAGAAGGCGATGGCGCCGTCGCACCGCGCCCAGGTCGAGTTGGCGGCGAAGGTCGCATTCACCGAGGCGTACATCGACGCAGCGAGCGATCACTTGGACCAGCCGGGTGTGAAGAAGCTCTACGACGACGCCGTTCAGTACTACCAGGAGCTGAAGCGCACCACGATCGATCCGCTGTACGGGCCTGCCATCAAGCCACCGCAGCGGCAGAGCTTCCCGCTGAAGCCGCGCTACGGGCCTCCTAACGCGCCCCCGTGGCCACCTACCCGGCCTTGGCTCAAGCGCTGACCCACGCGCGCGACTCTCCGCTCACCCTTCAGCCGGTCTCGCTCTTGCGCGGAAAGGGAGCCTCAGTCGGCGCTCGGGCCAGACTACCCGAACCCCATGCACTGCATTTTCCTACGTGGGGGGCGGGTAGTCTGGCCTGAGCGCCCCTCAAACCCCGTTGTGCGGCGGGGCTTTTCGGGTCGTCAAGTGTGGAATTGGATTCCACACTTCCGTCCACACTTAGGTACACACCGCTGATACCATTCTGGTATGCGAGGCGGCGACTACGTGATGATGGCCCGGCGTCGCGCGGGGCTCACGCAGCGCCAGCTGGCCGAACTCCTCGGCCTCCGCCAGGCGACGATCGCACGCTGGGAACGCGGCGACCGCGGCGTCAGCCTCGACGACGTCGAGCTGGTCGCGCACGCGTGCGGCCTGCAGCTCGACGCGCATCTCCTGGTCGAGGACCGCAGCTGGTGGCCGCAGATCGCGATGCAACTCGAACTCGACCCGCTCGAGCGGGTGCGGCGGCTTACCCCTCCGGGTGCTCCGGACATCTCAGCGGGGTTGTCCGAGCTTGCCGCGGCGGGCGTGTTCGGGCTCGTCATCGGAGAGGTAGCTGGGGCGCTGCATGGCTGGCCGCTCGTGCTCGGTTCGTCGACGATCGAGGTATGTGGGTTTGTCGACGGTGTGGGTTATCGCCTCCGACTGATGGGCGCTCGACGGACCCGGAGCGGCAGGCACATCGTGTCCGGCGGAGCGAGCGTCGTCGTCGTGGAGGCGCCCGCCGGCACGGGAGGCGAAGCGGACCTCACCCGCAACCGGGTGGAGTTCGAGACACCGGCCGGACCCGTCGAGGCAGCCGGACTCATCGACCTGCTGAGGATCGCCGACGCGTCAGACGCTCGCACGGCCCGCCGCGACTCACTTGCACTTCAAGCCGTGCTCGACGTCCAACGCGAGCGCGAGGCCCCGCGCGCCACAGACGATCGGGCGGCCGGGGAGAGGATTGCTGAATGGCTGAGCCAACAGACTCCGGTCGCGTGACCCCCGCGATCGACACTGAACGCGAAGCGCTCCTGAAGGTTCTGGTCGATCACGGCGTGCAGTTCGTCGTCATCGGCGGCGCCGGCATCCAGTCGCATGGCCGTCGCTACGACACCCTCGACATCGATCTCACCCCCGAGCGGGCCGCGCCGGGGCCACTGCAAGTTGCCGCTCCCAACATGTACCAGTCGGGGGCGGTGGGGTGACTCTGGCGTTGCTGGGCAGTTTCGCACAGGGGACGCGCGGCTGGTGCGATGGCGGCGCCGGTGCAGTCCGCAAAACCAGCAGTTCGGCTGTAGAGGGTCCAGCCGGAGGTCGCCGCGATGCCAAACACGCCGGTTTTCGCGCTCATGAGGCTGGCCGACGGCCAAGATTCCACCAAGGGCCTACTCCCCAGAGGGACGATCAAGCACTCTCGCAGCTATAGCGGGCGATATCGAAGCGCGCGGCCCCAAAGACCGTGACCTACGGAGCGACGGTTGGTGACCTATGGATCGTATTTCGGATCGAGCGGCCCGAACTCGGCGGCACTCGCGGAGCCCGAGGAGGCGAGTGGGAAGTTGAACCAATAGTCAAGAGCCGATGTGTTGCCTGCGAAGTCCCACGCATAGATCGTCAGACGGTAACGCCCGCGGGACATGCTCCCGAATGGCAGCGGCTCGGTCAGTCCCCCGGCAAGGTTGTAGATCCAATTCGGTATGCAGATGACCTGTGTGAAGAAGCATTCGAACCCCGGGTTCGCAGCGCCTGGCCCGAAGACGACCGGCTTGAGCGAGGGCGATATGTAGCCCGAGCTGTTGAGCGCCCATTCGAGACCGGTGGACGCTTGGCCCCGGGCGTTGTAGAGTCGCCAGGCCAGAGCGGCGGGTGCGAGCACGGGCGTCAGATAGCTGGTCTTGTGGATGAAGCTCTGTGGATCGAAGGCATGATCGATCACTCGCCCGTCGGAGAAGATTTCGGGGACACCGATGACAGGTGCTTCGGTGTCCGTGTATGGACGGAGTGGGCCCCCGGGCCTGAGTGGGTTCAGGTATGCGTCGTCGCTGCCCTCCGAGAACGCCATATGTCCGAACCCGTACTCGACGGCGCCTACCTCCGTCTTGTATGCGACGACGTACTGCCCGCTGCGGACCGTCGGCGAGATGTGCCAGTACGTGTAGTCGCCGACAGTGACCTTAGTGTCGTTGGGCCCGCTTACAGCCACGCTGGCATAGCCGGACTGGATCGCGTAGACCGGCTGAAAGTTATTGGCTTCAATGTCGACTGCGACGTGGAAGTTGGCGGGCCGCAGCTCATCGATGCCCGCGCGGATCGCATGCTGCTGATGGAACGGCTGGAGCGGCCACCCCGGAATCGTGCCGGCAGGCAAGCACCCGACGGTACAGAAGCCGCCTGCCCAGAATGGAGGCAGATGGTCGGCCGCGGTCGTCGGCCGCTGCAAGGGTGAAAGACCGAATTGCCAGACGTTGAGTCGGATTCCTTGACGGTCCGCGACCGCGGTGTACGAGGCCCGGGTTTCGATCCGGAGTTTCGGGTTGCTCGCGTCTGCCGTGACTATCAATCGATCGAGCGTGTAGGCTTGGGTCACAGAGTCGCGGGGGTTACGCTTCACGACGAAGTTGGTGCTCGGGAGGGTGGCGAACGCGAGCATCTCCGGGCTGAGCACAAGTGCTTCACGCGCCCGAGGGCCGGAGTGGACGTTCACCTGGCCTGATTTGAGCTGCACCGCCAAAACTCCAGTCGCCGGAGACGTCGCCGACCTGCCAATACGCTCGGAGTCGCACTTCAACGTCACCGACCCATGGGCGAGCCGGTAACGGTTGCCGTCGTAGGTAAACGTCAGTCGAGCGCGACGATTTACCGTGATGCGATCGCCAACCTGCAGGAACAGACCCGCCGACTGCGACGGTGGTGGCGTGCCAGACGGCACGGTGGTCGTACCGGGCGCAGTGGTGCCCGGAGGTGTCGTCCCGCTTGGCGGATTCTGCAGGCGCTTCCCATCCCGGATGATGACGACGTGCGCGGGGATGTTCTTGATCGGGATTTGAACGGTGCAGGGCGCGATCACGAGCAGTCAGCCTCTTTCGTCAAGTGAGCTCAGGAGCAGATCGAGAAGTCGCAAACGTACTTCGGCGAGGCGTTCCAGCGCCCAATTTCCAACCAGTCCACCTTGCCGCGCGCGATTACGAGCATCGTGAAGTCGTCCCCCATCTTGGTAGGCGGTGGGGTCATGTAGTAGCCGCTGGGGGGCTGTCCCGGAGGGAACTTGTGAAAGGCGAGATCGGGGTAGCGCTGCCGCGCGATCGTCAGGCTGGTGCCGGGACCGACGCCGGCATTTGTCCGCTCAGCGCTCGAGAACGTTCCCATAAGGGCCACGCGGCCCTTAATGAAGACGTAGGAGGTCTGCTTGCGCTGGCTTGGCCCATAGGTCCAGCTCGCCGTGCCTGGGTTGGCTCCCGGGACCGGAGAACAACCTGTGAAGACGCTGCAGTGGGCCGTCGACCGAGGTCGACCGAGGACCTTCTTCACGGACGCCTGAGTCGCCCCGAGCCTCACTCCGTTAATGCTCTTGTCCACGACGATACGGCCGGACGTGTCCGCCGACGCAGCAAGCGGTGCGAGCAGGAGACAGCACGTCCCCAGGAACCCAATGCTCGCGAGCAGCCTCAAGCTCCGCCTCATCGTTATGCGTCGTGACCATGCGTTGCCGTCACCGTGCCTTGCGACGGAGGCATTGCGATCGGAGTCGAGGCCTCGACTGCCCCCCGCCTTGAGGGCTGCGGCAACCCACAGCGGTTCGCCACACCCGCGGGACCTGGCGCGGCACGCCGCCCCGCGGCACGAGCAGCCCCAAGAAGCGCAAAGCGTCGTATCTCATGCACCTGATGGTCCCCTTTTGTACGTCCGGTCCGTGGATTCGCGCGCGGCATCGTACACCGATTAGCGGCGTGACGGCGGATCGGTGCGCCGCTCTTCCAATACGGGCGCGCACCGCTGGATAGCGAGCGTGCGTCAGCCGGGTAGCGGTTCAGCGAGAGACTCTGAGGACCGCCGAGACCTGGCTGTAGTTCCCGGCGAGATCGGTCGCATCGAGCTCCACCGTATAAGTCCCGCCGACGCGCAGAACCGGAAGGGCAAAGCTATGCTGGCCGTACGAGAAGGAGGCGCTCGTCAGGACCACCGTCTTGGAGCCGCGCGCAATCGTGATCCCCACCCGAGAGATCTTGGACACGGTGAAATAAACCCGGGCGGCGACATTCGTCTTGACGTGTGTTGTTACGACCCTCAGCGCCGGGGGAGTCTTAAGGTCCGTCTGGAACGCTCCGGCCGTGCTGCAGTAGATCGGAGTCTTAGTCATGGAGCAAAGCTGCTGCAGGAACCCCGTCACAAGCTGGTGGTAGGCCAAGTCGTCCTCCAGTCCGCGCTGGTAGAGCGACCAAGCGCCCGTGTTGAATCGCGGAAGCTCAGCCTGCGCCTCGGCATTGCCCGCCGCGAATAGCCGCTCAGCCATAGGGTCCCCGCTCGTTTGAGCGTAGTCGTCCAGGCCAATGAGGCTCTGTAGAAAGGCGTTGATCACCTCCTCGCTCGCGGCTGAGGCGAAGGAGTACTGCACGAAGCGTTCGCCCAATAGGGTCTTGACGCCGACTCCGGCCGGGGGTCGGGCAGCGAAGACAGGGAGCGCCTGGTGCGCCACCGAAAGATAGGACTGGTCGTCCAGCTCCCTCGACGCGTCCGCGAGCGCCTGGAGCGCGGTGCCCTGCGACATTGCACTGGTCCAGGCCGGGACACCACCGTCGAAGTTGAAGTAGTACTCCCATGTCAACCCACCCGCTCGACGCACGGCGAGCGGGATCAGCTCCGAGAGCATCGCACGGCATCTCGCCGCGTAGGCGGCACCGGCGGAGCAGAACCACTGGGCCTTGCCGAAGCTTCCGAGCTGCTGCAGCTGGATCCCCTGTCCGGGGTAATACTCCCAGACGAGGTCGGAGCCGGCGAACTCGACGCGATCGCCGTAGCTCAAGAGGGTCCCACTCTTCCAATACTGGGCGTTGCGCGCGAGGGTCAGGAACAGGACCGGTAGGCGCGATGCGGTCAGCGTTCCATTGACCGCCATCTCGTGAAGGATCTCGACTTCGTCGTCGAGACGGTCGCCTCGAGTCGCGGAGAGCGAACGCACCTCCCTCAAGGCTGAATTGAACGCTCTGCTGTAGGTGAGATATGCCGGCCTGGCGATCTGGCCGCTCCGGGCGAGCTCCGCGAGCACACTGCGGACCGTGCGCCGCGAGGCACCGCTCGCGGTAGCCGGACGGGCGGTCCCCGGAGACCCGCTGGGCGTCGGCGTCATCAGATTGGCTGGCAGGAAGACGTCATCTCGCAGCACCGCGTGACCGTTACGGTCCAGCTCGACCACGGTCGTGGCCGAGGCGTGTGCGGGCCCCACTGCGAGAGCGCAAAGTGTCGTCGCGATCGCTGCGACGAACACCGCTGTTCGGCGGTGGCACAGGCGCGATCGGAGCATTTGCAGGCACAGCGGAAAGCCTGTGCTCGCTAACGGCATCGCTCCACTGTAGTGGTTCTCCGAGAGAGTCCGGCGAGATCCGAGGACGCCCGGCAGCATGTGGTGCAGCACGTCAAGCCCTCGGAAGCTCGAATGGCCCGGTCAACACGAGTGGCAGTGAATTCCCGGCCTGCCGCTCCGACCGAGGCTATGATTCGGCCGCTGCTGCAGTGGAGCGAGGGCGATCAGCACGACCGACTACACCTCGGAGCTCGGGACCTATCTCGGGGCCCACGGCGCGTACACGCCCGAGCAACTGCGGCTTCGACGCGATCGGAGCAGGCTGCGCGACCGACGTCGTCGTCGAAGGACGCGCCTTGTAAGCCTCGGAGGGTTGGTCGCGGTAGCGGCTGCCGTATCCGCGGTGTTCCTTTCCGCCGGCAGTCAGGCTCCCGCGTCCCGCTCTCATCCCGGGCTTCGAATCAGAGCTCGGCTACGAGTCACACACTCGGTCGGCGGTGAGCCTTTCGATGCTCTTCCGTTCCCGCCGAACCCGCAGGACCGGTCCCCGAGGGGAGGAGAGGTGCCGTCGCTCTACGCAGACGGCCTTGACTGCACGACCGGCTGCCGACCGTATGGAGCCGAGTTTGGTTGGCCGATCAAGCCGTTCCATCGGGAGCACGGCATTCGCGCGGCGCTCAACGAACTTCGCCCGGGGTCGCTTCACGTCGGACTCGATATCCAGGCTCGCGGTGGCGCCGCGGTCTACGCGGTACAAGCGGGTGTTGCCGATGTCCTAACAGCCTCCGGGCCAAACGCTCGCGTGCAGGTCGGGAACTACATCTACTGGCACATCGACCCCAGCGTGCAGACGGGCGAAGCGGTCAAGCCGTTCATGACGATCATCGGTCACGTCATGGCCCATTACGGCCACCTTGCGTTTTCTGAGCTTAATGCGGCAGGCGACTACGTTAATCCACTTCGTCCAGGCGGAATTGTTCTCGCCCCTTACGCAAATCACGCGCGACCTGAAATCGCGATGCCCGCTGTGGCCGCCGACGGCCAGGTCGTGGTCGGGGCCTACAGCCCTCAGACATTCGTGCAGAGAACGACCTATCCGACCCCGGTCCTCGCCCCGGCGGGGTTGGCCTACGAGCTCTACAAGCCCGACGGCACGCCTGTGACGACGCTCCAGTGGGCCTTTCGCGGCACACACCTGCTCCCGTGGGACGCTCGCGACCTTATCTTCGCGCCAGGCGCGGGCGCCCCAGGTTTTGCCTGTTTCGCGACCAAACACTTGTGCGTTCCGAGCTGGAGCTACCGCGTCGCCGGCGGCTTCGCGCCATCATTGCCCACAGGCATGCCGGAAGGGCAATATCGTCTAACCATCTACGCCTGGGACTGGACCGACAACAAGACCGCGCTCGACACGACCATCACCCTGACCAGTGCTGGCTGGAAACCCATCGGTCGCTTTCCGGAGAGCCTTCTGACGGGCTCAGGCTGATCCCATCGGCCCGTCCACGACTGCGGCAACCTTGATCGAGCTTCGCCAAGAGTAGGCGCTCCCTGCCGCACCCGTTGACACGAAGCTCCGCCGCCAAGCGGCGGCACCATGTGGTGTGACGGGGTGAAGCTCCGCTCGGGCTCAGCAGCCACCCAAGCCCAGAGGACGCTCATTGAACGTCCCACGCTTTCCTTGACGCTTGATCAGCACATCGAGCAAACCCAGGGGAGTCCGAATCGTGGGAGCGGCCCGTCAGGACATTTTGCGTCGCCGTTTCGTCAGGCACAAGCTCCGCTGGGTGAGCGCTGGCGACCGTAGGATGCCGCGAGGACGTGCGCGAAAGCTAATCCTCGCGCCGCGCGGCGGAGCGGCGCAGGTGGGTCGATACTCGGGGGCCGCCGACGTGAGCCCGCCCCACGTGCACACTGAGCTCCTTCAAGCCATCAGTTGCAGCTCCACGACCAACTGTCTTGCGGTCGGGACATACGATCGGAACAGCAGGACACTCGCGCTTCGCTGGAACGGCTCAAAATGGACGCAGATACCCGTCCCGATGCGAGCACGAGGTACCTCCAGGCGCTGACGACGGCCACATGCTTGTCGGCTCGAAGCTGCTGAGCCTTCGGCTACTATTACGCCCCGCCGCTCAAGCCGACCGTTACGGGCTACCTGATCGCGCTCCACTGGAACGGGTCAGGGTGGAAGCGTCAGTGGACGAGCGCACCGTACTACGGGGCCGACTCCTCCGCCAACTTCCAGCTTGCCGTCACCTACACATCGTCAAACAGTTGCTGGACCGCCGGGTGACTGGAGTATCACGCCGCTTTACTACCACCCGCTTCTCGTGCGCTGGAACGGGCAAAAGTGGGCGGCCGTCAAACCGCCCCAATTCAAGAGCGCATCGCTCTACGGAGTCGCTTGCTCGTCCACGCGGAGCTGCTGGGCGGTGGGGGACGTCGGCACCTCGTATGGAGGAACGACACATAACCTAGCGCTCCACTGGAACGGATCTAGCTGGAGTCGAGCAACAACACCAGGCGGCAACGACTACTCCCTCGCCGATGTCGCCTGTCCGTCATCTAGCAGCTGCTGGGCCGTCGGCACCGACGAGACTAACAACCGAAGCCTGAACCTCGCACTCCGAATGGACCGGCAGCGTTTGGTCGTCTTTCTGACGATGACGGCGAGCCAGTGTGGTTACTGCCTGACGAGCAAAGCGGCGGGCGCGGTCGCCAGCTCGATTCCGGCTAGCGCTCGATAGCGCTGCGGACGATCAGGGCCAGCGCCGGCCTCCGGCGTCGGATACTCGCAAGCGGAAGTACGCTAGCGCCGAGAAGACCGACTCGACGTCGAGCACCGTCGCGCTCTCAGTCGTTCAGCGTGGGCGCGGCCGTTTGCAGTGGTCCCACCGCGGACGCGGCCGTTCAGCGACGGCCCGCCGCACAGCCCCGGCCGTTCGGAGCCCTAAACCACGCGTGCCTCGGTGCTCGACGGCATCTGTCCTACCACCACCGCTACTTGCAGCGCGGCCAGGCGCACGCCGGGGCGTTGCTTGCCAGGCGGTCGAGCAGGAGGCCGGCGCCCAAAGGTCACGCGATTCGAAAGCAAGCTGCGGAGCCGTCAACAATGGTGTTCGTCGCGACTCATCGACCCCTGGAACTCAAGGGACCGAGGGTGTGCCTCGCGAAGTCGTTCTCTCGGCTTCGGCTGCGGTGACCTCGCGCTCGGCTTGGTTCGCGGCATCCTCGACCACGGTGCAAGCTTGCGTGGTGGCAGGAGCAGTGTCCGCCTGATCGCCTCGCGTGCGGTCGAGGCCTCGCTCCAGTCGGTGCTGCCCTTTCGGTGTGCGAGCCAGAACCAGCTCCAGCTGCTACCTCGTCTCAGGCCGCGCATCTCCTGACGGAGTACCTCGATCTCGCCGCGCGGCGTGACGACGGTGACGGACTCGGACCTATTGCGGACTGCGCGACCCGCCGGCATACACATGGCAGCGTAGACATCGCGAGTGTCCTCGGGTGCGCGGAGGATCCCAAACGGATCATCGACGGCGCGCGAGAGAAATGATCGCGCGCTGGCTGAGCCGTCTAGCGCTGCGCTGCGCCGCGCCGGAAGCCGCGCTCGAGTGCCTGCGGCAGGTCCCGCGTAGCGGCTGTGGCCCCGCCCTTGACCGCATCCGCTGCCGACATCTTCACAGGCGCGTGGGCGACTTTGAGCGCCAGCGCAGCGGCGACGATTAGGCCTGCGCCGAGCAGCGGTCGGAAGAGCCGGAACAGCCGCCACCCGACATAGAGGGGGAGGACGGTGCGCACCGCAAGTGTCACCCCACGCGGGCTGGCCGCCAAGTGCGCTGCAGTTCGGTGGCCAACAGTCCGGCGACCTCGGAGAGCTCATTGAATGCTGCGGCCAGGTTGGCGAGCGAGGACCCCGACAGGGCCGCCGCCAGTCCGGCGACCGCCTCATCAAAGCTTTGCCAGAGTTCCTCGGAGCCCGGGCGTGTCATGCCGGGCGTGAGCTCGGGCGCCAGCCGGAAGTCTCCTTCGACGGTGCGCGGACGCCAGCCAAGGCCGCCCTGGGCGGCGAGTTCGAACGCAGCTGCCTGCTCGGCCGCGGCGCTTGAGAGAGCTCTGAGACGAGACGGGAAGCCAGCGTCCGGCGGCGCCAAGGCGTGGGCGTCGAGCGCCGACTCCCAATTCTGTCCGGCCGATGTCATTCGTTCGACGATCGATGCGACCTCAACCTGCATTGGCACCGCGCTCCGGGTTGGTGATCAGCGAAGAGAGCAGGTCGCGCGCTTGCTCGCCGGCTGCGGGACGCAGGCCGGATTTCGGTGAAGGTTGCCGGTGGCTTGCCTGTTCGCTGAGCATCCGATCGAGGCGTGGGAGAACGCCCGACCCACGCAGCCGAAGTTTGAGGATCGCAAGACGGGCGCGCTGGTCGATGTGCTGCTCGCTTACCGCGGCGCGAAGATCGAGGAGAAGTACGTCAACCAGGTCCTGATCCCACTGCTATGCCGAAAGGCCGGGGTGCCGCGCGAGGACGTCCGCGGTCAGATCACCGGGCATCGGGCGCGCGCGACGATCGCCTCACAGCTCCACAACGCCAAAGACCCGATGACGCTGTTCGAGCTCCAGGCCCGGCTCGGACACTCATCGCCTCATTCCACTCAGCACTACGCGCGGATCACCCCCGTCACCCTGACGAAGGCCTACACCGACGCCGGGTACCTCGCGCGCAACGTCCGCACGATCGAGGTTCTCCTCGACCGCGACGCGATCACCAACGGCCAAGCCCACGCCAGTGGGCCGTTCGAGTTCTACGACCTCGGGCACGGCTACTGCTCCTACAGCTTCTTTGAGCAGTGGCCGCACCGGATGGCGTGCGCCCGCTCCGACTTCTACATCGCGAAACCGTCAAGCGAGGCCCAGCTGCTCGAAGCCAAGGACGGGCTGCAGCGGATGCTCGTCCAGATCCCGCTCACCGATGAGGAGCGCGCTGCCGTCGAGAGCGACCACGACGCCGTCGAAAAGCTGATCGATGGTCTGCGCGATACCGCCACTCCCGCCGGCCCCACCCCGCGCGAGCTCATCCAGGACACCAACGCCGTGCCAGGACAGACGCCAACCACCGAACCGCCGCCGCACCCATGAGACACCACCAACCATCACGCGACCACATGCCGGCGAGTCGGCCCGATCCGAGACGCCCGCGTGCTCGAGTGTCAGCCCTGCGCAGTCGCTTCCGGCGGCTCTTCGCCAGCCGCGCGACGATCGAACGCCTCGAGGATCGCCGCCTCCGCCACGCCAAGCGCTGCGAAGACGGGCCCGACATCCTCGTCTCGCACGAGCGCGAGCAACAGATCACGCATCGTCATCTCCGTGCGCCCGCCCTCATGGGCACGCGCGGCCGTGCTCATCAACAACCTGAGCACATCTCCGCCCGGCGCGACCGCGACTCCCAAGCCGCTCTCCCAAGCCGGCGACTCGGACGAGCCGATCGCCATGCGCCGGCCCCGCGCGCGCGATCGCGGCCGCAATCGCCGCACCCCCGGACCCAGACGCTCCTCGATCAGCGCATCGCGGATCTGACCTGGGTCGACGCCGAGGCTGCGCAGGACGTTGATCGCTTCCCCCTCGCTGACGCTAACGAGCGCAAGCAGGATGTCCTCGGTGCCGACATGGTTGCGGAGGCCGAGATCGACGTCCAGCGCGCGCTCGAGCACCTCCTCGGCGCGCGGCGTGAACGGAATCGGGCCGGGGCCATGCCCCTCGCCAGGCTCAATCCGCTCCAGGACCCCAGCTCGAGCCCGCTCAAGATCGACGTTGAGCGCCTCAAGGACCCGGGCGGCGAGTCCTTCCTGCTCCCGCAGAAGCCCGAGCAGCAGCGACTCGGTGCCGACATGGCTGAACCCGCGCTCGCGCGCTTCGGTCTGCGCGAGCTCAACGGCCATCCGGGCCCGCTCGGTGAACCGCTCAAACCCAGACACACCCACCTCGGGAATGGTAACCCGCAGCGAGTCCCATCACCGCGGCGCGGATCCGGTCCAGCGAGACGCCCGCCTCGGCGCGAATCCGCATCGCGACGCGCTCGTTGCCTCGTGCGGATCCGGCGGGTTGCCGACGCCCCAGTATCGCCGACCGTCGGCCGGACGGCTGCAAGGTCGACACACGGTCTCCCTTTCCCTCGCCCGGGAGCTCGGTTCCGCGTCCGGCCGCCGGCCGGCATTTAGGGCTACGTCAACCACCGGATCCCCACAAGGAGGGAACCAAAGATGAGCGCCTCAGCACCCGCAGTCAACTCCGTCACCCTGGTCGGGAACCTCACCGCCGA
>Ga0335078_10007100_pt1 | contig 16596 bp, 12 predicted proteins | sample Lox_Sample_32_FD_206711 | JGI IMG/M metagenome (GOLD analysis project Ga0335078, IMG submission 206711) | Soil microbial communities from Loxahatchee National Wildlife Refuge, Florida, United States - Lox_Sample_3.2 | ecosystem: Environmental > Terrestrial > Soil > Wetlands | place: USA...
GATCCCGACGCCGCCGCCGGTGGGGTAGACGATCACGCCGGGCAGCCGCCAGCCGAGCTGCTCGGCGATCTCGTAGCCCATGGTCTTCTTGCCCTCGATGCGGTAGGGCTCCTTGAGGGTGGACACGTCCTGGTAGCCGGCGCGCCCGGGCACGGCGGCGGCGATGAACCGGCCCGCCGCCGCGATATCCCCGCCGCCGGTGTGCAGCTCGGCGCCGTAGGCCAGGCACTCGGCGCGGGTGATGGCCGGCGCGTCGCCGGCCATGGCGATGAGGCTCCCCATCCCGGCCCGGGCCGCGTAGGCGGCCCAGGCGGCGCCCGCGTTCCCGTTGGTCGACATGGCCACTGCGGTGACGCCGAGCTCGGCGGCGCGGGACACGCCCACGCTGGCGCCGCGTGCCTTGAAGGTTCCCGTGGGGATGAGGCTCTCGTCCTTCATCAGGAGCCGGGGCACCCCCAGCGCCCGGCCCAGCCGCGGCATCGGCACCAGCGGCGTCATGCCCTCGCCCAGGCTCACCACGTGCCCGGCAGCGGAGACGGGCAGCAGCTCGTGGTAGCGCCACAGGTCCGCCGGGCGCCGCCCGATCTGGCCGGGATCGACCTGCGCGGCGGCCCGGCCGAGGTCGTAGCGCGCGAGCAGCGGCGCGCCGCACGGGCACAGGCCCTGGACCTGGCCGGCGTCCCTGGGGGCGCCGCACCGCGCGCACTCCAGGTGGGACAGGGCCGAATACGATCGCCACACCACGGGGGCCCCCTGGCTCGGAATCCTCAAGCTCGTCATGCCACGCTGGCCACATGGCTAACCGCCCCCGGCCAATACCCGGGCGCCGTCGGCCCCTTACCCTGTGGAAACCCGGGGCGGGGCAGGCGCTTGCGGGTAATCGCCGCAGCTCAGCCGGCTGGGGTGGCCGGGACCAGGACGAAGTCGCTCGCCAGGGACCACCAGGGGCCGGTGATGCCGGCCGGGCGCTGCGGGTCGCCGGCCGGGTGGGCGGTGAGCTCGCGCAGCAGCGACGGCTTGACCGCGAACACCGCGTCGCCGTCGATGTGCTCGCTGTCCCGGTCGAACAGGTGCGTCGTCAGCGGCTGGTGGCCGGGGGCGCGCACGATCAGGTGGATGTGCGCCGGGCGCCACGGATGCCGCCCGGTCGCGGCCAGCATCCGGCCGACCGGGCCGTCATGGGGGATCGGGTACGGGGTGGGCCGGACCGTGACGAACCCGTAGCTGCCGTCGTCCCGCGCGGTGAACCGGCCGCGCAGGTGGTTCTCCGGGGCCTCCGGGTCCTGGACGGCGTACAGCTCGTTGTCACCGTTCTGCCACACGTCGAGTTCCGCCCCCGCAAGCGGCCGGCCGTCCAGCGAGCGGACGGTGCCGTGCACCCACAACGGCTCACCGGCGGGCGTCTCGTCGATCCGCTCGCCGTAGCCGCGGCGCGGGGCGCCGGGGAGGTAGAAGGGGCCAAGCACGGTCGACTCGGTCGCGCCGTCCGGCCGGGCGTTCGCCAGGGCGTCGACGAGCATCGACACCCCGAGCGCGTCGGACCACAGGATCCATTCCTGGCGCTTGCCGGTGGTGATGTGGCCCGTCTCGGTCAGCACGCCGACCGCCGCCCGCCACTCCTCCTCGGTGAGCCCGACCTCCTTGACGAACGCGTGCAGGTGGCTGGTGAGCGAGCGCATCACCACGGCGAGGCGGTCGTCGCCGCACCCGTCGAAGCTGGCGAGCACCGCTGCGGTGATGTCATCGGGGGTGGTTCGCTCGGTCATGCCTGGCTCCCTGTCATGCGATCTTTCACAGCGGCATAACGAGCCGCCGTCCACGCCGCCTGGCCTAGACGGCGGCCGACAGGCCGGCCGCCGCGGCCACGGTATCCACCGCGAGCCTGGTGAGGCGGCCGTAGTCGGCACCGTTGATGAGCGGGGCGTCGTGGTCGGCGGCAAGCTCGATCACCCGCGCGCCCAGCGCGCTGGCCAGTTCCCGCTGCTTGGCGGGCCGCACCAGCCGGTCGCGGGTGGTGATGAGCATGGCGGCGGGCAGGCCGAGCTGGCCCGCCCACGGCCGGGCGTCGTAGCGGCTCAGCGCGCGCCCGGCGTCGGCGAGTTCGCGGGCCAGCCCCCGCCGGAACTCGGCGGCGAGCCAGCCCCGGTAGACGTCGAGGCCGGGGTCCTGCTCGATGGCCTGGCGGAGGAGCCGCTCGACGAGACCGGCGCCGGTGCCCAGCCGCAGGCTGAGCTCCATCGCCGGCATCAGCCGCCAGATCATCCGCTCCCGGGCGGTGTGGTGAAACTCCAGCGCGGTGGCCTCGGGCACCAGGGCCTGCACCAGGCCGGGGTGCCGGTGCGCCAGCAACATCGCCACCGGGCCGCCCATCGAGTACCCCACCGCGATCGCGTGGTCCACGCCAAGCTGGCCCAGCAGTGCGGCGGCGTCGTCCGCGCAGTCCTCCAGGGTGAACTCCTCGGTGGACCGCATCCCGCGCCCGTGCCCGCGCTGATCCGGCGCGATCACCCGGTACGCCTGCGCAAGCCCGGCGTAGGCGGCGAAGAAGTTGAGGTCAGCGCTCGCCGTCCAGCCGTGCAGCAGCAGCACCGCCGGGCCGCCGGACGCGCTGCCGGAGTCCCGGGCGAACACCTCGCCGCGGCCGGGCAGGTTGACCACCCGGCCCGGTGGCAGCCACGGCGGTACCGGTGCCGACGGCACGCCGCGCTCCAGCGGCCGGGTGAACCGGCGTGCCCGGCGCGCCCGGCGGCGCACGGTGGAGTTCGCGGCGAGCACGGCTACGCCCGCCGCCCCCGCTCCGGCGGCGGCCGCGGTCAGCGCCCGTGCCCTTCTGGTCATCATCCTCACCTGCTTCCCCCGGCACGGGGCGGCCCGCCCGCGCCACTCCCGGCCCGGGCGGCCAGCTTATGAACGCCGGCGGTCCGGCGGCAGCCCCGCAGCGGGTGAAAGCGGCCCGGCACCATTGTCCCTGCCGCCAGGTCAGGGCCGCCAGGTCAGGGCAGCGAGCACCTCCTGGGCCGCGCGCCTGCCCGACTGCACCGCGCCGTCCATGTAACCGCTCCAGGCGGTCGCGGTCTCCGTGCCCGCCCAGTGCAGCAGGCCCGCGGGGCGGCGCAGCGCGGGCCCGAACTGGGTCCAGGTGCCCGGCGGGAAGTGCGCGCCGTAGCAGCCGCGGGTCCAGGGGTCGGCGGTCCAGTCGTGCTCGATGTAGTCGTCCGCCCGGGCCGCCCTGGGGCCGAAGTAACGCCCGAACGAGGCGAGCACCTCGGCCCGCCGCTGCACCGGACCGGCGCGGGCGAGACGGCGGGCCTCCGCGGCGGTGACGAATCCCAGCAGCACGCCGGGGGCGCCGGACGGCGGCCCGGTGTCGAAGGTGACCCGGGCGCCCGGGCCGTCCGAGGTGGCCTGGCCGTTGTACCCCGCATCCCGCCAGAACGCCCGGTCGTACACCGCCAGGCACTTGATCACCGAGCCCATCGGCGCCGCCTGGGTGAGCTGATCCCGGTCACCCGGCAGCGGCGGGTCGTAGCTGATCCGCCCGGCCAGGGCGGGCGGCACGGCGATCACGGCGCGCCGCCCGGCGGCCACCAGCCCGCCGGCCTGCACGGTCACCCGCGAGGCCCGCTGGCCGATCCGGGTGACCGGGGCGCCGAGGCGCACGTTCTCCGCGCCGAGCTGCCCGGCCATCCTGATCGCGATCAGCTGCGACCCGCCGGCGAACCGGTCCTGCTGCGCCGCGCCTGAGGTCTCGGTGAGCTGCCGGAAGCCGCCCGCCGAGCGCAGGTAGAACAGCACGTGCAGGAGGGAGACCTCGCCCGGCTCGCAGGCGAGCACCCCCCGGCTGAACGCCTCGATCGCGAACCGGCCGAGCCGCGTCCTGACGTTGCGCCGGGACCAGTCGGCCAGCGTGCGGGAGTCGGCCGCCGCGGCCGCCGCGGCCTGCCACGGCGCCTGCACCGGGACCCGCCGGGCCATCCGGTCCAGCGCGAACAGGGCGCGGCCCGCGTCGGCCAGCTGCACCGGGCTCACCCGGGGGACGGCCCGGTAGCCGATCCGGCGCCCGCCGAGTTCCAGCACGGCCCGCCCGCCGGTATAGATCGGCTGGGTGGGCACGCCGACCTCGGCGGCCAGCCCGAGGATGTGCCGCTGGGCGGGCCCCACGAACTGGCCGCCCACGTCCGCGACGTGGCCGCCGGCCAGGCCGTGGTTCAGCACCCGCCCGCCGACCCGGTCCCGCGCCTCGAGCACCAGGACGCCGTGGCCGGCCGCGGCCACCTCCCGGGCCGCGGTCAGCCCGGCGAGGCCGGCCCCGACCACGATCACATCGGTTTCGACAGCACGGCCCACGCCAGCAGTTGTAGCAGCCGGGGCCGGCCCCGGGCAGCACCGCAGCGCGGCAGGCACTCCCGGCCGGACGCTCATCCGGGCGGTTCGGCCCGCCCGGTTCGGGCCGTTTGGCCCTGATCCGGGGGCGCCGGGCGGCCGATGGTGTGGCGCAAGGGGGGATGCCGGACACCAGGCCCGGGCGAGACGCGGAGCCAGGCGGCACGCCCGCTGCCTGCGCCCGGTGGCACGTGCGGGAAGCCGTCCTGAGGAGGGTGTCATGAGCACCTACAAGGTCATCGAGATCATCGGAACCAGCACCAACTCCTGGGAGGACGCGGCAGCGCAAGCGCTGAAGACCGCGGGCGGGAGCCTCCATGACCTCCGGGTAGCCGAGGTGGTGAAGCAGGACATCCACCTGGACGAGGGCGGCGGGATCACCTTCCGGACCAAGCTGGAGGTCTCGTTCAAGTACGAGACCGAGAACTGACCCGGCCACGTCCGCACCCGCGGGCACCGGCCGCCACGGCCCTGCCCGCCGTGAGCGAGGCGGCGGCGAGATGGGCACCAGCTACTACGATGCGCTCCTGCCGGTACGCGAGGCCGGGGCCGGCCTGACGGACGCGGTGGCGGGCCTGCGGCTGCCCTACCGGGTGGTCGCGGCGGTCGGCATGCCCGCGGGCCGGATCGTGGTGGCGTTCGTCTCCGACAGCGCCCGGCTCAGCCGCATGTTCGCCGCGAACTGGGCCGGGACGGAGGCGGGCCGGGAGCCGGACGCGACGCTGTACGCGCTGGCCCGCCCGGCGCACGACTACGGGCTCAGCGCGGGCTGGGACGGGGCGCGATGGTGGTCGCGTGAACGCAGGGCGATGGCCGTCTTCGCGTTCGGCTCCTACTGGCTGGCCAAGGTGTGCCTGCGGGGCATCTGTTCGGCGGTGAGCGGCGGCGACACCGTGTTCCTGCACGGGTGCGCGCTCTCCGTCGGCGCGGGCGCCGGCCGGCGCGGCGTGATCGTCACGGGGAGTTCGGGGGCGGGGAAGACCACGCTCGTCGCGGGGCTGCTGCGGCAACCCGCGCTCGCGGTCGCGGTGGTCAACGACGACTGGGGGGCGATGTCGCTGGCTTCCGGCTGCTGCGCCAGCACCGGGGAACAGATGCTGCACATGAAGTCCCGCAGCGCCGCGGCCCTGTGCCCGGGCTTCTTCGCGACGGCGCCGCGCGGCTCGTACCTGCGTGACCTGTCCGACCCGGACCCGGCCGCGCGGATCCTGGTGCGGCCAGCGAGCGTGTACGGGACGGCGTGGCACCCGGCGGCGATGCCGATCGAGCGCGTCGCCGTGGTCGTGCGGGAACCCGCCGGCTGGTCGCCGCCAGCCCCCGGGGGCGAAGCCGTGCGGGCGCTCGAAAGCGAGGGCGGCGCGAGGCCCCCGCACGATCACGAGGCGTTCTTCAACGGCTCCCTGATCTTGGCGACCGACGACGACAGGCGGCGCGAGGAACGCCGGTACCAACGGCTCGCTGATCGCGTGGCCGTGTGCTGGATCAACAACTGCGACACGCCTCAGGCAATGGTCGGCAGCTTCATCGCCGCGGTCATGGCCTGAGCAGTTCAGGCACACCACCGGGGCCCGCGGCGGATGCCGTGCCGGCAGACCACACTGCGGTAAGAAGGGTCATTCGCCCCTGCATTGGCGGGACGCGGGCGGCGATACTGAAAATAGGAAGGCCGGATCCCTTCCGGCAAAGAAGGTGATCCCCATGCGATCACTGCGCTGGGTCGCCGCGCTCACCCTGATGACGGGCCTGGCCGCCGGATGCGGCACAGCCACCACGCCAGGAGCCTCCCGCACCCCCGCCCCGCCCGGGGCAGCACCGTCGGCCACCGCGCCGCGGTCCGCACGGCCGCCAGCGCCGTCACCGCCCGCCCGGACAGCCGCGCCCTCGCCCGCCACCACCCGCACCAGCCTGCCTGGCCAGCCCGGTCACCTGGTCGCGATCTCCGTCGGGCGGCACGCCGCGTTCGACCGGATGGTCTTCCGGTTCAGCGGGCCGGTCCCGGGCTACCGGGCCGGCTACGTCAAGGCGGTCCGCTCCGATCCCAAGGGCCAGCTGGTTCCCCTCCCCGGGCAGGCGTTCGTGCGGGTCGTGTTCCACCCGGCGACCGGCTACAGCGGCCCCCAGGCCGTCACCCCGCTGTTCCCCGCCCTGCTGCAAATACAGGCGGCCGGTGATTTCGAGGGATATCTGAGTTTCGGTGCCGGAGTGAGCCAGCGCGCGGCTTTGCACGTGTTTACCCTCACCCAGCCCAACCGCCTGGTAATCGACATCCCGCACACGGCCATGCCGCCATTCCCAGGAATCTGGGACATCACCAGCTGGCCGCAATTCTGGAGCATGCAGATCGCGGTCATGCAAGGCCACCAGCCCTGGCTGCTCAGCCCGCCGATGGTGGTTCAGGCCTGGGCCGCGGGAAACATGACCAACCCGGTCGTCCAGCAGACCGGGCCGGGCACGTTCACGGTGACCGAGCCGAGCACCGGTAAGCAGGCGACGATCACCGGCACGTGCCCCGTCACGGCCGGGGCCCGGATCTGGGTCATCACCAAGATCGCCGACAACGGCTGACCCGCGGTCATGCCTCGCCGGCCGGCAGGCCCGCGAGAACGATGGCGACCTGCGCCAGGAATGCCTGCACCGTCGCCGCGGCCGCCCGGGACACCGGGGCCGCGCCCAGCCCGGCGGCCAGGGCAGCCGGCGGTGGGCGGTACACCCCGGCCAGCCGCAGTAGCGTCGCCTTCGCCTCGGCGGGCACCAGCGTGAGATCGGCGTCCAGGGCGGGAAACACCCCGCCGGTAAGGCCGATGGCGGTCCACCTCATGATGAACGCGGCCGGGTTCCGCGGGCCGGACTGGTCACGAACGCGCACCTCGGCGAGCCTGGCCGCGCCGGGCGCGGAGTCCGCCGGCGCGGTGCCGGCGACCAGCCCGGTGATTCCGGCGCCGTAGGCGTCCTCGGCCGCGCGGACCAGCCGGTGGCCACCGGCCAGGCCTGCCAGCCCGGCCCGGGCGGCAGGGAAGCCGACACCAAGGAGCACCTCGTCGCCGACGAACATCGGCGTCCGCTACCCGCCCAGCGCCACCTCAATCCGGAACCGCCCGGCCGTCTCAATCCGGAACCGCCCGGCCGTGCGGGCCGTCCAAGGATGCACCAGGACAGGATGGAGGCACTGTGGACACCGCGATGTCGGCCAGACCGCGCGTGCGTACGGCCGCGGCGCTGGCGTGCCTGGCCGTGCTGGCGCCCGCGATGATGACCGCCGGCTGCGGGTCATCACGGCCCGGTGCGGCGGTCCCGGCGTCGGCCATACCGAGCCTGGCCGCGATAGCCAGGCGCGCGGCCAAGGCCAACGACGACCCCGTGCCGGCCCAGGTGACCGTGGTGCTGACCACCCACCAGAAGGCGCTCACCTCGGCGACCCCGGGGGATACCGTCCCGGGCACGGGCGGCGTCCGGGTCTACCTGCTGACCATGGTCGGGCGGTTCACCGCGGGCGGCGCCTCCATACCTTCGGGGGCCACGGCGCCGACCGGCCGGTACCTGTCCATCGTCGTGGACGCCAAGACGTTCCGGGTCATGGACCTCGGGCTCAGCCACCGGCCGCCGCCCGTCTCGCCCGCCAGCCTGGGGCCGCTCACCTACCTCACCGGCCACCGGCCCTAGCGGGCCGTGCCCGGAAGCCGCCGCGAATACTCATCCGGCCCGGGGGATGCGCCTGCCTGGGTGGTAATGCTTGCCTGTCCTCAACGGCAGAGCAGCTGGGAGATCGGGATGGGTGCTGAAGGCGAGCGGGTCGCGGGGTTCGGGCGGCTGGAGGACGGGCTGCGCGAGGCGGGCGACTGGTACCGGTGGGGCCCCTACGTCAGCGAGCGGCAGTGGGGGACGGTCCGCGAGGACTACAGCGCGGACGGCGAGGCCTGGGACTTCCTGCCGCACGACGCGGCCCGCTCACACGCCTACCGCTGGGGAGAGGACGGCCTGGCCGGCTTCTGCGACGTCGAGCAGCGGCTGTGCCTGGGCCTGGCGCTGTGGAACGGCCGGGACCCGATCCTCAAGGAACGGATCTTCGGGCTGACCGGTGCCCAGGCCAATCACGGCGAGGATGCCAAGGAGTACTGGTGGTACCTGGACGCGCTGCCCAGCCACGCCTGGAACCGGTGGCGTTACCACTACCCGCAGGCGGCGTTCCCGTACCAGGACCTGCTGGCCGAGAACGGCAGGCGCGGCAAGCACGACCCCGAGTACGAGCTGCTCGACACCGGCGTCTTCGATGACGACCGGTACTGGATCACCGAGGTGCACTACGCCAAGGCCGATCCGGACGACCTGCTGATGGTGGTCACCGTGACCAACGCCGGCCCGGACTCCGACACGCTGCAAGTGCTGCCCACGGCGTGGTTCCGTAACACCTGGTCCTGGGAGGAGGGCGCCGCCAGGCCGGTGCTGGCGGCCACCGGCCCGGCCACGGTGCGGGTGGAGCATCCCTTCCTCGGCACCATGGAACTCACCGCGGACACCGGGCCCGGCGGCGCCGCGCCGCAGGTGCTGTTCTGCGAGAACGAGACCAACACGGCACGGCTGTTCGGCACCGAGCCGGTCACCCCCTACCCGAAGGACGGGATCGGCGACCACGTGATCCACGGCGCGGCGACGGTCAGCCCCCGGCGGCAGGGCACCAAGTGCGCCTTCTGGTACCGGCTGGAGGTGCCGCCCGGCGCCACCGCCGAGCTGCGGCTGCGGCTGCGCCCGGAGGCCAAGGCCGGCGCGCCGGCGTTCGGCCCGGGCTTCGGCGAGGCGGTCGCGGCCCGGCGCGCGGAGGCCGACGAGTTCTACGCCGAGCTGACGCCGGAGGGGGCCAGCGCGGACGAGGCCATGGTCATGCGGCAGGCGTTCGGCGGGCTGCTGTGGAGCAAGCAGCTGTACTACTACGACGTGGCGCGGTGGCTGGACGGGGACCCGGCGCAGCCGCCGCCGCCCCCCGAGCGCCAGCACGGGCGCAACTCCCGGTGGCGCAACTTCAACGCCTTCGACATCATGTCGATGCCGGACAAGTGGGAGTACCCCTGGTTCGCCGCCTGGGACCTGGCGTTCCACTGCGTGGCGCTGGCCCACGTCGACCCCGCCTTCGCCAAGTACCAGCTGATCCTGCTCTGCCGGGAGTGGTTCCAGCACCCCAACGGCGCGCTGCCCGCCTACGAGTGGGACTTCGGCGACGTCAACCCGCCGGTCCAGGCCTGGGCCGCCGTGGAGGTGTTCGCCATCGACGGCGCCCGCGACTTCGCCTTCCTGTCCCGCGTCTTCGACAAGCTCCTGATCAACTTCACCTGGTGGGTGAACATGGAGGACGCCGGCGGCAACAACATCTTCGAGGGCGGCTTCCTCGGCCTGGACAACATCGGCCCGATCGACCGCTCGCACCTGCCGGTCGGGGGGGTCCTGGAACAGTCCGACGCCACCGGCTGGATGGCGTCCTACGCCATCGCCATGGGGACCATGGCGATCGTGCTCTACTGGAGCGGCCGCCGGCCGGAAACCGACCTGATACTGAAGTTCCTCGAGCACTTCGCGGCCATCAGCGAGGCCATCGAGGGCCAGGGGCTGTGGGACGATCAGGACGGGCTCTTCTACGACCGGCTGCTCACGCCGGACGGCACGGCCGTCCCGGTCAGGGTCCACTCGATGGTCGGGGTCATCCCGATGCTGGGGGCCGTCGTGATCGACGAGCAGATGCTCCACCGGGCACTGGTCGTCAGCAAGCAGTTCGCCGACTACCTCAACCGTCACGGCCTGCACGAGCAGGAGAAGCTCCGCGAGGCCGGGCTGATGCGCGGGGAGGCGGGCAGCCAGCGGCTGTTGCTGTCGGTGGTCGGCGTCGACCGCCTGGAGCGGCTGTTCACCAAGCTCTTCGACGAGAACGAGTTTCTTTCCCCATACGGATTGCGCGCCCTGTCGGCCTACCACCGTGACCACCCGTACGAGCTGGATGTCGAGGGCGTGCACGCCACCATCGACTACGAGCCGGCCGAGTCGACCACGGACATGTTCGGCGGGAACTCCAACTGGCGCGGCCCGCTGTGGTTCCCGGTCAACTACCTGATCACCACCTCGCTCGAGCGGTACCACCGGTTCTTCGGCGACGACCTCACCGTCGAGTACCCGACCGGCTCCGGCCGGAGGCTGCCGCTCGACGCCATCGTCACCGACCTCCAGGACCGGCTCATCTCGCTGTTCGTGCGCGGCGCCGACGGACGGCGGCCCTGCTTCGGCTGGGAGGACCGGCTGCAGAACGACCCGGCGTGGAAGGACAACCTGCTCTTCAACGAGTACTTCCACGGCGACAACGGCGCCGGGCTCGGCGCCAGCCACCAGACCGGCTGGACCGGGGTGATCGCCGACGTGATCCGGCGCCGCCACGGGGCGGTCCGCTCGGTCGGTGACGTGATCCGGGACATCCGCAGGACCGCGGTAGAGCGGTGACCGCCGCCGGGGATCCCGGGCCGCGCCGGGCGCTGCCGGGCAGCCAGTTCCCGCTCGGCGCGACGCCGCGCGACGGCGGGACCAACTTCGCCGTGGCCTCCGGCGTGGCCGACGCGGTGACGCTGTGCCTGTTCGACGACGCGGGGCGGGAGACCCGGATCCCGCTGCAGGACTTCGACGCCGGCGTCTGGCACGGGTTCGTCCCCGGCGCGGGGCCCGGGCAGGCATACGGGTACCGCGTCACCGGCCCCTACGATCCCGCCCGGGGACTGCGCTGCAACCCCGCGAAGCTGCTCCTGGACCCCTACGCCCGGGCGGTCAGCGGCGAGGTGACCCCCGGGCCGGAGGTGCTGGACTACGCGGCGGGCGGCCCGGGCGCGCCCAGTGACCTGGACTCGGCCGGGCACGTGCCGCGCAGCCTGGTCGCCGGCGGGCCGTTCGAGTGGACCGACGCCGCCATGCGCAGGCGCCCCTACACCGACACGGTCATCTACGAGATGCACGTCAAGGGGTTCACCATGACCTGCCCCGGCGTGCCCGAGGCCCTGCGCGGCACCTACGCCGGGCTGGCGCACCCGGCGGCCGTGGACTACCTGGCCGGCCTCGGCGTGACCGCGGTCGAGCTGCTGCCGGTGCACCAGAACGTGCCGGAGGGCTTCCTCACCGGCCGGGGGCTGACCAACTACTGGGGCTACAACACGATCGGGTACTTCGCCCCGCACCAGGGCTACTCGGCGGCGGTCCGGGCCGGGCGGCCCGGCGGCCAGGTCGCCGAGTTCAAGGCGATGGTGAACGCCCTGCACGCGGCGGGCCTGGAGGTGCTGCTCGACGTCGTCTTCAACCACACCGCCGAGGGTGATCACGCCGGTCCCACGATCTGCTTCCGCGGACTGGACAACCCCGCGTACTACCGGCTCGACCCCGCCGACCCGGGCCGGTACGTGGACACCACCGGCTGCGGTAACTCGCTGAACGCCGGGAGCCCGGTCACGCTCCAGCTGATCATGGACTCGCTCCGGTACTGGATCACCGAGATGCACGTCGACGGCTACCGCTTCGACCTCGCGCCCACCCTCGCCCGCGAGGATGGCGGCTTCGACCAGGCGTCCGCGTTCTTCGACCTGGTCTCGCAGGATCCGGTGGTGTCGCGGGTGAAGCTGATCGCCGAGCCGTGGGATGTGGGCCAGCTGGACAGCTACGACCTCGGCCGCTTCCCGCCCCTGTGGCGTGAGTGGAACGGCAAGTACCGCGACAGCATGCGCGACTTCTGGCGCAGCCACCCGGTCGGGATCGGTGAGTTCGCCACCCGGTTCTGCGGCTCGTCGGACCTCTACGGCGGCGCGGGACGGCGCCGGCCGACCGCCTCGGTGAACCTGATCACCGTCCATGACGGGTTCACCCTCGCCGACCTGGTGTCCTACAATGACAAGCACAACGAGGCCAACGGCGAAGCCAACCGCGACGGGACGAACGACAACCGCTCGTGGAACTGCGGCGCGGAGGGCCCTGTCACCGACCCGGGCGTCCTGGCGCTGCGCGCCCGGCAGTCCCGGGCGATGCTCACCACCCTGCTGCTGTCGTTCGGCGTGCCCATGCTGCTCGGCGGGGACGAGCGGGGGCGCACCCAGCGGGGCAACAACAACGCCTACTGCCAGGACAACGAGATCACCTGGTTCGACTGGTCGGCCGCCGACGAAGAACTGCTGGCCTACACCCGGCGGCTGATCGCCTTCCGCGGGCAGCACCCGGTGTTCCGGCGCGGCCGTTTCCTCGCCGGGGCGGAGGCCGCCGAGCTCGGCTGGTTCACCCCGGCGGGCACCGCGATGACCGGTGCCGACTGGGCCAACCCGGGCGCTCTCTCGCTGGCCGTCTACCTCGACGGCGCGGACAGCCCCGACCGCGCCGAGGACGGCACCGCGCTACTCGACGACGACTTCCTGGTCATGTTCAACGCCTGGTGGGAGCCGCTCGACTTCGTCATTCCCGGCATCCGGGACGGGCAGGCGTGGCGGGCCGAGATAGACAGCTACGATCCGCCGGCGGCCGCGGCGTCCCCCGGGCGCCACGCCGGTGACCGGGTGACCGTGGGCCCCCGGTCGGTGACGGTGCTGCGCGCCGCGCGGGCCCGCTGAGCGGTTCAGGCCGGGCCGGGCCCGCCCGTGCCCGGCGGGGGCGGGGCCACCGGGGGCGGGGGCGATGAGGGCGGGGCCGGCGCCACCGGGTGTGGCGCGGCCGGCGCTGCGGCGGCGCCCGGGGGCAGCTCCGTCTGGGTGTAGACGTCCCGGACGATGCCCACCTCTCTGGTGGTGAACGTGCGCTCCCGGCGCAGGTCGCGGGTGAACGCCAGCCACCAGCTCAGCACCGCCCCGAACCGGTTGCGGTAGCCGGTGAGGAACCCGATGTGCACGAACAGCCAGACCCACCAGCCGAGGAAGCCGCCGATCTGGGCCGGTCCCACCGCGACCACCGCCCGGCCGCGGCTGATGTAGGCGGCCGAGCCCAGGTCGTGGTACCGGAACGGCTTGTCGAACGCCTGCCCGCGGGCCTGGTGCGCGACGCGGCGCCCGGCGTACAGGCCGGTCTGCATCGCCACCTCGGCCACGCCGGGAAGCTTGTTCAGGCTCATCACGTCGCCGGTGACCATGATCTCCGGATGGCCCGGGATGGACAGGTCCGGGCCGACCTCGATCCGCCCGGCCCGGTCCTGTGCCGCGCCGGTGGCCGTCGCGATGGCGGCCGCCACCGGCGGCGCCGCGACGCCGGCCGTCCACAGCACGGTGCCCGCCTCGTACCGGGCCTCCGCGCCGTCGGCGGCCCGGACGCTCAGCCCGGTGCCGTCGATCCCGGTGACGATCGAGTGCATGTGCTGCTCGACCCCCAGCTTGTCCAGGGTGGCCGACGCCTTGGCGGACAGCTTGGGGCCGAACGGGGCCAGCGGCGCGTCACCGCCGTCGAACAGCAGTACCCGCGCGTCCTCGGGCTTGATGTGCCGGTACTCCGAGCGGAGCGTCTTGGTGGCCACCTCGCGGATCTGCCCGGCCAGCTCGACGCCCGTCGGCCCGGCGCCGACCAGGGCGAAGGTGAGCCACCGGGTGCGCTCCGCCGGGTCGGTGGCGGTCTCGGCCATCTCGAACGCGCCGAACAGCCGGCGGCGGATCACCAGGGCATCCTCGATCGTCTTCATCCCGGGCGCGTACACGGCGTACTCGTCGTGGCCGAAGTAGGACTGCGCCACCCCCGCCGCGAAGATCAGGTAGTCGTAGCCGAACTCCATCTGCTCCCCGAACGGGCGCGTGGCCAGCACCACCCGCCGCCCCGCGTCGATGCCGGTCACCTCGGCGAGCACGAACTCGGCGTTCCGTTGCTTGCGCAGCAGGTCGCGGAGCGGGGCGGCGATCTTGCCCTCGGACAGGATGCCGGTCGAGCACTGGTACAGCAGCGGCTGGAACAGGTGATGCGCGGCCCGGTCGATGAGCGTCACCCGGACCGGGGCCCGGCGCAGCGCCCGGGCCGCGAACAGCCCCGCGAACCCGCCGCCGATGATCACCACCCGCGGCTGGCTGTTCTGGTCGTTCACCGCACCCCCGCTCCGTGCTCCTGCCGCCGGCCCGGCGTGTCAGCCGGCCGGGTCGTGCCAGGTGTCCCGGTCGGGCAGCAGCCGGTCCGCCTCCTCCGGGCCCCACGTCCCCTTGGCGTAGGGGTGCACCGGGGTGACGTCGCCAAGCACCGGGTCCACGATCTTCCAGGCATCCTCGACCGTGTCCTGCCGGGCGAACAGCCACCGCTCGCCGTCCAGCGCGGCGCCGATCAGCCGGTCGTAGGGGCGCTGGTCACTGCCGGGCCGCTGGGCGAACGTCAGGTCCTCGGTCTGCGGCTCCCACCCGGCGCCCGGCTTCTTGCCGGACAGGCTGAGGGAGACCGCGGTCTCCGGCCAGACCCGGAACCGCAGTTCGTTCTGGTGCGGCAGCGGGGCCAGGCCGAAGATGTCCCGGGGCGGGTGGCGGAACCGGACGGTCACCTCGGTGGCGGTGACCGTCATGCACTTGCCGGCCCGGATCAGGATGGGCACGCCCGCCCACCGCCACGAGTCGGACTCCAGCCGGATCGCGACGTAGGTCTCCACGGTCGAGTGGGGATCGACGCCCTGCACGTCGTGATAGCCCTGGTACTGGCCGCGGACACAGCGATCGGGGGTCAGCGGGGTGAGCGAGGCCACCACCCGGGCCTTGGCCTCCCGCCAGTTGGTCAGGCCCTGCCCCTCCGGCGGGTCGGCCATCACCGTGGCCAGCACCTGCAGCATGTGGTTCTGCACCACGTCCCGGATCGCCCCGGTCCGGTCGTAGAACGAGCCCCGGTCGGACACGTCGAACGCCTCGGCCATGGTGATCTGGATGCTCTCCACGTAGGTCCGGTTCAGCAGCGGCTCGACCACCGCGTTGGCGAACCGGCCGAACAGCACGGTCTCCACCGGCTCGAAGGCCAGCCAGTCATCGACCCGGAAGATCGCCTCCTCCGGGAAGTACTTGTGCATCGTGTCGTTGAGCTGCCGCGAGCTGGCCAGGTCGGCGCCGAACGGCTTCTCCACCATCACCCGGGCTCCCTGTGCCCGGCCCGCCGTGGCGATGCCCTGGGCGATCCGGCCGAACAGGAACGGCGGCACCTCCAGGTAGTACAGCAGCCGCTCGCCCGCCCCGATCGCATCCGACATGGCGTGATAGGTGGCGTCGTCGCCGAGGTCCCCGTCCACGTAGCGGAGCAGGCCCAGCATCTTCACCGCGGCCGGGCTGCCCGGGTCCATGTTGTTCAGCTTCAGCGAGGCCACCGCGTAGTCGCGGAACTGCTCCAGGTCCCAGCCGCGCTTGGACACGCCGATCACCGGCACGTTGAGCACGTCGCGCTCGACCAGCCCCACCAGCGCGGGGAACGTTTCCAGCTTGGCCAGGTCCCCGGTCGCCCCGAAGATCACCAGCGCATCGACCCGGTCCGCCATGTCATCCCTCCTGCTGCCTGGCTGTGTTCCCAGCAGACTCCGCCGGGCACCCGGGCGGCATCCTCCCGTCCGGGTGATAAGTGCGCTTCACCCGTCCTCGCCCGCGCGTGCGGCCGCGTGCATCTGACGGTACCGGTCGCTGGAGCGCAGCAGGTCAGTGTGCGTGCCCCGGGCCGCCTCCCGGCCGCGGTCGAGGATGATGATCTCGTCCACCTGGTCGAGCCCGTCCAGGTCGTGGGTGATGAGCAGGGTGGCCCGGTCCTCGGTCACCGACAGGATGTCGGCGGTCAGGGCCCGGCGGCTGTCGGCGTCCAGGTGCGCGGTCGGCTCGTCCAGGATCAGCACCTGCGGGTCGGCGAGCAGCGCCCGGGCCAGGGCCAGCCGCTGCCGCTGGCCGCCGGACAGGGCCGCGCCGTGCGCGCCCACCAGCGTGTCGAAGCCCTGGGGCAGCGAGTCGATCCACGGCAGCAGCCCGGCCCGCGCCGCCGCGCGGGAGAGTTCGCCCGGCCCGGCCGCGGGCCGGGCCAGGCGGAGGTTCTCCGCGATGGTGGTGTCGAAGATGTGCGGGTCCTGGGCGCAGCCGCCGATGACCGTCCGGATGTCGTCGGCGGCGTAGCCGGACAGTTCTGTCCCGCGTTCCGCCGCCCCGCGCTCCGCCGCCCCGCGCTCTGCTGGCTCTGGCCCCCCCACCCCCCCCGCTGCTAGCACAGGGCCCCCCCCCCCCCCCACCGCAAGCACTGGCCCCCCCC
>Ga0335078_10007102_pt1 | contig 16596 bp, 15 predicted proteins | sample Lox_Sample_32_FD_206711 | JGI IMG/M metagenome (GOLD analysis project Ga0335078, IMG submission 206711) | Soil microbial communities from Loxahatchee National Wildlife Refuge, Florida, United States - Lox_Sample_3.2 | ecosystem: Environmental > Terrestrial > Soil > Wetlands | place: USA...
ACCGCGCAAAGCCGGCCACCCGCGCTTCCTGCTCTTCTTCCGGCAGCGTGGTGAGGTGGCGTTCGGCAATCGCGGTCAGTTTCCGCGCGGCCTCTTGTAGCGACGCTTTGCTTTGACGCTTCGCAGGCATATTTCCCTTCCTGACTCGACAGTACCATCCAGATGCACCTGTGGCAACGGCCCCTTGGTAAGCCTCGTACGCGCCACCACTTCAGATTTCTCTTGACAAATAGTAACTCCTATGGTAATATACTTCGTGATTATTGCTCGCCAACCCGCCCGTTTCCCTAACTCCTTTACCATCCGCACTTCCGCAACCTGCGTCCGTAACCCGTTTAGAATCCGCACTTACCGGTGCCGCCCGGATCTGCACATTCTAAACGACTTACAATCGGCAAATTTCTTTAGTAAGTCCTTTATCCCCATCAGCTACAACCTCTCTCGCAACTGCACCAAACAAACGACTTACAAACCCGTTAGAATCACCACTTACAAAAAACGCGCCCGCAACCCCTTTAGAATCCGCACTTCCAAAAGCTGCCAGGGGTGCCCCGAACCGGCTGTTCTTCCGAGCACTACTCACCACTCACTGCTCACTACTCACTTCTGTTACGCCATTGCTTCGTCTTGTACACTGAAAGGTCGAATCCCAGTGCTGCGTATCCATTCAGAGCGTAGAAGGAAATCCGTGGAGTAGAACTACCATGGCCGACACCCTCCCCATTTCCCCCGTCATGCAGGCACGCGCCGCCGACCGCGTCTCCACGCAAAGCCTCTCCGTTCCCTGGTACATCTGGACCAACGTTTTCGCCGTGGCTTGCAGCGTGGTGGGCGGCGCCTGGGACATTTCCTGGCACGAAAGCGTGGGCCGCGACACGTTCTGGACTCCCGCGCATTTGCTCATCCAGCTTTGCGGCATCCTGGCCGGCTTCGGTTGCGGCTACCTCATTCTCTCGACGACCTTTCGCAAATCGGCGCCGCTGCGCGCGAATTCCGTTACCGTGTGGCGCTTCCGCGGACCCGTGGGCGCCTTCCTGTGCGCTTGGGGCGCCGTCGGCATGATCACGTCCGCGCCGTTCGACAACTGGTGGCACAACGCCTACGGCCTCGACGTCAAAATCCTCAGTCCGCCGCACATTCTCCTCGCGCTCGGCATGACCGGCATCCGTTTCGGCACGCTGGTCCTGGTGCTCGCGGAATGCAATCGCGCGTTCGGCGAATACCGCGTGAAACTCGAGCGCATTCTCTTGCTCTGCTTCATGTTCCTGATGGGCATCACCATCGGGGTCATGCAGGAAGACACGTTCCGCATGTTCATGCACGGCGCCAAGTTTTATCTGGTCGTGATGTGCATCGCGCCCATCTGGTTCGCTGCAGCGTCGCGCGCTTCCACGCATCGTTGGGCCGCGACCATCGTCACCGCCATCTACACCGCGACCCATCTCGCGTTCATGTGGATTTTCCAGCTCGTTCCCGCGGAGCCTAAGCTCGGCCCGGTCTACCAAAAAATCACGCACCTTGTCCCGCCGGATTTTCCGCTGCTGATCATCGTGCCGGCGATTGTCTTTGATTTGCTTCGCCGGTACATCAAAGACTGGAATCGCTTTGCGCAAGCGATTGTGCTCGGCGCCGCTTGCCTCGCCAGCTTCCTGGCCGTGCAGTGGCCGTTTGCGAATTTTCTGATGTCGCCGGCGTCGCGCAATTTCTTTTTCGCCACCAACAACGCGCCCTACTTCATTCGGCCCACATCGCCATGGGCCCGCTTTGAATTTGTGCCCACCGAAGCCACCGCGGCGCAATTCGCCGTCCTGATGTGCGTCGCGCTCCTCGCCGCCATCCTGACCATCGCGCTGGGCTCCGCCTGGGGCGACTGGATGCGCCGCCTCCGCCGCTAGTTAGGCGCCGCGACTCAGCACTTCAAGGAGCTACGAAAAAGAAGTCACGGAAAAGAAGGAAGAAGGAGAAAAAAGGGAAGCACGAAGGACAGCACACAACGGCGCCAGGTATTTCGGGCTGGCCCACGACACCGCGAAATATTTTCGTCCGCGCAGAAATCGCTGAATTGATTCGGATTTCATGTTCCTAGCCGCCTAATCCTTTTACTCTTCGCGCTTACAGCAATGCACCGATGGGACGATCGGCAGGATCGGCATATTAAGGCTGCAGGAGCGTCGAGATGTCTACCACGGCGGTTGTTCTGATTGTTGTGGCGATCATCGCGATTGCGGTGATTGCGTTTGCATTGTTTCGGACGCGGCAAAGCCAGCGGCTGCGCGCACGGTTTGGTCCGGAGTATGGCCGCGTAGTCGAGGAGACCGGAAGCCGGGTTCGCGCGGAGCAGCGGCTTTCCAAACTTGAGCAGCGCGTCGAGCGATTTCATATTCACCCGCTTACCGCCGCTGCCCGCACCCAATATGTAGAAGCCTGGCGGGTGATTCAGGCCCGCTTTGTCGACGATCCACAACACGCTTTGGCCGACGCGGACCAGCTCCTGCGCGAGGTCATGAGCAATCGCGGCTATCCGATCGCGGACTTCGACCGGCAAGCCGCCGACCTTTCCGTCCATCATCCCCACGTCGTGGAGCATTACCGCGCTGGCCACGAAATCGCCGTGCGCCAGGCCAAAGGCCGCGCCGGCACCGAAGATCTGCGACAAGCCATGATTCACTACCGCAAGCTGTTCGCCGATTTGGTTGAGGAACCGCAGCTGGCGCGTTCGCAAGCGGCAACGGATTCGAGTGTGGCGAGCGAGACGAGTACGTTTGCAGACCGCCAGAGATAGTCAGTTCGTGACGTTGGACTTGAACAAGCCGCATCAGTTTTCAGCTAGGAGGGGATAAACGTGAACGAATCATTTGAAAGAGCCGATCGCGCAGCCACGGACGAAGACCGCCTCAGCACAGCGGACCTGGCGGGGACCAGCCACGAGGAGCGCCACACGGTGATCGACGGAACGGCCGTGGAAGTCGTCAAACCGCACAGCGATCCTTTGGAAGATCGCGATCCTGACCGGTCCGGAACGCCGGTGCCGGTGCGAACCAGTGGACAGCCGGACCGGGGAGTTTCAGGCGGCTCAGCTGCCGCCGCGGTTGTGCCTGCGCGCGAACCAATTCGCACTGACGAAAATTCCGGCCCGCTCTTCTCCAGCGACGAAGCCGCCCAGCTTCGCCAGCGCTGGGACGCCATTCAGGTGGGCTTCGTGGATGAGCCGCGCAAATCGGTGCAGGAGGCGGACAGCCTCGTCGCGGTCGCCATGAAGCGGCTTGCGGAACAGTTCGCCGAGGAACGTTCGCGACTGGAACATGAGTGGGATCGCGGGAGCGACGTTTCTACCGAGGATTTACGCGTGGCGCTACGCCGCTACCGTTCTTTCTTCTCTCGTCTGCTCAACGTCTAAAACCGGTCCGTTCTTTCATAAAGCCAGCGAGCTTTCGCAGGTCAAGACGAGCTCTTTGGGGCTCCGAGGGCACGCTGGCTTTTTTGCTGCGGCTGAGAGCAGACGGTCTTCGGCCTGTGGCCACGGCGTGCCGTCAGAACGACGCCTGTGGATTTCCGTACGCTAATGAACTAGTCGTCGCGTTACTGCCTGTCGCCTTCTGCATCTAACCCTGCTAAAGTTTTGGCAACGCAGAGCCCGGCCTTCTGCTCACCCAGCTTGCAGTCGCCGCGCGTCTGCCAGGTCAAGACGTTTCTCTTCTCCCACAAAATGAAGAAAGCGAGCGAATCATGATCCAGCAACTGAGGGCCGCAGCGGCCATTGTGGTTCTTGTCTGTAGCAGCGCGGTCATGGCCGCCGCGCAGGAAGTAACCCAAGCCGACAAAGATCGTGCCGTGCAATACCTTGAGAAGACCAAGCAAGGCGTCCTGGAGGCAACCAAAGGCCTGTCCGACGCGCAGTGGAATTTCAAGCCGGGGCCGGACCGCTGGTCCATCGCGCAGGTCATGGAGCACATCGCGACGGCGGAAGATTACATTCGCGGTGTGGATGCGGAACAGGTGATGAAGGCGCCCGCTGCGCCAGCGGATCACGACGCCAAGAAAACCGACGACGCGGTGCTTACCAACATTCCCGATCGGTCGCACAAGATTCAGGCGCCGGAACCGCTGGTGCCGACGAACCGCTTCGGCTCGCCGGACAATTCCTTGAAGCATTTCGTGGAAAGCCGGGAGAAGACAGAAGAATTCGTGAAGAACACGCCGGGACTGCGGGATCATGCCGCCGACAGCCCGATGGGCAAACTCGATGGGTACGAATTTGTTTTGCTGATCGCCGCGCACAGCGAGCGTCATACCAAGCAAATCCTCGAAGTGAAAGCCGACCCCAACTACCCAAAGAACTAAAAATGATCGCGATGGCCGAAGACATCCAGCTACTGCGGGAGCTCTTCGCTTCCTCTTCTGCGGTGTCGTCGGCCATGCGGAGAACGCTCGACTTTTGCGGCTCAAAGTATCGGGTCCCCGGAATACAAGCGCTCTACGATCTTCCGTTCGAGCAAGGGACCGGCGCGTTGCAGAACTGGGTACAAACAATTCTGCGAACCGAACCCCCGCCCGGCTCCATCAAAGCCTACTATTTCGGATTGTTCGAAATAGGTGGAAAGGAGCAGATGGAACGTCCTTGCTTGCACATCTGCGGATGTGAGCAGTTCGATGGAGAAGAGCAGGACCAGGATTGGGCCTGTTCACCAACCTGGCGTCCCAAGGGACGCTATGCCAATTCTGATGTGCTGGCAGCTTTGGAAGACGCGGCGAGACACTCGGAAGAGCACAGGATCGAGTTGTCGTACCTTCTGCAGCTGACTTTCGCAGGTGCCGCTATTTCTCATGTCATGCACTCACTGCCGAAAGACCTCACGCTCGGCGACAACGTGACTCGTGCCTTGGCGATAGGTTTCGATTCCGGAGATTTGTTCCTGCTGCCAGCGATTCAGAGGTCGCCAGTTTAAAGCGTGTACTTTGGTTGGCCTAGAAGCCGTGTGCTAGACTTTTCCTCGCGGCGCGCGTGTGCACGCGCGCTGCCGGAGCGTGGAACTTCGGGCTCTGTGCAACGAGGTCCCGCGAACCCCGCCAGGCCCGGAAGGGAGCAACGGTAACGGGATTACCTCGGGTGCCGCGGATGTCCCGAAGTTCCTCTCATCGCGCGCAGCAGGCGAGCCGTAATCAGCTTCGATGGGTGAATCATGATCCTCGCAGCGGCAATCATCACACTGTTTCTTTTCGGGTGTATCGCGGTTGGATTTCTGGTCCATTCCTTGCGGAAGGACCAGCATAAGGCTGCGCGTCTGTAGCGACGGAGCATTCAGTCGGGAGAGCCGATCGTAAAGATGAACTATCAGGTCATCGCCAGAAAATACCGGCCGCAGACGTTCAGCGATTTGGTGGGACAGACACACGTCACCGCGACGCTGGCCAACGCCATCAAGAATAATCGTGTAGCACACGCGTACATTTTTTCCGGCGCGCGCGGCGTGGGCAAGACGACCGCGGCGCGCATCCTCGCCAAGGCAATGAATTGCGTGCACGGGCCGACGCCGGAACCGTGTGGCGTGTGCGATGCGTGCAAGGAGATCGCTTCCGGCAATTCGCTCGACGTGATCGAGATTGACGCGGCTTCGAATCGCGGCATCGATCAAATTCGCGAGTTGCGCGAGATGGTGCGCTACGCGCCGGCGGCTTCGCGCAGCAAAGTGGTGATCCTCGACGAAGCGCATATGCTGACAGACGAGGCCTCCAACGCGCTGCTGAAAACGCTGGAAGAACCGCCGGAGCGGGTGATCTTCGTGATGGCTACGACGCAGCCGGAAGATCTAGGCGATACGATTCGTTCGCGCTCACAGCATTTTCATTTTCGCGCGTTGACCTTCGCGGAAATCGCCAGCCGCATCGAAGAAATCGCCAAACTGGAAGGTTTGAAGATTGAACCCGGCGCGGTGGCGGTGATTGCGCGGATGGCGGAAGGCAGTTTGCGCGACGCGCTTTCGTTGTTGGAGCAGGCGCGCGCATATTGCGGCGATAACATCGGCGACAAAGAAGTGCGCGAATTGCTGGGCGTCGTGCCGGAAGACGCGTTGAACGAGTTGGTCGGGGCGATTGCGGAAGGTTCAGCGGACCGCGCGCTGGGATTGGTGCACACGTTTCAAAAAGAAGGCCGCAACCTGCAGCACTTCTGCCGCGAAGCGATTCGCCACATTCGAAACTTGTTGATTGCGCGGGTATGTGGCGCGGATTCGGATTTGATTGCGGCGACTCCGGATCAACGGCCCGCATTGGCCAAAGCCGCTGAGCAGTTCAGCGAAGAAGATCTGACACGCTTTTTCCAAATCCTTTTGCAGACCGACGACGATTTGCGGCGCAAGGCTGATCCACGCGTCCACCTGGAGATGGGATTGTTGCGGCTGATCAACGCGCAGCGGCTTGCACCGATGGAGGAGCTGCTTGCGGAATTGCGCGGCGGACCTGCGACGGGTGCGGCCGGTGCTGCAGGTTCTGGTTCCGGCGGTCGTCGTACGAGCGCAGTGGCCGAAGCCGCCACTGCAGCGTCGGCGACACGGCCTTTCTCCGCAGGCGTTACGGCAACAACTTCAGCTTCTCCGTGGCAAATCTCCGCCACGCCCGCAGCGAAGCCTGCCAACAGCACTCCGGCGTGGCAAACGACGGCTTCCGCTCCAACGCCACGGCCTGCGGCACAGGCAAGCGCGTTGGCACCCGCGGCTTCGACTCCAGCGGCGTCGCCGCGGCCGGCAGTTGCTACGAGCTTTGCCGCTGCGGCTCCAGCTCCTGCACGCGAAGAAATTCGTCCGGAAACAAAGCCAGCGGCGCACATATCCGACTCAGACATTTCTGAAGCAAACGTGGCTTTCGCAGAGACGGAAGTAGAGACGGACATGGCTTCTCCCGAAACGGGAGAAGCTCCGATAGCAGAAGCAGCGGCAATGCCTGCCTCACCTGCAGCAAACGGCGCGACGCGCGCCGATGGCATTACTGCGGAGCAAGTTGCGGAAATCAAATCCGCGATTCAGGCGCAGCAGAAATTTTTGGGCGAAATTATCGGCCACGGGCATCGCTGGGAACTGGAAGGCGCAGAGTTGCGAGTTTATTTTCCCGCGGACAAGCGCACGTTTGCCGAGATGATGGAAGGGCGTGACGCTCTCGAAAAAGTCCGTGTCGCTTCGGGCAAAGTGTTGGGCCGGGCGGTGCGCGTGTGTGCTAAAGTAGACCTAGCTGCAGCTGGTGCGGCGCGCGCAGCTTCCAGCACGCAGGAGTTGCGAGCGCAATTCGAGCGCGATCCGATGGTGCGGTCGATGTTGCAGCGCTTCGGAGGAAAAATTTCCGAAGTGAAGTGGCGGCAAGAGGAATCCTAATGGATGTGAACGCAATACAACAAATGCTGGCGCGCTTTCGGCAGCAATGGGAAGACGTGCAACAGCAAGTAAATTCTGTGAACGTGGAAGCCTCGGCGGGCGGCGGCATGGTCAGCGTCAAGATGAACGGCCAGAAACAGATTGTGGAACTCAAAGTGGAGCCGGAAGTTTTTGCGAGCAAGGATGCGGAATTGTTGCAAGATCTCGTGCGCGCCGCGGTGAATGAAGCTAGCCGCCGTGTCGACGACGAGCTCGCTAGTCAAATGAAGAGCCTCACCGCTAATATGCCGGGCATGGCCGGCTTAAAAATTCCCGGACTGTTCTAGCGAATCGCAGTCGCCTCCCTTTCTTTCGTTTCTTGTGTTGTGTAGGTCCAAGTTGTACTTCCCACCGCGATCCTAATACGCAGCCAAGTCTTACACCATGACGCGCTGCCTTCGAAGCTCAGGCGAAGAAAGCGCGCACCCTACATTTGTTTGACGGCGTGCACCTCGGCGAAATCGTCGCTTGATCGCACTAACCTTACTGGTCGTTGTGGACTTCGTATTCGACGTGGAAGGGTTTTTGTTGGGTGCGATTTTGCCAGTGCTCGCGGGCGATGACTTCCTGGGCTTGCGCGAGGCGCTCGGAGGGTTGCGGGTGCGAGCGGAAGTAGCCTTCGAGACTTTGGATGGCCAGTTCGGAGAGTTCCTGTTCGGGCGTTTGCGCGTGAATGACATATTCGTTGCTGAGTTTGGCAAGGCGTTCGAATAGCGTGACCGCGCCGAACGGTGAATAGCCGGCGGCGACGGCGAGCTGCATACCTTCGCGGTCGGCTTCAAACTCTTCGTCTTTGTGATAGCCGACGGCCCACACATCGAGGGGCAGCTGCAGGAGTTGACCGACAACTTCGAGGTCAATTTTTTTCAATTTAGCTTGCAATTGGTAGCGCTCCACGCAGTGGTAATGGTCGATGTGTTCGACTTCGTGGCCGAGAATGTTGGCGAGTTCGTCTTCAGTTTCCATCTGGTTGAGCATGCCTTCGCCGATGTAGACGGGCCCGCCGGGAAGTGCGAAGGCGTTGATGAAGTTTTTATTGGGAATGAGATGGAAATTGTAAGGCAGCTTGCGTTGGGCCTGCGCGGCGACGCGACCGCCGACGGCCTGCACATATTTTCGCAGGGCTTCCTGTTCGGGCGCGAGGCGGCCTTCGATGCCGGAATAGTTGGCGGCGAGGCCGCGGCCGATGGTGATCTCCTGTTCGTCGGAAATGCGGGTGAAATGCATCGGCACGCGGGTGATGTCGCGCTGGGCGTCGGCAATCATGTCCACGACCGCGTTGGCGGAGGAGGGAGTGGCTTTGGCGCGGCGTTGCGCCCAGTAGAGCGCGCCGAGCGACATGGCGAGTATGGCGAAGAACAGGATGAGGGTGACGGGGCGCTTCATGAGGCAACGGCGTTTTGTTGGATCGAATTCATAGATATTGCTTAATCCGATCGCCGAAGTAGATGTACAGGGCCGACACACCGATAAGCGAGACCCCAACAACCATGAGAGTCAAATACTTGTTGAAATTACTTAGGCGCCAAAAGTCCATGGCGCCCACTTTAGCGACGCAAAGCAACAGCAAAGCAAGCCCACCGAGGCGGAAACTGTATTCGCCGATGGTGAGCGCAAAGAGAATGATTAGCGCGCCTTCGATGCCCCAGGACACGGTAATCCAGCCGGCTTCGGCTTTGAGGGCCAGCATGACCGTCAACATAATGATCGGCACGAAGAATTGGAGTTGTTCGGGCCGCGCAACGAGACGAGAGAAAATATTGTCGCGACGATTTGTTGACGGGTGCGTACGGTAGGACTCTCGGAGTTGAAAGGCAAAATAGAGCGTGGCCAAGAGGATAATGATGGCGGTACTAAGGATGACGTAGCGGCCGCTCCAATCGCGGTCGCGGAAGTGACTGCCGCCGAAGAGGTTGTGCGCGGAGCCGCGGGCGAACGTGAGCAGCGTGAGCAAAATGCCCTGATGGAGAAAAACTTCGCGCCGCAAGAACCATGCCAGCGCGAACAACGCAAAGACGATCGCAGCGTAGGCTACGACGACCCAGTCGGGATCAAACTGGAAATAGCAAAGCGCGGCCAGCGTGGCTGTTCCGAGATAGGCGACGAAGACATCGGAACGAAAACGTTTTTCGCGGATGGTGCCGTCATCCTTTTCGGAAAGCTGCGCGTACACAAAAAAGAAAATCAGGATCAGCGGGAGCACGGTGTAGAGGCGTTCGCTGAGAAAGTCGCCGGGACGGCCGGCGGTGAGGTTGGCGAAGAAGATGCGCACAAAGGAAGCGGCGAAAGCGACGTAAGCCTGATAGCGGTACTGCGCGATTTTGCGCAGGAAACCGTATTCGAACAGCACCAGGCCGAAGATGGCCCAGCCTAGCGCGCGACTGACGGGATCGAGTTCGTACCAGAGCAGCAAGGAAACAAGGAACGAAGCGGCCCAGGAATAGATGTGATGAAAATCGCGAGCGCGCCACTCTTCGGGCAAACGAATGAGCAGCGACATGGAATAAAAGATGACGGCGACAAGCGCCAACGTGAGAAGGCGCACACTGAGGCCGTGCCAAAGTTCGTTGGTATAAATGCTGAAGCCGACACAACGAAGCAGCGTGATGGCGGCAAGGCCGTGAGCCTGCCAGCGAAAATCATCAAGCTGGAAGCGGCGATCGATTGCCGTGAGGACCAGCGCGAAGAGCGCCCAGAAAACGGCAAGCCAGGTGGTGGTTTCGTACCACATCAAATAGGCGAGCAGGAAAGTGGCGGCCGTAGTGTGTAAATAAGCCGAGCCGAGGGCGTAGGATGCGCCGGCAATGGTGGAGCGGCGCGAGACCGCGTAGAGGCCAGCGGCCACCAGGGAGACGGTGATCAGACGCAGACTGAACGGACCAAAGTGCCTGTTCAGTTGGTAGTTGAAATCGAGAGTTTGCAGCAGAGCCGCGATGGCAAAACAGTGTTCCTGGGCAGCGAGATGGAAAAGGTCAAGACGGCGAGCAATCAGGGCGAGAACCATGCCCGCGAGAAGAAAGAGAGGCGCGATCCAAGGTTCGGGGGATTCGGTCCAGATGAGGAAGCCGAACATGGTTGCGCCAGCGAAGGAAAACAGGGCGCGGAGAATGCGCTGGCCTTGCTCATCGCGCAAAGCGGAGAGCTTGGCAGTGGCGTAGAAGAGAGCGCCGAGAAGCGAAAGCGTGATCAAGCGGCTGGTGATGTGAATGCGCGAAGGGGCTTCGAGATGGACGTTGAAGACCAGGGCGCGATAGAGCGTGAGCAGGCCAAGTAAGCCGCACTGAATTTGCAAGTGCACCGATTGCAAGCGGCGGTTGAGTGCTGCGAGCGCGAGCATGGCGACGGCGAAAGCGACGCCGGTCCAGTCGTTCGAGAAGAGCGCCCAGGCGGCGACGGCCGCTGCGAATGCACCGAGGTAGGAGTGGATGATGAGCGTGGCGCGATCGAGGGACGATTCAAAGAAACGCTCCCCATGTGAGCGAACGAAAAGAGCGTTCAGATAAAAAACGAAGCCGCAGAGCGCGAAGAGAACGCCGCTTTGGAGATCTAACGCTTCCGAATGGGCGCGCAAGTGGACTAGTGGCCGCAGATTGAAAGCGAGCAGCTCGAAGCCGACAAGCAGACCAGTGAAAAGGCCAACACGGCGGAAAACTACTTCCTCGAAGATAATTCCCGCAGCGAGAAAGATTTCGCCGCCGAGAACCCAAAGAAAAGCCACGTAGTTGGCCTGACCGACGTAGTGGGCGGGGACCGCCCCAAGAATGAAAGCGGAGCCCATGATGCTGAGAAGCACGAACGCGCGGCGACGTTGGCGGGTGGCGGGAAGCAGAGCGAAGGCCAGCTCGAACGTGCCGATTGCGAATAGGGCGAGATAGGCTAGTTCGGGATGGACGGATTGGAATCTGAGCAAACCGATAAGCAGGACCGAGTTAAGAACGGCCGAAACTGCAGAGACGCGTTCTTCGGAGTCGTTTTTGATGGTGCGCGTGACGTACGAGATGCGGAAGATCAGCCAGTAGAAAAACAACATCGCCAGGCTGGTGTGATATTCGGGAAAGTCGCGGCCCCGCGCTCCGCCGGGGCCGAGAATGCGGTAGAGCCAGTAGAGATGATTCAAGTAGCTGGAGAGCAGGCCGAAGACTTCCAGTTCGAACCAGCCCATTTTTAAGACGATGGACACGAGGCCGATGGAGAGGACAACGCCAGCGGCGAGGCCGTAGGCGGTGTTTTGTCCGTTGACGCCGATGCGCGCGTAAGGCTGGACCTCGCTGAAGCTGAGAGCTACGGTCGTATAGCCCAGCAAGAACGCAAGGCCGGTGACGAGCTGCGATTTGTAGCGCAGCGTGTGGACGCCCATGCCGATCGCGACTGCGAGCATGAGGATGCAATCGAGTGCGAGCGAATCGAGGACGTGCATGGCGCGCACGTTGTGAATGGCGTAGGTGGTCCAGAAAAGGACAGCCCAGCCGCCGCCAATGCCAAGCTTCCCGAGAAGTTGGTAAGACTGATTTTTTTCGACGAAGATGCCGCCGATCAGCAACACGAAGGAGACGAGATAGGAAACAAAAGCGATTCCGCCGGGGCCCATGGTGCGAAGTTCCTGGATGCCGAAGTACGCAACGCCGATGACCAGCATGACGACGCCAATTTTTGCGAGCCAGTTCGCGCCAAGCGTTTCCTCGAGGGAGGAAGCGCGCTTCATGCGGTCGCGGAGCGTGGGGTGCGGAGCGGCGGTGCGGAGCGGCGAAGAGAAAGATGGCGCGGAGGCGTGCGCGGCGATTGGAGCTGCGGCAGGGCGCGGCGGAGTTGCGGGCGTCGCGGGAACATTCGTCGGGGCGGTCGGAGGTGCCACTTTGGCTGGCGCTGGTGGTGCGGACGGAACGACGGCGGGCGGAGGAGGCGGAGCAGGGACATGTGCTGGAGTAACGGGCTTTGGCTCAGGTGGCTTCGTCTCCAGATGGGCTGGCGGCGTCGGAGGTTTTTGTGGAACGACCGGCGCGGGCGGAATCGCAACTGGCGTGGGGCCGCGTGGCACGATGCTGGGGGTCGGCGCGGGAGGCGGAGGTGTTACCGGGACGGGCGTCGGGGTTGCTGGCGCCGGCGGTTCTGCAGCGGGTTTTTCTGGCGCGGGTTGCGCGGGCTGGGACTGCAAGGATGCCAGCTTGGTTTGCAGTTCGCCGACGGCGCGCTGGAGGCGGAGTTGTTCGCGTTTGTGCTCTTCGCGAGCTTCGCTGAGTTCGCGGCGCAATCGACCAGCGCGGAAGGAAAGAGCAATCAGCCAGACTGGCAGAACGAGCAGAAACAAGCCGTAGAAAACCGCGATGAGGTAGAGCAACTCCACGAGTTTTGCCTCGACGAGCAACTACCGCGGATTGGAGTCAGCGAACCGACGACCTGTAAGTCCATAGTAGAACGAGCGGTCGGCCGAATCTTGCAGTTTCTACTCGGAGGGAGGTTAGGTAGTTACCCTGTTTTCAAGTGAACACCAATGGTTTCAGTCATTTACAGCGAGCTTGCTCCCCACCGCCTTGAGCATGCTTTGCTTTGATTCCTTTGCGAATCGCTTTTGGAGAGTTCTTGCGAAGGGATATCCCAGACGTGCGGCCCAGTTGGGCCGAGAAAAAGAGTAGAGGTCGTACCACACGCTTTGGTCAGCTCCGCTCAATTCCACTGTGAATCGCTCTTCACCTATCTCGCCGTGTTGACGCAAGGTCCCGTAGGCAAAGCCGTATCTTTGCGGATCATCTATCACGTAAACGATCCGTGCGGCATTCAATGACCAAAACCCATAGTGGGATATGAGGACTGCGACAGTCGCGCCTACTTCGATGGGAGCTGGCCAACACAGCGTGATCCAAGGCATTTCGAACATCTTCCAATGACGAATGGCGTTTTTCGCTAACTCGAACGTGGCGCTGCCGGTGCCCAGCGCAATTCGGTTGTGATCGACAGTGTAGCCGCGTGGAGCACCGTTGCATGAGGTACCGACCTCCGAGTATGAGAAGGTCTCCAGTCCTTGACTCGAGAGGAAGGCACGAATTGAATTTGGGTCAGGCTTTGAGAGACAAAACATAGATTCAGCAAGTATGCCAAAGTCGACGCGGCCCTGAGGGGAACGGCGGCGAGGTTTCGCATTGGTTGGGGTCGTTTGCGCGGCGCTGCGGGGCTGTGCTACACATCTTGCATGCCTGATTTTGCTGCCCCAGTCGAACGACTCATTGATGAGCTAAAACACCTGCCTGGCATTGGAGCCAAAACCGCACAACGGCTGGCGTTCTTTCTGCTGCGCGCTGCGCCCGAGGACGCCTTGGCACTGGCCGATGCGATTCGCGACGCGAAAGAGAAGATCCGGGAATGTTCGGTGTGCCACAACATCACGGATACGGATCCGTGCCTGTATTGCGTGGGCTCGCATCGCAGCAAGAAGACGATCTGCGTCGTGGAAGAGGCGCACAACATATTGGCGATTGAGAAAACGCGGACGTACAACGGGATGTATCACGTGCTGGGCGGGTCGCTATCGCCCCTGTCGGGACGCGGGCCGGAGCAGCTGCACATCAAGACGCTGATTGAGCGGCTGAAGCCGGGAACGGTGGAAGAGATCATCATTGCGACGAATCCGACGGCGGAGGGAGAAGCGACGGCGGTTTATTTGTCGAAATTGCTGAAGCCGCTGGGTGTGCGCGTGACCCGCATTGGCGTGGGGATTCCCGTAGGAGCGGATTTGGAGTACGCGGACGAAGTGACGATGCTAAAGGCTATGGAAGGGCGGCGGGATTTGTAGAAGGTAAGGCCGGGCTGGCCACACGGCAAAATAGCGCCTGGCGGCTCTCGCGCAGCAAGCTGCGCCACTACAAGGCGTTCCGACAGCTCGCAGGCGGTCATCTTCGGAACGCAGACCCTACACGAGAAAGACAGCGCCGCTTGGCACCGTACTAGACTTACCAAACAGCAGTACGCGTGGTACCCACTAGCGAAGCGCGTCAATTCATTATAAATTCTGCTTGGCTCAACCCTCTTCAGCAGGCGTTCCGCCCGCGAATGTTCGGTCGTGGTGTAGTACATGGAGGCGCGCTTTGCCAGGTCTGGCGCAGTACATGGCGCAGTACGATCACGAACACTCCTCGGGCTGGAACAAATTGCTCCACGGCGTCGGCATCCCGATGGTTTTTGCGGGAATCATTCTGCTGGTCCTGATGAAGTGGATCTGGGGCGCGAGCTTTTTTGTGGGCGGCTGGATTCTCTTGTTTTTGGGCCATAAGATCGAAGGCAATCATCCGGCGTTTTTTCAAGGGCCAATTTACCTGCTGGTGGGACCCATCTGGGTGGCAAAGGAAGCGTGGGAGTTCCTGACCGGAACGCACCGCGCGCCGACCTCGGAAGGTACAACGACCAAGCAGTCGTGAACGCGCCTGTCGTGAACACGCGGGAAGTTCGCACACATTCGAGGAGCGGCGACGGTGTCGATGGACGAGCAGAGCGGCAGTCTGGCCGGAGAGACTCCTGGGCCAGACGGTGCAGAAACCATGTCGGAACCAGTGGTACATCATCAGAATGAAGAGCTGCGCAAGCGGCGGAGCACGCGCGTCATGCAGGCCGTGCCGCTGGCGGTGACGGGTGTCGATGCGTTGGGCCGGCCATTCACCGAGCGTACTTCGACGCTCATCATTAATTGCCACGGCTGTCGCTACCAGTCGAAGCACTACGTTTTGAAAAACATGTGGGTCACACTGGAAGTGCCCCACGCCGAAGCGGGCCAACCACCGCGAACGGTGCGGGGACGCGTGGCTTGGATTCAGCGGCCGCGAACGGTGCGGCAATTGTTTCAAGTGGCGTTGGAACTGGAAACGCCGGGAAATACCTGGGGTATTGCGTTTCCGCCGCCGGACTGGTTTGCGCCGCCGGCGGTGACCAGCGTTCCGCTGGTCGCGGAAGCCGGGCATCTGCCGTTGGCAGATAACAACAAAACGGAAATTCATTTGCCGCTGACGGAGCCGGAACCCGGAGTTGGACCACTGGCAGCTCCGGACAATCTGCGCGTATTCCCCGCCCCGGCCAGCGCCACGGATGCGTCCTTGCAACTGGCGCGGCATATGTCGCGTTTAGTGGCGGATGCTAAACAGCAGTTACAAGCTGCCGCGCGCGAAATTGCGGCGCAGGCGGTGAATGCGGAACGGCGCGTCTCGGCCGATGAGTGGGAACAGAGGCTGGCCGCGTCGCGGGAGCAGCTTTCGCAGCAACTGGCGAGCGCCTTGCAGAAAATCCAGGACGAATCGGAGACTCGTTGGCGTGCTGCGCACAACGCCACCGCCGAGGTGCTGCAACGTGATCTGCCCGTTTGGATCGCGCCGCAGCTGGAGCAGTTGACGCGCGAATTGACGCAGCAGATTTCTGACCGCGGCGCCGCTGAACACGCCGAATACGCAAAGCAAGCCGCTAGCGCGCTCGAAACCTTGCACGCGGCAGGCCAACAGGCGGAAGAGTCCGCGGCGCGGCTACGTTCGCAACTTGAAGAGGCTCAGACACAAATTGGAAACCGCACCGCAGAGTCCGCGCGTGCCGTGGAAGAGGCCACGCGCCAAGCGCAGGCTACGGCTGATACCCATCGTCAAGAACTCGCGGCTATCGCTGAGGAATTGAACGCGCAGGTGAAAGCCTCGCTCGCGCAATCTGGCGCGGCGTGGCAGGGGTTACTCGATACGGAGCTGAGCGCGGCGGAAGCGCGGCTCCGCTCGACGATCGAAGCTTCGATAGCCGGCGCGCAAGAGCGGGCCACTACGGCGCTTGGGCAGCGCGTGGAGGCACTTGCGTCGGGCATGCAGGAAGATTCCGTGCGCTGGGCGGCTGCGGCCCACGAAGTGGTGAACAAGGCATTCACCGAAGCTGGCCAGCAAGTCGCCACGTTGCTGAGTTCGGTGCGCGAAGAAGCCGAACAGCAAGCTGCGTCGGTGCGCGAATCGCTTACGACTGCTGTCTCTGCCGCCGAACAACAAATCGCTGGCTTACGCGATGCGGTGCGGGACGACGCGGCGCGACAAACTTTGTCCGCCCGCGAGGCCATCGCCGCCGCAGCCGTCCAAGCGGAAGAGCGCATGGTCGGCTTGCGCCATTCGCTGAGCAATCAATCGCAGCAGCTCGAATCGCTGCTCACGCGGGCTAACGAGTCCACGGAACGCCTGGAACACGCAACCGCGCG
>Ga0335078_10007103_pt1 | contig 16593 bp, 11 predicted proteins | sample Lox_Sample_32_FD_206711 | JGI IMG/M metagenome (GOLD analysis project Ga0335078, IMG submission 206711) | Soil microbial communities from Loxahatchee National Wildlife Refuge, Florida, United States - Lox_Sample_3.2 | ecosystem: Environmental > Terrestrial > Soil > Wetlands | place: USA...
CTTCGAGACCGTCACCCCCGGCTCCGGCACCCGCCCCGACGGCCTCACCGCCGACGAGAACGCCAGCTTCGGCAACCACGACCAAACCACCGAAGCCGGCGCCGTCTGGGACCGCTACTACGCCATGCTGCCGTCCAAGTCCCGGGTGATGGCCTACATCTCCTCCGTCGCCGACAACTCCGGCAACGACGACACCTGCACCCCCGCCGACACCACCCTCCCCCTCACCAGCCCCGCCATGGACAACTGGTCCGCCACCCGGTGGATCACCCGCATCGCCCGCGCCAACGGCCTCCCGGCCGGCGGCGAGAACGCCGGCTACAACCTGCCCGCCAGCCTCAACACCCACTACCTGGACACCTCAGCGGCCGGCATGATGGCCGACGCCCTCCGCCAGGCCCAGACCTGCGGCTTCACCGCCTTCTACTGGGCCCACGACGTCCACCTCTGGGACGGCAAACTCACCCTGACCCAATACACCACCGACATCACCAGGTACTAACCACCCCCACCCGGCCCCGGCCCGCCCAGGGCCCCGCATACCGGCAAGGCCCCCACGAGCACGGGCACCGCTCGCGGGGGCCTTGCCATGTCATGACCCGCGGAGCGCGCTCTCAGCCAGCGGTGTCCTTAGCGGCGGCGTCCGACCACCGCACCGGCTTCCCGGGGGCGCGTCCTGGCCCGCGGCGCCCCCGGCGGAAGCCGGGGAAATAGTGTGGCTTCCGCGCACAGCGTGCCCGACGGCCTAGATCAGGCCAGATACCATGTGGCTTTTGCCCCAAAGCAACACATGGTGCGGCGCGAGCATGTGGTGGCGGTGAATCTGTCGGCGGCGGAGAAGGCGGTGCTTGCGGCCGCGGCGGACCGGGCGGGGATGGCGTCGCCGGCTTACCTCGCCCGGGCTGGGCTGGGCTGGCCGCGGCCGGGCACCGGGCTGTTCCGTCCCGGTCCTGTGGCGGGAGATGCTGCCCGCGCTCCCCGACCCCAACGGAGCCCTCATGAGCCAGCCGGGCTGGAAGTACTTCATGTGCTGGGCCGAGTTCATCGACGACAACGTGGACGAGGCGTCGCAGATCTTCGGCCAGGACATCACGAATTATGGAGGAGACCAGTCCAACTCGAACCAGTACACCAAGGACGTTTACTGCAACGCGAACGCCCTGCACCAGGGCCAGACCAACGGCTGACCAGCGCCCGAGGGCGGCTGTCGAGCGCCGCTCCGGATCAGTAACGACGAAGAAGGCAGCCCCTCGCCGTGCACCACTGCCTCCATGACCTAGCGGGGGTAGCAGGGTGGAGGCCTTCCTCACCCCGGCGTCAGCTCGCCGGCGGCCCTGATCGTGTCTCGCGGCCCGGAACCGGCGGGCGCCGGCGTAGCGCGGGGAACAGCGGGCCCGGACCGGGCTGGCGCGGGGCCAGCCGTACCTTGCAATCGACGGCGAGCGCCCCGTCCGGGCTGACCAGGACCGGGTTGAGGTCGAGCTCCACGAGCTCGGGAACGTCCTCGGCGACGCGCGCGACCCGCTGCAGCAGCGTGATGAGCGCCTGGCGGTCCACCTGCGGCGCGCCGCGGTAGCCGTCAAGCAGCGGCGCGGCGCGAAGCGAGGCCACCATGGCGGCGGCGGCACCGGGCTCCAGCGGCGGGACAGCGAAAGCACGGTCCCGCAGCAGGTCGGTCATCACCCCGCCGAGGCCGGTCATCACGACCGGGCCGAAGTCGGGATCGGATGCGATCCCGACGATCGCCTCGACGCCCGGCGGCGCCATCGGCTGGATCACCGCGCCGCCCATCTGCGCGCCGAGCCGTGATTCCATCGTCTGGTACGCGGCGCGTACCGCCGCGGCGTCGCCCAGGTTCAGGGCCACGCCGCCGACGTCAGTCTTGTGCACGACGTCGCCGGAACGGGCCTTCAGGACGACCGGGAACCCGACGGCCTCGGCCGCCCCGGCCGCCTCGGCCGCGGTCGCCGCGCCGCGCGTCGGCAGCACCGGCAGGCCGCACGCCGCGAGCAGGCGGGTCCCCTCGTCAAGCTCCAGCCAGCCGCCGCCCGGGCTGCGGGCCAGCGCGGTGGCCACGATCTCGCTGATCACCGGATGGCCGGAGGGCTCTTCCGGCTCTTCCGCGGGCAGCAGCGGCCGCCGCCGCCACAGCGCGTAGCGGCAGACATGCCCGAGGGCGGCCGCCGCCCGTTCCGGTGACCCGAGCTCCGCGACGCCGGCCGTGCCGGCCGCGAGGCGCGGGGCGGATGCCTCCACGGAGCAGGCGACCACCGGCTTGCCCGCGTGCTGGGCGACGCGCGCGGTGATCTGCTCCCGCGCCGCGGCCGAGATCGCCATCGTCTCCACGAAGACGGTGATCACGGCGTCGATCGCATCGTCGGCGAGGACGATCTCCAGTGCCTGCTCAAGCGTGGCTGCCGTCCCGTCGGCGGTGAGGTCAACCGGGTTGGCGGTGGCCGCCGCGCTGGCGAGGACCGCACCCAGCGCCTGCTGGGTCGCCTCGCTCAGTTCCGGGACGGCCAGCCCGGCGCCCTCGCACGCGTCGGCGGCGAGGATGAGCGGGCCGCCGGAGTTCCCGACGAGCGCGACGCGGCGCCCGGCGGGCAGCGGCGCGGTGAGCAGGACGGCCGACACGTCGAGGAGTTCCTCCAGCCGGTCGACCTTGATGACGCCCGCGCTCTGCAGCAGGGCGGCGACGGTAACCTCCGGGGTCGCCGCGGCCGCGGTGTGCGAGCGGGCCCCCCTGGCCCCCGCCGAGGTCCGCCCCGCCTTCAGCGCCACGATGGGCTTGGCCGCGCCGGCCCGCCGGGCGATCCGGGCGAACTTGCGCGGGTTGCCGAGGGATTCCAGGTAGAGCGCGATCACCGAGGTCCGCTCGTCCTGCTCCAGGAAGCACAGCAGGTCGTTCGGGCTCACATCGAGCTTGTTGCCCACCGATACGAAGGCCGACAGGCCAAGGCCGGCCGCGCGGGTCTGCTCGCAGAGCGCGAGCCCCACCGCGCCGGACTGCGAGACGAGCGCCAGCCGTCCGGGCAGCGGGTCCAGCGAGCCGAACGTCGCGTTCATCCGGACGTCCGGATCGGTGTTCATGACCCCCAGGCAGTTCGGGCCGACGATCCGCATCCCGTGCGTGCGGGCGACGCTCAGCAGGCCGGTCTCGACCGCGGCGCCCGCGCGGCCCGTCTCGCCGAAGCCCGCGGTGATGATGGTGGCGGCGCGCACGCCGATCGCGGCGGCCTCGTCGATCACGCCGGGCACGGCCTGCGCCGGCACCGCGATGACCGCCAGGTCGACCGGCTCGGGAATCGACAGCAGGGCCGGGAACGCGGGCACCCCGCAGACCGCCCGCGCCGCGGGGTTGACCGGGTAGACGGCGCCGGTGAAGTCCCCGACGAGCAGGGACCGGACCACCTGGTGCCCGACATTGCCCGGGTCACGTCCCGCCCCGACAACCGCGATCGAGCGCGGCCGCAGGATCGCCGCCACGCTGGCGACCTCCGCCGTCGCCTCCCACTGATCACATGAGGCACGGTAGGCGACCGTCGGCCGCAGGTCGATCTCGATCTGCACCGCCGCCGGGCCGCCCCGCCGGGTGCAGCGCAGCCCGGTCGCCGCGAACAGCTCCAGCATCTCGGTGTTCCGCGCGTTGACCTCGGCGAGGAAACGCGAGATCCCGCTCGCCCGCGCGTACTCCGCCAGGCTCTCGAACAGCAGGGTCGCGACGCCGTGGCGCTGGTAGGCGTCGGTGACGAGGAAGCTGGCCGCCGCGTCCGCGGGGTCGCCGTAGCGCTCGTAGCTCGCCAGCCCGACCAGCTCGCCGGACACGAGCGCGATGAAGGCCATCCGGCGGTCGTAGTCCACATCGCCGAAGCGCGCCGCCTCCGCCAGGCTGAGCGTCGGCTGGTGCACCAGCACGTGCCGGTGCAAAGTGCCGGGCGCCGTGGCCTTGTGCAGCCCGATCAATGCGGGGGCGTCGGCTGGCCGGATCGGGCGGACCACCACGGCCTCGCCGTTCCTGAGCAGCCCGTCGAACTCCCACGCCGGGGGATATCTGGCCGGCAGCGCCTCGTCGTGTACGGAAGTACCCGGAGTAACCATGACTATCTCCTCCGGTGCCACGGTTACCGCATCATCCCCGCATCGCCAGGGCCCGAGGTCCCGGAATGCCCGCGGGCCGGCCGGACCTAGCTGAGACGGCCGGTGACGGGGGCATCGGCCGGGGCATCTGTCACGGGTGGGCCCGGCGCGGGCGCTTCCTGGCCGGGAAGCGGGACGGCCGCCAGCAGGGCGATGCCCAGCGGCAGCGCCAGCGGCAGGGCGTTGGCGGGGACGGCGATGCCCGAGTCGTCGGCGAACCAGCCGAGGACGCCGACCAGCCACATCATGGCCAGCGTGACCGCGAGCAGCGGTTCGGCGGCATAACCGCGGGGGACGGCTCTGATCCGGAACCAGGAGGGTTTCAGCAGGATCCCGCCGATCAGGACGGTGATCGGCGGGACCCAGGGGCTGAGCGCGACGGAGCCGGCCATCGAGTCCCACTTGCGCAGCAGCAGGCCGCCGGAATGGCCGTGCAGCGAGTTCCCGGCGAAGGCGCCGATGTCGGATGGGCCAGTGGCCGGGATGAAGTAGTTGACCAGCGCGAACACCGCGAACAGGGTCAGGCCGCTGACCAGGGCCACGGCGGCGCGGCGGCGGGTGATCCTGATCCCGGCCAGCACCATCAGCAGCAGCAGGCAGCAGGGGACGATGGCGATCGTGCCGCCGGCCTTGGCGCCGAACTGCGGCCAGCCGCACGCGATGACCGCGAAGGCCGCGGCCGCGGCCGCCAGCGCCCGGTGCCGGCCGGCGGCCAGGCTGCGGCCCACCCAGGCGACCGCGAGGACCGTGCACACGGCGTACAGGCCGATCCCGGCGCCGCCGATGCCGTAGAACCTGCCGCCTTCCAGGACGGACAGGCCGAACGGGGAGCCGAGCTGCAGCCGGGAGCCGGTCATCACGTCCAGCCCGATGATCAGCACGGTCATCAGGGCCACGGCGCCGGGCGGCCCGAACGGGTCCCGCCGCCACGGGCCGGCCAGCGCGATCGAGGCGACCGCCGCGGCCCAGGCCAGCGTCAGCCCGTACTGCCAGATCGCCGGGTGCGGCATCAGCCACCACGGCACCAGGTTGGCCAGGAACGATCCGGCGGGCACCGCGCCCGCGGCGGTGCCCGCGACCCGCCACAGCGCCGCCCGGCGCTGCCGCCGATCCGGGTGGCCGCCCCAGCAGGCCAGTCCTGCGCCGATGAGCACGGCCAGGTCGGCCGCGACGTAGACCCAGTAGAAGACGGCGTGCGTGCTCATCCACACCTGGGCGGCGGTGTCCTGCCCGATGAGCCCGCGGACCGCGGGCCCCAGCGCAGCGCGGCCGGCCCGGGTGATCCGCGAGCCGGGCAGCCCGGCCGGGACGGGCTGGCCGCGCCAGCCGAGGACGGTCGGCGTCAGGTCGGTGAGCACCACCATCCCGGCCTGCCGCGTCGAGGGGGCACGGAGCAGGCCGGACCGGTACGCCGGGCCGCTGATCGTGACGGCCTGCAGGTGCGGCGGGAGGCCGGTGGACCCGGCCCCCATCACCATCAGCGTGGTGCCGCGGGGCAGTTCGGCGGTGATGGCGGCGAGCTCGGTGCCGGCGTGCCGCACGGCGGCGGCGCGGGGGCCGCCGGGCCCGTCCGGGAGCGAGCCGAGATCCACCACGGTCAGCGGGCAGCGGGCCAGCACCGCCCCGCTGAGGGCGGGGACGGCGGCCAGGTAGGCACCGACGTGGCCGGCCGGGCCGGCGAGCGCCAGCGCGGCACCGGGGCCGACGGCCGTCGCGCAGTTCCCGCGGCCGGCGGCGGAGGCCAGCAGTCCCCACCGGGGGCTGTACCCGGAACGCTGGCTGTAGGAGACCAGGGAGGGCATGGCCGCGACCGTCGCCGGGCCGGGGACACGGGCCTGGCCGGGCCGCACGGTCACGGCCGGCAGCGCCGGGCACGGGCCGCCGCTGGTGTGCGGGGCCTGCGCCCGGTCCCCGCCGTTGAGCGTCAGCCACGCGTCGGCCGGGCACGCGTGCGGGCTGACCGCGAAGGCGACCAGCGAGCCGGGTGACCCGGCCCGGGCCATCGCCCACAGCGCCGGCGTCGCCGGCGCGGACACGTCGGTCCAGCGGAGCCCGGAAAGCCCGACGATGACGACGTGCGGCGACGCGGCCGTCCGCGGCCCGGGGGCCGCCTGGGCCCGGCCGGAACCCAGGCCGGTCAGCACGGTGACCAGGACCGCGGCCAGGGCGAGGGCCATGGGCAGCACCGGGCGGGGCGGCATCCCTTTCACGGGGTCAACGGTATCCGGCCGGGCCGGGCCCGGCGGGCGCAACCGCGGACCGGCGTGGCCGCCGCGTCAGGGCGGGGCCGCGGTGACGGTGACCGCGGCGTTCAGCGTGTCCAGGGCTGAGCTTTGCCGGCTGGCATCGGGCTGGTCGAAGGGACCGGCCCAGCGAAACCCGAACTGGTTGTCCGTATTCCGGGCGTTGTCCCAGATGGACCGGGCATTGGCGAGGATGAACGAGCGGTAGGCCGGGCGCGGGCTCTGCCGCCAGAAGTCGCAGAGGTAGCGGACGAAGATGCCCTTGAACTGTGTGTGGTCACCGGTGGCGGGCAGGCCGGCTTCGCCGGGCTCGGCGAGGATACCCGGGGCCCCGCCGTCGGGCTGGCCCGGCGGGCTGGCCAGCCGGGCCAGCGCCGCGCCGGCGATCGATTCTCCCTCCTCCAGGTAGCCGCGGTCACCGCTGATCTCATGCAGGGCGGCCAGCCCGCCGAGAATCACGCCCTGGTTATAGGTCCACGTCGTGCCGCCGTTGTTCTGGCAGGCCGGCGTGAGCCCATCGTTGACCAGGCCGGCGGGCCCGATCATGCCGCTGGCGCGCAGCCACTCCCACGTGCGCAGCGCCCAGGAGCGGTAGCTGTGCCCGCCGTCCGGGGCGCGCTGATGCAGGCGCGCGGCCAGGGTCAGGAACAGCTCGTTGGTGATCGCATTCTTGTATCTCCTGTCCGTGTTCCACCACAGGCCGCCGCCGCAGGTGTCGTCCCAGCCCGCCGTGTTCCGGCCGAAGACCGACTGGGCGGCCTGGAGATAGCGGCGGTCGCGGGTCAGGTCGTAGGCCGCGACCCAGGCCAGGGCCCACCACGCGTTGTCGTCGTAGTAGCTGTTGGTGAAGCCCGGGTGCCGCCGGCGGGCGCGGCGGAATGACCGCTCGACGACCCCGGCATAGCTGTTGTCGCGGGTGCGCTGGGTGTAACCGATGACCGCCGTGAGCGCGTTGGCGCTGTTCCACCACCCGGCGGTCGCCCACAGGCCCCGCCACGGCCGGTACCATTGCTGGAGCGCCGCGGCCCCGGCGGCGGCGTAGGCACGGTAGTCCGGCTCGGCCATGTCATCCATTGTTACCCGGCCGCGGCGGCGGGCGGCGGATCGTCTGAACGGAGGGTGACAGCCGGCAAAACTGGCCGCTGCAGCCATCAGTGTTTGCGCCGGCCCCATAGACTGCCAACACCTGCACGGTGCCTGGGCCGATCGTGGGGTGACGAACGCGTCTGGCGCCTGAAATGGAGGCGGCATCGGGAAACCCCGTGCCGGAAGCGAACACACAGGTCCGCCCGTGGAGGCATGGCCCAGGTGACACAGGCGTCGATCAATTCGGCCGGGCTGACCGGACCGGAAAGCGCCCTGGACGAACGCGGGCCGGCCGGTCTCGTCGGCCGGCTCATGAGCACGTTCATCCGCACGCTGGCGTGGAGCAGGCTGTCCAGGCCGAAGGTCGCCATCTCGGTGTCCGTGGCGGGCCTGCTGCTGACCATGGTGGTCGGGGCGACCGCGCCGAACGCCGAGACGCTGGCCATCAGGCTGCCGCTGTCGACCCTGCTGCCGTCACTGAACCATACCGTCATCATCGCGACGGCGATGCTCTACACGGGGGTCATTCTCGCCTGCCTGGGCCTGGCCGGCATGCTCTGGGCGCATAGCCAGGGCTGGCAGCCCAGCCCCCGGCACCTGCTGATGGCGAGCACGGCCGTCGCCGCGGTCATGGTCAGCCTCACCCCGATCGGCTCGTCGGACACCGGAAGCTACGCCGCCTACGGCCGGATCGCGGCCCAGGGCGGGAACCCGTACACGACCAACCCCCAGGCCTGGGGGGACCACGCCTACCTTTATGTCGTCGGCGCGATCTGGAAGCGGCAGCCGTCCGTCTACGGGCCCATCGCCACCGCGGTCCAGCGGTTCGCGGCGACGATCGGCGGCGCGAACGTCGCCACCACCATCTGGATCCTGATGATCCTCAACGGCGCCGTGTTCATCGGCGTCGGCTGGCTGCTCCTGAAGACCTCCGACGACCCGGTCCGGGCGACGCTGTTCTGGACCGCGAACCCGGTGCTCATCCAGCAGCTGGTGGGCGGCGGCCACCTGGACACGTTCGTGGCGGCGGCGGCGATCTGCGCGATCCAGCTGGCCCGCCGCAGCTCCAGCATCCGCGGGGACGTGCTGATCGGGATACTGCTCGGCCTGGCCTGCGGGGTGAAGATCTACGGGGTGCTGATCGGGGCCGGGCTCGCGTGGCCGCTGCTGCGCCGCCACGAATGGAAGCGCGTTGCTGTCATCATGGCGGTGTCGGTGGCGACGCTCGCCCTGGAATACAGCTTTTACGGGCCCGGCGCGCTGAAACCGCTGTTCGGCGGGCTGAAGCTGGTAACCCTGCCGTCGCCGTGGTGGTCGGTGGAAAAGATCGGGCTCGCCTTCCATGGCAGCCACACCACCACGGCCACCATCATCAGCTGCCTGTGGCCGGTCGCCCTGATCGTGGCCGCGTGGCTGATCCAGCGGCGTATTTCCCCCGATCAGCCGCCGGAAGTGGTCTGGCCGTTCGCCCTGAGCTTCGCCTGGGTGCTGGTCGCGCCCTGGGTCTTCGCCTGGTACACGGCGGTCGCCTGGGCCGCGCTGACCCAGCTCCCGCGGAACCGGATGACCCGGTGGCTGGCCATCCTCACGGTGTTCCTCGCCCTCTGCCTGTCCAGCGGCGGGCAGGCCGCGCTCGGCCAATTATGAACCGGAGCCGCGGCCGCGGGGCGGCGGTGCCGGTTCAGCGCTTGGCGAAGTAGTCGCGGATGTTGGCGACCAGCAGGACGAGGGCAGCCAGGGCGAGCAGGGCGGCCACCACTTCGCGCCACCTGCCGACGGCTGCCAGCGCCGCCGTCCAGGCCACCGCGGCCACGGCGGCGGCAGCGAGGATCGCCACGGCGAATTGCACGAGACGGCCCCGGGCAAAGGCCTCCACGCAGAGCATGACCACCGTCAGGCCGGCCAGCGCCGGCAGCAGCGCACCGCCCAGGCCCAGGACGATCACGGCGAGCCCGGCCAGCAGGAACGAGGCCGAGACGGTGGACCACATCTGCAGCACCCGCCTGCGGGTGCGGATCGGGTCGACGTTGGGCAGCGCCCGGTGCCGCAGGTGCGCGTGCGGGTCCTCGGGGCGGAGGCCCTGCACGGACGCCTGCGCCAGCGCCTCGCGCTCTTCGGCGAGGCCCCGGCGGCGCAGCCGCAGGTGCTCCGCGGAGGCCTCCAGCCCGGCCAGCGCGGCCGGATCTCGCCGCAGCCCGGCGTCCCGCAGGGCCCGGATGCCGGCCTGGGCGCCGCGCAGCTGATCGCCGAGGTCGTCAAGCTCGTCTCCGGCGGCGGCGATCTGATCGTCCAGCTCGGTCATCCGCTCGCCGATGGCCCGCTGCTCCGCCTGGGCGGAGGGTGACACCTTGTCCAGGCCCGCCCATCCCACCGGATCGGACCAGGCGAGCCGCACCGAGCCGGTGCGCTCATAGCGCGGCCCGGCCGGGGCACGCTCGCCGCCGAACGGGTCGCCGGTGTCCAGGCCCCACAATCCCCGGTAATCGCGCAGCCATGGCGTCGTATCGTCGACGGGCACCGGACTCCACGCCCGCTCCTCGCCGGGCCCGACGCCCGGGCCGTCCCCCCGGCGGTAATCGATGAACGGGATGCCGAACGCGTTGCCTTCGCGTTCGCGGGCCCACGGCAGCAGAAGCCGGCTCACCCGCCGTGCGGCCGCGAACAGGCGCCGGAGCACCGGCGGCTCGACGGTGACGAGGTAGTCCCCCGGCAGGTAGGCCCCCGAGTGCGAGCCGGCGCCCGCGAAGACCACCGGGTGGGTGCCCCGCCACTCGATGTCGGGGTCATCCTGCCGGCGGCGCAAGTCGTCGCCGGCCTCGTCGTGGGAGGAGAAGGCAACCCAGGCGGGCCGGGCGGCCAGGTCCGGCGGATCGGGCAGGAAGACCGTGACCTGCTCCCAGTCCGCCTCGTGATCGTTGACGCCGCCAAAGGTCGACCGCCAGTCGTTCATCGCATAGAGGAACCAGTACTGCAGCGCGACGAAACCGCGGTCCCGGGTGACGTGACCGTAGTAGGGGCAGGTGCCAGATCCGGCGCCGGCCCGGTAGGCCTGCTCGGCGGCGGCGGCCGTACCGCCCGGAACCCGCCCGCGGACCAGCAGTGACAGCCGGATCACCGCGTCAATCAGGCGCCCCGCCAATCCGACCACGGCGAACCGGGTGCCGGACGGCGCGAGCCGTTCCCGTCCCGGCTCACGGCGCCATGCGCGGTACTGCCGCCAGGTGAGCGGACGCTCGACAAGGCGTAGCGACAGGCCCGGGGCACCGGCTTCCGCGGCACCCGCCCGGGCCAGCCGCGCGGGGGTCAGCTCCCCCGGCGCGCAGAGCCGCTCGGCTGCCGGCCGCCGCCGCGCCAAGCGGGCCGGCCCGGCCGACCGCCACAGCGCGCACCCGGCCAGGTAGGCCGGGACCGCCATCGGCAGGAAAAGCTCACCGCGGGTGAAGCGCAGCACCGGCTCGTAGCGCCGCAGCAGCCGCAGATCCTCCGCCGCGCCGTCGCCGGCGGCAGGCGCCGCCTGTTCGTCCCCGGCCAGGTCGCCTGCAGCCATCGCGCCCCCGCACAGCATCCCGGACGGCGGACCCGCCGTCACGGCATTGGTTCTTACCAGGAAGGTTCCATCGGCAACAGTGCGGGCGGGCGCTTCGGCGTGAGCCCTCGCCGCGGCCCTCGCCGCGCCCGCGGCGGCGGGACGTCAGATCGCCCGCGAGCCGCCTCAGATCCCGTACCGGGCCCGGTCCGCGATCAGCCGGCCCGCGTCCCGCAGGGCCAGCGCGATCACGGTTTCCATCGGGTTGAGGCCGGTCGGCCCGGGGAAGGTGCTGGCGTCGGTGACGAACAGCCGCGGCACCCCGTGCACCGCGCCGAAGCTGTCCACGACGCCGCGCCGCGGGTCCTCGCTGCGCCGCGCGGTGCCCATGAGGTGGACCGAGTACAGCTGGAGCGCGTGCCGGGGCACCGGGCGGGCCAGCAGCTGGCGCAGCTCGGCGGGGTCGCGGACCTGCGGCGCGCCGTCGAACGGCAGCAGCAGGCGGCGCGCCCCCGCCGCGAACAGGGCGTCCGCGGTGAGCTCGACGCCGCGTACCACGCGGGCCGCGTCCTGGCCGGCGAGCCGGTAGAGCACCTGCGGCCCCGCCCCGGGCACGGACACGACCCAGCCGGTGCCGGTGTCGGTGACCAGCGGGCCCGCGGTGACGATGCGGTTGTAGTCCGCCATCAGCGCGCCCAGCGCCCGGCCGTGCACCGGGAGCATGCCGGCCAGCATCGGCGGCGTCAGGTTGGTCGCGGTCAGCAGCAGGCCGTCGGCCGCGAACTCGCGGATCTGGAAGGCCTGGTGCACACCCTGCCAGCCGGTCACGTCCTGGTCGAAGAACGCCGTCACGACCGCGTTCGGGTGCAGGGACAGGTTCCGGCCCAGCGCCGGGCCGCGCAGTCCCGAGCGCCTGAGCAGGGCCGGGGTCTGGATCGCGCCGCCGGCCACGATCACCAGCCGGGCCCGCACGGTCAGCCGCGGCCCGGGGCGGCCACCGGGGCGGACCACGTGCCCGGTGACGCCGGCCGCCGCCCCGCCGTCGCGGATCACCCGGTCGGCCCTCGTGTCGGCGTAGAGCCGGGCCCCGGCGGCCAGCGCCCGCGGCACGCTGGTCACCAGCATGGAGCGCTTGGCGCCGGTGGGGCAGCCGCTGCTGCAGTTGTTTGTGCCCGCGCAGTGCAGCTGGTTACGCCGGTCCGGGACCACGGCCCAGCCCCTGGCCCTGGCCCCGGCCACCAGCAGCTCCGAATCCCGCCCGATCGTCTCCGGGTCCTGCTCGGCCACCGACAGCGCGGCCTCGGCCCGGTCGAAGTACGGCGCCATGTCGGCCGGGCCGGCCGCCGTCAGGCCCTCGCGGCGGGCCCAGTCCGCCAGCACCCGGTCCGGGGTGCGCCACGACATCCCGCCGTTGACCACCGTGGACCCGCCTACGCAGCGGCCCTCGGCGAACAGCACCGACGGCCGGCCGATGGCCATCCCGCCGCCGCCGTCCCGGTACAGGGTGCGCAGCGCTCGCCCGGTGCGCGCGGTGAACGAGGCGGTCGGGTGGTAGCCGCCCTCCTCGAGGATGATCACGTCCACCCCGGCCGCGGCCAGCTCGGCCGCCACGGTGGCCCCGCCCGCCCCCGATCCGACCACCACCGCGCCGCACTCCAGGCGGAGGCCGGTGCCGACGTCCGCCCCGGTGAACAGCCCGCGGGGCACCGTCACGGCCGGCGCGGTCCCGGCGCGCCCGGCCCGGCCCGGCCGGCCTCGGCGGCGCGGATCTCGGCACCGTGGCGTTCGAGCCGCCGCCGGGATACCGCCGCGATGAACGGATCGGGGTGGTAGCCGATCTCCCGCTGCACCTCGGGCAGCTCGTAGTAGCACATGACGACCACGCTCTTCAGCCGTTTGACCAGCCCGGCGGCCGGGTCACGGCGGGCCAGCAGGGAGCCCAGGCAGGCCTGCGCCACCCGGTCGTCCAGCCGGGCCAGCCGCCGGCCCCGGGCCGCCGGGTACAGCCGCGCCCCCTGGTCGACGGTGAGCAGCGTACCCGCCAGCACCCTGCGCGCCGCAGGCGGCAGCGACCCGAGCATGAGCCCGAGCTCCTTCAGCAGCCGCCCGGCCCGGTCCCCGGCCCGGATCTCCGGCGGGCACACCACCTCGGCGAACCGCCGCGCGGCCCTGCCGCAGCCCGGCGGCATCGGCGCGGAAGACCGGCTGGCCATACTCTGTCCTCCTTTCCGCCTGGCCGGGAGCGCCGCCGGCACTGTCCGGATGCGCCTGGAGAACGCCACGTTGCTCGCAGCCATTAAGTTTCGCCTCAGGTAAGCCGCCTCGCCTGATCCGCACACCGGCACCCTATGAAGCGGATGGACTGCCGTCGAGGTCCAAGTTGGTACTGTCGGGCGTACAGCCGGGCCCGGAACTCCGCAGGCCTGGTACGCCCGGTACCGCGCGGCGGCGGCCGCGACCTGCGCCGGGTCCGGCGGCTGCGGGCCCGGCGGGGTCGCGGGCGGGACGTGATGACATGCCACGTCCGTGACGGTGGCACAGTATGAGCATGAGTGATCTGACAACGGGGGCGCTGGGGCCGCGGGGGCCGGCGCGGCTCCCGGCTCTCCCGCGAGGCCGCCGGTGAGCGCCGGCGTGCTCAGCCGGTTCGAGCTGACCGGCCGGCGGGCACTGGTGACCGGAGCCAGCCGGGGCCTGGGCCGGGCGTTCGCCAGCGCGCTGGCGGAGGCGGGCGCGGACGTGGCCATGGTCGCCCGCGGCCGGGCGGAGATCATCGCGGCCGCGCGGCAGGTCTCGGCGGGCACGCAGCGGCGGGCCGTCGGCATCACCGCGGACGTGACGGTGCGCGCCGACATCGAGCGGATGATCAGCGAGACGTCCAGCCAGCTCGGCGGCGTGGACATCCTCGTCAACAACGCCGGCGTATGCTTTCACCGGCCCGCGCTCGAGGTGCCGGACAGCGAGTGGGACCAGGTGTTCGACACCAACGTGTACGGGGTGTGGGCGGCCAGCACGGTCGCGGCCCGGCAGATGGCCGCGTCTGGCGGCGGGGTGATCGTCAACGTGGGATCGATCTCCTCGATCATCGTCAACCGGCCGCAGTGGCAGCCCGCCTACAACGCCTCCAAGGCGGCCGTGCACCAGCTGACCCGGTCCCTGGCCGCCGAGTGGGCCCCGCACAACATCCGCGTGAACGCGCTCGCCCCGGGCTACGTCAAGACCGAGATGGCGCCGGTCGACGAGCCGCAATTCCGGCGGCACTGGATCGAGGACGCCCCGATGCAGCGGTACGCGACGCCGGAGGAGATCGCGCCCAGCGTCGTCTACCTGGCCAGCGAGGCGAGCTCGTTCATGACCGGGTCGGTGCTCGTCGTCGACGGCGGCTACACCATTTACTGACCCGTCGGCTGCCCGGACATATGCCCACTTTAAGTCCAACGTACATGACGTAAGGTGACCATAGTCCCTGGGGCGCAGACACGGCCCCGGGCACACTGGCCTCATGTTCTTCGCTGAGACGATGACGGCGCGGGCGTGGTTCTGCGACGCAGCCACGCGCCTGCCCACCGTGATCAACGAACGGATGCTGCGGACCGCCTTAGCAGCCGCCTACCGTGACGGGATCACCGAGGTCATGCAGGCGGGCGCAGCCGGCCCCGCACCGGCCCTGCCGCACCTGACCGCGATGCATCTCCTCCAGCCGGCCCGGGACGACGTGACCATCACCGTGGCGATCCGGTGGGTCGCCGTGGACAAGGACGGCGACATGCTGCCGGTCCTGGACGCGGACCTGACGATGACGCGCGACGGCGACACCCGGATCCGGCTGCGGCTGGCCGGCTCGTTCCGGCCGCCGCCCGGGGATGGGCGGCGGCCGGGCACCCCGCTGTCCCGGCGGTTCACGGCGGCGGCGGTACGGTCCCTGCTGTCCCGCCTCACCAGCGCGGTCACCGGCGCCGCGCCGGAGCAGCCGGCCACCGGATGCGACCTGGCCGCGCCGGCCGGCGGGCCGCCGGGACGCCTGCGCAGGCTGCGGGCCCCGGCGACGGGGCTGGGCCGGCCGGCCGCGCTCAGCCCCAGGCCAGCGGTGTGCCGGTTTCGAGCAGGGACTCGAGGCTGGCCAGGATCAGCGGCCAGCCGCCGCTGACGGCCTTCAGCATCTCGCTGCCGGGCTCGAAGCCGTCATGGGTCACGGTCAGCGCCGGGGCGAGAGGTTCCGCATTACGAGTGACAGGCAGCGGTGCGGGGGTCAGGGTCACGGGTCGGCGGCCACGCCGGACGTGGCGGCGGCCCTGACCGCGGGCGGCTTGCCCGGGCCGGGCGCGCTGGCGGCCGTGCTGGCCTGCCGGATCGTGAACTTCTGGCTGGTCATCCTGACCGGCTGGGCCGTCATGCTGCGGCCCGGCGACCGGCCCGGCGCCGCCGGGACCGGCTCAGGCCGCCCGGCCCGGGCGGGGCCGCCCCGGCACCGGGGCCGGCCGGGTACCCTCCTCAGACCGGACGAAAGGTGGTGGACGCGGCACGGACGAGGAGTCCCTGACGCTCGGCGCGCTGGCACACGATCCGCATCCGCTGCTGGCCCGCCTGCGCGAGCGTACGCCGGTGGCCTGGGTTCCGGCGCTGGGCGGATGGCTGGTCACCAGCTACGCGGAGGCGGTCGCGGTCATGCGCGACGCGCGCGCCTTCACCGTCGATGACGCGCGGTTTTCCACGGCGCGGGTGGTCGGGCCGAGCATGCTGTCCCTCGACGGACCGGCGCACGCCCGGCACCGGGCGCCGTTCTTCAGCGCGTTTCACCGTGGCGGCGCCGCCGCCCGGCTCGCCGGGTTCGCGGAGGCCGAGGCCGGGCGGCTCGTAGCGGCCATCCGCCCGGACGGTGCCGCCGAGCTGCGGGCGGCCGTCACCGGCCCGCTCGCGGTGGCGGTGGTGGCCGAGGCGCTGGGCCTGGGCCACCTGGCCCCGGATACGATCCTTTCCCGGTACGCGCGGATCGTCGGCGGGGTGACCGGCCTGTCCGGTGACCAGCGCCCGGGCAGCGGCCCGGAGGCGGCGGGTGAACCGGATCCGGACGCCGCCGCCGCATACGCGGAACTGGCCGCGGACCTGCGCGCCGCCCTGGGCCGGGATGGCGGCCCAGGGCGGGCGGGCTCCCCCGGCGCGGGCGGCCTGCCGGGCGCGGGGAGCCGCCGGGACAGCGCCGGCCAGCCGGGCGCGGGGAGCCAGCCGGGCGCGGCGGGTGCCCGGACCGTGCTGGCGGACGCGGCCCGGTCCGGCGACCTGACCGCGGACGAGGTCATCCCGGACGCCGCGGTGGTCCTGTTCGGCGGGATCGACACCACCGACGGGATGATCGCCAACACGGTCCTGCACCTGCTCGGCGACCCGGGCCAGCTGGAGCTGGTGCGGGTCGACCCGCGCCTGGTGGCGGCCGCGATCGAGGAGTCGCTGCGGCTGGAGCCCGCCGCGGCGCTGGTCGACCGGTACGCGACCCGGGACGCGATGATCGGCGGCGCCTCCGTCCGGGCCGGGGACCGGGTGAGCGTCTCGCTGGCCGCCGCCAACCGCGACCCGGCGGTGTTCCGGGAGCCGGACCGGTTCGAC
>Ga0335078_10007104_pt1 | contig 16593 bp, 10 predicted proteins | sample Lox_Sample_32_FD_206711 | JGI IMG/M metagenome (GOLD analysis project Ga0335078, IMG submission 206711) | Soil microbial communities from Loxahatchee National Wildlife Refuge, Florida, United States - Lox_Sample_3.2 | ecosystem: Environmental > Terrestrial > Soil > Wetlands | place: USA...
CCCGCCCGGCAGAGCGGACCTCCCCGCCCCCGCAGAGCGGACCTCCCCGCCCCCGCAGAGCGGACCTCCCCGTCCCGCAGAGCGGACCTTCGCCGCCCGACGGGGGCGCGCGTAGGCTGAGTCGGGTGCCATCGGAGGAACTCGGCGGACTGCTGACGCTCGCGCGCGAGGCCGCGTTGGCCGCGCTGCGCTGGGTGACGGGCGCGGGAATCGCGGCCGGCGACGGCATGACCTGGCCGGAGACGCTGGCGCGCGGCGCGCGGATCGCCGACGAGCTGTACTCGGGAACCGCGGGCGTCCTCGCCGCGCTGGCCGAGGCGCGGCTGTGCGGGATCACCGAGCACGACGAGTGCGCCCGCGCGGCGGTGCGGCGGCTGCGCGGCCTTGACGTCACCGCGGACGGCCCGGGTGGCCTTGGCCTGTACACCGGCTCGGCCGGGGCGGCGGCGGCGCTGCACAGGTGGGCGCTGGCGGCCGGCGACCAGCAGGCGGCCGATGCCGCGGGCGCGGTCACCGCGGCGATCGCCCGGCGGGTCACGGCGGACGGCCAGGTCACCGGCTGGCTGGACATCATCTCGGGCCAGGCGGGGATCCTGCTCGTGCTCGCCGAGCTCGGCGGCGCCTCGGCCGCCCCGGCCGTCGGCGCGATCGCCGACCGACTGGTCGCCGCGGCCCGGTGGACCGGCGGCGAGCCGGCCTGGCTGGCCGGCCCCGGGATGACCTATGAGCTGCCGAACTTCTCGCACGGCGCGGCCGGGATCGGCTACGCGCTAGCCGTGGCGGGCGCCAGGCTCGGACGGCCCGACCTGGTCGACGTCGCCGCCCTGGCCGGGCGGCGGCTGGCCAGGCTCGGCCGCAGGCCTGACGGCAGCATCGCGGTGGCGCATGCCATCCCCGCACTCGACGAGCCTGAGCCGGTGAGCTACGGCTGGTGCCACGGGCCTACCGGCACGCTGCGCCTGTTCCAGGTGCTCGACCTGGCGCAGCCGGGACGCGGCTGGGCCGACCTCGCGCAGGCCTGTCGCCGCGGCGTGCGCGCCAGCGGGCTGCCTGCCAGGATCCGCCCCGGGTTCTGGGACAACGTGGGCCTGTGCTGCGGCACGGCCGGCGTTGGCGAGATGGCGCTCGACCGCTACCAGGAGACCGGCGCGCGCGAGTGGCTCGACTGGTCCGCCGAGCTCGCCGCCGACGTGCTCGGCCGCAGGATCGCCGACGGCGACGGCGTCCGGTGGTCGCAGACCGAGTACCGGGCCGACCCGCCCGACCTCGAGCCCGAGGTCGGGCTGATGCAGGGCGCCGCCGGCATCGCCGCCTGGCTGCTGCGCCTGGCCAGGGTCGGCGCCGAGGGCAGCTCCGCCCGCCAGCTCTGGTGGCCGGACAAGCCCGACCCGACCCACCAGTGGACGGCTACGGAGTGTGACGGTACTGTCGCTTAATGGGAGTGATCCGCTGTCCCGTCCTTGTGGGTCGCGCTCCCGAGTTCGACACCCTGACCGCGATGCTCGACCGGGCCGACCACGACGGAGGCCTCGCCGTGCTCGCTGGCGAGCCGGGAGCCGGCAAGTCGAGGCTGGCCATGGAGATTGCCGCCGCCGCGGTGGCGCGCGGGTTCACGGTCGCGCGCGGCCGCGCCGTCGACTCGGCGAGCCCGGTTCCGCTCCGCCCGCTCGTCGAGGCGCTCTCCGGGATCGCCCGCACCACCAGGCTGCCCGATGCCCCGGCGATGGATGGCTACCGCCCGGTGCTTGCCAGCCTGGTCCCCGCCTGGGCACCGCCAGGCGAGCCCCCGGCCGAGACCTCGCCGCTGGTGCTCAGCGAGGCGGTGCTGCGGCTGCTGACCTGCCTGGCGGGCCGGGGCACGCTACTGCTGCTCGATGACCTGCAGTTCGCCGACCCGGAGACGCTGTCCGTCATCGAGTACCTGGCCGACCACCTGGCCGGGGAACCCGTGCTCTGCGTGGCGACGCTGCGCGACAGCATGCCCTCTGCCGCCCTTGACATGATCATGGCCGTGCGCGCCCGGCGCGCCGCCGAGGTGATCGAGGTCGGGCGGCTCTCGGACGCCGACGTGCTGCGGATGGCCGCGGCGTGCCTGGGCGCGCCGGCCGTGCCTGAGGCGCTGGCCGGCAGGCTGCTTGCCGACTGCGACGGGCTGCCCTTCGCGGTCGAGGAGATCCTCGCGTCCGCTATCTCATCGGGCGACCTGGTTCGGGGACCGCAGGGCTGGCAGGCCAGCGACACCGCGACGGCCGGCGTGCCCACGTCCATCGCCGAGTCGGTGCGGCAGCGGCTGGCCGGCCTCGGCGCCGGAGCGTCCGAAGTGGTGGTGGCCGCCGCCGTGCTTGGCAGGCGGTTCGACTGGACCCTGCTCGGCCCGGTCATCGGCGCGCCCGATGCCGACGTGCTTGCCGCGCTGCAGCGCGCGGCCGCGGCCCAGCTCATCGAGGCGCCATGCCCGAGCCGGCAGGTCTTCCGGTTCAGGCACTCGCTCACCAGGGACGCGATCGTCGCCGACCTGCTGCCGCCGCTGCTGGCCAGGTACGCGGCGAGGGCCGCCGACGCCATCGAGCGCGCCAGCCCACAGCTACCGGATGGCCAGTGCGAGCTGGCCGCCGAACTGCACGAGAAGGCCGGCCACCGCAGGCGCGCGGCCGGGCTGCTGCTGCGCGCCGGGCAGCGGGCGCTCGACCAGGGCGCGCTGACCAGCGCGGCCGAGCTGCTGCGCCGGGCCAGGCGGATGCTCAGCGCGGCGAGAACGGCCGATCCGGTGATGCTGGCCGGCATCGACGAGGCCCTGGCGAAGGTCCACGTGCTCGCGGGCGACTGCGACCAGCTCATGCCCGTCGCCGAGCGGCTGATCGGCGAGCTGACCGAGATCGGCGCCGCGCCTGGGCGCAGGGCCGAGGCGTGCCTGCGCGTCGCCAGGTCGCTCTCTGAATGTGACCGGGCGGCGCTGGCGGCCCAGTGGATCAGGCAGGCGCGCGGACTCTGCGAGGGCCTGGCGGACCCGAGCCTGGGCGGCTGGGCCGACGCCGTGGCCGCCCGGTGCGCCATGGACGCCGGCGACGCCGACCTGGCGGCGGCTCTCGCCCGCTCGGCGCTGGCCAGCGCCGAGGCCGCCGGCCTGACCGGGCGCTCGGCCGAGGCCGGGTGCGAGGCACTCGAGGTCATCGGCCGCGCCGAGCGGGTGCGCGACACCGCGGCGGCGGCGGCGGCGTTCGAGCACGCATACCAGATCGCCGCGGCGCACGACCTGCTGGTGCGCAGGATCCAGGCCATGCACGAGCTCGGCACGATCGAGATGCTTGACGTCGCCGGATCGGGCCGGCTGGAGCGGGCCAGGGCCGAGGCAATCGGCTGCGGCGCGGTCTCCACGGCGGCCGTGATCGACCTGCAGCTCGCCAACGCGCTGAGCCTGGGCACCGACATCGAGGGCGCGCTCCGCGCGGCCAGGCAGAGCCAGCAGGCGGCGCGGCGGCTGCGGATGCGGCGGGTCGAGGCGATGGCGCTGACCGCGCAGGCATGCATCGCCGCGACCCGCGGCGACCGCGCGGCGATGGACGCCGCCGCCGCGCAGGCCGAGCAGGCCGCGCCCGGCGACCCGTCGGTGCTTGTCAACATCTGGGGAGACGCGCGGGTCACCGCGGCCATCGTCGACAACGACGTGCCAGGTGCGGTCGCGGCGAGCCGCGCCGGGATCGAGCACGCGCGGCAGGAGCGGCTCACGGCGCCGTCCATGGCCTGGGGCTACTGGGCGCTGCTGAGCACGGTCACCGGAGCGGACGGCCGCGCCGCGGTCGCGGAAGCCAGGCGGACCGGCGCCGAGGTGGCCTGCTGGAACCGCGGCTGCCTGGCCTACGCCGACGCGGTGCTGGCCGGGCGGGACGGCAGGCCGCGGCAGGCGGCAGAGCTCGCCGAGCAGGGCAGGGCCATCTTCGCCCGATGCGCGCCGTGGTGGAACCACATCCTGCGGCGGCTGGTCGCCCCGTCGGCGCTCGCCGATGGCTGGGGCGAGCCGGCCGCCTGGCTTCGCCAGGCGATCGGCGAGCTCGATGCCGCAGGGTACGGCAGGCTGGCGTCGGCCTGCCGGGGCATGCTCCGCCAGGCCGGCGAGCCGGTACCGCGCCAGGGCCGGGGCAGCGCGCGGGTGCCGCTGGCGCTGCGCCAGATCGGCGTCACCAGCAGGGAGATGGACGTGTTCCAGCTCATCGGGCAGGGCAGCTCCAACGCCGAGATCGCCGAGCGGCTGGTGATCTCGCCGAAGACCGTCGAGACGCACGTGGCAAGCCTGGTGCACAAGGCCGGCCTGACCGGAGGCCGCCGCGAGCTCATCGCGTATGCGGCGCGCGCCTGCGCGGCCGCGTGAGGCCTCAGGCGGCCGGCGCCGCGAGGCCGGCCTTGCGGCTGACGATGACGGTATCGGCAAGGCCGTAGGCGACCGCGTCGGCGGCGCCGAGCGTCAGGTTGCGGTCGGTGTCGCTCCTGATCTTGGCGACCGGGTGCCCGGTGTGCCTGCTCAGGATCTGCTCGACCTCGGCGCGGACCCTGGCGACCTCCTTGGCCTGGACCGCCAGGTCCGGTAGCGCGCCCCTGGCCTGGCTCGACGGCTGGTGCAGCAGCACCTTGGCGTGCGGTAGCACCGCCCGCTTGCCCGGCGCGCCCGCGGCGAGCAGCACCGCCGCGGCCGACGATGCCTGGCCCATGCAGATCGTCGCCACGTCCGGCCTGATGAACGCCATGGTGTCGTAGATCGCCGTGAGCGCGCTGAACGAGCCGCCTGGCGAGTTGATGTAGAGGCTGATCTCCAGGTCAGGGCTGGCCGACTCGAGGTGCAGCAGCTGGGCCATCACCACGTTGGCCACGCCGTCATCGATCTCGGTGCCGAGGAAGACGATGCGCTCGGAGAGCAGCCGCGAGTAGATGTCGGACGCGCGCTCGCCGAGCGAGGTCTTCTCCACCACGGTCGGGATGGTGTACTGGCTCATCGTCACAGTCCCGTCATCCGCGCGCCGGCCGCGGGCCGCACGTCCTCGAGCCGGTGCACGATGTGGTCCACGATCCCGTAGTCCAGCGCCTCCTGCGCGCTGAACCACCGGTCGCGCATGCTGTCCGCCCTGACCCGCTCGACCGGCTGGCCGGTGTGCTCGGCGGTCAGCGCGATCATCAGCTCCCCGGTTCGCTCGAGCTGCTCGGCGTAGATCTCGACGTCGGCCGCCACGCCGCCGAAGCCGGCCGAGCCCTGGTGCATCAGGACCTGGGCGTGCGGCAGCGCGAACCGCTTGCCCGCGGTCCCCGCGCAGAGCAGGAACTGCCCCATGCTCCCGGCCAGCCCCATGGCCATCGTGATCACGTCATTGGGTATCAGCCGCATGGTGTCGTAGATCGCGAGCCCGGCGGTGACCGACCCGCCCGGCGAGTTGATGTACAGGCTGATGTCGGCGCGCGGGTCCTCGGCGGCCAGCAGCAGTAGCTGCGCGCAGAGCCGGTTGGCCACCCGGTCATCGACCTCGCTGCCGAGCACGACGATCCGGTGGTATAGCAGCCGGTTGATCAGCTGCTCGTCGAGCGTGCCCGCGGGCGCGCCGGACTCGGCGGTACCGGAATGGGCGGGGCCGGAAAGGTCGGGGCCGGAACGGGCGGGGCCGGCCAGGGTGGTGGCTGTCGCTGGCAGCATGGGCACCTCCTGTGGCGGCCGGCCGGTCCGGCCCGCCATCACCCACCATGACCCGCCGGTCCAGCCCGGGCCAAGGCGATCTGCTGACAGCAGAGGCGACGGCGGGGGAAGAGTTAACCCGTGGACGAAAGCAGCGAGCCGTACGCCGCCGTGGCCGAGACGCACTCCGCGGTCGTGTTCTTCGCCGGCGACCGCGCGTACAAGCTCAAGAAGCCGGTGCGGACCGGGTTCCTCGATTTCAGCACCTGCGAGGCGAGAGCGGCGGCGTGCGGGCGGGAGTACGAGCTCAATGCCCGTTTCGCTCCCGATGTTTATCTGGGAGTCGCCACGGTCAGCGACGCCTCCGGCGCGGCGTGCGACCACCTCGTCGTGATGCGCAGGATGCCGGCCGCGCGCAGGCTGTCCGCGCTCGTGGCGCGCGGCGAGCCGGCCGGCGCCCAGTTGCGCCAGGTGGCCAGGATCCTCGCCGCGCAGCATGCCGCGGCGCCGCGCGGGCCGCAGATCAGCGCGCTCGGCGACCGGGCGGCGCTGGCCGGGCGCTGGCGCGACAACGTCAGCCAGGCCAGGCAGCTCGCCGACGGGCTGATCGACGGCGCGGTCATCGGCGAGGTCGCCCGGCTGGCCGGGCGGTTCCTGGACGGCCGCGAGCCGCTGCTGCGCGCCAGGATCGAGGACGGCCGGATCGTCGACGGCCACGGCGACCTGCTTGCCGACGACATCTTCTGCCTCGGCGACGGGCCGAGGATCCTGGACTGCCTTGAGTTCGACGACGCGCTGCGCTGGCTCGACGGGCTCGACGACGCCGCGTGCCTGGCCATGGACCTCGAGCGGCTCGGCGCCGCCGGCCTGGCCGCGCGATTCTTCGGCTGGTACGCCGAGTACTCGGGCGACCCGGCCCCCGACTCGCTGCGCCACCATTACGTCGCCTATCGCGCGTTCATGCGGGCCAAGGTCGGCTGCATCAGGGCGCGGCAGGGTGATCAGGCGGCAGCGGCCGAGGCCGACCGCCTCGCCGGGCTCGCGCTCGCGCACCTGCGGGCGGGCGCGGTCACGCTGGCGCTGGTGGGCGGGCTGCCTGGCACCGGCAAGTCGGCGCTCGCCGGCACGCTGGCCGGCCGTCTCGGCTGGACGGTGCTCAGCAGCGACCTGGTGCGCAAGGAGCTGGCCGGCCTGGGCGGCGAGACCCGCGCTCCGGCGGGCTACGGCGCGGGGATCTACACGCCGCAGTGGACCGGCCGGACCTACGACGAGCTGCTCCGCAGGGCGGCCGGGCTGCTGGCCATGGGCGAGTCGGTGCTCATCGACGCGACCTGGAACTCCGCCGCGCACCGGGCGGCGGCCGCGGCCGCGGCGGCGCTCGGCCACGCCGACCTAGTGCAGCTTCGCTGCGCCGCGCGGGCCGACGTGGCGGCGCGGCGGATCGGCGCGAGGACGGGCGGCGCGTCGGACGCGGACGCCGAGATCGCCCGCCGGATGGCGACCGACCAGGATCCCTGGCCGGAGGCCGTGCGCCTGGACGCCGGTGACGGCGGCCAGCACGACGACGGCCAGCACGAGGACGGCGGCCAGCACGACGACGGCGGCCAGCACGGCGACGGCGGCCAGCACGGCGGCTGGCCGGAGGAGGCGATCGGCCTGGCGCTCGGCGCGCTCCGCCCGCACGCGCCAGGGCCGGGCTCCGGGTGAGCCGCCTCGCCCCGTGCGGTCATGCCGCCTCGCTCCCGCCGCGACCCTGGCCGTGGCCGGCCGCGGCCGCCGGGCGCCGCAGCGTCGCGAGCACGAGCACGGCAGCGGCGCCGAGCAGGGCCGCGCAGGCGAGCAGCGCGTCGTGCAGCGCGGTGCCGAACGCCGCGTAACCGGCCTGGTAGAGCTGCCCGATCAGGCCGCCGGACGGCCCGCCGGCACCGCCTGCGCCCGCACCGGGGCCGCCGGCCAGCGACGCCCCTCCCCCGGTCTCCACCGCGCTGACGATGAACGACCTCAGCGCGGCGGGCACGTGCAGCTCCGCCATCCGGCGCAGCAGGCCGGACCGCAGCTCCGCGCTGACCAGCGCGCCGAGCACGGCGACGCCGGTCACGGCACCGATCTCGCGGCTCGTGTTGGTGGCCGACGCCGCCATCCCTGATCGCTGCGCGGGCACCGCCGCGAGCACCGAGGACGTGATGGGGACGATGCAGGCGCCGAGGCCGGCCCCGGCGAGCGCGAGCGCGCAGGCGAGCGCCAGGTAGCCGGGGCGCGGCCCGAGCACAGCGTCGACGGCGAGCAGCCCGGCCGCGAACACCAGGCAGCCGCCGAGCAGCGACCAGCGCACCCCGGCCGTCGTGGTCCAGCGGCCGGCCAGCAGCGAGGCGGCGATCATCACGGCCGTCATCGGCAGGAAGACCGCGGCGATCCGGTACCCGCTGTACCCGGCGACCTCGGCCAGGTACAGCGCGGTGAAGAAGAACACCGCGAACGTGGCGACGTAGCAGCAGAACGCGACCACGTTCGGCGTGGTGAACCTGGGCACCCGCAGCAGCCGCGGGTCGATCAGCGGGTGCGCGGCGCGCAGCTCACGCCAGGCGAAGCCGGCCGCGGCGAGCGATGCGCCGCCAAACAGGGCGAGCACCCTCGGCGCCGTGTAGCCGGCCGACTCGCCGTCGATCACGGCGAAGACCGCGAGCGCCAGCGCGGCGGCGCCGAGCGCGGTCCCGGTCAGGTCGACCTTCCCGGCGCGCGGGTCGGCGCTCTCCGGCAGCAGCACCGCCCCGGCCACCATGGCGACCAGGCCGAACGTGACGTCGAACCAGAAGATGCCGCGCCAGCTCCACAGCCCGACCAGGGCGCCGCCGAGCACCGGGCCGAGCGCGAGCGAGAACCCGGAGACCGCGGCCCAGACGCCGAGCGCCCGGTTCCTGTTCCGCTCGTCGGCGTAGAGCTGCCTGATCATCGACAGCGTCCCTGGCTCGCTGGCCGCGGCGCCGAGCCCCATCACCGCCCGCCCGGCGATCAGCACGGGGATGCTGCCCGCCAGGGCGGACAGCGCCGCGCCCGCGCAGTACACCCCGGCCCCAGCGAGCATCACCTTCTTGCGGCCGAACTCGTCGCCGAGCATGCCGAAGCCGAGCATCAGGGCCGCGAAGGTGAGCGCGTAGGCGCCGACCACCCACTGCAGCGAGGACACCGCGGCCTTAAGGTCCGCCTGCACGCTGGCCAGCGCCACGCTGACGACGGTGTTGTCGAGGAAGGTCAGGAACAGCAAGGTGCACAGCACGGCGAGCGCGACCGGCCGGCCGCGCCGCGCCGCCCCCTCGCCGCGCGCCGGAGCGGGCGCCGCGATGGCCCCGGCCACCGGCTAGCTCCCGCAGACGGCGGGCAGCACGGTGGACTTGGCCGAGTAGGCCAGCCGCAGCAGGCCGCAGAACGTCGCCGACGAGACGAGCCAGGCACCGCCGGAGTACACCGCGGTCCCGGTCAGGTCCTTGGCCAGCGGCTTGCCGTTGAGCAGGATCGCGTAGACCACGCTTGCGCCGGACGGCGGGGCGAGCGTGACGGAGCTGACCGTGGCCGTGGCCTGGAGCACGAGCGCGCCGAGCGTGGTCTTCTCCTGCGACCGCACGAACGGCGCGAACGCCGCGCTGTCCTGCAGCAGCCCGAGCCGCCTGGGGATCGGGACGGCGCCGTTGAAGAACTCGAGCCAGGCCGACTTGACCGCCGCCTGGCCGGCCTGGCCCGCCGACGGCTGGCCGGACGCCGAGCCGGCCCGGCTCGGCCGGGCCGACGGCCCGGCGGGCGCCTGCGAGCCTGAGCAGGCGGCGCCGGCCAGGCCGAGCGTCACGAGCCAGGCCGCGAGCACTCCGGCGGAGCGAACGCGCATCATGTCACGATTGTGCCGTCTTCAACCCCATGCCCATACCCTTAACGAAGATCTCGCCGCCGGTGCCGCCCGCCGGGCCGCTCCCGCCGCCGCGGGCTCAGGTGTCGATGTTCGGGTCGGGGCCGCGGGCGGGCAGCACCCGCGCGGGCGGGTCGGGGACGGCGACGCGGGACCGCACCGCAAGGCCAGGGCCGACGTGGATCAGCTCGCCGGGGGCGAGCATCCGCCAGCCGTCCTCGCCGTCGAGCCGCTCCGAGGCAACCACCACCGAGTCGGTCTCGTGCAGCGCCGCGACGTGCACTGACGATGTCGCGCTGCGGACGTGCAGGCCGGGCGCGCCGACGCTGGCACCGGCCGGCCGCTCGATCACGTGCAGGGCGCGGGTGGCCGGGTAGCGCAGCGCCCACAGCTCGTCCGGCGCGGCGATCACCGTGTTCAGCGACGACACGGGGAGGTGCCGGGCGATCCAGTTCGCCGCCGCGGCCAGGCCGGCCGCGACGTCGCCGCCATGCTCATCGGTCATGGCGGTGATCAGGGCGAAGTAGCGCTCGGAGTCGGTATCGCCGAGTACCAGGTCGCGGTAGCCGCCGAGCCGCTCTTCGATGGCGGCGAGCTCGCCGAACCCGCCGTTGTGCGCCATGACCCGGCCGGCCATGGCGAACGGGTGCGTGTTCCGCTCGGTCCGCCCGCCCGCGGTCGCGTACCTGACGTGCGCCACGAACGTCGCCGACTCGGCGTGCCTGGCCTGCCTGACGAACTCCGGGTCGGCGTAGGCGGGCTCTGGCTGCTTGTCGAGGATGGGCGCCCCGTCGGCGGCGAAGTAGCCGATGCCGCTGCCGTCGGCGTTGCGGTGGCTCTGCGCCTCCAGCGAGTCTGGCGCGTCGAGCAGCCAGAACGTGGCCCTGACCCGGGCCGTCCCCGCGGTGAGCCCGAACAGCCTGCACATGCCCGCACCCCCATCCTGCGTGTCGTTGCGGCGATCACGGCGCCAGTCCGCCCGGGCCCGGCCCATCGGGAGCCAGCCCATCGGGAGCCAGCCCATCGGGAGCCAGCCCATCGGGAGCCAGCCGCAGCAGCCGCGCCGCGTTGCCGTAGCAGACCCCGCGCAGCCACTGGTCCCCGAGTCCGAGCCCGGCCAGGGCGGCAAGCTGCTCGGCGTACCGGTACGGGAGGTTGGGGAAGTCGCTGCCAAGCAGTATCTTCCCCGCCGCGACCGCCAGCCTCGGGCGGAGCCTGTCGGGAAACGGCGCGATCTGCTGCATGAAGCCGGTGAAGGCCATGGTGGTGTCGAGGTAGACGCCCTCGTAGCGGCCGGCCAGGTCGAGGAACTGCGCGTACTCGGGTGCCCCGAGGTGGGCGACGATCACGGTGAGCTTGGGGTGCCTGGCGAGCACCTCGGAGATCGGCCCGGGTCCGGTGAACGCCCCCGGCGTCGGGCCTGACCCGCAGTGCACTACGGCAGGCAGGCCGGCCTCGGCGAGCTGCCCCCACACCGGGCCGAGCCTGGCATCTCTCGGGTCGTAGCCGCCGACCTGCAGGTGCGCCTTGAATAGCCGGGCGCCGGACTCGATGGCCCGCGCCACGTACCCGGCCGCCTCGTCTTCGGGGAAGAAGGTCGCGCTGTGCAGGGCGTCCGGCGTCCGCGCGGCGAAGTCCGCCGCCCACGAGTTGAGCCAGGCGGCCATGCCGGCCTTGTGCGGGTAGGCAAGGGCGCCGAACCTGCGCACCCCGAACGACCGCAGCAGCGCGAGCCGCTCGTCCTGCGCCAGCCGGTACCTGATCGGCCAGGGCTGGCCGGAGCGGCCCTCGGTGAAGTATGCCCAGACCTTGGCCAGCACGTTCGGCGGCATGAAGTGGACGTGCACGTCGATCAGGCCGGGCAGGCCGAGGCCGCGCCAGAAGGCCGTGACCTCGTCCGGGTCGTCCTGGTCCTCCGGCTCCCGGCCGTCGGGTTCGCTCGCGGCAGTCACCGGCTCAGTCTGCCAGGCCCGGCGGGCCGCGAACATTGGCGCGCTTTCCGTGCGGCCGGACTTGAATTCAGGTGCGGGTAGCGCAGTCATTTCATGGCCGCGGGCTCCTGGCCTGAGTTGTCCCGGCCACGCGGGCGCCTGCGGCCGCTCCTGGCACGCCCGCTGCCCGGATCTATTGGCTCGCTGCGGCCAGTCGCCTGGCCGGCCGGCGGCCCATCGCGGCCGCGGCGGCCGACCCCGGCGCGAGCCGGCCGCCGGGCCGGGCTGCCAGGACACGTCGCCACAGGTCTCAATCTGGTATCGATGCTGCGGGCGACGAGCCTGGCGACCGGATCGCTTGCTGAGAGACGGCTGGACCCCGGCTGAGGGAACGATCACGCTGCACCGGCCGGCCGCGGCAGGTACATTCTGACCGCGCGCCCGGCCAGCAGCGCCGATGTTGCCTAGCTTGCAGGCGGAACGGGCCGGGACCGCACCGCGCGAGCGCCGCCGCCGCGACCAGGGCCGTCGGCCGGCCGGCCGGCCGGCGGCCAGCCGCGCGACCGGCCGCACCCGGCGTCGGGGACCCCGGAAGTCGAACTCTCGATCCGAGAACGGCCTCGCGCCGCGACGCTTTGTGTTAATTTACCTGCCGCGGGCATCTGGAGGTACCGGAAGCCGTCGAGGCGACTCGTCGCAGCGGCAACCCTCAGCGAGCCGGTCACTATAGCCATTCGCGTTCGCGGCTGAGTTATAGTGAATTTTTTATTCAGATCTTGCTCAACAATCCTCCCGAAGAAATCGCCAGCAGAGGCGACCGCAGCCAAAAATGGAGGCTCGGATGAAGGTAATCGGTGCTGGACTGCCGCGCACCGCAACGCTCACGCAGAAGATCTCGCTCGAGATGCTCGGGTTCGGGCCGTGCTACCACATGGTCAACATCCTGGCCGACCTCAGCCTCGTGCCCCAGTGGTACCAGGCGTTCGACGGCGGCGCGGACTGGGACAAGATCTTCGCTGGCAGCCAGTCCACGGTCGACTGGCCGGGCTCGTTCTTCTGGCGCGAGCTCGTCGCGGCCTACCCGGACGCCAAGGTGCTGCTCAGCGTCCGCGGCGGCGAGGCGTGGGCGCAGAGCATGCGGAACACGATCTGGGGCGTCTTCTACGACGACGTCCTGATGCGCAACCTGTCCGACGCCCGCGCCAACGTCGACCCAGGCTGGCGCGACTACATGGACCTCATGAAGGCCATGTGGGCCAAGAGCGGCCTGCTCGGCGACATGGGCGAGAAGTTCGACCCGTCGGTGCTCGCCGCCGGCATCGATCGCTGGAACGCCGAGGTTCGCGACGGCGTTCCCGCCGACCGGCTGCTTGAGTGGTCGCCGGCCGACGGCTGGGAGCCGCTCTGCAAGTTCCTCGAGGTGCCGGTGCCGGCCGCCCCGGTCCCGCACGTCAACGACTCGTCGGCGTTCGCCGGCCGGATCGTCGATGGCGCGCTCGGCGTGCTCAACGCCTGGCAGGCTCAGCAGGCGGAGGCCGCGGCGAAATGAACTTCCGCGTCGGCACACTGCGGAGCCGGGACGAGGAGAAGTCACCGGCCGCCGGGAACGAGGCAGGCCCGCGCCTTGGATGGCTACTGACCGTCTGTTGCGTGGCCCAGTTCATGGTCATACTCGACCTGTCCATCGTGAACGTGGCCCTGCCCTCGATCCAGACCGATCTCAACTTCTCTCCCGTCAACCTCCCGTGGGTGGTCGACGCTTACGCCATCGTCTTCGCTGGCTTCCTCATGCTCGCCGGGCGGGTGAGCGACCGGGTGGGGCCGCGGCGGACTCTCGTCGCGGCCCTGCTCCTGTTCGCGGTCGCGTCCCTGGCCGGCGGCATCGCCCAGGACCAGAACATGCTCATCGCCGCGCGGAGCCTGCAGGGCTTCAGCGGCGCCCTGATGGCCGCGGCCTCGCTGGCGGCGATCACCATGTCGTTCCCCGCCGGGCCGGCCAGGTTCAGGGCCATCGCCCTGTGGGGCGCGATGAACGGGGCGGGCGGCGCCGCGGGAGCGCTCTTCGGCGGCGTGATCACCCAGGAGTTCGGCTGGCGCTGGGTCCTGCTGATCAACCCGCCGATCGGCATCGCGGCGGCCGGCGTTGCCTTCGCCGTCGTCTCCGGCGGCAACCGCAAGGACGGGGCCGCCAAGAGCTTCGACATCCCCGGCGCGGTCAGCCTCACCCTCGGCCAGATGGTCCTGGTCTACGGGATAGTCAACGGCGGCCAGTACGGCTGGACCAACGTCAGGACCTGGGTGCCCATCGTGGCGGGCCTGGCCATCCTCGGCCTGTTCAACGTCATCGAGCTGCGCTGGGCCAAGGACCCGCTGATCCCGTTCAAGGCCATCACCAGGGCGCTGGGCAACGCGAACCTGATCGTGGTGACGTTCAGCGCCGCGCTGCTGCCGATGTGGTTCATCAGCTCGCTCTACCTGCAGGAGGTGCTCGGCCTCTCGCCGCTCAAGGCGGGCCTGTGCTTCTTCCCGATGGCGCTGACGATCATGCTGACCGCGCAGCGATCCGGCGTGCTGGTCGGCAAGTTCGGCCTGCGCGCCGTGCTGACCTGCGGCTTGCTCCTGATGACGGCCGGCATGCTGCTGATGGCCAGGATCGGCCCGAGCGGCAGCTCGATCGGCTTCATCGTGTTCCCCGGCATCCTGACCGCGCTTGGCATCGGGCTCTCCGTGGTCACCTCGACGATCGCGGCCACCCACAGCGTCAGGCCCGAGCAGGCCGGCCTCGCGTCGGGCCTGGTGAACACCTCGCGCCAGGCGGGCGGCGGGATCGGGATCGCGCTGCTGATCTCGATCGCGACCGAGTACACCACGCACCTGATCGGCAATAACCACCCGGTGCCTAACTCGCTCACCGACGGGTTCAGGGTCGCTTTCCTGATCGCGGCATGCCTGGTGTTCCTGGCGGCGATCTTCAGCTTCCTGCTGCTGCCCAGGCACGAGCAGGCGCCTGCCGAGGAGGGCGCCCCGGCGCCGGCCAAGCCCAGGTTCTACCAGCGGCTGCCCGTCGCGGTGGCCGCCATCGCCGTCGCCTTCGGCGTGGTGGACCTCGCGTTCGCCGGAGCACCCGGCTCGCCGATCGGCTACTACAAGCTGTCCGGCTCGTACAGCTACGCGTCGGCTCCCGGCCTGCACCCGCCGGTCATCCGGCCTGGCCTGGCGACCTCGGGCACGCCGGCCCCCGGTTACATACTGCTCGCCAACTTCTACGACCTGACCAGGCCGCCGATGACCGGCCAGAGCGGGCCGCTGATCCTTGGCAACAACCTGCAGCCGATCTGGTTCAAGCCGGTGCCGACCAGCGTGGTGGCGTCGAACCTCAGCCAGCAGACCTACCAGGGCAAGCCGGTCCTGGTCTACTGGCAGGGCCTGATCACCAACGCGGGCGCGACCACGACCGGCGAGTACGTCGTGGTCAACCAGCACTACCGGACGGTCGCGACGCTGAAGGGCGCCAACGGCTGGGTGCTCACCCTGCACACGATGATCATCGATGGCGACGACGCCTGGGTCACGGCGAACAAGAACATCCCGATGGACCTGAGCAAGTACGGCGGCGTCGCCGACGGCGCGCTTGACGACTCGGCGGTGCAGGAGTACAACCTCACGACCGGCAAGCTGATCAGGTCGTGGGACGCGCTCAAGCACATCCCGCTGACCGACACGCACTCGCTGGCGCCTGACAACTCGTTCCCGTTCGACGCCTATCACGTGAACTCGCTCGACCTGGTCGGCAAGGACACGCTGCTGGTCTCGATGCGGAACACCTGGGCCGTCTACCTGATCAACATGGACACCGGGAAGATCGAGTGGCAGCTCGGCGGCAGGCACTCCAGCTTCACGTTCGGGAACGGAGCCGCGTTCTCCTGGCAGCACGACGTCACGCTGCTGCCCGGCAACGAGATCTCGATGTTCGACGACCACTGCTGCGAGCAGACCGGCGGCGGCACCTACCTGACCCCGACGGCGCCGTCCCGCGTTCTCGTGCTCAGGCTCGACCGGGCCGGCCACACGGCCACGCTGGTCAGCCAGTACCACCACGCGGGCGAGGCGGGCGAGGGCGTTGACGCCTCCTACATGGGAGCGGCCAACATGCTGGCCGACGGCCACGTCTTCTCCGGCTGGGGCAACCTGCCCTACTTCGCCGAGTACGCAAAGTCGGGCCAGCTCGTGCTCGACGGGGTCTTCCCCGGATCTGACCTCAGCTACCGGGCCACCAAGATTCCGCTCAGCGCCTGGGTCGGCGAGCCGCCGCTCAGCGCGCTGCGCGCGGTGGCCAGGACCGCGGCCGGACGCTCGACGGTCTACGTGAGCTGGAACGGTGCCACCCAGGTCGCCTCCTGGCGGGTGCTTGCCGGGGCCAGCGCCGGGCAGCTTTCGCCGGTGGCGAAGGTGGCCAAGTCGCGGTTCGAGACCAAGGTCAGCCTGAGTCAGGCCTACCAGTTCTTCCAGATCCAGGCGCTCGATGCGAGCGGCAAGGTGATCGGCAGCACTAAGGTGTTCGAGCCGGGCAAGTAGATGGGAAGCGAGAGGAACGCAGTGAAGCGAGCATCATCGGGATCGAAGGCGTCGCGGATTCCCGCGGTCGGCCGGGCGCTGCTCGTCGCCGTCGCGCTGGTGGCGACGTCCGTAGGCGCGGCCGCCTGCGGCCCGTCCCACCACCACAAGTCAGGGGTAGGCCCGGGCGGTTACTAGCCCGCAGGCCCTGAGGTCCGGCGACGGCCGGCGTCCGCGTCCAATGGCGCGGCGCCGGCCGTCGGCGCGCCGGGGATCGGTCGTGCCCGCACCCTCCCGGCCACCCGGCACCCTCTCCCGGCCACCCGGCACCTTCCCGGCCACCCGGCACGCACCCTCCCGGCCACCCGGCACGCACCCTCCCGGCCACCCGGCACTTTATCGACATCCTGTTTGTCGGTCTCGGCAAATTGTCGGTGGCTATCGATAGCATGTTCGCAAGAACTCGTCGTCGAGGGAGCCGCCGGTGCCAGCTCAGCCCGTGCCAGCTCAGCCCGTGCCAGGCCCGGACCTGGATCCGCGCGGCGGCGTGCTGACCTGGC
>Ga0335078_10007105_pt1 | contig 16591 bp, 10 predicted proteins | sample Lox_Sample_32_FD_206711 | JGI IMG/M metagenome (GOLD analysis project Ga0335078, IMG submission 206711) | Soil microbial communities from Loxahatchee National Wildlife Refuge, Florida, United States - Lox_Sample_3.2 | ecosystem: Environmental > Terrestrial > Soil > Wetlands | place: USA...
TCAGACGGCTGCGCTGCCCCGAGCACGGCGTGCACGTGGAGGGCGTGCCGTTCGCCCGCGACGGCGCCCGGTTCACCAGAGATTTCGAAGATCTCGTCGCGTGGCTGATGAGTAAGACCGATCGGACAGCGACCTGCCGGCTGGTGCGGGTCGACTGGGAGACCATCGGGCGGGTCATCAAGCGCGTCGGCGACGAGCTGCTGCCCGCCGACCGTCTGGGCGAGCTGTTTGAGATCTCGATCGACGAGGTCGCGTGGCGCAAGGGGCACCGCTACCTCACGCTCATCGGCGATCACCTGAAGAGCTGCGTGGTGTGGGGCACCGAGGGCAAGGGCCAGGCCGCCGCTGATGAGTTCTTCGACGCGCTCGACCCACCGCGGCCCACGCCTGCCGAGCCGCCTGCGCCTGCCGCGCGCTCGTCCTGGGAGCCTGAGCCGGCGATCATGGTCCCGTTCGGCCCGTGCCCGACCGTGCCCGCAGTCGCGGGCATCCCCGGCGCCTGGCTCGCGCCCGGGCTCGAGCTCGACCCGTGCCTGGTCGCGCGCGCCTCGAGGCTGACCGCGGTCTCGATGGACATGACCGGCGGCTACGCCAAGAGCGTTCGCGAGCACGCGCCGCAAGCCGAGATCGTGATCGACAACTACCACGTCGTCGCGCTGGCGACCAAGGCGCTGGACGAGGTCCGCCGCGAGCACTGGAACGAGCTGCGAGCCGCCGGCCAAGCCGACGCCGCCAAACAATTCAAGGCAGACCGCTGGGCGCTGCTCAAGAACCCCGAGGACCTCACCGACAGCCAGACCGCCACCCTCGCCCTCATCCGCGCCGGCGGCGGGAAGCTCGCGCGCGCCTGGACTATGAAGGAGATGGTCCGCGCGATCTTCGCGCCAGACCTGACCGTCGAGGCCGTCAGCGAACTCCTCGACCGCCTCCTGGCCCGCCTCTCCCGCTGCCGCCTCAAACCGTTCATCCGGCTCGGCAGAACGATCCGCAAACACCACGAGGGCATCCTCGCCGCCCGCCGCCTGAAGCTCAGCAACGCCCGCGCGGAGTCGCTCAACAACAAGGTCAAGCTGATCGTCCGCCGCGCGTACGGGTTCCACTCCGCACGAGCCGCGCTCGCGCTCATCCTGTTGACCTGCGGACCGATCACCCTCACCCTTCCACACGAGCGACCCGCTGGGTGACTTTCACCTACGATCATCCATGGAGAGCCCCTTTTCGCCAAGTCGACCGACAACGGCTCGCATTCCCGGAGCAGGACGCCGTCCGGTTTCTCCGCAAATGGGTTTGGAGACGTCTCGGCCGGTCGTCGATCACCCGGACTCACCCTGGTCGATCCGCGCTGTCGTGCGCGCTCAGCGCGCGGCTGGCGGGCCTCATGCCGGGTGCCGACGATGGTTGCACCGAGCAACCGACTGTGCATCCTGGGCGCCGCGAGGGCTGCGGCGACTGGGACCTTTCGGCCGTCTTGGGTTCAGCACGCCACCAAGGTCTCGCGGACACCACGGGACCACCGCGACCTCCAGCACGACAGCGAACAGCGATCCAGCCTCGAACCGTGGCTAGCCCGGTGCTCCCTCTATCCATCGCGCCGACCCTCCAGTGACCCCTTTTCGAGCGACGTGTCACTTGTCAACCGCCGATACAAACTCCGTTTCACATTCAAACCGATCTGGGCGGCGGTACCTGGGATTCATGACAGCCGCGACGTCTGGTGTCCGGTGGTCCTTCCTCCGCGCGGACACGCATCGAGATCGCTGCTTCGGACCGGCAACCAGAGGCGGGAGCGCCAGGAACCTACGGCCCACGCGGACCAGGAGCGGGTGCACGACCGAGCTTGGGAGGTCAGCGGTGAGATTGTCCGAGCGCCGAGGCCGAGCGCTACCGGGCAGCGATGACCACGCCTGCACGCGTGCAGGGCCAGACGAGGTAAAGCTCATCGTCGGCCTGGGAACCTGCACCTCCTCGCAGATGAACCAGTGAACACGCGGAAGCTTGCCGCCTCGCGCCCTTCGCAGCGCCAGAGCAGATCGGGGTGGTGCTCGTCACCCGGGGTCGATATGGTGCGGTTCCGATAACCGAGGTGGCGACAGCCACAGGAAGAGAAGGCGTCATGTACGCGGCCGTTCGGAGCTATTCCGGGCAGGGTGCCTCGGAGCTATTTGATGTGCTCGAGCAGAGCGAGGAGGACGTGAGGAACCTGATCAGTAGCGTTCCCGGCTTCGTCAGCTACGCGGCGTTTCGCACTAACGATGGCGGCATGACTGTGACGATCTGCCAAGACAAGGTCGGCACGGACGAGTCCTCCCAGCGCGCCGCCAAGTGGGTCAGGGAGAACGTCAGCACGACGGGCAGCCCGCCCGTCGTGATCACCGAGGGGAGCACGGTCCTACTGTTCTGAGGACGTCGCTCGATCCGGTCTCCTCTGGAGGCTCGGGCGCCGCTGACGCCTTCCTTCCGGGGCGGACACCGGCCGGTGCCCGCTCGTCTCAGCCCGAAAGAGCGGGAGCTGTCGGTCGGACGAACCCGTGACGCCGGGTACTGGGTCGCGTCCCACGCGCCGGTCGCGGTCCGCTTCCCGCCGGTACGCAGAAGTCTTCGCGGGCGGCGATGTCGCTCTCGCCGCTCACCGGCCGCAGCCCGCCCGCTCACCGGGTCGGCTACTGCATTTTCCTTATCAGCGCCTCTCCTGCGGCGCACCGTTGGCGGACATAGCGACCACGCACTACAGACTCCTATGTGACGTGGGTCGCGAACGTCGGCCCCGAACAAGACTGATCGCGATCCGGTCAGCTGCGGCGTGCAAACAGGGACGGCGCAACGCCGGAAGCGCTACTCATACTCGTAGAACCCGCGCCCGGATTTGCGGCCCAGCCTTCCGGCTGCGACCATCCGTTTCAGCAGCGGCGCCGGCGCGTACTCGTGAGCCTGGAATTCCTCGACGAGCGAGCTGGAGATCGCGTAGAGCACGTCGAGTCCCATGAAGTCGCAGAGGGTGAGCGGACCCATCGGGTGCCCGCAGCCGAGCTTCATCCCCGCATCGATGTCCTCGCGTGACGCAAAGCCCTCCGCGTACATCCGCACGGCCGCCATCAGGTAGGGAATGAGCAGCATGTTGACGATGAAACCTGACCGGTCCTTTGTCTCTATCGGGTGCTTGCCGAGCTCCGCGGCAAACGCCTTTCCCCTGTCGACCGTGCTCGCGCTCGTGTCGAGCGCCACGACGACCTCGACCAGCTTCATGATCGGCACGGGAGAGAAGAAGTGCAATCCGAGCAGACGACCCGGACGGCGTACCGCCTGCGCGAGCTCGGCGATCGGGATCGAGGAGGTGTTCGAGCCGATCATGCAGTCATCTCCCGCGATGCGGTCGATCGCCTCCATCACCTCCAGCTTAAGATCCCGGTCCTCGGGCACGGCCTCGATCACGAGATCCGCGCCCGCGATCGCCTCCAGATCGGTCGTAAGCCCGATCCGCTCCCGCGCGAGGTCTGCCGCTCCCGCCTCGAGCTTGCCGCCCCGGACCGCCCGCGCGAGCGAGGACTCGATCTTGCCCCGCGCCTGCCCGATACTGGCCTCATCTACATCACGTAGCACGACCGGAAACCCGGCAACGGCAACGGACTCGGCGATCCCAGAACCCATCAGACCGGCGCCCACGACGGCGACGGACTCGATACCGGATGCGGTGCTCACGGGCGGGTAGCCTACTCGTTCGGGGACGCTTCGTGGCGCTCGGTCCGGGCGCGGTGACGAGCGGCCCACCGCCGACGAGACCCCCGAGATCTTCTCGGTGCGCTGTCGCAATCCGGTATACGATGCCCCCTGATCCCTCTGGGTGTCGAGAGGAGCACGACGCGTGGCTAGCAACGTTCCAGAAACTGGCGGTTCCGGCCAGGCCGAGGCGAAGCCGCCGAGTTTCGGCAGGCAACTGTTCCTCGGCGAGTTCCGAATCGACCTGATCCATCCGCAGCCGCGGTCGGATCCCGAGGAGGTTGAGAAGGGCGAGCGCTTCCTCGCCCAGCTGCGTGAGCTCCTGGAAACGGAGGTGGATCCGCTCGAGATCGAGCGGGACGCAAAGATCTCCGATCGCGCGGTGGACGGGCTCAAGGCGATCGGGGCGCTGGGGATCAAGGTCAAGGAGGAGTACGGCGGGTTGGGCCTGTCGCAGGTGTACTACAACCGGGCGATCGGGCTGGCAGCTTCATGGCATCCCGCGGTTGCCCTGCTCATCAGCGCGCATCAGTCGATCGGAGTGGCTGAGCCGCTGCGCCTGTTCGGCAGCGAGGAGCAGAAGCGCACGTGGCTGCCACTCGTCGCCAAGGACCACATCAGCGCGTTCCTGCTGACCGAGCCTGAAGTGGGCAGTGACCCGGCGCGGATGGGTGCGATCGCGAAGCCGGTCTACGACGACATCGTCGCGACGCCGGTCGAGGGCGGGTACTCGCTGAGCGGCCGCAAGCTGTGGGCGACGAACGGCACGATCGCGGACATCACGGTGGTGATGGCAAAGGTGCCGGAGAGCGAGGGCCACCGCGGGGGGATCAGCGCATTCGTGATGCCTTATGACAGCGAGGGCGTGACGGTCGAGCACCGCAACGCGTTCATGGGGCTGCATGGGATCGAGAACTCGGTGACGCTCCTGGACAACGTGTTCGTTCCCGAGGAGAACCGGATTGCACGCGAGGGCGACGGCCTCAAGATCGCGCTCAGCACGCTGAACACGGGGCGGCTCGGCGTGATGGCAAGCGCCGTTGGAACTGCCAAGTGGGCCACGAAGATCGCCCGCGAGTGGGCGGTGGAGCGCTCGCAGTGGGGCCGGTCGATCGGCAAGCACGACGCGGTCGCGCAGATGGTGGCGTTCATCGCCGGCAGCGCGTTCGGTATGGAGGCGATGCTCGACGTCGTCGGCCGACTGGCCGACAAGGGCAACGACGTCCGTACCGAGGCCGCCATGTGCAAGGTCTACGGTGCAGAGCTCGGCTGGCGTGTGATCGACACGCTCGTCCAGCTGCGGGGCGGGCGTGGCTACGAGACCGCGGCGTCGCTGAAGGCGCGCGGCGAGAAGCCCGTGCCGGTCGAGCAGGTGATGCGTGACTTCCGGGTGAACCGGATCTTCGAGGGCTCGAGCGAGATCATGCACCTGATGATCTCGCGCGACGGAGTCGAGGCTCTCCTCAAAGAGGCAAGCGCGCTCATGAAGCCGGACGGCGACGTCAAGTCGATGGTGGAGGACGCGCTCGCCGGCGGGCTGCCATCGCTGGCGGTCGACGAGGGCAAGAGCCCACGGTCCTTCGACGAGTTCGGGCAGCTGGCCACGTACCTACGCTACGTCGACAGCTCCTCGCGCGAGGTGGCACGCTCGATCCTGGAGGGCGTGGGCCGCTGGGAGGCAAAGCTTCAGCAAAGGCAGTCGTTCCTGGCGCGCATCGTCGACATCGGTACTGAGCTGTTCGCGATCGCAGCAGCCGTCTGCTACGCCGACACAATCGGGAGCGAGCATCCCGAGCGCAAGACCGAGGCAGTGGAGCTCGCCGAGCTGTTCTGCGGACAGGCCAAGGGCCGGGCCGAACAACTCTTCAGCAAGCTTTGGACCAATCGCGACGACGCCAATTATGCCGCCGCCCAGGAGGTGCTGGCCGGTCGCTACACGTGGTTGGAGGACGGGATCGCTGACCCCTCGGGCGACGGCCCGATGATGCCGCCGCTGGTCGAGCCGGCTGCCGCTGGACACACGGCCACCGCCTCGCCCGACGCGGCCACAACCGACCGGTGACACCGAGCTCGACTCCTAGTGGAGGGTTCGAGGAGCGGATGAGCGAGGGCTGCGGGCTGTACCTCACTCCGCCGGAGAATTTGTGTTGAGCGCCACTTAGATCGCACGAAGCAAAAGGTCCGCGCCGACACCGTCGAGATGCGTTGCGCTCGCGGGCCTGGGGTGGGCGCCTGCTCGCCAAGCATCTAGCGTTGGCGGCGTGGATCGTTGATGTTCGCGACGTAGGGAGCTCGTTGCTGCGGTCGTTGGTGGTCTTGCCGGGCGCGTCGCGTCGGCCGCCACGGTTTCGAGGTCTGCGGGCAACTACGTGCTCGTGTGGGTCGTGGTACGGATGGCGCGAGGATTCGATGATGCGCACAATGAGCTTCGAATCAGAAGCGCTCGAGCTCTGGTCGATCCGTTCGGCTTCAAGAGGTGCCCAAACGGCTGATCAGGAGAGAGCGCTCTCCGTTACCTGAGTGTTTTGCTCTCTATCCGAGGAGGATCGCATGGACAGCAAGGTTGCCGGCGTTGTCTCGCCGTGGCCGACGCACACAGGCGTCAGCCGGACTGAGCTCAATCCCGTGTCCTTCCTGTACCGCAGCGTCGCGGTGCACCCCAACCGTGTCGCGGTTGTGCACTCTGACCGCCGTTACAGCTACCGGGAGATGGGCGAACGTGTGAACCGCCTCGCCTCCGCACTTCGCCAGAATGGACTGGAGCCGAACGACCGCGTTGCGGCTCTGTGCCCCAACATCCCGGCCCTGCTAGAGCTGCTGCACGGCGTGCCGGCGGCAGGCGGCGTCCTGGTCCCGCTCAACACAAGGCTCGGCGCACTCGAGATCCGCCACATGCTCGAGCACTCGGGGGCGCGCAAGTTGTTCGTGGATGCCGAGTTCGAGCCGCTGGTCGTGGAGCCGCCTGCGGGCGTCGAGATTGTGCGGGTCGACGACGACGGGCAGAGCAGCGATCCATACGAGCAGCTGCTCGCGGAGGGCGATCCGGCCGGCGTGCCCTCGCTTCTGCTGGACGAGGAGCAGCCAATTTCCATCAATTACACCTCCGGCACGACTGGACAGCCGAAAGGTGTGGTCTACACGTTCCGCGGCGCGTACCTGAATTCGCTTGGACAGGTCATCGAAGCCGAGCTCGGACACCACCCCGTCTACCTCTGGACGCTGCCGATGTTCCATTGCAACGGCTGGTGCTTCCCGTGGGCAGTGACGGCGGCGGGCGGAACGCACGTCTGCCTGCGTCAGGTGGATGCCGAGCTGGTCTGGCGCCTGTTCGTGGATGAGGGGATCACTCATTACAACGCCTCGCCCACCGTGCAGACCGCGCTCGTGAACCATCCCCACGCGGCTCGGCTCGAGCGAGAGATCACCACCTTGGTCGCGGGCGCGCCGCCCTCGCCGACCCTCCTGGCCCGCCTCGAGGATTTCAACATCCGGTCGGTGCACGTGTACGGGCTCACAGAGACCTATGGACCGAATACGCTGTGCGTGTATCACGACAGCTGGAGCGAGCTCCCGGCCGGGGAGCGCGCCCGCCTGCTGGCCCGCCAGGGTCAGCAGTACACGACCGCCGACGCGATCCGCGTTGTCGACAAACACATGCAGGATGTGCCGAAGGACGGCACCACGATCGGCGAGGTCGTGATGCGCGGCAACACCGTGATGACCGGTTACTTTGCGAACGAGGAGGCCACCCAGGAGGCCTTCAAGGGCGGCCGGTTCCACTCCGGGGACCTCGCAGTGTGGCATCCCGACGGGGCGATCGAGCTGCGCGACCGAGAGAAGGACGTGATCATCTCCGGCGGCGAGAACATCTCCTCGATCGAAATCGAGCAAACGATTGTCGCGCACGCAGCGGTGCTCGAATGCGCTGTTGTGGCGGTCCCAGACGAGCGCTGGGGCGAGCGTCCCAAGGCGTTCGTGTCTCTCAAGGCGGGCGCCGTCGTGAGCCAGGAGGAGATCATCGCCTTTTGCCGCGAGCGGCTCGCGCACTTCAAGTGCCCCGACGAGGTCGCCTTCGCGTCGTTGCCCAAGACGTCTACCGGAAAAGTGGAGAAGTTCGTGCTGCGCGAGCCCGAGTGGGCCGGCCACGAGCGCCGTATCAACTAGTCCGCGCCGTCGTACGTTGAGGGTCTTCCCCGCGAGGCCCAGGCGTACGATCTGGCGGTCTCGCCGTAGGTCTCGATGAACGCGAGCATCTGCTTCGCGAGGTCGTGCTTCCTGCGATCGGGCGAACGACCGCGTCAACCGACATCGGCGTGACCACGCAAGGCCCCGGGTGACACCGGACGCGCTGCGCGATCGTCGCAACATACGCAAGACCTGTCAGCGTTCAGCTGGTCCTAGCGCCGCCGCCTCTTTCTTTGGACAATCTTGATGCCGGTTCAGTAATCGGCCGACGGCATCCTCACCCCGAGCTTTCCGACGGACTAATGGGTTACGTGAAACACCGCACCGCCTCGCAAAATACCCGCGCGACGCGGTGTTCGCTCGTCGGGCTAGCGGCCCTGCCACGTCGGCGGGCGCTTCTCTAGGAACGCGCTTACGCCCTCGCGCCCGTCCTGCGTGTCGAAGACGCGCGCGAACTCGACCCGCTCGGCATCGAGTCCATCGTGGATGGGGACGTCAATTCCCACGCGCACCGCCTGTTTGATGGCTGCGACGGCGAGCGGCGCCTGCGATGCGATCCTGCCTGCGAGCTCGAACACGTTGTCCTTCAACTCCCCCGGCGCTACTACAGCGTTGACCAGGCCGAGGGCGAGCGCCCGCTCGGCGTCGATCGGGTCACCCGTCAGCAGCAGCTCCGTAGCCGCGGTGCGACCGATCAGCCGCGGCAGCCGTTGCGTTCCCCCCCAACCGGGGATGATGCCGAGGTTGATCTCGGGCTGGCCGAATCTGGCGTTACTGCTCGCGACCCGCAGGTCGCATGAGAGAGCAAGCTCGCAGCCGCCTCCAAGGGCGACGCCATTCACCGCCGCGATCACCGGAAGGCGGCAGCCCTCGATCTCAGTGGTGAGGCCCTGCCCCGAGCCAGCGATGCCCTCCGCGCCCGTCGTCGCGAACTCGGAGACGTCCGCGCCGGCGGCGAAGAACCGCTCTCCATCGCCGGTGATCACAAGGACCCGGCAATCGTCGCTCGCCACCGCAGCCTCGAGTGCCTCCCGAATGCCAGCGATGACCGCAGCGCTGATGGCGTTCGCCGGCGGGTGCGCGATGGTCGCGACGGTGACTGGTCCCCGATGCTCAACGCGGACGCTATCGTGCAGAACGGTTGCCACGGACTTCCCCTTTCTGGCGAGGTCTTCGGGACCAGCGAAACGCAGCAAGTCATGCTAATGCACCGGCTCAGACCGGGCGATCGCGTAGGGTTCGTGGTCGACTTCTTCGCCGCGCGCGCGAGACCGAGCGGTCCGTCCTGGACCTGATCCAGTCGAAGGAGGCGGTAGTCTCGTTAGATGGAGGCTCGACGACCTCGGTCTGACACCTGCGGCTGGCGCATTATGCGAGCTCACCACGGTCCTCCCGAAGTGCGTCAGGGCGGCACAGCGCAGCACGCCGCACGCGCTCGCGCGCAGCCACAGCAAGGCGGTCCGAAGGCGTGAATGACCAGGTCGTGATCGATCGGCGCTTCAATGGCCCGCCGAACTCTGCGAACGGGGGCTACACCTGTGGTCTGGTCGGCACGAAGGTCAACGCGCCCTCAGTGTCCGTGTCACTGCGCAGGCCGCCACCCTTGGGCGTGCCGCTAATGCGCCGGCGCGAGGACGACGGCTCTGTTTCGCTGCTGAGCGGCGACGACCTCATCGCCACGGCCGTGCCCGCCGCCGTACAGGCTCACGCGCCGCCGGGGCCGACGGTCGAGGAGGCCGAGATCGCGACGCAGAGGTATGTGGGCTTCGCGCACCACAGGTTCCCGACGTGCTTTGTCTGCGGGACGGCGCGTGAGGACGGCCTGCGGATCTATGCCGGTCGGGTCGGGGACAGCGCGCTGATCGCCTCCCCATGGACACCGGAGTCCGACGATCCGCTGTTTGCTTGGGCGGTGCTCGACTGCCCAAGCGCTTACGCGATCGAATCCGTCGACCACGTCACGCAGATCGTTGTCCTGGCGTCGCTGACCGTCGAGCTCCGCGAGCGGCCGCGCGCCGGGGAGCGGCACGTCGTCGCAGCGTGGCCGGTCGGAAGTGAGGGCCGAAAGCACCACTCGGGTTCTGCGCTCTACAGCGCGACGGGACGCGTCCTCGCCGTCGCCGACGCCCTCTGGATCGAGCTGCGAGACCCCGCCACGTTCGGCGGCTGAGCTCCGGCGGCGCTGGAGGGCCTCTCGATTCGGCCCCGCGGGTACGCGAACACTGACCCGCCCAAGGCACGCCAGATCTGCTTGACCGCGAAGCGCACCGTGCTCCCCTGATCGGCCCCATGCGTCGGACACGGTTGCGCAGCGCCTTCGGATGAATACCTCTCTCCTGGTCGGATAAGGTGAGGTCACGATAACCGAGGTGGCGACAGCCACAGGAAGAGCAGGCATCATGTACGCGGTCGTACGAAGCTATTCCGGCCAGGGTGCCTCGGAGCTGTTCGATGCCCTCGAGCGGAGTGAGGAGGACGTGAAGGCCCTCATCAGCAGTGTGCCTGGCTTCGTCAGCTACGCAGCAGTTCGCACCGGCGACGGCGGATTGACTGTGACGATCTGCCAAGACACGGCCGGCACGGACGAGTCCTCCCGGCGCGCCGCCAAGTGGGTCAAGGAGAACGTCAGCACGACGGGGAGCCCGCCCGTCGTGGTCACGGAGGGGAGCACGGTCCTGCTGTTCTGAGGGCGTTGTTCATTCGGGTCTCCCCTGGAGGCTGGGTGATGCTAAAGGCCCCGGGGTCCCGGAGCGGATGTCGGACGGCGCGCGTTCGGCTCGTCCCAGCCCACGAACGCGGAAGCTTCGGTCAAACGGATCGGTCTGGCCGGGGTACTCGGTCGCCGACCCCGGTTGCGGTCCGCTCCTCTCTTCCCCGGGGAACGCGGAACTATCCGCCGGCGTCGACAGCGCTCCCGGCGCTGAGCAGCTTCCTTATCAGCGCCGTGCTGCAAGCGCATCGCCGGTCGGGTAGCGCGGCGCGAGTCGCCGATCTCCACAAGCAGCGTGACCGAGGTCACGACACGTGGGCACCCCAGACCAGCGAGTAAGGCGGAAAGCTAATCCGTGAGCGCGGATGGCCTGCGGCGCAAAGCCGGAGGCGCTACTCGTAGTCGTAGAACCCGCGCCCGGATTTGCGGCCGAGCCTGCCTGAGGCGACCATCCGCTTCAGTAGCGGCGGCGGCGCGTACTCGTGAGCCTTGAACTCCTCGACGAGCGAGTCGGAGATCGCGTAGACCACGTCGAGTCCGATGAAGTCGCAGAGCGTGAGTGGTCCCATCGGGTGCCCGCAGCCGAGCTTCATCCCCAGGTCGATGTCCTCGCGCGAGGCAAAGCCCTCCGCGTACATCCGGACGGCCGCCATCAGGTAGGGGATGAGCAACATGTTGACGATGAACCCTGACCGGTCCTTCGTCTCGATCGGGCGCTTGCCGAGCTCCTCGACAAATGCCGTTGCCCGGGCGAGAGTGCTCGCGCTCGTGTCGAGCGCGACGACGATCTCGACCAGCCGCATAACCGGCACGGGCGAGAAGAAATGCAGCCCGAGCACGCGCTCGGGAAGACGCACCGACTGCGCGAGCTCGGCGATCGGGATCGAGGAAGTGTTCGAGGCGATCACGCAGTCATCTCCCGCGACACGGTCGATCGCCTGCATCACCTCGAGCTTGAGATCCAGTATCTCGGGCACGGCCTCGATCACGAGATCCGCGCCGGCGATCGCGTCCAGCTCGGTCGTGAGCTCGATCCGCTCACGCGCGCTGCTGGCCTGCGCCGCGTCGAGCTTGCCGCCGCCGACGGCCCGCGCGAGCGAAGACTCGACCTTGTCCCGTGCCCGCCCGATGCTGGCCTCGTCTACGTCCCGTAGCACAACCGGGATGCCGGCGACGGCCACGGACTCGGCGATCCCGGAACCCATCAGACCCGCGCCCACGACCGCCACGGACTCGATACCGGATGCGTTGCTCACGACGAATAGCCTACTGGTCCGGCGCCCTTAGTGGCGGTAGCGCCAGTCGGCCCGGTGGCGCTCAAGACTCCGTTACGTGAGCCTGTTCATGAGCTCCGGATCGGGCCAACCGACACACCCATTTCCCGTTTCAAAGCAAGGCGTGGCTTCAGGCTCAGCCGGCTTCCTCTGGCCTCGATTACTCAATCGACACGCGGAAGCCGGCCGAATGTTGGAGCCGGAACCGCATTACCGCTGCCGAAGCTGACGCCCGCTCAGGTCGAGGCGGTCTTGGCGGGCTGTCCGTGCTTGGGCCGGAGCGGAGCGCACGAGGCGGCTCGGTTCGTGACCGGCTGTTGCCCAGCCACGCTCCTCACCAGGTCTTGGCGCGCTCGGCTGGGCGCCGGTGCTCGATTCGTAGTCGCATGTCGAGCACGATGCAACCGCTGGTCATGCACCGGACGGGGTTGAGGTCAGCCTCGACGACCTCCGGGACCGCCCGCAACAGGAGGGCAAAACGCAGGATCAGCTCGCGCATCGCCTCGCGATCGAGCGGCGCGCTGCCGCGGAACCCCTCCAGCTCGGTCGCCACGCCCTCGGCGGAGTCGATCAGCTCGTCGGCGTCCGCGTCGGTGACCGGCGGCAGGCGAAACGCAGCCCCTCGGCCAAGACCGGCCCGGTGGCCGCCGAGGCCGACGGCCAGCACCGGCCCCAGGTCGGGATCGGCGACGGCCCCGACTAGCACGTTCGCCCCGCCAGACTTGACCATTCGTTGGACGATCGCTCCGGTCCATTCCCGTCCGGCCGCCCGTACACGCCGTTCGAGCTCGCGCCAACAGGATCGAACCGCCGCCGTCCCCCTCAACCCAAGCAGCACAGCGTCGATGTCGCTCGCATGCGCCGGAGCCGCGAGGTCCGCCTTCAGGGCCACCGGAGCCCCGATTTCCGCCGCCAGCGCAACCGCGCTCTCGACGTCCCGGCAGTGATGCGAGGTGGCGACCGGGATCGCGTGGGTGGCCAGCAAGGCTTCTGCCTTCTCGGGCGACAGCCAGCCGCCGGCGGGCTCACGATCGAGCACCGAGGTGATCACCGCACGCGCCGCCTCGCCGTCCAGGTCGAGATAATGCGGGGGCTCGCCGAGCGGCCGCGAAAGCCATTCGCGACGTTCCGCCGCGCGCGCCAGCACGTCGGCGCACGACTCGGGGAACAGGAAGTTCGGCGGCCCCAAGCCGCTCGGCGCCGGGAGCCGGCCGTCGGAACGTACGACCGATGCCGTGACCGGCTTAGGGTGCCCCTGGGACGCCGCGGAGACCGCGTCCAGCACGGCCTCGGGGTCGCCGTCGCCAACGTCGACGTATATGACCATCAGCGCATCGATGTCGTCATCGCCGAGCAACGCGCGGACGCTTGCAGCATATTCGTCCGCTCCGGCGCTGATCCGCACGACCCACGGGTTCTTCGCTTCGCTGATGTCGTGTACCTGCAGCCCTCGCGTTGCGCAGGCGTCGGCGGCGAGCGTCGCCGGCCCTGCTGAGTTGCTCACGATCCCTATCCGTCGTCCGCGCGGCAGCGGCTGGCGCTCGAAGAAATCAGCGGCGTTGAACAGCTCCTCGCCGCCACGGAACCGCAGCACCCCCGCTTGTTTCAAGAGCGCGTCGACGGCCGCCTCGCTGCGCAGGGCCGCAGCCGTGTGCGAGCGCGCTTCGCCGAGCACTCTCTCAGCCCTCCGACGGCCCTTCAGAGCGAGAATCGGCTTCCTGCGCGAGACCCGCCGGGCGAGCCGCGTGAAGTGTTCGGGATTGCCGAACGTCTCCAGGTACAGCATCACCACCGCCGTCCGGACATCTGCCTCACACCATTCGAGGAGATCGTTGCCCGAGACGTCAGCGCGGCCGCCAAGCGAGACCAACACCGAGACTCCCAGCTGCCGCGCCTGTGCGTGTCCGAGCAGCCCGATCCCGGGCGCAACCGCCTGCGCGCCAATGGCCAGCGCGCCGGCGCGCACGCGCGCCCGGCTGAGCGTGGCGTTCAAGCTCACCTCAGGGGCGGTGTTGATCACTCCCAACGAGCTCGGCCCGACCATCCGCAAGCCTGAGCCGCGGACGATCTCGAGTAACCGCTGATCGTGCTCCATTGACGCCTCGGCGTCGACCTCGAGCCCGGCGGGGAGCACCAGCAGCGCCTTCGCTCCGGTCGCGGCCGCCTCGGCGGCGAACTCGAGCGCCTCATCGCCCGCGGCCGTGATGATCACGAGCTCCGCCGCGATCTGCAGCTCCGCAAGGCTGCGAGCGGCGCTCATCGAGCAAACCACACCCCCTGCACGATCGACCGGCGCCACCACCCCCCGGAAGCCGCCGGCGATGATGTTCTGCAACACCGCGCGGCCGACGTTCCCTGGCGTATCCGCAGCACCCGCGACAGCTATCGACGACGGTGCAAGCAGCGCCCGCAACGAAGCGACCGCGGCGAAATGATCGCGTTCGTCAATCCGCTCCCGCGCCGCCTCCGTGGGCGTGATGTCAAGCGACACCGTCACTTCAGACGACCCCCAGCGCCGCACCGCGAAGCCGGCGTGCTCGAACACCCCAAGCATCGCCCCATTTGTGGCCGCCACCTCAGCATCGAAGCGATGGATCCCGCGGTCCGCCGCGATCGCCGCGAGCTGCTCGAGCATCCGCATCCCGATGCCACGGTGCTGCTCATCATCAGCGACGGCAAACGCGACCTCGGCGACACCCGGCTCGCGCAGCCCGTTATAGCCGGCGACCGCCACCACCCGATCGTCGCGCCGGCCGATCAGCGCCAAGCGATCGACGCTGCTCGCCTGCGCCTCCGCGCGCGCGACAGCGTCGGTCCGCCCGAACCCGTGGAAGCGCAGGTAACGACTCTCCGGCGACAGCCCGTCGTAAAACGCCTTGATGTCCTCGAAATCCACCGGTGTCGGCGCCTGCAATCGCAACGTCGACCCATCGCGGAGGAGCACATCCCTGACCAACGACCGGGGGTCGACTTCCGGAGTGACCACTACGTCTCCCATCTACCGTTGATCACCCACACCCGAGCTGATGTTTAGCACGACGGGTCAGCTCACACGCCTCGCTCCACCGCCGGCTTGCCCTCCATGAGCCCCATGCCATGCAGAAGGTCGAGGGTTCGATTCTCTTCAGACAGCGCCGGAGCGCTTGCCGGCCGCCACAGGTCAGGTGGACGGCAAGCATCTCCGCGCCCGCACAGCCGGCGCCGGCGTCGCACCCGAGTTCATGCCAAAGCACAACCGCGATCAGAACCGACATCCGCGGCTGGAGGGCCGACGACTCGGAGCGTCCCGAGATAGAGGCGATTACGGGTGCGGGCAGTCAGACCTTCGGAGTCCCGCTTTCACTTCGGCGCGTGCATGTTGGCGGGGCTCGGAGCGGGTCGTTGACCAGAGTGGCGGCGGAAGTGGTCATCGATGGATGTTCGGCTGATTAAGGTGTGATCTCGTAGACGATGTTGAACGGGTTCTCGACCGCGAGTTGGCGGACTCGGGAGAACCCGGCCGCGGTGCATAGCTCGCGCACCTTCGCTGGCGGGCAGCCGCAGGTGCCCAGGCCGGCGCCGCCGTGGGCCAGCGAGGTGGTCATGCAGTAGAGGACGCTGATGCCGTAGAGCAGGGTGCCGAACGGTCCGACGTTCTCGGAGGGATCGTCGGCGCAGCGCATCTCGAGCATCAGGTAGGTCCCACCGGGCGCGAGGGCGCGTCTGATCGCGCGTAGCAGCCCGGCGGGGTCGGTCGCGTCGTGTAGCACGTCGAAGGCTGAGATCAGGTCGTATTGCTCGGGCAGACCGTCGGCGGCGTCCAGCAATTCGAAGTGGACTCGGTCGGATAACTTGGCGTGCTCGGCTGCGCGCTGCGCTTGTTCGATCGCTCCTTGGAAGGAGTCGTAGCCGACGAAGCTCGAGCGTGGGTAGGTTTGTGCGAGCTTGATCAGTGCGTGCCCGGCGCCGCAACCGATGTCGGCGTAGCGCATGCCCGCCTCGAGCTTCTCGTGTGCCCCGTCGACGGCGGGGATCCATTCCTGCACGAGTTGGTGCTCGTACCAGGGGAGTGAGAAGCGGCGCATTCCCTCGAACGTGTCGCCGGGATAGGCGGCTTGGGGTACCCCGCCGCCGGACCGGAATGCTTCGCTGAGGCGGTCGAGCACGCGCAGCTCGCCGCTGAGCGCCTGGTAGCCGCCGGCGACGGAGAACGGGCCGCCCTCGACTGCGAGCACCTCGGCGTGGTCGACGGGGAGCGAGAAGCTCGTGTGCTCGCGGTCGTGCTCGAGGTAGCCCGCGGCGTGCATTCCGTGAAGCCATTCGCGTGCGTAGCGCTCGCTCACGCCGGCGCGCTCGGCCAGCTCCGCGCTGGTCGCAGGCCCGGCCTCGGCGAGCGCGTCGAACAGGCCGAGGCGGTCGCCGAGGATCGCGAGTACGGTCGCCATCGTGCCCGCGAGGTCGCCGAGCACCTTGCCGGCGAAGCCCTGGACGCGCTCGATGTCTACGGCGGTGTGTGTCGTCATCGTCATCTCCAATCCGTGTCATCCATCCAGGTCGGCCGCTACTGATCCCAGGCCTGCACGCCCTCCCAGCGGGCGATCTTTCCGTCGCGGAGCTCGATCAGGGCGTTCTCGCGCACCACCCCGCCTTGCGGGTACTCGCAGCGGATCGCGATCGCGCCACGATCGCCGGCGATCAGCCCGTCGATGACGGTCGTCTTGATCCCGCG
>Ga0335078_10007107_pt1 | contig 16588 bp, 17 predicted proteins | sample Lox_Sample_32_FD_206711 | JGI IMG/M metagenome (GOLD analysis project Ga0335078, IMG submission 206711) | Soil microbial communities from Loxahatchee National Wildlife Refuge, Florida, United States - Lox_Sample_3.2 | ecosystem: Environmental > Terrestrial > Soil > Wetlands | place: USA...
CCTCGGTCGCCACGGTGAACCGGGCCAGATCGGGATAGGACTCGATCCGGTTCGCCATCTTCTCCGGGCCGGTAATCGCGTGGGACATCCCGGCCGCGATCCGCAGCCCGCTGGCCCGGGTCCTGTGGACCAGCAGCGCGCGGGAGGGACCGCCCTCGCTGGAGCACTGGTTCTCCTCGCTGACCAGCGGATTCTCCAGGACGGCGGAGAGCCGGGGATCTTTGCCCCGCTTCGGCAGCTCCTCGTTCGTGACCAGTTCGGATTGCAGCACGAGCCGCAGCTTCGCGTCCACCGGCTCGACCGTGTAGCTGATCGCCGCGATAGCGCGCTGAGTCAGCGACACGATCCGCTCCGACGTGACCTTGATCCTGGCCCCGGCCGGCGAGGACCAGTCCACCTCCCGGGTCAGCGTGCCCGTGCGCAGGTCCAGGATGCGCTGGTGCGAGTGCAGCGTGCCGTACCTGATGTCAAGGGGCTCGTCGTCCACGAGCAGCCGGATGATCTTGCCGTTGGTGACGTTGATGGCGGTCTGCCCGTCGTCGGGAAAGCCGTACCCCGCCTCGGCGTAGGGCAGCGGCCTGACCTCGTACACCGAGTTGAGGTAGCTGCCCGGCAGCCCGTGCGGGTCGCCTTCGTCGAGGTTGCCGCGCAGCCCGAGGTGCCCGTTGGACAGCGCGAAGATCGACTCGCTCTGGGCCAGCAGGTCGAGGTCGAGCGCCTTCTCGACCAGGCGCCAGGGTTCGGTCCCGTACGCGGACTGCTTGATCATCAGGCGTCCTTGTCCAGGAGTTCCGCGAGGTCCTTGACCACGATGTCGGCCCCGTGCTCAGCCAGCGCGCCGGCCTGGCCGACCCGGTCCACCCCCACCACGAGCGCGAAGTGACCCGCCCGGCCCGCCTCGACCCCGGCCAGCGCGTCCTCGAACACGGCCGCCTGGCTGGCCGTGAAATGGAGCTCGGTCGCCGCGGCCAGGAACGTGTCCGGGGCCGGCTTGCCGCGCAGCCCGCGCTCCTTCGCGATCAGGCCGTCCACCCGCACGTCGAACAGGTCGGCCAGCCCGGCGGAGTCAAGGATCTGATTGGTGTTGGCGCTGGACGACACGATGGCCGTCGAGATCCCCTTTTCTCGTACCGAACGGATGTAGGTGACGGTTCCCTCGTAGACCTGAACGCCCCCCTGGGCCAGCTTCGCCAGCACGAGGGCGTTCTTGCGATTGCTCAGGCCGTAGATCGTGGGCGTGCCCGGCGCGTCATCCGGCTTGCCCTCGGGCAGCTCGATGCCACGGGACTCCAGGAAGGACCTGGTGCCGTCCAGCCTGGGCTTGCCGTCGACGTAGGCGTCGTATTCGCGGTTCGCGTCGAACGGGACGAACTCTGTTTTCGTGCTCTCGGCACGGGCACGCAGGAATTCGTCGAACATCTCCTTCCACGCCGCCGCGTGCACCACCGCGGTCTGGGTGACCACGCCGTCCATGTCGAACAGGCAGGCCTTAACCCCGCCGGGAAGCCCGAACATCGCCCCTCCGCCGTCAGCTATGCCGGGAACTCCGGCTTGTCCTCTGGCACCTCAAGGTCGGCCTTGGCCAGTTCCTCGATGTTGACGTCCTTGAAGGTGACCACACGCACGTTCTTCACGAACCGGGCGGGGCGATACATATCCCATACCCAAGCATCCCGCATCGTGACCTCGAAGAACACCTCGCCGTTGTCACTTGACCGTACGTTCAGCTCTACGTCATTTGTGAGATAGAAACGGCGCTCGGTCTCGACCACGTGGGTGAACAACCCGACGACATCGCGGTACTCGCGGTAGAGCTGAAGCTCCATCTCCGCCTCGTATTTTTCGAGGTCCTCCGCGCTCATGAGTCCATTCTCCTCTCGTTCTCCCCCAGCGCACCCGCCGGGCCCAACCCGGCGGTCACCAGGGTCCCGGCCGGGTCGTCGACGGCGGGACGGGCGTCGCCCGGCAATTCGGCAGGCTCCAGCAGTTCCGCCGGGTCGGCAGGCGCCAGCGGAACGGCCAGGGCCGCCGCACGGGTCACGTTCACGAACGAATACCGGTGCACCGGGCTCGGCCCGTGCTCAGCCAGGGCGGCGACATGCTCATCGGTGACGTATCCCTTGTGCCGGTCAAAACCGTATAGGGGATAACGTTCGTGCAGGTCCCGCATCATCCTGTCCCGGCTGACCTTGGCCACCACGGATGCCGCCGCGACCGACGCGGTGACCCGGTCGCCTTTCCAGACCGCGAGCCCGGGGACGCCGAGGCCGCGGACCGGGAAGCCGTCGGTGAGCACGAACCCGGGCTGGCTGCGCAGGCCGGCGAAGGCGCGGCGCATCCCGGAGACGTTGCACACGTGCAGCCCGGTGGCGTCGATCTGGTCGGCGCCGATGACCACGACGTGCCAGTCGATGGCCCGGCGAAGCACCTCGATGTAGGCCTCCTCCCTGGCCTGGGCGCTGAGCAGCTTGGAATCGGCCAGCCCGGGCATCCGCCGGATGCTGGCCGGATCGAGCACCACGGCGGCCACCACGAGCGGTCCCGCGCAGGCCCCCCGGCCGGCCTCGTCGATGCCGGCGACGGGTGCGAACCCGGCCCGGCCGAGCACGGTTTCGTACGCGCCGAGCCCGCCGTCCCGGCGAGGCGTATAGCCCGGATACCTCGGATACAGATTCCGGAACGACACCGGAGGGCCGGAAAGGGCCAGAGCGGATTCGGCCGCCCGTGAGGCCGGGTCGCTGGCGGGCGGCACACCAGGATGGCGGGTCATGACACTGGGAAGGGTACGCCAGTTTGCCGGCCTCTCGAAGACAAGCCGGCCATCGTGCTGGTGTCCCCCGCTCCGGTGCGGATGAGGTCGCCGGGCCGTCGGTCCTGTCCGGACGCGCGGGAGACATAGCCGCATCGTTATCAGGGGTGCGACGGCCCACGATCATGCGATCGTGCCCCAGTGCCGCGGCCGGTGCGGCCGGCCTTGCGGCGGCGGGCGATCCGGAGCCTGGTCCGGCGTTGCAGCCAGGTGACCGGGACGGCGGCGGCGAAGCCGAGGGCCAGCGGCAGGGCCGGGCTGGAGGGCTCGAGCCGGGCTGACAGCAGGCCGGCGGTGTCCCCGGCCGCCGGGGGCGATGAAGGGGCCGCGGCGGCGCTCAGCTTGGGGTTCTCGAATGTGGGGGGAATCGGCAGGATCCGCCACCGGCTGACCGGCCAGATGATGACGAAGGCCCGGCCGATCACGGCGTTCTCCGGGATCGTGCCGCCGCCAGGCTGGCCGAGGTGGCTCCTCGAGTCGTCGGAGATGAGCCTGTGGTCTCCCATGACCCACAGCCGGCCGGGCGGGACCACGATATTGAACCTGATCTCGGAGGGGGTGTCGCCGGGGTACAGGTAAGACTGCTCGGTGAGCGGGACGCCGTTGACCGTGACCCGGCCCTGCGCGTCGCAGCAGGCCACCTTGTCACCGGGCAGGCCGATGACCCGCTTGATGAGGATGTCCCCCGGGTGCCCGAATCCGAACATGCTGGCAAAACCCTGGGCGAACTTCACCACGAAGTTGGTGTCCCTGGGCGCCGTACCCGGGTCCCACGAGCCGTCCCCGTTGAAGACCACGATGTCGCCGCGGTGGATGCCGCGGACGTCGTAGACGAGCTTGTTGACCAGCACCCGGTCGTTGATCTCGAGCGTGTTCTCCATCGACCCGGACGGGATGAAGAAGGCCTGGATCGCATAGGTCTTGATGACGACCGCGAGCAGCAGGGCGATGACGACCAGGATCGGGAACTCGCGCCAGAACGACCGCTTCCTGCGCTCGCGGCGGGTGGCCGGCTTGCGGCCGCCGGAGGCGGCCTGGCCGTCCTGAGCCGCGTCCGCCGCGCTGCCGCCGTCCCCGGCCGACCCGCTGGCCTCGGCGTTGCTGCCGGCCTCGGCCCTGTCAGTGGGCTCGGGCTTGCTGCTTGTTTCCGCCTGGGCCTGGTCGGGCGCCCCGGCGTCCGGCGCCTCGGCGCCGTGGTCCGCGCTTGACGGCCGGGCCTGCTCAGGCTCTCCCGTCGTGGCGCTCTCGTCCTGGCCGGCCTCGGGCTCGGCCCCCGGCGTCACGCCACGGCCAGCGCCGCTCATTCGCGCCCCTTCCGAGACCCACGCCCCTCGTCGGGGTTCACCGTCATCGAGTCGAGCTTAGCGCCAAATCCGGGCCGCGGGATCGCTAGCCCCGCGCCATCGCGGCGAGGGGGACAAGCCGGGCAACGGTCAGGCTTGATCACATTTTCGCACGTTACGGGGCTAATGCCGACGCCTGCGGAGCAGGAGCACCGGGGCTGCGAGGACCCCCGCCGCGCCCGCCACCGGGGCGGCGGCCAGCGCGGCCTGGCCGCCCTCGAGCACGGCGGCGCCCGCGGCGCCCGCGTGCAGCGCCGCCTGCTGGAAGGTCGTCGGGATGGGCAGGTCGCGCAGCTGCGACGGCGGCCAGATGATCAGGAACGCCCGGCCGACGACCTGGGTCTCCGGGACGGCGCCGCCGCCGGGGTCGCCGGTGTGGTAGCGCGAGTCATCGGAGTCGCTGCGGTGATCACCCATGACCCAGATGTGCCGGGACGGGACGACCGCGCTGAACTTGAAGGTGGAAGGCGGGTCGCCTCCGAACACGTACCGGTCCTCGGTCAGCGGGACGCCGTTGACCGTGACCTTCCCGTCGGTGCAGCAGGCCACGTGGTCACCGGGCAGGCCGATTACGCGCTTGATGTAGTAGGTCTGGTCGCTGTGCAGCCCGAGCCCGGACAGCACGTCGTCGAAGACCCGGACCACGGGGTTACTGGACGGCGGCGGGGCGTCGGGGCCCCACGAGTCCTGCCCGCTGAACACGACGATGTCGCCGCGGGCGATGCCGCGGAAGTGATAGACGACCTTGTTCACCAGGACCCGGTCGCCGATCTCGAGCGTGTTCTCCATCGACGCGGACGGGATCCGGTACACCTGGATGATGAACGCCTTCACCAGCAGGGTGAGGATGGCGGCCGCGACGACGATGGTCAGCAGCTCGCGGCCGAAGCTCTTCTTCTTCTTCTTGGCCGCGGAAGCGCCGTTATCCGGCTCCGGCTCGGAGCCGTTATCCGTCTCCGAGCCGGCATCCGGCTCGGAGACGGGAGCCGGGGCAAGAGTGCCAGGATCTTGCTGGTCGTCCATTATCCGCCGTCAGCTGCCGGTATGGTCGCGACGCTCCTTGATGCGGGCTGCCTTGCCGCGCAGCTCCCTCAGGTAGTACAGCTTGGCGCGGCGTACCTGGCCCCGGGTGACGCGCTCAATCTTATCGATCGACGGGCTGTGCACCGGGAAGGTCCGCTCGACGCCTACGCCGTAGCTGACCTTGCGGACGGTGAATGTCTCCCGGGCCCCGCTGCCCTGGCGCCGGATCACCACGCCCTGGAACACCTGGATCCGTGAGCGGTTCCCCTCGGTGACCCGGACGTGAACCTTGAGCGTGTCCCCGGGCCGGAAGTCCGGGATGTCAGACCGGGTCTGGGCCTGCTCGATTTCGGCAATCGCGGTATGCATGACAGCGGTTTCCTCGATGGTGGTCGTGGCGGGCACCCGGCGCCGGCCGACTCGCGCCATACAGACCTCGGGGGTCCCCGGCCAGGTGCCTGAAAAAGACAGCGGACTTCAGTGTGCCATATCTTCGGCACTAACCGGAAAGCCAGCCTCGGCCAGCACCTCCCGGTCGCGGCGATCCAGGTCGCGCAGTTCCCCGAGCAGATCGGGCCGGTGCGCGGCGGTCCGGCGCAGCGCCATGTCCCGGCGCCAGCGCGCGATCGCCGCGTGGTGGCCGGACAGCAGCACCTCGGGCACCTCGCGCTCCCGCCAGGCCCGGGGCCTGGTGTAGACCGGGCCCTCGAGCAGCCCGCGCATGGCGCCTCCGGGGTCCCCGTCACCGCCGAACGAGTCGTCGCCGACCGAGGACGCGTTGCCCAGGACGCCCGGGAGCAGCCGTCCCACTGCCTCGATTATCACCAGGGCGGCGGCCTCCCCGCCGGCCAGCACGTAGTCACCGATGCTGATTTCGTCCACTGGCATCCGGTCACGCATCGCCTCGACGACGCGGCCGTCGATGCCCTCGTAGCGCCCGCAGGCGAACACCAGCCGCGGTTCGGCTGCGTACCTGGCCGCGATGTCCTGAGCGAACGGCACTCCGCTCGGCGTCGGGACGATCAGCCGGGCGGACTCGCCGCCAGCGGGGATGACCTCGTCGAGCGCGTCACCCCAGACGTCCGGCTTCATGACCATGCCGGGGCCGCCGCCGAACGGCAGGTCGTCCACGGTGTGATGGACGTCTGTGGCCCAGCGGCGCAGGTCGTGCACGCCGAACTCGATGTCGCCCCGGAGCGCCGCCTTCCCGATCAGCGAGACGCCGAGCGGGCTGCCGAAGTACTCCGGGAAGATCGTCACGATGTCGATGCGCAGTGCTTCTTTCCGGCCCACGCCCGCTCCTTATACCTATCCGGCTACTCCGCCTGGGCGTGGTCGAGCAGTCCGGGAGGCGGATCGATGACCACGACGCCGCCCCGGAGATCGACCTCGGGCACGATCGCCTTCACGAACGGGACCAGCGCCTCGCCGCCGGGTTCGTCCTGGCAGCGGACCACCAGCAGGTCCTGGCCGTAGTGCAGTACATCGGTGACCACGCCCACCGGATCGCCGGCACGGGTCCGCACGGACAGGCCGATCAGCTCGTAGTCGCGGAACTCGTCCGGGTCGCCGGTGTCCGGCAGCTGGCTGGAGTCCACGCTCAGCCAGCTGCCGGTCAGCTCCGAGGCCGCGGTCCGGTCGGTGATCCCGGCGAACGCGACCAGCAGCTGCCCCGAGTGCCAGCGCACCGAGGCCACCGTCAGGCGCTCCCCGCCGGCGCCATTCTCAGGGCCGGCGTCGTCGGAGGTGCTCCGGGCGTCCAAAGTGGCGCCCACGGCGAACCGGAGGTCAGGCTCGTCCGTCCTGACCCCGATCACGACCTCGCCGCGGATCCCGTGCGGACGGCCGATCCGGCCGACGACTACCCGCATCGAATCAGCGGATCTCGTTGGCGTCCAGCAGGTCGATCCGGACGTAGCGGCCATCCGCCAGGGCGCCGATCACGGTGCGCAGCGCCCGGGCGGTGCGCCCGCCCCTCCCGATGACCTTGCCGAGGTCGTCGGGATGCACCCGCACCTCGAGGACGCTGCCCCGGCGCAGCGACCTGCTAGCCACCTGGACGTCGTCCGGATACTGGACGATGCCCCGGACCAGGTGCTCGAGGGCTTCCTCAAGCACGTTAGGCTCCGCTCCCCGAATCGCCGTCCGCGGGCTTCGCGTCGGCGGGCTCCGCCTCCGCGGGCTTCGCGTCGGCGCTACTCGCCTCGGCGGGGGCCTCGCTCGCAGCGGCGGCTTCGGCGGCCGGGGCCTTGTCCTTGGCCGCAGTGTCCTTGGCCGCAGTGTCCTTGGCCGCAGTGTCCTTGGGCGCGGTGTCCTTGGCGACAGTGCTCCTGGCGGGCTTGGACGCCTTGCTCGCGGCCTTGCTCTCCTTGGCGCCTTCCTTAGCCGCCTTGCCGGCCTGGCTCTCCTTGGCCGCGGCCTCGAAGCGCTCCTTCTTGTCCGCCCGCGGTTCGGCGGTGCGCAGGGTGCCTTCGCTCCCCGGTTCCCCGGTGAACTTCTGCCAGTCCCCCGTGATCTTGAGCAGGACGCGGACCGGGTCGGTGGGCTGCGCGCCCACCGAGAGCCAGTGCTGCACCCGCTCGGAGTTCACTTCGATGAGCGAGGGCTCGGCCTTCGGGTGATACTTGCCGATCTCCTCGATGGCGCGCCCGTCGCGCTTGGTGCGTGCGTCCGCGACGACGATCCGGTAGTAGGGCTCGCGGATCTTGCCCAGGCGCTTCAGCTTGATCTTGACAGCCACGACTGTGGTCTTCTCCCAGCGTTGAGATACGGCGGAACCGCGCCGGCCGGGGAACAGCCGACGGGACCGCACAGATGAGCCAGGCCCGGCGAACGAGGAGAGGGCGTCGCATGGCCTAGCGGTCAGCATCACATTGTGCCAGACAACCGGCCCTGACTAGTAATCATCGCTCAGGACCCCGGGTTCAGCGGCCTGCCCCGCCCGGAACTCTAGGACAGGAGAGCTAAGCCGGGTACCTGATGCCCGGCATTCCAGCGTGGTTCAAGTGATATGCGGAGCACAGTGTGCGGACGCGCCGGCCGCGATTGGGCCAGCCCGCGATGAGGACAGGGAAGGTAGGCGGGGCGGCGGACGAAGCGCGCACGGCGATACCGATGAGGCGCCTGGCGGGCTCACTACAGGTGCCCTACCTCGGAATCTCACAGATTGAAACAGTTACATAACGTACGTTGACTCCCGCCAAACGGGCATCCTAGCGTTGCCATACTGTTCTTTATCTGTACGTCTGTTCGCAGAGCGCACGAATCCATCGGCGCGGCGGGCGGACTCTCACCACGTGATAGGAGCCCGCATATTAGGCATCCCGCACCGAGGCCCCCTGAACCCGGTGAGGCCGAGCGCACGTCGCTTTCACGCGCGACGCTCCCTTATCGGGATTTAGGTGATGTTAGCCTCATGACGCCGCAGCACCCTGAGCCCATCCACAGGGGTCGCCGGTGTCACCTCAGACGCGGTCCCGCGCCCTCGGCGCGACCTCAAAGGGAGATCGATTGCATATGAGTGACCAGACTGCGCAGCCCGACAGTTCGAAGTCGCGGGGGCTTTGGGGGGGGACGGGGGGATCGCTCAGCAGGCGCGGCCTGCTGCGCACGGCCGGCGCCAGCGCAGCCGTCGTGGGGGGCGGCGGACTGCTCGAGGCCTGCAGTTCGAGCATCAAGGGTGCCAGCGGCGGTTCCACGTCGAGCACGGGCGGCGGCGGCACCAAAGACATCGTGATCGGCTTCATCCACCCGCTGACCGGGGCGCTGGCCGGCTTCGGCTCGCCGGACAACTGGATCATGACCAAGATCGCCCAGACGCCCCAGTACAGGAACGGCTTCAAGATCGGCGGCAAGACCTACAAGGTCACGGTCAAGTCCTACGACACCCAGTCCGACCCGAACCGGGCCGGCGACCTGGCCAACCAGGCCATCCTGTCGGACAAGGTGGACGTGCTGCTGGCCGCCTCCACGCCGGAAACCGTCAACCCGGTCGCGACCAAGGCCGAAGCCCTCGGCACCCCGCTGATCTGCGGCAACGTGCCGTGGCAGTCCTGGTACGTCAACCTGGGCGGCAACCCGACCCCGGGCAAGTCGACGTTCAAGCCCAAGAACTCGATCATGTACTTCCTAGGCGTCAACGACCTGTGCGAAGCCTTCATCGCGATGTGGGACAGGATCCACGCCCAGCTGCACACCAACAAGGTCGTCGGCTGCGCGTTCCCGAACGACTCGGACGGCAACGCCTTCCGGGCCGCCTGGCCGATCTTCGCCCACCCGGCCGGCTACACCCTGGTCGACCCGCCGCCCTACACCGACGGGCTCACCAACTACTCCTCGATGATCAACCAGTTCAAGGCGACCAACTGCGAGTTCTTCACCAACGTCCCGCTGCCGCCCGACTTCAACGTGATGTGGAAGCAGGCGGCCCAGCAGGGCTTCAAGCCGAAGCTGGCCACGGTGGCCAAGGTGCTGCTGTTCCCGTCGGATGTCACGGCGCTCGGCAGCCTGGTCAACAACATCGCCACCGACGCGTGGTGGACGCCGAACATGCCGTGGAAGTCCTCGCTGACCGGGGAGACCTGCCAGCAGATCGCCGACCAGTACGAGGCGGCCACCGGGCACCAGTGGGTGCAGGCGCTGTCCAACTACAGCCTCTTCGAGGTCGCCTACGCGGCGCTGGTCGCCTCGGGTGACCCGCACGACAAGAAGGCGGTGGCTGACGCCCTGTTCAAGGTGAACATCGAGGCCCTGGCCGGCCAGCTCGACTGGACCTCGACAAAGAACCCGGCGCCCGGCGTGGTGGACACCCCGTGCGTCGGCGTGCAGTGGAAGCCCAGCGCCAAGTGGGGCTACTCGATGGCGGTCGTCGACAATAAGCTGATGCCCAACGTGCCGCTCACGGGAACCCTCGAACCGACGAACAAGTAACCGGATGACAAGTCCCCTGCTCGAACTGGACCGCGTGACGAAGCGGTTCGGCCGCGTCGTCATCGCGGAGGACCTCTCGTTCACCGTCGGGCCAGGTGAGGTGATCGGGATCGTGGGGCCGAACGGAGCGGGCAAGACCAGCCTGTTCGGCCTCATCTCCGGCGACCTGCCGCCTGGCGCCGGGCAGATTTCCTTCGACGGGCGCCTGGTGACCAAGCTGGACGCCGCGGCACGGTGCCGGCTCGGCATCGGGCGCACCTACCAGGTGCCCCGGCCGTTCACCGACATGACCGTGTTCGAGAACGTGCTCGTGGCGGCGCAGCAGGGCGGCGGCCTGCGGCGGCGGGTCAGCTACGCGGCGGCGGTGCAGGCCCTGGAGCAGGCCGGCATGACCAGCGAGGCGAACCTGCCCGCCGCCCGGCTCGGCCTGCTGCAGCGCAAGCGGCTGGAGCTCGCCCGGGCCCTGGCCTCGCGGCCCCGGCTGCTGCTGCTGGACGAGGTGGCGGGCGGCCTCACCGACCCCGAAGTGGCCCAGCTGGTCGAGATCGTCCGCGGCGTCAACGCCGAGGGCATCGCGGTGATCTGGATCGAGCATGTGGTGCGCGCGCTCACCGCCGCGGTGAGCCGACTGATCTGCCTGGCCGGGGGGCAGTTCGTCGGCGACGGCGAGCCGGCCGCGGTGCTGGCCAACCCGGCGGTCCGCGAGGTCTTCCTCGGCTCCGAGGTCACCGCCTCGCTCAGCGGCGGCACCCTGACGGAGGAGGTCGAATGAGCACCCCGGCGGCGAGCGAGCCAAAGGGCCGCGGCGGCGACTGGACTGACGAGCGAGGAACGAGCGAGGAGGGAAGGAGCCGCCTCGAGAGCGGCCCGGAGGCGAGCGGGGCCAGCAGAGCGAGCGGGGCCAGCAGAGCGAGTGAGCCCCTGCTAGACGTGCGCGACCTGATCGTGCACCACGGCCAGTTGCGGGCGCTCGACCGCGTGTCGCTGCGGGTGTTCCCCGGCGAGGTATACGCGATCATCGGCGCGAACGGCGCGGGCAAGTCGACGCTGCTGCGCACGATCGCCGGCCTGCACCAGCCGACCGACGGCACGATCTTGTACGACGGCAAGGACATGACCAAGGTCAGGCCGGAGCGCCGCGCCACCGGCGGGATCGTCATGGTGCCGGAGGGGCGGCGGCTGTTCGGCTCGCTCACCGTGGAGGAGAACCTCAAGGTCGGCGCCACCTACGCACGGAAGGGACCATGGACGATCGAGCGCGTCTACGAGCTCTTCGCCTGGATGAAGGACCGCAGGACGCAGCGCACGGCCCAGCTGTCCGGCGGTGAGCAGCAGTCGGTCGCCATCGGCCGGGCGCTGGTCGCCAACCCGCGGGTCCTGCTGCTCGACGAGCTGTCCCTCGGCCTGGCGCCGGTGATCGTGCAGCGCATCTACGCGATGCTGCCGCAGATCCTGTCCACCGGGCTCACCGTCCTGCTGGTCGAGCAGGACGTCAGCCAGGCGCTGCGGGTGGCTTCGCACATCCAGTGCCTGCTCGAAGGCCACACCACGCTGGAGGGCCGGCCGTCTGAGGTCACCGCCGAGCAGGTCGAGGCCGCCTACTTCGGCCTGAGCCGGGCCGCCGCCGAGGGGAGCGAGCCGTTATGGCATGGGTCAACGCCATCATCCAGGGCATCTTGACCGGCGGGCTCTACGCTCTGTTCGCCTGCGGGCTCTCGCTGATGTTCGGGGTCATGAAGGTCGTCAACCTGGCGCACGGCGACCTCGCGGTCATCGGTGCCTACGTCGCGCTCGGTGTCATCACCGTCACCCACATCCCGGCGCTGTGGTCGTTCGTGATCGTGGTGCCGCTCATGGCCGTGCTCGGCTACGCGCTGCAGCGCACGCTGATCCAGGCGGCACTGGACCGCGGCGTGCTCATCACGCTGCTGGTGACGTTCGGCATCTCGGTGGTGATCGAGAGCGGGCTGCTGCAGTTCCTCAGCGCCGACAGCCACTCGCTCGGGGTGGGCGAGTCCATCGTCACCGGCTCGTTCTCGATAGGCTCGCAGATCCAGCTCCCCTACCTGCTGCTGCTCATCTTCGTGGTGGCGGTGGTGGTCCTGCTCGGCTTGCAGTACTTCCTGTCCCTGTCCAGGTACGGCCGGATGATCCGGGCCGTGGCCGACGACCAGGAGGCGGCGCAGCTCTGCGGCGTGGACTACCGGCACGTGTTCGGCATCGCGGCGGCGATCGCGTTCGGCACGGTAGCGCTGGCCGGCATCGCGTACGGCATGTACTCGCAGTTCTCGCCGACCACCGGCACGGACACGATCCTGCTCTTCGCGTTCGCCGCGGTGGTCATCGGCGGCCTGGGCTCGCTGTGGGGCACGCTGCTCGGCGGCATCGTGCTCGGGGTCGCCCAGCAGATCGGCGCCCAGATCAACCAGGCCGACCAGGTCCTGGCCGGCTACCTCGTGTTCCTGCTCGTGCTCGCGCTCCGGCCCCAGGGCCTTACCGCCAGGAGGGCGCAGTCATGAGCGTGGTGACAGACACCCCGGCCCGTTCGGAAGAAAATTTCCGCGTGACCCGGTCACGGCGCAACGTAGCCTGGACCGGAGCCGGCGCCCTGATCGTCGTGGTCGTGCTGGCCCTGTTCCCCTACATCGTCTACTCCGGCACCACCAGTCTCATGGTGCAGGCGTTCATCGTGGTCATCCTGGCCAGCATGTGGAACCTGATGGCGGGCTACGCCGGCCTGGTGTCGGTGGGACAGCAGGCGTTCGTGGGGCTCGGGGCGTACTTCGTGCTGATCCTGGCCCAGCACAGCCTGTCGCCGTTCGGCGGGCTGCCGGTCGCGGCGATCGGCTGCGGAGTGGCCGCCGTGCCGCTGTGGTGGCTGATCTCGCGGCTGCGCAGCGGGTACTTCGCCATCGCCACCTGGGTGATGGCCACCGCGATCATGCTGTTCATCGAGAGGTTCCCGTCCATCGGCGGCGGCACCGGCATGTCGCTGCCCGGGCTGTCCGGCTACGACCCGACGCTGCTGGTCGCGTACACCTACTGGATCGGGCTGGCCGTCACCGTCCTGTCGCTGGTCACCGTGTACGTCATGCTCCGCGGCCGGATCGGCCTGGTGCTCACCGCGGTCCGCGACGACGAGGTGGCCGCGCGCAGTTCCGGGGCGCGGGTGGGCCTGGCCCGGATGCTGGTCTACGTGGTGGCCGCGGTCGGCTGCGGCGCGGCCGGGGCATTGCTTGCGATCAGCCAGCTCATCGTGCAGCCGGGCGCCGTGTTCACCGTGCAGTGGACGGCGATCATGGCGTTCGCGGTGATCATCGGCGGTCTCGGCACGATCGAGGGCCCGATCATCGGCGCCATCGTGTACATCATCCTGCAGCGGACGCTGGAGTCCTACGACGCCTGGTACCTGATCGTGCTCGGGCTGGTGGCGATCGGTGTCGCGCTGTTCGCCCGGCGCGGGCTGTGGGGGCTGATCGACGATCGCCTGAACATCCGGCTGTTCCCGGTCGGGTACTGGCTGTGGACCCCGGAGAGCTCCAGCCGGCCGGGGCCGGGTCGGCGCGGGCTCCGCGCCCGTCGGCGAGGACGGCACAGCTGAGCCATGCCGTCACGTAAAGCCGCCACGGCGCGCCAGGTCTGGTGGGCCTCGGTGCCGGTCTGGTTCGTCAGCCCTGAGGAGCTGTGCGAGTACACCCAGCTCTCCCCCGACCGCATCGACAACCTCCGCGACCTCATGATCTTCACCTGAGCGCGGGCGGGGAGAATGGGCGCGTGCTGCTTAGTGAGATCGCAGAGGTGTCGCGAGGGGTGGCGGGGACCAGCGCGCGGCTGGCGAAGATCGCGCTGCTGGCCGCCGCGCTGCGCGAGGCCGGGCCGCTCGAGGTGCCGATCGCCGTGGCCTACCTGTCGGGTGAGCTGCCGCAGCGGCAGATCGGCGTGGGCTGGGCGGCCCTACGGGACGGGTTCGCCCCGGCGCAGGCGCCCACGCTGACGCTGTCCGAGGTGGACTCGGGGTTCAGCGCGATCGGCGCGGTGTCCGGGAAGGGTTCGGCGGCCGCACGCAAGGCACTCGTCGGCGAACTGTTCGGCCGCGCCACAGCGGACGAGCAGCGGTTCCTCGTCGGCCTGCTATCCGGCGAGCTGCGCCAGGGCGCGCTCGAGGGGGTCATGACCGAAGCCGTCGCCCGGGCCGCCGACCTACCGGTGGCGGAGGTGCGCCGGGCCATGATGCTGCGCGGCTCGCTCGGCGTGGTGGCCGCCGCCGCGCTGAGCGGGGGCAGCGAGGCGCTGGGCGCGTTCGGCCTGGAGGTCGGCCGCCCGGTCCGGCCGATGCTCGCGGCCAGCGCGCCCACCATCGCCGACGCCCTGGACAAGGTGGGCGCTAACGGGGGCCAAGGGGGTCAAGGGGACGAGGCGGCGCTGGAGTGGAAGCTGGATGGCATCAGGATCCAGGCGCACCTGTCCGGCGGGAACGTCCGGCTGTTCACCCGGACCCTGGACGACATCACCGCCCGGCTGCCCGAGGTGGTGGCGGCGCTGGCCCGGGTGCCGGTTTCCGCCGCCGTCTTCGATGGCGAGCTGATCGCGCTGCGCGAGGACGGCAGGCCGCTGCCGTTCCAGGACACGGCGTCGCGCACCGCGACGCAGGACGCCGGGCCCTCGGTCCCGCTGTCGGTGTTCCTGTTCGACGTCCTGCACCTGGACGGCGCCGACCTGATCGACGCGGAAGACCGGCAGCGGCACGCGGCGCTAGCCCGTTCGGTACCGCCTGAGCTGCTCATGCCGCGTCTGGTCACGGCCTCGGCCGAGGAGGCCGCGGCGTTCTTCTCCAGCGCGCTGGCGCACGGCCACGAGGGCGTCGTGGTCAAGTCGCTGACCGCGCCGTACGCGGCCGGGCGGCGCGGCGCCGGGTGGATCAAGGTCAAGCCGCGGCACACGCTCGACCTGGTGGTGCTGGCCGTCGAATGGGGCCACGGGCGGCGCCGCGGCTGGCTGTCCAACCTGCACCTGGGCGCCCGCGATCCGTCGGCCGGCGGCTTCGTCATGCTCGGCAAGACGTTCAAGGGGCTGACCGACGAGCTGCTCACGTGGCAGACCGAACGGCTCCTGGCGCTGGAGGAGCGCCGCGACTCGTACACCGTCTACGTCCGCCCCGAGCTCGTGGTGGAGATCGCCTTCGACGGCGTGCAGCGCAGCCCCCGCTACCCGGGCGGGCTGGCGCTGCGGTTCGCCCGCGTGCTGCGCTACCGCGAGGACAAGACGGCGGCCGAGGCCGACACGATCGACACCGTGCGGACGCTCAGTCCCGGGTAAGCCCCGGGCGCGCCGGCTTAAGTGTTCCTGCAGGGACAAATCAGCCCTGGGGTTTCTCGAGCAATTATTGTGAAATGCCCGGCGCGGATCGACTAAATTCCTCCGGACACGGGACTTTATTCCCTAGACGACTATCGGGCCGGGAGTTCACTGGAATCCTGGAGTCCTTTCAGGCGCGGCTGCTGCCGGACGGGCCGCAATTGAGGATGTGACCGGCCGGGGAGGGGTCATGACGGCAAAAACGAGCACGTTCGCGGGGCAGCTGAAGCATTTCGCGCAAACCGTGGATATTGTAGACGACGGCATCTTCAACCAGGTCCGCTCCATGGTTTGCAAATACACCACGCACGAACTCAACAGCGAGTATTTCGAACTGCTCAGGAGCGAGACCATCGGGAGCAACGGTGACCGGCAGGTCTGGCTGCGAACGTTCTGGAGCAGCGACGAGAAGACGCATATGTGGCCGATCAGGGACGGCGGCGGAAGTTACACGAACCCGGTCACCGAGGCCTTTGACAAGGTCCACGCGATGTGGGTGGTGAGTGCCAACGGCAAGAAGCCGCTGGACGACGCTGAGACATACCAGGACATGTGGTCAGGCACCGCGGGCATGCCGCGGTACCGGCCGATCTCGGGCCCGCGGATCCGGACCCTCATCGTGCTGCCGCTCTCCTTCCGGAACCGGATAGGCGTCTTCTGCATAGAGAGCTCCGACTACATCGAGATCACCGACGTGGCGAAACTGGAGCTCCGCAGGCTCGCGGACGCGCTCGGCATCCTCTACGGCCTGTGGGACGTCAACAAGGCCAGCGCCGAATGCACAGACCACGCGATCGGCGACCTGCAGGACATGCTGGAGCGGGCCAGGTTCCCGAAGCTGGCCAAGCCGCACGTCTTCGTCGCGTTCTCGCGGCGGGCGGACAAGAACGTCACCCGGGTGATCAGTGACGTGCTCAGCCAGTTCGGCGACAAGCTGGAGTACACCGACTGGACCCAGATGGACGACCAGTCGGGCAACATCACCACGCAGATCGGCAAGGAGATCCTGGAGTCCAGGTTCGGCATCTGCTATCTCTCCGAACCCGAAATGGCTCAGGACGCATCGGAGCACAAATACGACGACAACCGCAATGTCATCTTCGAGGCGGGAATGCTGCACGCGCGGACG
>Ga0335078_10007108_pt1 | contig 16586 bp, 17 predicted proteins | sample Lox_Sample_32_FD_206711 | JGI IMG/M metagenome (GOLD analysis project Ga0335078, IMG submission 206711) | Soil microbial communities from Loxahatchee National Wildlife Refuge, Florida, United States - Lox_Sample_3.2 | ecosystem: Environmental > Terrestrial > Soil > Wetlands | place: USA...
GCTGGTTGTGGCGGCGCATGAGAAGCTCATAGAGGGCGGTCTCACCGCCGAGTACGCGTTTCACAACGTGCTCATCGGTCCAGCCTTCGGTTCGCGCTTGCTGCAGCAACGCCGCACTTGCCATTCAAGCTTCTCCCAAAAGACTGAGTACGGAAACCGCCTAAGGTTACAGGGCTGGCCGAGTTTGACAATCTTCTGACAACTTGGTCATCGATTTCTGTTAACCTGTTTAAGTTCAGCAGCTTAGGATCGTAGCGGTATTGATAGCCTATTGCACTTTAGTAATCATTCGGATGAGTCCGATGTAATCTTTTGTTAACAGGAATCGGCTATCATAGAGTTGAATCTAACACCGTAGAGAGCGTTCGGCGGACTGGGGAAGGTTTGCGGTGGATATCGATACCCGTAGGAAAAAGCAGCAGGCTCTGATGGTGCGGATGGTAGAGCGGAAGGTGCGCACCCGCGCTCAGCAGCTATACGAAACTCGTGGACAGGCCGAGGGACAAGCCTTGCAGGACTGGTTTCAAGCAGAGTCGGAAGTGCTTGAAAATAGCATCCTTGCGCCTCTATATCGGCGCGTTAAGAATGGGGATCAAGCCGCCGACCCTGCTCTTTGAAGTGACGGGTTAACCCGCCCTCCGTCACGCCGTTTTGAGTTTAGCTACCGCTTGCTCGTTGTCTTTGCACTCTTTCTTGTCGAGCTCTTCTTCGCTTTCTCCAGCCGCTCCAGTACGGCCGCTACGATGATCGGCAGGCCAACGGTGGCATCCACAAAGACTTCGCCGAACATCCCGCCTTCTGATGGCGGCACGAACTTGCCCCACGAAATCGCCTCGCTGTAAGGGCTACCGGATAGGCCTCCCCAGTAGACCGGCTCCGGACAAATGCGCAGGCCGTAGTGATAGCGCTTTAACGGCACATTCTCGCCCAAACGCCGGTGGCGAAGCTCGCAGAATGGCCCAAACTGCTGCGACCAGTTGCGGGGCACACCGCCGCCGATGGTGAAGATTCCGAGTTTCTTCTGGCGCAGCAGAGTCGCGGCAAAATGCTCCAGATCCTCGAAGGGGTCAAACCGGATTTTGTGCCTTCCAGTCGACTCGCGCAAACGATTATTCAGGGCGGTATCGAGACCGAGTTCAGAATCGGTAAACGCCGGAACGAAGACCGGCACTCCCTTCTCATACGCTGATTTCAGGATTCCCCGCTGCCCCTGTGCATGCTTCGAGAGGTACGCCCCGATGGCATGGTTCAATTTGTAGGAGCACATCACCTCGTTGTGGTCCCACGACTCAAGGATGGCCGACATTACTTCTTCGACATCGTCGAGATTCTGCTCAGGTTCCAGAGTGTCGTAAACGCGGTTGTAGCCTTGTTCATAGAGTTCTTCGTCGGAGACCTCTGGGTTTGCACGAAAATGCGCACGTCCGGTGGCTTCCACCAATCCATGAGCCATGAGGGCTCCGGTCGAAACGATGGCGTTTACGATGCCGCGGTCGATCAACTCCGTGATGATCAGGCCCTGCTTGGCAACGGTCATCGCCCCAGCCAATGTCATGACAACGAAAGCATCTTCGTCGAGAGCCATCGCCTCAAGCACATCGGCAGCTTCGCCAAGCTGGCGCCCGGTGAAAGCTGTTTTCGCCATGGCACGCACCAGGCTATCGATCGATGAAACTTTCTGCAGATCGAGCGGCTCCAGCGGGATCAGACGGTCCTCAATCGGATTGTGCAGCTTCCGGTCGACTCCCTCTCCGCCACTCTGCTGCCCATGCGAATTGCCATGATTGCCCTGTTTCAAGACACGCCTCCGGACTCTTAGCAGTTTCCCCGAACTCAATACTCTACCGTAAGCATGTGAAGGCACGCCACGAGTCGCGGCGCTTCACATCTGCCGTATCCTAGTGAGGACCTGCTTTAGGCAATGGACCTTAGACCTTCGCCCCAAAATGTTCCCTGCTGTCGTGTCGTCACTGGGTCGCCAAGGTCCAAGTTCAAACGTCCAAGGTCCGATTTCGCATGCCTGGCAAGCGCCAATTCGAACAGCAGATCGCTGCGCTCGAAGCTTTGCGGCAAGCACCCGCGGAAGCGCGCATTGAGCCGCTTCGCAACGCGCTCGCGAATAAAAGCAACTTTATCGCCGCAAAAGCGGCAGACTTGATCCGGGAAACCAACCTTCAGGAACTCACTTCCGACCTTCTCAAAGCTTTCGATCGCTTCTTCGAAAATGCAGTAAAGTCTGATTCGCAATGCTGGGCGAAGAATGCCATCAGTCGCACCCTTGCCGCCTTCGAACTGCAGGAGCCAAATGTTTTCTTGCGAGGCATGCGGCACATCCAACTGGAGCCAGTTTGGGGAGGTCAGTCAGACACTGCAGGGACACTGCGTGCCATCTGCGCTTTGGCTCTCGTGCGGTGCGGCCGGCTTTCCGAGGCTGAAGTGCTTACCCATCTGGTGGATCTGCTTGCGGACAAGGACAAGACGGTGCGCGCAGAAGTTGTCCGCGCGATTGATCAGGTTGGGTCGAGTTCGGCTTCTCTCTTGCTCCGGCTTCGCGCCACTCTGGGCAAGGACGAACCCGAAGTGCTGGGAGCGTGTTACGGCGGAATCCTCGACATTGAAGGCGTGCGCGCGATTGCATGGGTCGCTCACTTTCTCTCGCAAGAAGACGAGGCCGCAGGGGAAGCGGCTTTGGCGATCGCCGGCACCCACTCGCCCGAAGCCGTTGAATCGCTCCGTCATGCGCTCGAGAATGCCAACGATGCATGGTTCCGGTCGATCCTTTTGTCCGCGATCGCATTGACGCGCCAGGACGCTGCCATGGATTTCCTGCTCGATTTAGTGGAAAAGGAGTCGTTGAACGCAGAGGGCGCCGTTGAGGCGATCTTCCGGTCCGCGCCATCGGACGAACTGGTGCAGCATTTGCAAGAGGTGACGTCCGCAAATCCCCGATTGGCACGAGTAGTAGCCGAATGGAAGGGGTCTTAACCCGAAGCCACCGTCCGATTTCTTCACCAAACCTGAAGCTGAGAGCTGATGGCTGAAAGCTGCTCCTGCTATATTGAATTCCGGAGGATCGCGAGTGCCGCCCGAGAAATTCCGCGTAGCGCTGATTCAGATGTCGTGCGGGCCCGAGCCCGAACAGAATCTCGAAAAGGCGCTGAGTCGCATTGCTGAAGCCGCTGGGCGCAATGCGCAGGTCGTGTGCCTGCCGGAATTGTTTCAGACACAGTATTTCTGCCAACGCGAAGACCATGCGCTATTTGATTTGGCGGAGCCCATTCCAGGTCCAAGCAGTGAGAAGCTCGCTGCTGCAGCAAAGCAGAATGGGGTTGTTCTGATCGCGTCGCTATTTGAGAAGCGTGCAGCCGGGGTGTATCACAATACGGCCGCCACCTTCGACAAAGACGGTTCTCTGCGGGGCCTCTACCGCAAAATGCATATTCCCGACGATCCCCTTTACTACGAGAAGTTTTATTTCACACCCGGGGATTTGGGATTTCGCGCGCTCGACACCAGCGCTGGGAAGTTGGGCACGCTCGTCTGTTGGGACCAGTGGTATCCGGAAGGTGCACGTCTGACCGCGTTACAAGGGGCGCAGATATTGTTTTACCCGACCGCTATTGGGTGGCATCCGGCGGAAAAGGCCGAGTTCGGAGTGGCACAGCACGACGCCTGGCGCACGATCCAGCGCGCCCATGCCATTGCAAACGGCGTGTACGTCGCGGTTGTGAACCGCGTAGGATTTGAAACCGGCAACGTGCGCGGCAAATTTGCGCCGGGTCAAGGCCTTGAATTCTGGGGTGGATCGTTCTTCTGCGATCCGTTCGGCCGAGTGCTCGCTGAAGGTTCGCATGATCGCGAAGAAATTCTTATGGGCGAAGTCGACGTCAAGGCGCTAGAGGATATTCGGCGTAACTGGCCGTTCCTGCGCGACCGACGCATTGACAGCTATGCGCCGATCACCAGCCGTCTGCTGGATTAGGAATCCAAATTTGCCTAGGAAGAAAGCACTGCTGACAGCCGTCGCGATATTAACATTGGCGATCGTGTGTCTGGCTAAGACCAAGAAGCTCAGTGGCAAAATGGTGGCGTATGACTTCATGAAACATTCTGCGAAGTCCGCATCGTTGGTACAGAACGAGGAAGTAGTTATCCTCGAAACTCCGAACGAAAAGCAGAAATATGTGAAATTGATGTTTTCCAGCTCCGGAACTACTCAGATTGAGCCGAAGTATTTCGACGGTACTCAGCCTCTGGAGGCGGACGTCTTGCGCGACAAAACCTGCGATGAGAAGGCACCGACTTTCGTGTCCCAAGTGAGCATGGAGCAGATCGCGGGGACCTATCTTCTGACCGACTCTTATAAGAACCATCCTCCGTCGAGAATCAAAAACCTCGAGTGCTATGTCGTCATCTACAAAAAGAAAAAGTAAGGTCCCACCGATACCAGTACAAACTCCTGCCGCACTTGGTTACCGTATGCCGGCCGAGTGGGAGCCGCATGCCGCGACGTGGCTCGCATGGCCGCACTATCACGGGGACTGGCCCGGGAAATTCGAACCGATTCCATGGGTCTATGCAGAAATCATCCGGCATCTTGCGAAGCATGAACGGGTCGAGCTCATCGTCAGCAACGCGGCCACTGCGAAGCAAGTGCGCAAACTTCTGGAACGAGCGGATGCATCGTCCGACAACATCTGCTTTCATCACTGGCCCACGAATAGGGTCTGGCTGCGTGATTCAGGCTGCATTTTCCTGACTTCAAACGTGTCCGGCTTTGCCCACTCGGAGGGCCGACAGCGACTGTCTCCGGCTCTACCTGAGCATCCTGAGCCGCTCGCCATCAAATTCCGCTTCAATGCGTGGGCCAAATATTCGAACTGGCGGCATGACGAGAAGATCGGTTCTCTCATGGCGAAAACCACCCAGATCGGAGAGATTCGCGCGCAGGCTTTGTCGAAACCGATCGTTCTCGAAGGCGGCTCCATCGATGTCAATGGCTCCGGCACAATTCTCACCACAGAAGAATGCTTGCTGAGCAAAGAGCAGGAACGCAATCCGCACATGGCGCGGGTGCACTACGAGAAGGCTTTCGCGGACTATCTAGGGGCGCCGAACACAATCTGGCTCGGACGAGGCATCGCTGGAGATGACACCCACGGACACGTCGACGATCTCACCCGTTTTGTTCGAAGAGATACGGTTCTGACGATGGTTGAACCCAATACCAAAGACGTGAACCATGAGCCGTTACGCGCAAATCTGCGACGCCTGGAGTCGGCCCGTGATCAGGATGGAAAACAACTCACCGTCGTTGAACTCCCGATGCCACAGCAAGTCATCTTCGAAGGCCGCAGACTGCCCGCGAGCTACGCCAATTTCTATATTGCAAACGAAGTCGTGCTCGCTCCAGTGTTTAATCGGCCAAACGACCGTATCGCGCTGAACACTTTGGCCGAGTTATTTCCAACCCGTGAAATCGTCCCGATTTACTCCGGCGATTTCATTTGGGGGCTGGGCGCCATGCACTGCATGACCCAGCAGCAGCCAGCGTAACCCTTCTCACCACAAAGGACACAAAGGATGCAGCGCAGGATTTCCTTTGTGAGCTTTGGTGTTCCTGTTGACTCCAATCAAATTGGGCAAAGTGTGTAGAATAAGCTCCTGCGATTGGTTGCCCACATTTCGGGGCACAGCACAATTCCTCCGCGTTGAGGTTCTACTAATGGCCGATAAAGCTCTTGTTGATCCACAGTCCACAAATATCGATTCGATCCTTCAGGAGCAGCGGACGTTCGATCCGCCGGCGGAATTCAGCCGTCACGCGCACATCAAAGGCCTCGAGGAATATGAGCGGCTCTACAAGGAATCCGTGGACAACCCCGACGCGTTCTGGTCGCGAATCGCCAGCGAATTGCACTGGTTCAAAAAATGGGACAAGGTTCTTGAGTGGAATTGCCCGTGGGCCAAGTGGTTTGTCGGAGGCGAGATTAATCTCTCATACAACTGTCTCGACCGCCACGTAACCAGCTGGCGCAAGAATAAAGCAGCCATCGTGTGGGAGAGCGAGCCCGGCGAAATCCGTGTGCTCACCTACCAGCAGCTTCATCGTGAAGTCCAGAAGTTCGCGAACGTCCTCAAGAGTCTCGGCGTGAAAAAAGGCGACCGCGTCGCCATCTATATGGGGATGACACCCGAGCTTCCTATTGCGATGTTGGCATGCGCACGCATTGGGGCGCCGCACACCATTGTCTTTGGTGGATTTTCTTCGAACGCGCTGATCGACCGCATTCACGATTCGCAGGCATCAGCGGTGATCACACAAGATGGATCCTATCGCCGCGGGGCGGAAGTCAAACTCTTCCCTGCAGTCGAAGAAGCTCTCAAATCCTGCCCCAGCGTGAAGCACGTTGTGGTTTACAGACGCACCGGTACTCCGATCAACATCCAGGCCGGACGCGACCACTGGTGGCACGAGTTGATGGCGAAAGCCTCTGATGTTTGTCCCGCGGAACCGCTTGATTCTGAGCATCCGTTGTACATTCTGTATACATCTGGCACTACGGGCAAACCCAAAGGGGTTGTGCATACCACAGGTGGATATTCCGTCGGCACTTATCTCACGACAAAGCTCGTATTCGATCTGAAAGACGAAGACACGTACTGGTGCACCGCCGACATCGGATGGGTCACCGGTCATAGCTACATCGTTTATGGCCCGCTGCAGAATGGCGCCACCAGCCTGATGTACGAAGGCGCACCCAATACTCCCGAGCCCGACCGCTTCTGGTCGATCATCGCGCGGCATAAAGTGAACGTCTTCTATACCGCCCCAACTGCGATCCGTACTTTCATCAAATGGGGAGACGAGTGGGCGAAAAAACACGACATGAGCAGTTTGCGCCTGTTGGGCAGCGTCGGCGAGCCAATCAATCCCGAGGCGTGGATGTGGTATCGGGAAACCATCGGCGGCAACCGCTGCCCGATCGTTGACACCTGGTGGCAGACGGAGACCGGCCACATCATGCTCAGCCCGATTCCAGGAGCCATCGCTACCAAGCCCGGCTCTGCCACACGGCCGTTCCCCGGTGTGGTGCCTGACATCGTCAATATGGAAGGCAAGTCCGTTCCCGACGGTTCCGGTGGATACCTCGTCCTTAAGCGTCCGTGGCCGGGAATGTTGCGCACGGTTTACGGCGATCCCGACCGCTATGTGAAGAATTACTGGTCGCAAATCCCCGGTATGTACTTCACGGGAGACGGCGCGCGCAAGGACAACGATGGGTATTACTGGATCATGGGCCGCGTCGATGATGTACTCAACGTCAGCGGGCACCGGCTCAGCACGATGGAAGTCGAAAGTGCCTTGGTCGCGCACGACGCAGTCGCGGAAGCTGCGGTAGTTGGGCGTCCCGACGATCTGAAAGGACAAGCTATCGCTGCCTTCGTCACGTTAGAGCAAGGCCGCCAGCCTTCAGATGCCTTGAAAGAAGAACTTCGCAAGTGGGTCGCAAAAGAAATTGGAGCGCTCGCCAAACCCGATGACATCCGCTTCACGGACACGCTACCAAAGACGCGCAGCGGCAAGATCATGCGCCGTCTACTGCGCGAACTCGCCACGAGCGGGGAGGTCAAGGGCGACACGACGACACTCGAAGATTTCACCGTGATCGCGAAATTGAAAGAACACGACGAGGTATAGTTGTTCCCACATCGGGCTGAGCGTCCCGGGCGAAATTAGTTGCGATCCTTTATGGTGAAGCTTGTACCGCCTCGACCGCCAGGAAGTACACGCAGAAAAGGCGATGAATCACTTCTACCTTTTAACCGCATTCAGATCCCGGAAGGCTTCATTGTTCTTTAGTCGCTTCGGGAAACTTTTCTCATAGCTCTGCAGTGTGGGGCAAATCATGTGATGACGCCAATCGAATCCAAACTTCTCCATCTCGTCGAGGGCGTCATCGGCAGTCCATCCCTGCTCGGCCATTCGATACGCCGCAACTGCCATGCCTGTCCGATCGTCGCCTAGCCGGCAATGAACGAAGACTTTCTTGTCGGGATTGTCCTCGATAACCTTTAAAAACTTCGCAAAGGGCTCATCTGAGGGAAACGGGCAGTGCCAAGGAATGGATATGTACTTCATTCCCAGTTTGTTCACTGCCCGCTTCTCGTTATCGTTTGGGCCGCTACGCATATCAACAACAATCGACACGCCAATCTTCTTTAGGCTCTCAAACCCATCAACCCCAGGTTGCCCGCCGCGGAAGAGATTCGGAGCGACCTCGCCGAAGTTTGGGAGACCCACCTCGTCTTTTCCGCTGCCCATCGATTTTTGCGAGGGCGGCGCATTAGTCTGCGCACTGACTTGCGCCTTCGGAGCCGACAGAATGCAGACGAGAAAAAGAAAAAATGGAGCGAGATAAAAATGCCGAAGCGGTTTCACTTTTCGATTGGATGCAGCACGATGCGGCAAAGTTCGACGCAGGGCAATTCTCTTCGTAACGCCCAGAGGCTCACTGGGTCAACTTGATCGCAAGCTGGCGCTCGGGTTGCGTCATCTCGCTCCAAAGCTTTGACAGGTCAGTTTGTACCGATTCGTTATCCGGTTGTTTGCGCAACGCCAAGGCAAACCAGCGATACGCGGTCGGCAGATCACGAGGTGTACAGAGGCCCGCGGAGTAAAGGGCGCCCATCTCCACCATCGCTTTGGGATTTCCGGCGTTTGCCGCTGGCCTCAACAACCGCACTCCCCGATCGCAATCCTGAGGTGCTCCTTTTCCGTACAGATATTTGCGAGCTTCGCTGACAGGATCCGCTGGAATGGTCGGCCGTGGCTTAGGCGGAGGTTCCGCTTTGGGCTTAGTGGGCGCTGGCGCATCGTCCGTCGCGTCGCTCTCGTTATTATTTGCTTCCGCGGAGTCAGCCGCCTTCTTCTCTGAGCTCGGAGTTGCACTGGGTGTGCTCGCTGGCTTGTCCGGCGCAGCGCTTGCGCTGGCGCCATCGGGTCGCTTTGATGCGTCTGTTGATCCCGAAGCACTTACGGTAGGAGGAGTTCCCGCAGGTGCCGAACCAGACGGAGATGAGCTATTCGCACTTACGGGAGGTGCGGGTGTCGGTTGTTCCGCAGGCGGCGGTTCCGGTGTGATGGATGGAGTTGTTGATGAATTCGTAGGAGCGGGTGTCGGTGTCGATCCCGGTGAAGACGCCGGGGATTCTGCCGTTCCCGGCTGATCCTGTGTTATCGCGGGCTTTTTCGCCGGGGGATTCAGAAACGCGAATCCCTGGTTCTTCCAGCGCAGATACCCGAATCCGATCGCCAGTCCGAGAGCGATCAGGATCAAAATAAACTTCCAGAGTCCTGAACCCTTATGGTCGTCTTCGTCCTCAAGCAAGTAATGAAGGTTGCTCGCTGGTGGAGCACTATCAGGGTCGATGCTGATACTTGCGCGTCTCGATGGAGTTACGCGGGTCGTGGGCGGGTCGTTGAGTCCCAAAAATGACGGGCCGCTGATTAAAGGTGGATCATTGGGGACTGGAGCTGGCACCGGAACTTTTCGGGGTGTCTCCGTGGATGCGTGCGTCTGTGCAGTGTCCGGCCGAGTGGATGGCGCGGATCCGACTCCTACGGCGTGGGGCTTATTTGCTGGCGGCGCAGGCGCAAGCAGAGTAGTGCCACACATCCCGCAGAAACGGTTGTCGTCCGGATTGTCATTGCCGCAACGTGGACAGCGCACACAATCTCCTGATCTTATAGCTTACGATATCTTGGACGTTCGATGCAGGCCATGGCTGGTTCAAGCACGGTCTTCACGAGGCGCCGTTAACCGCAAATGATCGAACGCAAGCCCGCCCACGAACATAGAACAATTACTGTTGTGGGACGCAATCTGGAAGTGCTGCGCATTCCCGGCCGCCCTGGCCGAACTGACCTGGTATTTCTCCATGAAGGACTCGGTTCCGTTTCCCATTGGCGGGACTTTCCTGCCCTAGTAAACGCTTCAAGCGGATGTTCGGTAACTGTCTATTCGCGCTATGGCTCAGGTGAGTCTGATGTCTTAGGCGAGCCTCGCTCGGTCGGTTACATGCACGAGGAGGCGGAGACTACGCTTCCCGCTCTGCTTAAACAGTTGCGGATCGAGAAGCCTATTCTCGTCGGGCACAGTGACGGCGGCTCAATCGCCCTCATCCATGCGGGAACTCACAATCACCTACGCGGTCTCGTCCTGCTTGCCCCGCATGTCTTTGTTGAGGATCTTAGCGTGCAAAGCATCGCCAAAGCGAAGGTGGCTTTCGAAACCACAAAGCTACCGGAGATGCTTGCCCGTCATCACCGCGATGCAGGCGCTACATTCCGGGGATGGAACAACATCTGGCTAGATCCCGCTTTCCGAGGCTGGAACATCGAAGAATATCTGCCTCGCATCAAATGCCCTACATTGGTAATTCAGGGACTCGATGATCAATATGGAACCATGGCTCAAATCGAGGCGATTCGCAAACAAAGCGGCGGCAAGGTAGAGGTGCTGGCACTTCCGAACTGCGCCCACTCACCCCAGCGCGATCAGCCAGAAAAGGTGCTGCACGGAATCACAGAGTTCATCGCCAATCTCTCTGACGAATAGCTCCTCGAAGAGTGCCTGCCTGTCCTTATTTTGATTCTCGCATGAGAAAGAGACTAAGCCGCCGCATCATGCGAATGTCCTAATCCGGAGTACATCTGCAGAAACCTCAGCACCTGCGAGCGGGTGAATATCCCTTGCAGGTTCCCATTTGCAATAACGGCAAGCTCATTCACCTTCTCCCGGCTCATCAGTTCCAAGGCTTTTACCACGGGCATCTCCGGAGAAACTGTCACCATCCGGTTCAGCGGACGCATGATTCCCTGCAAGCTTGTCTGCCCCCATCGATCGCGGCTAACAGCTCGAGCATCCTCGGCCGTTGCGATTCCCACCGCATGGCTGTCCTGCATCACCACGAAACAACGGTGCCCGCCGTGCAGAAGATATTCATCCACAAAGTCGCGCACGCTGAGATAGCTGGGAACATTCGCACAATCGCGTTCCATCAACTCGCCTACACGATGTCCCCGTAGCCCCTCCACGATGCCAACCTGCGCGTAGCTGCTACGTGCAGCATCGAGCAGGAACCAACCAATAAAGGCTATCCAAAGCCCGCCGAAATTGGATCCTACAAAAAACCGATACAAGCCCACGAGGATGAAGAAAAAGGCAATTCCTTGTCCAATGAGCGCCGCAGCCTGGGTCGCGCGGCCGGGATTCTTTGTAATCCACCAGGCGATCGCACGCAAGACGCGTCCGCCATCGAGCGGAAAGCCGGGGATCATGTTGAATGCTGCGAGGGCGAAATTGATGTATCCGAGCCAGAGCAATACTGCCAGCACGGGATTATGCGGATCACCGATCGACGGTGTCCAGCCAAAGGCTCTTCCAACACCTACGCAGATGAAACCAATAAGGAAACTTGTGAGCGGCCCCACAATTGCGATCCAGAATTCGCTCTTGGCATCGGGCGCGTCAGACTCGATCTGCGAGACCCCTCCTAGCGCGAACAATGTGATGGCCCGTACGCGCAGTCCCCGCGACTTTGCGACTAGGGAATGCGCGAGTTCGTGAAGCAGAAGCGTTACGAAGAACAGAACGGAAGTGATGATCGCCGCGGCCCACACCACGCCGGGACTCCATCCGGGCGCTACTGCATGAAAATGAGACGAGAGCGAGAAGGCAATCAGGAGTGCAATTAGCAACCAGCTATAGTGGAGGCCGATCTCGATCCCACCAATATGTCCAAGCTTGATCTGTGCCCGCACGACGACACCACCTTCAATTGATTAGATGCGTGCGAATTGTAAGTGAGTGGCCGGGAATTGGGTGGATTGCGAGAGAGAAGAAAGCGTCAGATCGAAAAACTGGCGGAGAGGGAGGGATTCGAACCCCCGATACCCGTTAAGGTATGTCCGCTTTCGAGGCGGATCGTTTCAACCACTCACGCACCTCTCCGCGTCGGACAAAATCGATGGTTTTATCGTTGCCTCATGATTCGTGTTCGGCAACTTCGGTCCTGATGGCCGGCGACTAGCGACCAACGGCTAACGACGGCTTCTAAAGAACGTTTGCAGCATTTCGGCGCTGCGTCCGGCTAGTACGCCGCCTCGAACTTCAACTCTATGGTTCATCTGCGGATGATTCAGGACCTGCATCACGGAATGAACCGCCCCAGCTTTTGGATCATCCGCGCCGTAAAGCAAGCGCCTGATGCGGGCATGCACCATTGCACCGGAGCACATCGCGCACGGTTCAATTGTAACAAACAGCTCGCACTCCCCCAGACGGTGGTTACCAACGGCCGCACCGGCCTCGCGCAGCGCAACAACCTCCGCGTGTGCTGTCGGATCTGAATCAATTATGTTCCGATTCCATCCCCGGCCCACGATGTTTCCGTCGCATACGACGACGGCCCCCACAGGCACTTCTCCCATTTCCAGCGCTCGCTGAGCGCAGCGCAACGCCTCCTCCATCCACAATTCGTCGCGTATGTCACGGGGAGGTGAAGGCAGGCTCGGTTGGATGTGCTCAGCCATTGGTGCCGAAAGTATTGTATCGGCTCGCGTAGGCTTCCGAATGGCGGCGGCTTACTAGATCACGCTCAGCACCGATCGCACTACTTCGGGTACGACCGCATGCAGAACGGCCGGAACCACGATTCGGACCACCGGGTAGGCCAGGACGACTGCGGGAACCACAAGCAGGAGCCATGTTCTGGTCGGCAGATTGTTGAAATACGTCTTCATGGCGTCCTCTAATTGGGAATACGCAACCGGGGTGGCTGAAGTTCCCTATTCCTACTTCTAAAGACGTTTCAAATGGGCTTTTGTTACTACCACTTCGAGGATTTCGACAATCAATCAGACCTGTCCGAAGGGATCGCTGACTGCCCTCAGAGTGCCCGAAATCAGCATCCGCCGACCTTGGATTTCATGATCGTGAACTTGCTTGTGTAGCTTAAGGAGGAGGCTTATTTCTTCATTCTCTGCATGTGCATGGTGGTGCAAGGGTGGGCGAATCCGAACTCGCATGGTATGCTACCCGTGTCATGGGCATGCCAAGCCTTCTCCGCAAAGTCTTCCTCGTAGACCTGTTGCAAGGGCTGAAGGTCACTTTTCGTTATCAGGATCCCAAAGAGATTTACACCGAGCAATATCCGCTGGAGCGGCCGCAGGTCGCCGAGCGCTATCGCGGAGCGCCGCGGCTCAATGTCAATCCCGATACGAATGAGACCATGTGCATTGCCTGTGACCTGTGTGCCTTGGCTTGTCCTGAGCATCTGATTGTGGTCTCGAGCGAGCGCAATGAGAAGACTCGACGCAAGGAACTCACGAATTTCACCTACGATCTGAGCCGCTGCATGTTCTGCGGTCTTTGTGAAGATGCCTGCCCCACCGATGCGCTCGAACTCACACAAGATTTCGAGTTAGCGAGTTACACTCGGCAAGGCTGGATCTGGGACCGTCCTACGCTAGAAAAGGGTCCACAACCCACGCAATACCAGAAGTAATTCCGCATCTTCTTTTCTCTTCATGCGGAAGGGCGCTGGCCCGAGGAATCTGCTTTCTCATCGGCATCATCGTCGCCAACCCTCGTCACTACGGCATTCTCCGGATAGGCACTCCTGACCGCAAGTTCCACACTTCAAGAAGACACGCACCGCAACTGCGCAATTGCGGAATCACAGACGGGAGAAAATTTGATGACGACACGCCTTTTTACGTTTGCGCTCATTTTGAGCTGTGCAAGCTGGGCAGCCGCACAGCGAACCCGAGCTACTACCCCTGCGCTTCCACCTTCACAGACAACGGCCACAACGCCGCCGGCTACCACAACTCAACCCGCTGCGACCGCCCCGGCAGTCCCGCAGAGTGCTCCGGCTACAAGCGCACAACCGACGACCGCGCAGCCGCAAAATTCCACAATGAATCCGCCGCCAACTACAATTGGCCCTCCCACGCCGATTACTACAAAAGCAGCTGGACCCGACGCCACGAGCGCTCCTCCGACGCCAACGCAACCTGCGCCTGCACCAGCAAATCAGGAGCCGGGTAATGCAACCACTACGAATCCAACCATGAATACGACCGGAGCCCCCTGCGTCAGCGCAACTGGAGCAAATGCACCGACGGGAGAAAATACCAACGGCAATTCGAATATGGCAGGCCAGCCTTCTGCGAACGGCGCCAATGCGGATGCGCCCACCGCGAGTAACACCAACAATGGGACAGCGCAGAATCCTCCTGGGACGAATCCGGGCGGAGTTCCCTGCCCTGCAGGCATGGTGCCAAGCACAAACACGAACGCGCCGCAATAAGATCGGACCGGAGAGAGGCTTCGTGCCTTTGTGGATTTCGTACGGTAAGGCCGGACAATCAAGGTCTACTGACCACGGACTACTGGCTCATCCGTCGACGCTAGCTGTTTCTCTGGCAGAAAGTACATCGCGGGAATCAGCGCGAAGATGAAGAACGACGCGTAGATGGAAACGTGCGCCAATGGCGCTGCCATAAAGTAGAGCAGCGTCGAAAACAAATTCTTTCGCTGGATTTTCGCATGATATTCGGACCGGTCCGGATCGCTTTGATCCTGTCTGACTAGTTCCGTCCTCAATAACCAAAACGACGCGCCGCACAATGCCAAATCCAGGCTGTACAGCGACACTGCTACACCCTGCCGATAGTTCTTCCCGAGGAAATCCGTAACGAACGGAATTAGAGACATCCAGAACAGAAGATTGAGATTCGACCACAACAGGCGAGCCGTGACTTTGTGCACCGCATGGATGAGGTGATGATGGTTCACCCACATAATGGCAACCACCAAAAAACTAAGTCCGTAGCTGACAAAAATCGGGGCGACTTTCAGGAGAGCGGGCCAAGTCGGTTGTGCCGGGGCACGCAACTCCAGCACCATGATCGTCACAATGATTGCGATCACGCCATCGCTGAATGCTTCCAGGCGGGCGGTCGTCATCTCGCCTTTAGACATTGCAAGAATCTACCATGTACAGCAGAGCATGGCTCGCCTTCTCATCTGGCAGGAGGCATTGAGATATCAACCCAGAGCTAAATCGTTTCAGATGAACTACTTTCATCAGCATCTGAGTCTCCTTCGACAGCAGATGGCACGAAAGTTGTACTACTCACCACCCGCCAGTTACGTGGCCAAGCAGAGGGAAGAATTGTGTAATGGATCAGATCGCGAGATTGTACTTTCACGACTATGGAATCCGCGAAGCCAAATCAACAGCTTGACGTAACGCCTCCGGGGAGCGAAGACGAGCGCCGCTGGCAGCGCCAGTCGGTCGTCATTCCGGTGAATGTTACGGCGTTGCTCGAGGGCGAGCGGCACAGCTTTCGCGGGCAAGCCTCCGACATCAGTCGCGGCGGGATGCGACTGTTCCTTACCCGTGAGTTGCCCCTTGGCACGAGCCTGACACTGGAATTCCTGATGCCTTATCAGACTACGGAGTTCGTGGTTCGCGGAGTTGTTCGCAATCGGGAAGGCTTCACCCACGGTGTGGAGTTCCTCAGTCCGTCAGTTGAACAGCAGCAAATGATTGAGCGCACCTGCAAGATTTTCCAACTCCTGAGCTGAAAAGAACAATATCTAGTTCCGAAAAAACTAAAGTGCTCCGCTTCCTTCTGGAAGACGCGGAGCACCTGTTCAATAACTGACGTCTAGCGGCCCAACATCGTCGCCATGGCCTTCACCATAGTCCCGTTTGCATCATCGTCTTTGAGCGCCCATACGAATGCGCCGCCAAGGCCGCCTGGGACTTTTAGATCCACGTACAACATCTTGAGCCTTGCCGTGGTGGGATTGTCATAGGTGTAGAACGTGCCGAGTGCTGGATCGTACATCGACACCGCTGTCCGGAGAGGATCGAAATGCGCGGCATATCCGTTCGCCCGCAGATTCTCCAGCGTGCTGTAAGTCGCAAGTCCCGGAGTCAGCAGAACGTCGCAGCCCGGCTCGTTGCCACTCAGATCGGTGCAAAGCCCCACGCCATTGGCCATTGGCACCGGTGAAGGACCTGTCGAGCTCTGATAGAGCCCATGATTGACATTGGGAACGCCCGTCCATCCCGCCGCATACAGAGGCACGCCCATCGTGTATTTGTGCGCAGGAACTCCAGCCCTCAGATATGCATTCACTGTGTCGTCGATGTCCAGATGTTGACCGTAGAGCGGGTCCTGTTTGGAATCAAATAGCGGTGAGCCGTCATTGGTTTGTGTATCCCATGACCCAGCGTAGTCGTATCCATCGATCGTAATGAAATCCACCTGCTTCGCCGCTCTCTTCAAGTCGATATTCACATAGTTCTGCTGGCCAGCTGGTCCGTCGAATGACATCGCGTAGTTTTTTCCGGTGGATTTGCTCAGCGTGTTCAACTGATTTCGAAATTCTTCCAGCAGGGCGGTGAAGTTTTGCGTGTCGCTCGCCGTCGGGAATTCCCAGTCAATGTTGAAGCCATCAAACAGCCCGGGCGCGGTAATGCCGGGTGCGATGTTTCCATTG
>Ga0335078_10007109_pt1 | contig 16586 bp, 17 predicted proteins | sample Lox_Sample_32_FD_206711 | JGI IMG/M metagenome (GOLD analysis project Ga0335078, IMG submission 206711) | Soil microbial communities from Loxahatchee National Wildlife Refuge, Florida, United States - Lox_Sample_3.2 | ecosystem: Environmental > Terrestrial > Soil > Wetlands | place: USA...
GCGCGATGATGTCGACGCGCTCGGGCGCGACCTCGCTCTCCGGGCATTTCGGGTTTCCGTTGAGGAACGGATCGATGTAGATGCGCTTGCCGCCGGCGTCGAGCCGGAATGTCGCGTGACCGAGCCATGTGAGTTCCATGGCGTGGAATCTAACGCTGCAGGATCGTCCGGCGCGGCGACGAACCTTCACGGATGGCGACGAGGTTGCTGCCGCCGGGGATCGCGCTCGGCGCCGTCTTCGCCGACGCCGCGGGTCTCCATGCATTCGCGCTCTGGCTCGTCCTCCTCGCGTTGCCCGCGGCGGCGGCGGTCGCATTCGTCGCGGTCAGCGACGCGCTCGCCGGCAATGGCTGGCTGTCGGGTACGACCGCGACCCTCGCACTCGTGCTCCTCGTCCTGGGCTCGGCCGTGCGGGAGGCGGCGGCGCGGGGAGCGCCGGTTCCCACCCTGGCGGTGACCGCGGTCGTGGGTGCGCTCGTCCTCTATGCCGTCCCGGTGCTCGCGTGGCTCCTCGAGCCGCTGCGGCTCCGTCCGCGCGCGCGGGCGACGACCGCGCACACGGTCTAGCCGGGCTTAGCCTCCTAGAACGGGATCGCGGAGGCCGCGTGCTTCGCGAGCGTGATGAGCGGCGACACCGCGAACAGCGATCCGACGGAGACGACGAGCGCGGCCCCCACGGCGACGTGGAGCAGCGCGTCGCGCGGGGGCGATCCGCCGGCGACCGCGAGCTCCGCCGACGGACGCATGTAGATCGCCCGGACGACGCCGAGGTAGTAGTAGAGGCTCACGAGCGTCGCGAGCACGCCGACGATGACGAGCCACGTCCAGCCGTGGTCGTACGCGGCGGCGAAGACGTAGAACTTGCCGACGAAGCCGCCGCCGAGCGGCAACCCGGCGAAGCCGAACATGAAGAACCAGAGCGCGACGCCGAGGAACGGCCGCTCCCAGCCGAACCCCGCGAGGTTGTCGAGCGTGACCGCCGTGCCGAGCTCGCGCTCGCGCGCGGCCACGATCGCGAACGACCCGAACGCCATCGCCGAGTACGGGACGAGGTAGAACAGGACTGCGCGGCCGCCGAGCGCCGTTCCGCTCGCGACGCCGATGAGGATGAAGCCGGCGTGCGAGATCGACGAGTACGCGAGCAGCCGCTTCACGTCCCGCTGGACGAGGGCGGCGAAGTTCCCGATCACGAGTGAGGCGACCGCGATCCCGGCAAACGCCCACGACCACAGGTGCGTCTCCTGCGGGAAGGCGGTTCGCAGCACGCGCACCATCAGGGCGAATGCGGCCACCTTGGTGGCGGACGACATGAACGCCGTGACGGTGGTGGGCGCGCCCTCGTAGACGTCCGGCGTCCACATGTGGAACGGGGCGGCAGACGACTTGAATGCGAGGCCCGCGACGATCATCGCGAGCCCGAGGACGAGCAGGAGATCGTGCGGGTGGGCGGCGCTCGCGATCTCGGCGAAGCCGATGCGGTTCGTCGCCCCGTAGACGAGCGCCGACCCGAACAGGAGCGCCGCGGATCCGAAGGACCCGACGACGAGGTACTTCAGGCCGGCCTCGAGGGAGCCCTCCTGGTTGTACTCGATCGCGCACAGGATGTAGAGCGCGATCGAGAACCACTCGAGCGAGAGGAACATCGTCATGAGGTTCGCGGCGCCGACGAAGAACGTCATCCCGGCCGCAGACGCCAGCAGGAGTGCGAAGAACTCGGCCTCGTGCTCCCGGATCTGCTCCGCGCCCACGAGGACGGTGGCGAGCGTCGTCGCGCAGAGGATCGCCTGCGCGAGCGCGGTCCAGCGGTCGCGGTAGAAGGCATCGCCGATCACCCGGTGGCCGCTCGCGCTGTCGACGTACAGCCAGACCGATGTGATCAGCCCGCCGAGCGAGCCGAGGCCGGCGACGGTCGCAGCGAACGGGCGGCGCCACGGCTGCGGCACGAGCACCGCGGAGAGCAGCGCGATCCCGCAGGCTCCGAGGAGCACGAGGACGGTCGAGATCGAGAACCAGTCGACGTGCGGCGTGGCGATCATCGGAAGTGCTCCACGACCGCCGTGCTCGGCTCGTCGCCGGCGAACGAATGGTGGGAGATACCGGCGGGCCACACCGAGAGTACGAGCAGTGCGGCGACGAGCGGCACGACGAGCGCCAGCTCGCCCGGCCGCAGGTCGAGCGCCTCCTCCTGCACTGCCGGCCCTCGCGCCTCGTGCAGGACCGCGGAGATGAGCCGCAACATGTACATCGCCGCGAGCACGATCCCGGACGCGCCGATCGCCGCCCACCACCACGCGCGCTGATACGCGCCCGCGAGGATGAGGAACTCCCCTGCGAAGGAGGCGGATCCGGGGACGGCGAGCGAGATGACCCCGATCGTCACGAGGAGCGTGGCGAGGGCCGGCCGGCCCTTCGCCATCCCGCCGAGCCGGGCGAACTCACCCGTCGTGGTGCGCCGCTCGACCGCGCCGGCGACGAGGAAGAGCGAGACGGACACGAGCCCGTGCGCGACCATCTGCAGCACGGCGCCGTCGAACCCGAGGTCCGTGCCGGAGAAGAGCCCGATGGTGATGAGCCCGGACTGCGCCATCGACGAGTACGCGACCACGCCGCGGAAGTCCGGGGCACGGAACGCGAGCAGCGAGCCGTACACGAGCGCCGCCGCACCGAGGGCGAGCACCACCGTGCGGTAGTAGCTCGCCGGATCGGGGAACGTCGACAGCGCGATGCGGAGCATCCCGTACGTCCCCGCCTTCGCGATCACGCCCGAGAGCACCGCGGTCACCTCGGGCGGCGCCTCCCGGTATGCGTCCGGCAGCCAGCCGTGGAACGGGAACAGCGGCGCCTTGATCGCGAACGCGAGCATGAACGCGAGGAACAGCCAGCGGCTCGTGCTCACCGGCCCGGTGACGAGGTCGAACGTCCCGACCTTGAGGCCGTAGACGACGATCGCGGCGAGCATGATCAGCGAGCCCGCCATCGTGTAGATGAGGAGCTTGATCGTCGCGCCGAGACGGGCGGCTCCGCCCCACACGCCGATGAGGACGTACAGCGGGATGAGCATCGCCTCGAAGAAGGCGTAGAACAGGAGCAGATCCTGCGCGACGAACACGCCGACGGTCGCGCCGGTGAGCATGAGCATGAGTCCGAAGTACGCGCGCGGCCGGTCCCGCCCGACCCAGAAGCCGTACCCGACGCACGCCGCCATCGCCACCACCGTGAGGCCGACGAGCCAGAGCGAGAAGGCGTACTCGCCGACGTGATACGAGACGTGGAGGTCCTTGATCCACGGCACCTTCTCGGAGAACTGCAGGCCCGAGCCGCCGAAGTCGAATCGCGCCGCCTGCTCGATCCAGATGCCGACCTCGGCGAGCGAGACGAGCACCGCGAGGCTGCCGGTCGCGTACCGCGACAGCGGCAGGATCCAGATCGCGATCGCGGCCGCGACCGGGAGCCAGATGAGGACGGAAGTGAGGCTCGACGCCGTCATCTGACCACCATGAAGACGACGGCGACGATCGCCATGCCGACGCCGAGGAAGAGGACGTACGTGCGGAGGAGGCCGGTTTGCAGGCGGCTCGTGCCGTGGCCGGCCTCGAGTGCCCCGGCGCCGAGATCGGGGCCGGTGGCGAGCACGACCGGCTCCTCGAAGTCGCGCCGCAGCGCGCCCGCGAGCGCGGCTGCAGGCTTGTAGAAGAGCGCGTCGTACGCCTCGTCGAAGTAGAGCTTGTGCTCGAGCGCGCGCTGCACCGCGGGCATGCGGGACACCGTCGCCTCTCCGCGGCCGTACAGCGCCCACGCGACGCCGACGCCGGCGAGGCCGAGGACGACAGCGGCGATGGAGGCGATCGCCTCCTGCGTGTTCGTGGGTTCGGCGACCCCGAGCGTGCGCGCCGCGGGCTCGAGCCACGTCGTCAGCGGATGCCAGAAGGGCGAGAACTGGATCCATCCGCCGACGGCGGCGAGCACCGCGAGCACGCCGACCGGGACGAGCATCGTCAGCGGCCCTTCCTTGCCATGGTGCGCGTGATGGTGTTCTCGCACGAAGGCGGTCGGCTCGCCGGGGAAGAGGATGAAGTAGAGGCGGAACGTGTACAGGCCGGTGAGGAACGCGCCGGCGAGCCCGGCGAGCCCGAGGATCACGCCGTACCAGTGGTCGTGGAGCGCGGCCGCGATGATGGCGTCCTTCGAGAAGAAGCCGGCGAACGGCGGCAGGCCGACGAGCGCGAGCGCGCCTGCGAGGAACGCCCATCGCGTCCAGGGCATGAGCGCGCCGATGCCGCGCATCTTCCGGATGTCCTGCTCGCCGGAGAGCGCATGGATCAGGACGCCCGCGGCCAGGAACAGGAGCGCCTTGAAGAATGCGTGCGTCATGAGGTGGAACATCCCGTTCGCGTACGCGCCCACCCCTGCGCCGAGGAACATGTAGCCGATCTGCGACATCGTCGAATAGGCGATGACGCGCTTGATGTCGGTCTGCACGAGCGCGATCAGCCCGGCGACGACGAGCGTGAGCGCGCCCATGCCCGCGGCGATGAGCTCCACGGTGCGCGCCTGCTCGAAGATCGGGTGCGTGCGCGCGATGAGGTAGACGCCCGCGGTGACCATCGTCGCCGCATGGATGAGGGCGCTGACCGGCGTGGGACCTTCCATCGCGTCGGGGAGCCACGTGTGCAGCGGGATCTGCGCCGATTTCGCCGCCGCGCCGCCGAGGAGGCCGAGCGCGACGAGCGTCACGGTCGTCGACGACAGCGTCCCGGCGGTGCTGAACGCCGTCGAGAACTCGAGCGAGCCTGAGTGGAAGATGAGGACGAAGAACGCGAGCGCCATCGTCGCGTCGCCGAACGCGTTCATGACGAAGGCCTTCTTCGCGGCGGCGACGGCGGACGGCCGCTCGTGCCAGAACCCGATCAAGAGGTAGGACGAGAGGCCGACGAGCCCCCACCCGGCGAGGAGCATCAGCAGGTTGCCGCCCTCGACGAGCAGGAGCATCGAGAAGACGAACAGCGACATGTACGCGAAGTAGCGGCGCTCTTCGGCGTCGCCGTCCATGTAGCCGATCGAGTACAGGACGATGAGCCCGCCGACGCCCGCGACGATGAGCATCATCATCGTGCTCAAGGGGTCTATGAACACACTCAGCTCGGCCTTGAAGCTTCCGGCCTGGAGCCAGGTCCACGCGATCGACGTATAGCCGCTGCGGTCGCTCTCGGCGCGGAGCCCGAAGAACGACCAGATCGCACCGGCGAAGGCGACGAAGACGCTCACGGTCGAGATCCAGCCCGCGGCCACGCGCGGGATGCGCGTGCCGGCGGCCGTGATGAGGAGCGTGCCTGCGAGCGGCGCGAGCAGGCAGATCCAGGCGCCGGTGATCATCCGTGCAGCTCCGAGAGCTCGTCGACGTCGAGGGCGAGGCGACGGCGGTGGATCGCGACGACGAGCCCGAGCCCGACGCACACCTCGGAGGCCGCAACGGCCATCACCGCGAGCGCGAAGATCTGGCCGGCGCCGTTGCCCGCGTGGCGCGCGAACGCGATGAGCGCGAGGTTCCCGCCGTTCAGCATGAGCTCGAGCGAGAGCAGCACGATGAGCGGGTTGCGGCGGACGAGAACGCCCATCGCGCCGGTCCCGAACAGGAACGCGGCAACTCCGAGGTACCACGCGATGCCGGGGCCTTGCAGCATCAGACGGGCCCCTCCTCGCCGGCGCTGCGCTTCGTGTGCGCCCCGAGGATGACGCCGCCGACGGCGGCGACGAGTAGCACGATGGAGGTGATCTCGAACGCGAGCAGGTGGTCGGTGAGGAACAGGCGGCCGATCCAACCCGGCGTCCCGTACGGGCCGTTGACGTGCTCGGAGTGCTTCAGCTCGCCTCCGGCCTTGAGGCCGATGGCGACGATGATCTCGAGGAAGATCGAGCCTGCCGCGAGCGACGCGGCCACCGATTGCCACGTCGGCTTGCGCGCCCACGGAGTCTCCATGCGGGGCCCGACGTACGCGGTCACGAACAGGAACATCACCACCACCGCTCCCGCGTAGACGAGCACCTGCGCAGCGGCGACGAACTGCGCCGACAGCAGGAGGTAGAGCACGGCGAGCGAGGCGAGGTTGCCTATGAGCGCGAGCGCCGAGAAGAACGGGTTGGAGAACGTGATGACGGCCGCCGCAGACGCGAGGCACGCGAACGCCGCGCCCACCCAGACGATCCAGACGACGACGTTGCCTGCGGTCGCGAGGATCACGAGTCGGATCGGTAGAAGGGGATGGGCGTGTCGAAGATCGCCGCGTCGGCGACGGGAGTCTTCTTGACCGGCTCCGCGAGGAGCATGTCCTTCGTGTAGATGTGGTCGTCGCGGTTGTACTCGGAGATCTCGTACTCGTTGCCCAGCGTGATCGCGTCGAAGGGGCACGCGAGCTCGCAGTAGCCGCAGAAGATGCAGCGGCTCATGTTGATCTCGTAGATGCGCGCATACCGCTCGCCTGCCGACACGCGGTTGTCGGGCGTGTTCTCGGCAGCGACGACGCGGATGCAGTCCGCGGGGCACGCCGCGGCGCAGAGGGAGCAGCCGACGCACTTCTCCAGCCCGTTCTGGTGGCGCCAGAGGCGATGGCGGCCGCGGAAGCGCGGATAGACCGGCCGCTTGTACTCCGGGTACTGCTGCGTGATCGGCTTCTTGAAGATCTGCTTGAACGTGACCCCGAAGCCCTTGATCGTGGTAACGGGTTGCGGCATCAGGCCCACACCACCACGAGCGCGGTGATGACCGCGTTGATCGTCGCCACCGGCAGGAGCACCTTCCAGCCGAAGCGCATGAGCTGGTCGTAGCGCAGGCGCGGCAGGGTCGTGCGCAGCCAGATGAACACGAACAGGACGCCGAGCAGCTTCAGCAGGAACCACAGCGGCCCGAGGTGCCAGGGCCCGTGCCACCCGGCGAAGAAGAGCGTCACCATCAACGCGGAGAGCGTGATCAGGTTGATGTACTCGGCCATCTGGAAGAGCCCCCAGCGCATTCCCGAGTACTCCGTGTGGTAGCCGGCCACGAGCTCCTGCTCCGCCTCCGGGAGATCGAACGGCGCACGCGAGGTCTCCGCGATTCCGGCGAAGAAGAACACGAGCAGGCCGATGAACTGGGGGGCGACGAACGGCAGCGTGACGCCCTGGCGGTGGACGATGTCGACGAGTGAGAGCGAGCGGCCGAGGATGACGACGCCGAGGACGCTCAGCGCGAGCGAGACCTCGTACGAGACGAGCTGCGCGCACGTCCTCATCGAGCCGAGCAGCGAGAACTTCGACTCCGAGGACCAGCCGCCGACGATGAAGCCGTAGATGCCGATCGATCCGAGCGCGAAGATGAGGAGCAGTGCGATCGGGACGTTCGCGATCTCACCGTTCACCTGCCAGTGGTAGATCTTCCAGCCCGGCCCCCACGGGATCACCGCGAATGCCGCGATGGCGGTGAACGCGGACACGACCGGTGCGAGGATGTAGGGGATGTCGATCGCGCTCGACGGCGCGAACGCCTCCTTGCGCACGAGCTTGACGAGGTCTGCGATCGGCTGCAGCAGCCCGAACTTGCCGGCGCGGTTCGGCCCGTAGCGGAGCTGCATCCGGCCCATCACCTTGCGCTCGATCAGCGTGAGGTACGCGAACAGGCCGAGCACGAGGTTGACGATGACCACGGCCTTGATGATGGAAATCCACCAGGGCTCGGTCACGTGCTCACCTCCACGTTCCCGCGGAGATCGCCGGCGTGCTCGCGCGCGATGCGCGCGACGCCCGGATGGAGATCCTTCGCGACGCGCACCCGGAGCTCCAGCGACGTGCCGTTGTGCGACACGGTGACGGTGTCCCCGTTGGCGATCCCGCGCGCTGTCGCGTCGCCGGCTGCGAGCTCGATCTCCGCCGGCGGGCGCTGGAACTGGAGCTCCTCGACCCGCTCGACCGCCGGCCCCGAGAACAGCGGCTTGTAGCAGACGAGCCTCAGCCCGCTCTGCGGCGCCTCCGGCTCCGGCAGTGGTGGCGCCTCGACGTGCTCGGGCGCCTCGGGGTTGCTCCGGAGCGGCGCTCGCTCGCCGACCTCGCCGAACGTGAGGCCGCCGTAGCAGCGCTCCGACAGCTCCGCGAACACCGAGGGCGCGTGCGGCGGGATTCCGATTCCGAAGCGCGCGGCGAGCTGCGAGATCCACGTGAGCTCGTCCGGCGCGGGCGGTGTGGCTGTGCGGCGCAGCCGCTGGAGGCGCCCCTCGAGATTGATGTACGTCCCGTCGCGTTCGAGGTAGCTCGTCCCCGGGAGGACGAGGTCGGCCCAGCCGGCCGCGAGGCCGTGGAACATCGAGATCGCGATCACGGCCTCGGCCTTCTCGGCGAGTGCGCGCACGTTCGGGTCGTTCGCCGCCTCGTCGCCGGAGACGACCAGCAGGCCCACCGACTCGATGTCGCCGCCCTCCTCGTCGGAGGCGGCCGCCCACGCGTCGGCGATTCCGCGCCCGTTCGGCGTCTCGGGAAGATAGAAGGCGCCGCAGCCCTCCTTGCCGGCGAGCCCGAGGCGCTCGGCGCACTCGGCAACGCGCGCGCCGCCGCGGCCTCCCGGGCCGGACCAAACGAGGACGGCGCGGTCGGCGCCGCGCACGGCCTTCTCGTCGAGGGTCGTGAGGACGCGCGCGCCGTTGCGCCGGGCCGCCTTGATCCACAGGTCGACGACCGGCGCGCGCTCGGCCACCGGCACGTCGCCGAGGACGACGACCACCTGCGCGTCGCGGATCGCGGACAGCGGCAGGCGGTACGCGTCGAGGGCGTTCGAGACCTCCTCGGGGAGCATCGCCTCGTGCGACCCGACACCGCGCAGGAGCTTTGCCAGCGCGTACGCCTGCTCGACCGTCTCGGAGCCGGAGAGCGCGGTGACGATGCGGCCGTCCGCCGCACGCACGAGCCGCTCGGCCTCGTCGATCGCCTCGTCCCAGGAGACGGGCTCGAACCCGCGGAGTCGGACGCGCTTGATCGGGTCGACGATGCGGTCGCCGGCGCGAAGGTGCGTGAAGCCGAAGCGGCCCTTGTCGCAGATCCAGCCCTCGTCGACCTCGGGATGGTTCCGCGACAGGATGCGCTTCACCTTCCCCTCGCGCGTCGTCGCGCTCACGTTGCAGCCGACGGGGCACATGCCGCAGACGGTCGGGACGTTCGTGATGTCCCACGGGCGCGCCTCGAAGCGGTACTGCGTCGGCAGCAGGGCGCCGACCGGGCAGAGCTCGGTGACGTTGCCCGTGAACGGCCCCTTGTACGGCTCGTCCTCGAACGTCGTGATCACCGACATCGCGCCGCGGTTGCGCGCGACGAGCTGCCCGTCCTCGCTCACGTCCTCGCTGAAGCGCGTGCAGCGGTAGCAGAGGATGCAGCGCTCGCGGTCGAGCGAGATCGCCGGCGAGATCGGGATCGGCTTCTCGAAGGTGAGCTTCTCGAAGCTCATGCGCGTGTTGCCCGGCCCGTAGCGGAACGTCAGGTCCTGGAGCGGGCACTCGCCGCCCTTGTCGCAGACGGGGCAGTCGAGCGGGTGGTTGACGAGGATGAACTCGAGCGTCCCGTTCTGGCCTTCGGCGGCCTGCTGCGACGTCCGCGCCGTCTTCACGACCATGCCGTCGGCCGCGGTCGTCGTGCACGCGGTCTGGAGCTTCGGCACTCCCTCGATCTCGACGAGGCACATGCGGCACGCGCCGATGCCGTCGCCGAGCCGGGGCTCGTAGCAGAACACGGGGATCTCGACGCCGGCGGCAAGCGCGGTCTCGACGAGGCCGGTGCCCTTCGGCACCTGCACGGTGCGCTCGTCGATCGTGACCTTCACGAGATCGCTCACACCGTCACCTCGTGTGGGGCGTGGTGATGCTGGTCGACGGGCGCGAACAGCCGGTCGAGCGACGAGTCGTGCCCGAAGGGGCAGCCGCCGTGCTCGAGGTGCGCACGGAACTCGTCGCGGAACTTCGTCACGCAGCTCGCGACGATCATCGCGTCCGAGTCGCCGAGCACGCACAGGCACTTCCCGATGATCCGGTCGCAGACGTCGAGCGCGAGGTCGAGGTCGCTCTCCGAGGCCGTGCCGTTCTCGACCGCACGCAGGATCTGCACGAGCCAGCGTGTGCCGACGCGGCACGGCGTGCACTTGCCGCACGACTCGTGCATGTAGAACTGGCCGACGCGGAGGGCGAACTGCACCATGCACGTCCGGTCGTCGACGACGCAGACGACGCCGGAGCCGATGAAGTACCCCTTCTGGCCGAGCGAGTTCGCGTCGAGCGCCGTGTCGAGGTCGTTGGGCGTCATCACGGGGAAAGACGAGCCGCCCATCATCACCGCCTTCAGCGAGCGGCCGCCGGGCACGCCCCCGCCGACGTCCTCGATGAGATGGCGCGCGGTGACCCCGTGCGGCAACTCGTACACGCCGGGGCGGTGCACGTTGCCGGAGAGGCAGAAGAGGCGCGTGCCGGTCGAGTCGGGCGGCGCGCCGATCTTCGCGTAGGCGGCCGCGCCCACCTCGAGCACCTTCGGGATGGTCGTGATCGTCTCGACGTTGTTGATGAGCGTCGGCGCCGCGTAGAGGCCCGCGATCGCCGGGAACGGCGGCTTCGACCGCGGCTGTCCGCGCTCGCCCTCGAGCGAGGAGAGCAGCGCCGTCTCCTCGCCGCAGATGTAGGCGCCGGCGCCGCGGTGGATGACGATGGTGACGTCGCCGAGCAGGCCGGCATCGCGCGCTTCGTCGAGCGCCGCCTTCAGGACGTCGTACTCGCTCGAATACTCGCCCCGGATGTAGATGAAGACGGAGCGGGACTGGATCGCGTGTGCGGCGATGAGGCAGCCCTCGACGAGGCGGTGCGGGACGCGCAGCATGATCTCGCGGTCCTTGAACGTCCCCGGCTCCGACTCGTCGGCGTTGACGGTGATGTAGACGGGCTTCGCGATCTTGTCCGGCGTCGGGATGAAGCTCGCCTTCCGCCCGGTGGGGAAGAACGCGCCGCCGCGCCCGCGCAGGTTGGACTCGATGAGGTCCGCGATCACCTGCTGCGGCTCCAACGCGCGCGCCCGCTCGAGCTGCGCGTAGCCGCCCACGGCGCGGTAGGACGTGAGGTCGCGGAGCGGGTGCTCCTCCGCCCCGGCGAGCACGAGCGCCTCAGGCACCGCGCAGCTCCCGAACGATCGCGGGCGCGTCCTCGGGCTTGACGGACTGGCGGTAGCGGCGGTCGACCGCGACGATCGTCGGCGTCGAGCAGCCGCCGAGGCACTCGACGGCGCGAAGCGTGATCTCGCCGTCGGCGGTCGTCTCTCCCGGTGCGAGCTCGAGCTCGAGCTCGAACGCCTCGAGCACCGCCTGCGCGTTGACGAGGCCGCAGCAGACATTCGTGCAGACCTCGATCGTGTGCTTCCCGACCGGCTCGAGGTGGAGCATGTCGTAGAAGCTCGCGACCGACATGCAGTACGCCGGCGTGAGGTCGAGCGCCTCGCCGACTTCCTCGATCGCCTCCGGAGGCAGCCATCCGTACTGCTCCTGTGCGAGGCGGAGCGCGGGCAGGATCGCCGACGTCGACGACGGGTACTCCTTCGCGATCTTGCGGATGTCGGCGATCAACGTCATCTGTCGGTGTCGCCCATGACCGCGTCGAGCGAGCCGACGATCGCGATGAGGTCGGCGATGAGCACGTTCTGCGCGCACGTCGCGGTCGCCTGCAGCGCGGCGAACGACGGCGCGCGGAAGTGCACGCGCCACGGCTTCGGGCCGCCGTCGCTCACGACGTAGCAGCCCGATTCGCCGCGTGGCGACTCGATTGCGACGTAGACCTCGCCCGCAGGCACGCGGTAGCCCTCGGTGACGATCTTGAAGTGGTGGATGAGCGACTCCATCGAGGTGTGGAGCTCCTCCCGCGGCGGCAGCACCACCTTGCGGTCGTCGGTGATCCACGGCTCGCCCTCCATCCGCTCGAGACGGTCGAGGCACTGCCGCACGATGTTCGTCGACTCCGCCATCTCGTCCATGCGCACGCGGTACCGCGCATAGACGTCGCCGGCGGTGTAGACGGGCACGCGGAAGTCGACCTGGTCGTACGCGAGGTACGTCTGATCGCGGCGGAGGTCCCAGTCGACCCCCGACGCGCGCAGCACGGGGCCCGATTGGCCGAGCGCGATCGCGTCGTCGGCCGAGAGGAGCCCGACGCCCGTCGTACGCTCGAGCCAGATCTGGTTCCGGTCGAGGAGCGTGAGGTAGTCGTCGAGTGCGTGCGGCATCCACTCGACGAGCTTGCGCGCCTCGGGGAAGAAGCCGGGCGGAATGTCCTCCGCGAGCCCGCCGGTCTGGAAGTAGCGCGTGTGCATGCGCTGGCCGGTGACGAGCTCGAACAGGTCGAGGATCGTCTCGCGCTCGCGGAAGCAGTACCAGAACATCGAGATCGCGCCGAGCTCGAGGGCGGACGTGCCGAGGAAGACGAGGTGCGAGTGGATGCGGTTGAGCTCGCACAGCAGCATGCGCATCCACGTCGCCTTCTCGGGAACCTCCATCTCGAGGAGCTTCTCGATCGCGAGCACGAACGTCAGCTCGTTGTTCTGGTAGCCGACGTAGTCGATGCGCTCCGGATACGTGATGCCCTTCCACCACGTCTTCTGCTCCATGCTCTTCTCGAAGCCCGTGTGCAGATAGCCGATGACCGCGGACAGACCGACGACGATCTCACCGTCGAGGTCGACGATGAGCCGCAGGACGCCGTGCGTCGACGGGTGGTTCGGGCCGAAGTTGACCTGGAGGATGTCGTCCGTGTTCGCGAGCCCGGCGGGCACGTCGAGGATCGTCGGGACGCGCACCGGGATGCGCGAGCCCTCGTAGGGCGGGTCGCCGACGACCGGCCAGCGGCGCGTGCGCCCGGTGTGGGGAAGGGTCGTGCTCATCTCATTCCTCGGGCGAGAAGCGGACGGGCTCGCCGCCGATCGGATAGTCCTTGCGCAACGGATGGCCTTCCCAGTCGTCCTCCATCAGGAGGCGCGCGAGGTTCGGGTGGCCTTCGAAGCGGATGCCCACGAGGTCGTACTGCTCACGCTCGAACCAGTCGGCGGCCGGCCACACCGGGACGACGCTGTCGACGGGCTCGCCGTCCTCGAGCCAGCACTGGAGGCGAAGCCGTGGAGCTCCCTGGCGCAGTGCGAGCAGGTGGTAGCTCATCGAGAATCGCGCCGGCTTCGTGTCCGGCTGCGCCTGCAGGCCCTGCGTCATCGGCAGGTTGAGGTCTCGGCCGGCGGCGGTGCCGATGTAGCCGGCGACGCCCTTCGCGCCCCACCCGAGGTAGTCCGTTGCGACCACGTCGACGAGGACGTTGAAGCCGAGCTCGTCGCGCGCGTGCTCGCACGCGGCGCGAATCGCCTCGCGCTCGACGACGACCGTCGTCTCGCCGTGCGCCTCGCGCGTCTCGATGTGGCCCGGAATGCTCGCGTAGTCGGCTATGTCGCCACCTGCCTGCGCTCGTACGCGGGCGGGACGCCTGCGAGGTGCGCCTCGTGCAGCCGGATGATCCCCTCCATCAGCGCCTCGGGGCGCGGCGGGCAGAACGGGACGTAGATGTCGACCGGGACGATGCGGTCGACCCCCTGGAGGACGGCGTAGTTGTTGAACATGCCGCCCGAGCTCGCGCACGCTCCCATCGCGATCACCCACTTCGGCTCGAGCATCTGGTCGTAGATCTGGCGCAGCGGCTCGGCCATCTTGTGCGACACGCGGCCGGAGACGATCAGCAGGTCGGCCTGGCGGGGCGAAGAGCGGAATGCCTCCATGCCGAAGCGCGCGAGGTCATAGCGGCTGCCGACGATCGACATCATCTCGATCGCGCAGCACGCGAGCCCGAAGGTGTCGGGCCACATCGACTTCGTCTGCGCCCAGCGCACCGCCTTCTCGAGCGTCGTCAGGCCGAGCGCCTGTTCGAGCTCCTCGACGCCGAGCTCCTCCTCGAAGCGCGACGGGCCCTTCGTCGGCCACAGCAGCCGCTCCGACTGGAGGCCGTAGTCGCGGAGCCGGTCTACCACTCGAGGGCGCCCTTGCGCCAGATGTAGACGTAGGCCACCACGAGGATGAGCACGAAGAACGCGAACTCGACGAACCCGAACCAGCCGAGCGCGTGCAGCTGCACGGCGAGCGGGTAGAGGAAGACGATCTCGATGTCGAAGACGATGAAGAGCATGGCGGTGAGGTAGAAGCTCACGGTGAAGCGCTGCGGCTTCATCTGTCCCCGCGAGACTCCCGACTCGAACGGCACCGTGCGCGCGCGGGTGCGCCTCGCGGGACGCTGCGCGAACGCGAACGACATGACGATCATCGTGGCCGGGATGGCGAGCGCCATGAGGCCGTAGATCAGGAACGGAAGCCAGTCGCGGAGCATCCGAGGCGCGACGTTACCAAGCCCGCACTTGCTCTCGCGCGACACCAGGAGCCGCCGGGGACACGACTGTTACAAACTCCCCCCGGCGGGAAGGGCTCAAGTGCCGTCCCCGTTGGTACGATGACGAACACGATGGAGCTTCAGGAGCGCACCGACAGCATCGTCTCGCTGACGCCGGCGGCGGCAGCCAAGATCCGCGAGCTGATGGCGGCGGAGACGGAGGTATCCGTCCTGCGGGTCGCGATCGAGGGCGGCGGCTGCTCGGGCTTCCAGTACGGCCTCGGGTTCGACCGGGGCGCCCAGGAGGGCGACCATGAGTTCGAGCTCGAGGGCGTCAAGGTCGTCGTCGACCCGTTCAGCGCTCCCTACCTCATGGGCGCGACGGTCGACTACCTCGAGACCATCCAGGAGTCCGGGTTCAAGATCGACAACCCGAACGCGGTCTCCTCCTGCGGCTGCGGGCACTCCTTCCAGGTGGCCGATGGAGAGGCGCCGGAGGACGGCGCCCACGGCTGCGGCTCCGGCTGCAGCCACTGAGCCCCGTACGGGCTTCTCCCGAGTCTCGGCGGCCGGAACACCACTAGCATCACCTCCGATGGATCCTCTCCGCGTTGCGATCGTGGGCTCCGGGCCGGCGGGGTTCTACGCTGCGGGCGCTCTGCTCGGAGGCGGCACGCCCGTCGAGGTCGACATGTTCGAGCGGCTCCCCACGCCGTGGGGCCTCGTCCGCCTCGGCGTCGCCCCCGACCACCCGAAGCTGAAGACCGCCTCCCGGGCGTTCGAGAAGATCGCCGACCGCCCCGGCTTCCGTTTCCTCGGCAACGTCGAGATCGGCCGCGACCTCTTCCACGAGGATCTCACCCGGCTCTACGACGCCGTCCTCTACGCCGTCGGCGCGCAGACCGACCGCCGGCTCGGCATCCCCGGCGAGGACCTGCCGGGGTCGTGGCCGGCCACCGAGTTCGTCGCCTGGTACAACGGCCACCCCGACTTCCACCGCCTCCGCTTCGACCTCGGCGTCGAGCGGGCGGTCGTGATCGGCGTCGGGAACGTCGCGGTCGACGTGGCGCGCATGCTCGCGCTGACCCCCGAGGAGCTCGCCTGCACCGACACCTCGGACCAGGCGATCGCCGCCATCTGCGGCTCGTCGGTGAAGGAGATCGTCATCGTCGGCCGCCGCGGCCCGGCCCAGGCGGCGTTCACGAACCCCGAGCTCGTCGAGCTGGGCGAGCTCGCCGGCGCCGACGTCGTCGTCGACCCGGCCGACCTCGAGGGCGCCGTGCCGACCGATACGAACTCGGAACGCAATCTCGAGGTGCTGCGCGAGTACGCCGCACGGGAGCCGTCCGGGAAGCCGAAGCGGGTCGTCCTCCGGTTCCTGCTCTCTCCGGCCGCCATCCTCGGCGAGGAGCGCGTCGAGGGCATCGACCTCGTCCGGAACGTCCTCGACGCGGACAACCGCGCCGTGGCGACCGACGAGCACGAGACGCTCGCGTGTGGGCTCGTCTTCCGCAGCGTCGGCTACCGCGGGGTCGCGCTCCCCGGCGTCCCCTTCGACGAGCGCAGCGGCACGATCCCGAACGACCGCGGCCGGGTCGAGCCCGGCCTGTATTGCGCCGGCTGGATCAAGCGCGGCCCGACCGGCGTCATCGGGACGAACAAGAAGGATGCGGCGGAGACGGTCGAGCTCTTGCTCGAGGACGCCGCCGCCGGCCGGCTCCCGAGCCGCGGCACGACGGCGGCGGACGTGGACGCGCTCCTGGACGGGAGGGGGATTCGCCGCGTGCTCTACGCCGGCTGGCAGTCGATCGACGAGCTCGAGCGCGCCGCGGGCGAGAAGGCCGGGCGCCCGCGGGTCAAGCTCTGCACCTGGGAGGAGTTGCTCGACGCGGCGGAACGGGTCGCATCGCTACCTTCGGAGGCACGATGAGCGAGACGGAGTCGAAGCCGGAGCTGTGGGGCGGCGAGACCGCGAAGGCGGTCGCGAACTTCCCCGTCTCGGGAGAGCCGATCCCCGCGCCGGTGGCGCGCTGGCTCGGCCGCATCAAGGGCGCGGCCGCCCGCGTGAACGCGGACCTCGGGCTGCTCGACCGCGACAAGGCGGAACGGATCGCCGCCGCCGCCGACCGCATCGCGCGCGGAGAGCTCGACGACCAGTTCCCGATCGACGTCTTCCAGACCGGGTCAGGCACC